>ENA-OZES01000148-OZES01000148.1-human-gut-metagenome-genome-assembly--contig:-NODE-148-length-51902-cov-12.245993_pt1 | contig 51902 bp, 41 predicted proteins | sample MGYA00245068_ERZ653609 | MGnify/ENA primary metagenome ERZ653609 (study PRJEB26926, sample SAMN06164898) | human gut metagenome | biome: ENVO:00009003; feature: ENVO:2100002; material: ENVO:00002003... | reverse complement strand
TCTCTTCATCAGTCGTGTAGACATCTACACTCCTTCTTCATCGAGAAAAATCTCCCGAAAATTTTCCTCCCGGAAATATTAAAATAATTTCGACCAGTTACTTAGGTATTATTTTTGTTGATTCTTATAATAAACTACGATTTGACCTTTCTCATTGCTCAAACGCCACCCTAATTTTTAAGTTATTTTGCCGTTAGCCGATTTTCCGGAGTTGCTGTTGTAAATGTATGTTTCAATCCGTAAATTTGTAAACAGTATTAAATTATGCAGAATGCAGCCGCTGAAAGGGTCGGCTGTCTTAATACCATGAATTCTATGCCTTCTTACTTGTTCAGACAAGCTCTCCTGGGAGCTGCTTTGGCCGTATGTGGCGTCCAGGCGGCCGCTCAGGTCACTTTGAATATCGATGCCGCCTCTCGCGGCGCTAAAATCGGTCCGCTCCACTACGGTATTTTCTATGAGGAAATCAACAATGCCGGCGACGGCGGTCTTTATGCTGAGCTGATCCGCAACCGCTCGTTCGAGACCAACGGTCTCGAATTCTGGACACCTCTCGACGGCGCCGAGGCAGTCGCTATCGGAACAGGCCTTATAAACGACGCCCATCTCGCGGCCCTCGAGCTGAAGATTTCAGAGGCAGGGCAGGGGATATCCAACACAGGCTACTGGGGCATCAAAGCTACGGAAGGCGATACGTATTCATTTTCTTTCTGGGTGAAATCGGATACCCCTTATTCCGGAACCGCTTCGTTCTCTCTGGCCACTGCCGGCGGCGAAGTCGCCGCGCAGGGGGTTGTGGCATTCCGGGCCGACGGCAAATGGACCAAGGTGTCGGGCGAGATGACGGCCACGGTCACCGCTCCCGACTGCAAGTTCAACCTCACGTTCGACAAGCCCGGCACGCTCTGCCTCGACATGGTGAGTCTTTTCCCGCCCACATTCCGTGGCCGTCCCAACGGATGTCGCCGCGACCTGGCCGAAATGCTTGAGGCGATGCAGCCTTCGTTTGTCCGCTTTCCGGGCGGATGCTACATCGAGGGCTACGGTACGGCCGAGAACAACAACCGCTTCGAATGGAAGAAGACCATCGGCCCGGTTGAGGAGCGTCCCGGCCACTACAACCACAACTGGGGATACCCCTGCACCGACGGCATGGGCTTCCATGAATTCCTGCAGCTTACGGAAGATCTGGGTTCGGAACCGCTGTTTGTGGTAAATATCGGTCTCGGCCATTTCTATGCGGTGGACTATACCGACATCGACGCCTACATTCAGGAGGCTCTCGATGCCATCGAGTACTGCAACGGCGACGTCACCACCGAGTGGGGCGCACGCCGTGCAGCCGCCGGCCATCCCGAGCCGTTCAATCTCCGCCTGCTGGAGATTGGCAACGAAAACTACAATTACGACCCCAATGATCTTCGTTTCGACCATTATGCCGAGCGCTACAAGGCTTTCTACGATGCCATCAAGTCGCGCTACCCGGAAATCACCCTGATCGGCAATGTCGAGTCGTGGGGCACGGATACACCTTCCTGGCGCAATCCCTATCCGGTCGAGATGGTCGACGAGCATTATTACCGCACTCCCGGATGGTTCGAGCTCCAATACGGGAAATATGATTCCTATGACCGCACCGGCCCCAAAATCTATGTCGGAGAATATGCCGTCACGGAGCCTGCCGGCGAGGTAGGCGCCGGTCCGCTGCGCGCCGCTCTCGGCGAGGCCGTCTACATGCTCGGAATGGAGCGCAATTCCGACATCGTGGTGATGAACTCCTATGCCCCGATTTTCTACAACGAAGAGCGGGGCGGCGGCTGGTTGCCCGACATGATCCGCTTTACCCACGCCGACGCGTTCGGTATCCCCTCCTACTATGTCCAGCAGCTTATGGCCACCAACGTGGGGCGCCAGAACGTGAAATTCACCGAGGAGAACAATACAGCCTCGCTTGGCAAGCAGGTGGGCGTGTCGACCTGGAGCACCCGCGCTTATTTCGACAACGTGAAAATCACTCGCCCTGACGGCACGGAAATATTCACCGACGATTTCGCCGCAGGCATAGACAACTGGACGGCCGGCTCAACCTGGGGCAACAACAATGAGACGCTCTATCAGAAAAACCTCTCGCTGCAGGGCGATATGGCGATATTGAACACCGAACTGCCCGATTCCTACGTTTTCGAATGCGACGCGCGCAAGATTTCCGGAAGCGAGGGCTTCCTCATCGTGTTCAACTACGCCGACGCCTCCAACTACTGCTGGTGGAACATAGGCGGATGGAACAATTCGCAGCACGGCCTCCAGTATTGCAAGAACGGCACTAAATCCGATTTCGACCTGCGACCGGGCAAGATTGAATCCGCCCGCGACTACCATATAAAGGTGGAGGTCAACGGGCCGTCGGTGAAGTGTTGGCTCGACGGCGAACTTGTCCACGACGTTACATTCCCCGTGGGTCGTTCGCTCTACTTCTCATCGACCGTCAACGACGACGACAACACCATGTTTGTAAAGGTGGTAAACACATCAGGAAATGCCACTCCTCTCACAATCAATATGGCTAACGCCTCGATGCTGTCGGCCGACGTGACGGTGCTCACCTCTGCATCCGATACCGACATAAACACGCTCGCCAATCCGCGCAATGTGGCTCCGGCCGCCGGAGCTATGGAAAGCGTAGCTCCCTCCACATCAGTCTATCAGGTGCCCCCATATTCATTCAGCATCATCCGCTTCGCTCTGGGAGATGCCGTGAAACCGGAGGTCGGACGCTCCGACCTCAGCGATGCCGCACGCGAGGAGGCGCTTGCCGCGCTCGCTCCGGTAGCCGACAGACTCCGCTGGCTTCACGAAGCCGTTCAGCTCCCGACAGTTCTCCCCTCGGGTGCGTCCGTTGAATGGTTCATGGAAACTCCCTCGGCCGACATCGCTCCCGTTTCGGGTCTGTATTCGGCTACGCTCGATATTCTCCGGCCCAACAGTTCTGAAGAGCCTCGCGCTGCCGGGACGCTTTCGGCCACGGTGCGCATGCCCGACGGAGCAGAGGGCGTGCTTCAGTTCCCGGTTACGCTTGCTCCCGCCGAGGCGTTCACGGGTTATCTGCTCACCGGCGCTCCCTCGGGCGGCTTCGTTGAGTTCGCGCTCGCCGGAGAGTCGACGATGGGAAAACGTTTTGAAAGGCTTGGCGCAGGCAGTGGCATCGTCGCTCAGGATGCTTTCATCGCCCGCGACTCCCGCAACAGCCGTTATCTTATGGCCGGAGTATCGGCCGACAGACTTTCTGTAGTGTTGATGCAGTCGCCCGACCTTTACCACTGGGAGTCGGCTCCGGCGACGTTCGACTCGAATGTAACTGCCGTGGAGAGTCCGCGCGTCGTTGTCAACAACGACGGGAAAACTCAGGTATGCTTCCTGATACGCACGGCCGACGGTGTGAAACTCGTCCGTTCTACGGCTGATACCGGTTTCGGCACCCTATCGGTTCCGGAAGCTTTCGGTCCAGAGGGAATCGCGCCTGCCGGCTTCGACCTCTGGAAGAGCGGCTACGATGGCCGCTGGCATCTGCTTGCCGCCGTGCCCACGCGTGCCGCTCTCGTCCACTATGTAGCTGATGCTATAGATGGCGAGTGGAGTGAGTCTGCCTCCATGGCTCTCGAAGGTGGTGCCGCTGTGTCGTCGCCCGTGCTTGTGCGCCTTATCGGCCGCGATACTCACGGGCTGTATTACCGCACTTCGGCTGGCACGGCAAAAGTAACGGATACGGATTTCGCAGTCTCGACCCCCGGCGAGGCGTTCACTCTCGGCGGAGTCGGCAATATGAGCGTCGGCGGCGTGATGCCCGTCACGGCTGCCGAACAGCAGATGCTCGAGCTCTGGAGCGTTTATGCTTCGGAGCTTGCCAAGGCCAAAACGGCCCAGGCCGGTGGCGACGCATCCTACGATGCAGCCATCGCCCTGGCCGAGACGCTGGTCGATTCCAACCGCACAGTGGAGTCGCTCACAGCCGCTCTGCGTCAGGCGCTCGATGCGCTCGCCGCTGCCAAGTCAGCCTCCCTCTCTACTGATGTTCCCGAAGGGTTCAACGACGTGACGTATCTTCTCGAGAATCCCGATTTCAACGCCAACAATGGCAACGGCTGGCTCGGTACGGTATTTACGGCCGCCAATGCCGGTGTGGCCGAGCATTTCGACAAGAATTTCGATACTTACCAGATTCTCGAAAATATGCCGGCAGGCACATATCGGCTTGAGGCACAGGGATTCTATCGCTACGGCAGCCGCGAGTATTCGTTTGCCGCCCACCGCGACGGCTACGAGCGTCTGCACCCGGTGCTCTATATCGCCGACATGGGGGCTCCCTTCGTCTCGCTCCACAGCGAGGATTACACACTCTCGAATGTCCCCAACGACGTGTGGTCGGCCAACACGGCCTTCAACACCGCAGGCAAATATACCGGTAACTCCGTGGAATATATCCTGCCCGAACGCGGTGCGCTCCGTGTCGGTATTCGCAAGACGGTGACAATGGCCACCGACTGGACCTGTTTCGACAATTTCCGCCTCTACTTCAAAGCCGCCTCGTCGGGTGTGGAGGGTGTCGCTTCCGACTCCGACAGCCAGCTTCCTCCGGTATATTACAATCTGCAGGGCATCCGTGTTGCTCATCCGGCTCCGGGTATCTACATCGTGCGCCGCGGCAATAGTGTTGCCAAGGAAATAGTCCGCTAAAATCAGTTTATAAGTATAATCAGGGCGGCGTGTCGAAACCTGTCGACACGCCGCCCCAATTATTAGAATGTATGGTTATTTCCGGTGGATATTGAAGAGATTGAGGGCATTACCTCCCTGGCCGCGCCGCCCCTGCGACGTTACGGCCAGTGTGCCGCCCCGGCGCGAGAGCGCGAGTCCTACAGGATAGGAATCGCATCGTATGGAAGTCACCACTTTCATGACCGAATTGTCGACCACGTCAACGCGACTATCGAAGTTGCAGGCCACGAATGTGTAGCGTCCGTCGGGCGATACCTCGAGCGTGCGCGCTCCTTTTCCCACCTGACATCCGCGCCATCCGTTAGCCGAGATTGCGCGTCGGCCGGCCTCCGCGGCGCGGTCGATGGCGGAGGTAAGGCTGTCGGCGGCGATGCTCCAGATTTTTCCGGCCACATTTTGCGAGGCGTAGACCCTGTTGCCGCGCAGGGCAAGATGGCGCACGTTGTAGATGTCGTTAATAAAGCCGGTGTGGCGGCGCCGGGCCACGTCGACCACGGCTATGCTACCGCCCATGCACCCTATGAGCATATGGCGGTCGCCGGGGGTAAAAATCGTGCCGCGAAGCAGCAGCCCCGACTTCGAGTCTCGGTCCACGCTCCGGTCGAGCGGAAAGTCGAGCTGGAGTTTCTTTCCGATTACGATTGGCTGCAGATGGCGCCATGTATCGGGTCGTTCGCCCGATATGTCTATGAGTCCCACCGTGTTGTCGCCCCAGTGGGTTATGGCCAGAAGGTCGCCTCCGTTGGATGTTGCTACCATTTTGGGAAGCGGTCCGGTCTCGAACATACGTACAATCGAGTCGGTGCGCGTATCGATTACCGCCACGGCCGAGGGGTCCTGGGCGTTGATGTCGAACGAGCGCCGGTAGTAGGGCACCCACAGATAGCGCCCGTGGTGGGAGAAGGCCATTTCCACGGGTTTGCCACTGAATGGACGCCTGGCGCCGTCGGCATAGTGTGTCCATGGATAGAACCCTGAAGGGGTGGCCCAGCGTGTGTCGGCCTCCGGGGCGAACCGGTGGCTTATGACCTTGAGCTTGCGCATTGTGCGGGCGTCGTACACCACCGTGGCGCATCCTTCGAGCGAGTTGACATACAGCCGGCTTCCGTCGGGATGGAATCCGGCCGATTTTGGCGATGCGATGTCGCGGTCGAAGGTGGATTTCTGCGAGCCGTTGAACTGCTGGCGCTTTGTGGCGTTGCGCAGGGAGATGGCGCCGTCGGCGCTCTGCACATAGTCGCCGATGAAGCTGCGCACCACCGGCGGCAGCGGCTTATCAGCTGTTTTGACAGTGTCCACTACCTGGGCGAATGCCGCAGGAAGAGCGGCGAGAACTAATACCAGTGTCAATCTCGGGCGGCGCAGCGGCCCGATGTGTATTTTCATGTCGGTTTTATGGTTAAATCGCGCAAATTTAAGTTTTTCCGCCGACATTCCAAGCATACGGGCGTATATTTCACTGTATACAACACGCCAGGGGCGGTGTATTGGCCCGGAAGCCTCTACACCGCCCCTGGCGGATGTAATTATGGTGTATTGTTAGGAAACCTCAAATTAAGAAGCTGCGTTGGCTTCGGTGGAAGTCTTCTGAGCCTTGTCGGCGCGGTTCATACCTTTGCCGTTACGGTTCTTGCCGTTCTGGGCGAAGTGGCCGTGATGGCCGTGGCCTTTCTGGCCTCTGATGACTTTGCCGTGACCGTTGCCCTGGGCGCCGTTGAGATAGAAGTTCTCAAGGAACACTACATACTGGTCGGGGCCGATGATTGCCTTCACCTCTTCGAGGTAGGCTTTCTTCGAGGCGCGGCGCTCGGCGCGCATGGTCGAGTCGTTGCGCTGGCGGTCGGCGCGGAGTGCCTCTTTACGGGCCTTGCGGTCGGCAAGCTGCTTTTCGTTAAGCTGTTTCAGCTGGTCTTTCTGAGTATCGCTGAGGGTGAGCCCTTCGAATATGCAGGTGGCGCGGTCGCCTTTCTTGAAGTCTTTGGTGCACTGGGTGTTTTCAATACGTGCCTCCTTCTTCCGGCCGTCGTTGTTCTTTTTGTTCTGGGCTACGGAGGGGAGGGCGATGAGCGACATTGCAATTGCAGCAAGTCCGAGAATTTTCTTTTTCATAAGTCAAATGTGTTTTTAAAGCTATTGTTCGTTATTCTTTTCGCTTTCTTTGATAAGAATAACAGCCTTGCGTTTAATTTGACTTATAGGTTTAACTCGGATTTAACTCTTGTGTTATCAGTATCTTAAAATAATAGAAAACATTCGCCCTTGTATTTAACTTTTCGGTAACAGCCTGCAAACAGGGTTTTACCATCAATGTGGGAAGCGAGTGCAGAATCAACAATTTATTCTCTGATATATGTGGTGATGTACCGCAATCCGGCGGGGTGGGCTGGGGCTTCGGCGAGGCGCATGAAACTGCCGGAGTGGCCGCAGGCGCGTTCGGCCATGGCGAAGTGGCAGATACCGATGCCGCAGTCGAGCGTCGACAATTTACTGGTGTCGCGGCTGAAAAAGTCCACGCTGCGCCCGTCGGCGCCCGCTGCGGCGCGCCAGGGCTGTGAGTTGGTCGACGACGGGGCGAGCCTCATCATGGCCAGCGCTTCGTAGAAAGGCGAATCCCCGCAGAGCGGGCCTGTGAATCCGGGCGCGAAAAATAGGCTGTCCATCGGCTTGCGCCGGTCACTCCCGGCGGCCATGCGGGCCACGCGCTCCACAAGGCTCTTTCTCGCCGCCACACCAATCGGGATTACCACTTTCAGCGGCTGCTCTCGGCTCCACGTAGCTTTCCGCTCGAAGTCGCTTCCGCGGAAGGTGGCTGCTATCCAGCACGTACCGAGCCCCATTCGGGTAGCTTCGAGCACCACCTGCTCCATGGCAAATCCGGCGGCAAGGGCGTCGGCTTCGGTGGCGCCGTAGCCCATGGCGAGATAGTCGCATGCCCCGCGTATCATTCCGTAGGTCGACGGCCGCAGGTCTCGCTCCTCGCCGAAGCGGATCAACTTTATGTCGGGGGTCTGGCCGAACGGATTGGCGGCCTCGGATATGGCCGCCACGATGCGTTCGGCCTGAAGAGCGGTTATCGGTCGTGCGGTGAAAGTGCGCACCGACCGGCGCACCGTCATGGCTTCAAGTATATCCATATGGCTATCTGTTTTGGATGTTTTCGCATTGTAAAGCTACTGAATTTCTTGCAACTTCTGAAATTTTTCCGCTGAAAGCCCTAACTTTGCAAGTAAGATTCACGCCATGAGAAATTCCATTACAAATCAGAGTAAACGCAGTGCCGTAGCTTTCGGTGTGCCGTTCGCGTTGGTGTCGCTCCTGTTTCTGCTGTGGGGTCTGGCCAACAATATGAACGATACGCTTCTGGCGGCATTCCGGCGCATCATGTCGATGTCAGACCTCCAGACCTCGCTGGTGCAGTTTTCCTTCTACGGCGCCTATTTCTGCTTCGCTCTTCCGGCGGCTATTTTTATCAGTCGACACAGCTATAAAGCCGGCATAATGCTCGGTCTGGCGCTTTACGCGGCCGGCACGCTGCTCTTCTTTCCCGCCGGGGAGGCGGCTTCCTATGGTTTCTTCCTTTTCGCCATCTACGTAATGGCCGGAGGATGCGCCATTCTTGAGACTACGGCCAACCCCTACATCCTCTCCATGGGGCCGGCGGCGACGGCCACCCGACGCCTCAACATAGCTCAGACGCTCAATCCCGTCGGAGCCGTATGCGGCATACTGCTAAGCCGCCATTTCATCCTCTCGGAATTAAATGCCGCCGACGCCGCCGAGCGTGCCGGCATGGACGCCGAGGCTCTTCGGCAGGTGCAGGCCCACGAGCTCAGCGCCGTGTCGGCCACATATATGCTCATCGGCATCGTGCTGCTCGCTCTGCTGGTGGTCATCGCCTTCGTGCGCATGCCCTCCGAACGTTCCGAAGGCCTTTCGTTCAGAATCTCGGAAAGTTTCCGCCGGCTGTTCGCCAACCGCCGCTGGCGCTACGGCGTGGTGGCGCAGTTTTTCTACGTGGGCGTGCAGACGGGCGTGTGGTCGTTCACCATCCGCCTGGCTATGGCGCGTCTGGGCGTGCTCGAACGCGAAGCCTCGATGGTTTTCCTCTACAGCATCCTGGCTTTCACGGCTTTCCGCTTCCTGTTCACGTGGCTGATGGCCTACGTGCGTCCTGTGCGTCTGCTCGTCGTGGCTTCCGTGGCGGCCATATGTTGCACATTGGTTGTGATCTACGGCAGCGGGTGGCCGTCGGTCTGGGCGCTGGTGGGTGTATCGGGGTGTATGTCGCTCATGTTCCCCACCATCTACGGCATCGCTCTCGAGGGCGTCGGGGGCGACGACGCCAAACTCGGCGCCTCGGGTCTGATAATGGCCATCCTCGGCGGTGCGCTCATCACGCCGCTTCAGGCCCTTCTGAGCGATTCCTTCGGCATCGGCGCCTCCTTCTGGGTGCCCGTAGGCTGCTTCGCCGTCGTTCTCCTGTATGCCGCCGCCATCCTCCGCAATCCGCAAATACGATAATCAAAATTGTAGGGACGCGCGGCTCGTACGTCCGTAACACTCTTATCATCATATAATGAATAAAAAAGTATTCGTTTCCGGCTGCTACGACATGCTCCATTCGGGCCATGTGGCCTTCTTCAAGGAGGCCTCGCGCTACGGCGACCTCTACGTTGGCATCGGCTCCGACCGCACCATCGAGGAGCTGAAAAACCGCAAGACCGTTTACTCCGAGAAGGAACGTCTATATATGGTAAAGGCGATACGCTACGTCACCGATGCCTATATCAACCCCGGCAGCGGCATGCTCGACTTTCTCGATACGCTCGATTTGGTGAAGCCCGACATCTTCGTGGTCAACTCCGATGGGGGAAGCGACGTGAAACGCCGCCTCTGCGCCGACCGCGGCATCGAGTACATCGAGCTTCAGCGCGTGCCCGACGCCGGACTGGAGGCCCGCTCCACCACTTCGCTCCGCAAGGGGGTGAAATCGCACCTCCCTTACCGCGTAGACCTTGCAGGCACGTGGATCGACCAGCCCTACGTATCGCAGCTCGGCGCAGGTTGGGCGCTCACCATATCCATCGAGCCTACAGTGGAATTTATGGAGCGTGGCGGGATGTCGACCTCCACGCGCAACGCCGCCCGCAAGATATGGCCCTACGAGCTGCCCGACTACAATGAGGAAATGCTCGCCCGTCTGCTATTCTGCTTCGAGAACGACCCGGAGAACAAGGGGCACGTTTCTGGCGCCCAGGACGCCATCGGCATCTGCATGTCGGGCCTTACGCGCCACTACTACAACGGCCGATACTGGCCTGAGCGCATCGAGTCGTGCCACGACGAGACCGTGCTCACCTGGCTGGAAAACCATATCGTGCTCGTGCCGATGTTCCCGCGCCGCCCGGGATGCTCCGTGGTCGAAGGGAAGAATATTACTCCCGCCAAGGTAGAGGCGCTTACCTCGGCGGCTTCGCGCTGCTGGGACGCCATCATGGCGCGCGACCTGCAGGCCTTCGCCGCCGCTTTTGCTGCATCGTTCGCCGCCCAGGTTGCGCTCTTCCCCGCCATGATGCAGCCCGGAGTAGCCGAATTCATCGAGCTTTACCGCCCGACGGCCCTCGCCTGGAAGATGCTGGGCGCCGGAGGCGGCGGCCACCTTGCCCTCGTGCTCCCCGACGGCGCCGAGCGCACCCCCGAGATGATCCCCGTCAAAATCCGCCGCCGCGGCTTCTGATGCCGCCCCTCTCCGCTTCTCGGTTTTAAAGCCCCTAAGGCTCCTAAAGTCTCTAAAGTCTTCAATGTCTCCAAGGTCCTTAAACAATAGTTCGGAAAGAAATAGATTAAATGGCTGATAATTAATTAATTACTCTGCCAGGAATTTTATGAGGCAAATTATTGATTTTCAATCAATTACAGCACATTCACCTTAAAATTTACCGAACCATTGTTAAAGTCTTTAAGGGACCTAAGGTCTCTAAAGTCTCTAAAGTCCCTAAGCTCCTTATAGTTTCTAAGATTTTAACGGTAAAAAAGCGGCCCCGCGCAATGCGGAGCCGCTTCTTTAGCTTTTGGCCGGATGGCCGTAGGGTGTCCTCAAAGGGCTACTTTGGTTACTTTCGAGCCCTGACGGCGGATAAATATCCCGCCCTGGGGATTGGCCACCATGCGGCCCTGCAGGTCGTAGAACTCAACGGGAGCATCGGCATCAGCCTCAGCCGAAATCCCCTCTACTCCGGTCAGCGTACCGTCAGAACCGACATATAGATTCAGTGCGTCGCTCTTCAGGCCGGTTTCGGCATGATTGGCGATAAAGCTGTAGCCGCGGTCCTGATGAACAGTATTGTTCTTGTCAATGGTAATCTGATAAGAACCGTGGTTGTACCATTCGTCGGTATCCTCTATAGTACCGTCGTTGAGCTGAGCGCGGCTCGGCGCTTTGGAAGCGGACTCAGGTTTCTTCGTATAATGGAGTTCGCACCAGTCGTCGCACTCCACAACAATCGCATCGGCCGTCTCGCTCACAACATAAGGCATAGCGGGCTTCTGAAGGTCGTATTCAACTGTGATTCCGGTAAACCGGGTATGTTTATTGCCGTTGAAGTTAAACCAGATTGTCGAAATCGATTCGTCTTCAGCAGATGTCCATGTTGCGACATCTCCATCCCAACCGGTAGGATTGGTACCATTATTCTCACTTACTTCGGTAAGATTCCAGTTGTTGCTGCCACCCTTGTGGAAGACAATCGATTTGATGCGACCGGGTGCGGGAACCGAGAACTGAAGTTTAGCATTGTATACGCGCAAGGCATCGCCTTTTTTCAGAGAACCTTGATAGAGGCGATAGGATGTTGAAATACCATCTGGAACAATGAAGTCTAAAGTTACACCTTTACGGATAATCGTGGTTACAGGATTATCCATATCGGTTTCATATTTGTTATTCTCCTGTCCATTTGTGAAGAAGGTCATTCCGTAGCTGGCCAAACCGCGGAAATCGGCCTCATCGGTAAAGTCGAACATGTAGCTTGTGGCATGAACCGATTCGCCTGCGGGACGCTTGGCAACGGTGAGGGTGTACTGAACCCAGCTTCCAGCAAATTCGGAATCGTCGGTCGATGTGTATGTTGCACGCACCGTAGTTGAGCCCTCACCAACGATAGTGATTTCGCCGGTTGCCTTGTCGATGGTTGCGATAGCGGCGTCGGCGGCAGGAATCGAGTAGGAAATCTTAAGCTCGTTGGGGTTGGTCAGAGTGGGGAAGGAATAAGGCTCTTCGTCGATGTAGACCTTGCACTGGTCGCTGCTCCAGGAAATTCCTGCAGGCTTCTTGACGACTTTTACAGTTATTTCAGCTACTTTGCTTATGTTAAGTTCGCTATCAAGGGCAATCGCCTTGATGGTGGTTTCACCGAGAGCAAGTTTACCCAATTCGATTGTCTGCTTTTCCACCATATCGGCATTATTGGGATCGGAGCCGTCGGTAGTATACTGGATTGCGGCAGCGTTGGGAGCGCTGATAGCAGCGGTAGCGCCAATCAGGTAGTCGTCGCCGCTCTTTTCGCCGGTAATAATGATTTCGGGCATGTCCACAACCGGACCGGTTTTTGCAATCTTAACAGGCAGTTCCGTTACAGAGCTTGCATTAAGTTCCTCATCAAGAGCTATTGCTTTAATTGTATATTCACCTTCAGGAAGAGTGAAAGCATCCTCATAATCTACAGCAGTTGAAGATGTATAGGGGGCGCTTCCATCGAGAGTATACATAAAAGTATTTCCTTCGTCGCCCGTAATGGTAGCTTTTGCGCCATATTCATAGACGCCGTCAACGGGTTCCTTGTCGATGGTAATTTGAGGAGCAGTTACGGGATTCCCACCGCCATTAGGGTCATAAGTAACGGAAAGACCTTTTATTTGGAGATATTTTCCTGAAGCAACGTCAGGAATACTAATCACGATTTTACCAGAAGCGCTTCCGGTAAATGATAAATCTTTTACAGTAGAGGAAATTGCTTTTGAGGTCTCAAAAGTAGTTCCGCCAACAGAAACTGATGCATTGGCAGTGCCGTTACTGTTAATACTTAATATAGTAACATTCGTAATGGTACCGGGAATGTCGGAAGTGGAGAATTCAATTGCACTTAACGATCGACTGCTGCCACTTTTATCTGCGGCACCCCATTTTGCGCCATTTTTACCTCGTTCAAAATAGACACTTTTTCGCCAAGTTGGAGTTATTGACCAAACGACTTTTTGATTATTAGATGTATCTGTCCATGTTGTAGGGGCAGTCGTACTGGTATATGATGTGTAATCAAATACTGCATCATATTCTGCAGCTGTCGTCGGCTGCGACTTCCACGTGGTGTCTGCGGCATAGGAGGAAATGCCGACTACTACCAACATGGTTAGTAGAAGTAGAAGTTTTTTCATAAGGATAAAGTAGAAATTATTTGGTTAAAGAATTCGCTGCAATTGCCTCTGCATGAGCAGGAAATGGGAGGGGAGCACTCGGATGTGTTTTGGGCTCCTCCTTCTGTTTGCAAAGGTATGTATAATTTCGTTACGATGTGTTGCCAAAACGTTAAATTTCACCACAAACGCCTACTTTTTTTGATGTTTTTCGGCCGAGGTTGTTTCCAACCCCAGGTGAAGGCCCGCAGGGCCGAGCCTGGGGACAGCAAGGAAGCTCACAGCATGGGAGCCTCGGAGAGGCGATGTTGTGGTGGCGACGCTCTTCTCAAGAAAATAATAAGATAATTATCATCATGCATCCCCTTAATTCCCAGCTATTTTTCGCATTAAAGACTGTTAAGCGGATTTTTTGGACTCGCAACCGCTCAAATCCGTTGTAACTTTGCATCGCAATCATTTCCCACCCCCTAAATGTAACCCCGGTGGGGTGGCATTGATATAGTCATGGGTCTTAACCCATGGGCGCCGCAAATACAGTGCTATCACGCGCCGCCTTTACAGCGGTAGAGTTGATACGAATTAACCAGATTGTGCCAGATGCTGTAGAAGCCGCCGGCGATGGCCGTGACGGGGGTGAAGAAGGTGTAGCCCATCCAGATGGCCAGCACGGTGTTTTTCTGGCCGAGCGACTGGCCGGCGGTGATGGTGTCGCCGTAGCGGCGCCCTATGCGGCGGCCGAAGTAGAACTGGCCGGCGCAGCATGCGAGCGATACGGCCACGAGCCAGAGCTGGGTGGAGAGTGCTACGGTAGAGTGGACGATACTTCGCGTGGTCACGGCCATAGCAAGGGCGAGGGCCACGGCCCAGAGGTAGAACGACAGGTCCTGGTAGCGGGCGATGCGTGCGCACAATTGCGGCAGGAAGTAGCGCAGGAGCATCGCGGCGACCAGCGGCAGCAACAGGAGGGGAAACACTTTGCCGAGTATCAGCGCCGCGGCGGCGAAGGCGTTGAGGTCGGGGTTGGGATGCACCAGCGGCACCATGGCGGGGATGAGAAGCGCCGTGGCAAGGTTGATGAGCATGGTGTAGGTGGTTATGTTGTTGACGTCGCCGCCGAGCCTACGGGTGATTACGGCTCCCGCCGTGGCCGTAGGACAGATGAGGCATATCATCGCCCCTTCGAGCACCACCCGCAAGCCGCTGTGGGGCATTGCCATAAGCACGCAGCCTATGGCGGCGAAGAGGCCGCACTGGATGGCGAGCAACCAGCCATGCCAGCGGCGCAGACGCAGCTGCCGCGGGTCGACCTTGCAGAAGGTGAGGAATAGCATGGCGAAGATGAGCAGTGGCTGCACGATGGCCACGGCGCGGTTGGCCGCGGCGCGCGTAGGCTCGAGCGCGGGGATGCCGGTATAGATGAAGTAGCCGAAAATGCCTGCCACTATGGAGATTATGAGAGTCCAGTCTTTTAAGAAACGTACTATCCGCATATCCATTGTGGTCCCGCTTTTTTGGGGGGCCGGTTCGATTTTCGGGTGCAAAATTACTGCTTTCGCCGGTTTTGGCGAAATATTCGGATGGAAATTCAAGATGGATTACTCCACGCTCCATTCGGCCACGCCGGCTTTAGCTCCGGGTGCGGGCGAAATCTCGAGGCGGATGGCCGTGGCCTCGACGGGGTCGAAGGCGGCGGTGCTCGCCTCGCCCTTACGGGTGGGGTATACCTCGGCGTCGGGGTCGGCGAGGCGCACGGCGTTGAAGCCTACGGAATGCCAGTGGCCGGAGGTGTCGCGGTAGCGCAGACGCCACTTATGCGGCAGGCGCACGTCGCCCCAGGGGGCGTCGTCAACCCAGTGGACCGACGCAGAGCGCACGAACGTGGCTTCGGGGAAGTCGTACTGCAGCCAGTGGGCGTCGGCTCCTTCGGCAAGCGGTTCGAGGGGGAAGTAGCCCACGGAGCGGTCGGAGGCGTCGGCGGGAACGGCGCCATCGCTCACGGTGGTCAGTGCCTCGCCCGACGTGGAGGCCGAGAGGCGCGCCGAGGTGGCGAGTGAGTAGGGGAGGGTCGGCTTCACGGCCTGGACGTCGCGGGCGAGCCATACGGCCATCTTGCCGGCGCCGCGGTGGGCCCAGGCGAAATAGGGGATAAGCGTGAGGCGTGTGGGGAGCGCTTCGATGGTGCCGTCGGGACGATAGGCGAGCTGCTGAGCAGGGGTGTAGAGCGCTGTGACGCCGCCGGGGAGGTCGGGTCGCTCTTCAGCTTCGAATCGCGGAGAGCGGTTGAGCAGCACGGAAGATATGTCAGCCTCATTGTCGGGCCATTCGGCGCAGTATACCAGCGGACCGCGCTCCACGGCCACACGGCCGCGGTCGGCTTTCACCTTGGGGTGGGCGGCCACTACGCGCGGCTCAATCGGCAGGTCGAGCGATACGACGTCGCCCTTGCGCCAGCGGCGCGAGATGGTGGCGTAGCCGTCGCGCAGTTCGGCCTCGACGGGTTGGCCGTTGATGGCGATGGTCCACTGCGGATGCACAGAGTCGGCGTAGCTGTAGAGGTCGGAGGGCACGGGGCGCTCCTGCGCCCAGCCGGGGATGCGCACGCGCAGGGCGAACTCGCCGAGGCGGTTGGCGTCGATGGTGATGTCGACGCGGCCGCTGCGCGGGTAGTCGGTATGCTGCCTCAGGGCCACGGCATCCTTGCGGCCGTCGACGTCGAGGCGTGCGCTGTTACCCATGAAGAGGTTGACATAGACGTCGCGGCCGCGCACGGCGTAGACGTAGCCGGGAATCGAGGGGATGAAGCGGCAGACGTTCGACGGGCAGCAGGCGCAGCCGAACCAGGGCTGGCGCCGGTGTTGTCCGGCCGATTCGAGCGGATTGGGGTAGAAGAACGAGCCGCCGTCGAGCGAAACGCCCGAGATGAGACCGTTGTAGAGCGTGCGTTCCACTACATCGTAGTATTTCGAGTCGCCGTGGAGCAGGAAGAGGCGGTGGTTTACGTAGACGTTGCCGATGGCGGCGCAGGTCTCGCAGTAGGCCGACATGTTGGGCAGCTCGTAGTCGGCTCCGAAAGCCTCGCCATGGCTGGTGGCGCCGATGCCGCCGGTGATGTAGAGCTTGCGGCCTACGATGTTGTCCCATATGCGGTCGATGGCGCGAATGTAGGCGCTGTCGGCCGTCAGTGCGGCCACGTCGGCCATTCCGGAGTACATATAGGCCGCCCGGACCGCATGGCCGACGGCTTCCTTTTGCTCGACCACGGGGAGATGGGCCTGCGAGTAGGCGTCGCGGCGCGAGGTGTGGCCGCGGCGGTCGAGAAAATATTTCGCCTGGTCGAGGTAGCGGCGGTCGCCGGTGGCGAGATAGAGGCGCGCAAGCGCCATCTCGGCTATCTGGTGGCCCGGCACGCAGTCGGTCTGGCCGGGGGCGGTGCCGATGGAGCGCACCACGCAGTCGGCGTAGCGCGTGGCGATATCGAGGAAGTTGCGTTTGCCGGTGGCCTGGAAGTGAGCCACGGCGCCTTCGACCATGTGGCCGAGGTTGTAGAACTCGTGGCTGAGATTCTCCACGGCCTCCCAGCGGCGTGAGCCGGCCCAGTCGTGGGGGTGGGCGGGATTCATCGTGCGGGCTGTGTAGAGGTAGCCGTCGGGCTCCTGCGCGGCGGCAACGAGCGTCAGGACGCTGTCGATGTAGGCCTCCAGACGCTTGTCGGGGAAGGTCTGCAGGAGGTAGGAGGCACCCTCAATGGTCTTGTAGACGTCGGTATCGTCGAATGGGAATCCGCCGATGCGGATGGTGTCGGACGGATGGGCTGCGCGCACGAAATTGTCGTAGCGGCCCGTCGACTCGCATTTACTGAATGCCAGGGGGATGGTCACGTCGCGGCTCGCGCGCAGGCGCGGCGTCCAGAATGAGTCGTCGACCTTGACGGCGGTGAAGGGCACCTGGCTTATGGGGTAGCCCGGAGCGGGCGTATCGGCGGCGCTTGCGGCAGCGGAACTGAGAAGCAGGGCGCCTATGGCGATATGGCGTAGTGGTGTCATATCAGATCTTGATGTAGATTTTCTTGCGGTAAAGCGGAAGGCCGCAGAGCCAGTTGAAGAGCACGAACGCTATGGCGTAGAGGCAGGCCGATAGCGAAGGGTTGCCAGTAAGCGGCAGCAGTACGCAATAGTATATCCAGCTCTTGGCGCTGTAGACCCCGTCGGGGGCAGCGGCATCGGGGAAGCATTTCAGCCCCATGAATATTGCCACCACCCAGGCCAGAGCGTAGAGGAAGAGTGGGTTTACGCCGAACACCTCGAAGAAGCGCGTCCAGCGGCCGTGCATGCCGCGTATGTCGATGGCCCAGACGAGGAAGCCGAGCAAGGCCGAGGCCATGCCGCAGGTGGTGAGCACGAACGTTGGCGACCATACTTTCTTGTTGATGGGGAGGCCGTAGCTCAGCAGCCAGCCGCAGAGCGTCAGCACGAAGCCCACGAGCAGCAGGCGCAGAGCGCGGTCGCGGTTGTCGCGGATCTCCATTATGAGGCGTCCGCACCAGAAGCCGATCATCACATGCATAATCGACGGGATGGTGGAGAGCACACCCTCGGGGTCGATGGGTATGCGCACGCCGTCGACCTTGGTATAATACATATGTGCGTCGGTGAGCACCGCGCGGTCGGCTATGGAGAGGATGTTGGTCTCGTCGGGCGCATAACCGTTGGCCACAAGGAGCATTATGCCGTAGACCGCGAGCGTGGCCACGATTACAATCGGGAGCCAGCGGTGGCGGAGCGTCACGGCAAGCAGCGAGCCGATGCCGTAGCATATTGCCAGGCGCGGGAGCACACCAAGAATGCGGATGTCGCCGAAGTGCATCGTGGCCTCCCAGAGCGTCTTACCCTCTACAATAAGTCCCTTGGCGAAGAGCGACAGCCACGCCAGACCCATGCCGATAGCGAAGATAAGCACCGTGCGCTTCAGAATCTTCCACGCCAGCGGAGCGCTCAGCCGGAAATCGAACTTGCGCAGCGAGATAAACGTGGAGATACCCATGATGAACATGAAGAAGGGGAAAACGAGGTCTGTGGGCGTCAAACCATTCCACGACGAATGTTCGAGCGGCGTGTAGGTGCCCGGACCGCCGGAATTGTTTACGAGAATCATGCCGGCCACGGTGATGCCGCGCATTACATCGATGGCCAGGATGCGCCCCGACTTGCGCGGCTTGGCGTCCGCCTTAGTCCCGGCGTTGACGGCCGCGACCGTAGCTTTGGAGATATTGCTGGAAGTATGGCTCATGGTATATTTATTTGCAAAAAACAGAGATAAGGCAATCTGAATACCGATGGCGAATCGCCTCGTCAGGCGGTAAACGGATTCAAAGGTACGAATACCCACGGCATTACGCAACCGTAGAATAAAAATTTTGGAAAAATCGGCCTCAACTCTTGCTCAATTGAAAAATACTTCCTACCTTTGCATCGCTTTTGGGAAATAACCCCTGTGAGCGAAGCGCAAGCCTCCTCAATCTACCGTAGAACATTTCCCTCAGCCCATACATCATGATTCGCTAGCTCAGCTGGTAGAGCACAACACTTTTAATGTTGGGGTCCTGGGTTCGAGCCCCAGGCGGATCACCAATAAAATAAGCCAAATTGCTAATCCTCAGCGGTTTGGCTTATTTCATTCCTCAAAATTGTCCTCCTTTTGTCCTCCTGCGCCAAAGTTAAGGGGGCGTATGGTAAATAAGGGTCAGCTGAACGGTTGAATTTGGGAGGTGCTGACATTGTCGTCATGAAGTTTATATATATCTTTGTAGATTAACATAATATGGGCGGTATATGAAGGATCTGTTGAGTATGATGCCGGTTGCGGCGAGAGCGAGGGTATTCCAAGTGCTGGATAAAAATACCCGTAAATGCTATCATATTTTCTCTATCATGGAAGTTGTAGAACCCGATATGGAGGAATATGGAGCACCGTATCTGTTTGATCGAGCATCGGAGTATTTTGACGACAATAAGCAACTTAAACTTTACTATACCGAGAGCTGGATGAATCTCACTTGTGACTTTTTGGATAATCCGATCGGACACTTGTATGTTGTCGATGACAAGGGGCACTCCGATATACTGGAGTTCTATAACGACGAGTTTATACACATACCAGCCGTAAATTTGGAATATCTTCTGGTCGACACCTCTAATCTTAGCGGGTTCAAAGACATTCTGTCCAACACCAGCGGCCCGACATGGATCAAGACCTATGCAGACCGCAATCATGCTGTGCTCGATCTTGTAAAGAGTGAACCGATACTGGAGAAGAGTCTGCGAGAACTGTCATTAAAGCATATCGGCAAAGATCTGACTTTGTACACTGAGTACATCGGCAATATAATTGTCGAGCGTCATCATCCCGAAATACGCTGGATTGGGTTTCGCGGATCAAGACTAAACAATCAAGACGGCATTATCCTTGAAACCGGATTCCGGACCACAAGTCGTCCGGCTTTAAAGTTGGAGATATGCTCGTTTGAGCAGGAGGACTGTGTCACCGCCGATACTTCAACCGATATCCCGGCGTCAGGCTTCCTACAACACATAACACTTCCAACTTCATCGCAAAATTCCATAGTAAAAGTATTTGACGGCGATGGCACCTTGATATATTATAGTCCGTTATCAAGCTTTGTCAAGGCTATTAATGTAGAAATAAGTGTCCCGTCGCGAAAGGTCGGGCCTATACAATACACAGACAACAAAGGCAACCTTGTTATAACTCAAGGCAGTCAGAAATGGAGCCTTGAGACAATGAAAATCGGCGAGACGCGCTCTAAACCTGACCATTACTACTCCGAGGGACATAAGCAACGCGAGGTATATGACCATGAAAAGAACGGCGAATTTGTCTTCTTTGACGGCGACTTGGCAACGCGCGAAGCCAACCGAAAGCGAGCCATACAGATCGTCGGCAAATACCTTTCGGGAGCAAGGACGCGCTGCTATATATGCGATGACTTCTTCGGAGCCAGGGATTTTGAGACTTTCGTTCTACCGATTAAGTTTGAGGATGTCGAGGTCCGTATCATCAACGACAAAGAGCATTGCCGACAGGACTGTCGCAAGCCGTTGGCCGAGATAATTGGGAAATACAATCACAGCCTCGGCCGTGAAAAAGTAATCTGCCGATGCCTTAAGGGCGATAAATCGGTGCTACATGATCGCATCATCGTGGCCGACGATACGGTCTACGCCGTCGGCGCGTCGTTCAACGAGCTTGGCCGACGGGCTTCGGTCATGTACAAAGTCCCGCACTATGCCGGATTGCGTATCATCTCCACTATCGAGAACTGGTGGGGTAATAGCGCAATCAGCGAGGATATTCGCGACTGTATATCAGATTAATATGAGAACTATGGATCATTTAAAGCTACAAATGCTTTCACGGTTATCGGTGGTGTGCAACGGTGAATGCACGGCCAACGAAGCACTGCAACAGTTGCGGACTATCGACGCAACGACTTTTGACGGTTGGCTGACATTGTCGTCGTATTCAGACGATTTGATTGCGCCCGGACGAATCTCTGCCGTAATTCGTCATTTCTCCATGCGCGAGCATCCGTGTTTCTGCATTATCACGGCTATTTTGAAACATCTCGAATTGCCTTGCTTCCGTATTCCGGCCATTTTCATGATTGGTCGTATAGATATTTTCCCGAAATACATCAGTTGGCTTAACCGGCACAGCAGACTGACTGACGATCTGCTGTGGGACCTGCTGCATATCTGGGATATAAAGACCCGTCATGAAATGGAGCGATCGGACAATCGCGATGAATGGATCCGCGACGTATGGCCCTGCCATGCCACCGAGATGCTGTCAGAATTAAAGAATGTGAGACGACTGAAAGAATTCCAGCTGTGGCTTTTCAGCGAAGATTATCTTAGATATCCCGTTGACCCGCAGCGGGAGAATCCGTATCGTAATAAATATATGACATTGGAGGGCCTTTTCAGTCGCGAATGGACCCCGCAGATGTTCGACCGACGAGCCGCCAATGTGACATATCTGCAGTTTGTCGCCGATCAAGTCGGGCTGTGGCCGGACGGCTCATGCGCAAAACCGTCGCCGGAAACCGCAGAGGCCGCACTCAACGCCTACTTCGCCCTGATGACCAAAGGCCGGTTGCTGGACGGTCAAAATGTCGTGTCAAATCAGAATCTTGATTATATCAGACATTTCAACGCGATTTTTATGCAATGCCACAGCAATGCCCCGACTGCAAAAGCGTCTGAAATTCTTGAGACAAACCGCTGCCGATACGAGGGATAGCCCGTAAGGATGAATCCGCCAGGCTACAGCGAGATCCAGACAGAGAGTACTCTGATGTCGGCAATTGCATTGCTGAGTATAGAGTATAACTTAGGCCCAAACATTTTGACAGACGTCAAGCGTCGGCTTCTTACGCAGATTAATCGCTGTCATTCGGCCGTAGGCGGCCCGAGCGTCCATCACGAAAGCTATTTGATTGCATTGGTCACCGTGCGGATTTGCCTGTATCAGATTGATCAAACCGTTGCCGACGATTTCGATGCCGAAGTCATAGCCCAACTCCCGTATTTGCCGATGGTCATACATATGCTGAATTATAGCAACCAACATCCGCTTTCGCCTTCCTGCAAAGCCTCTCTGTCCGCCCGCTGGCAATACGAGCAACCGGCCACCGAAAGTATTTATACATCGACAGAACGTCGCCGCCAATACGATGCGTTCGTCAAATTTATCGACGACTTATGAAAAAATTCCGGTGCAAATGCTTTGATATTTATTCCTTTAAACCGAAGTCGAAAATGTGAAATAAAACTGAGACGGAAGGCAGTAACAGTTGCTGCATAGACGAGTTGAAGCTCGCACGCTTGGACAAAAAAGTTTAAACTTAGTGTAAAAGGTAGCTAAATCCTGATTTCGCTTACACAGCATCATCATATTCAGTGGTTGTTGCATTGCTTGTAGTTATTGCACTGGAAATTGATTGCTTCAAGCATAAAACATTATTAATCAAATCAAAACATGGTGATTTTTTAATAGAACAGCTTCGACACATGGTTGTAGTCCAAAATTCCAGGGCATTTGTCAAAACATGATATTGTCTGCAAATTGTCTGTGCCGGACAAAATTTTTGTCAACATCTTGTCAACGAGACTGCGCTCCCCTCTTCAATGAGGCAGTTGTTGCATATATACAGCAACTAACATCATGTATAGCAACAAGTTATGCGCTTCTCCGTTTGAACTGTTGCAAAAAATGCACAGGTTCAATCGTCTGTTAACCTCCGCCCCATTATTGCATTCTCCGCTGCATCTCTTTGTGATGTTTTCCCATTTTGTCCTCCGCGCTGATTTTTTGTCCTTCGTGCAGAACACATAAAGAGATTGTGAGCGAGTTCATGCACAATCTTGACTTTGTAAATAGTTAACAACAAAATCTGAGAATGGCCATCAAGGTAGAAGATACATGGCGCGCGCCGAAAGAGGGTTATTACAGTTTTACTTTCGACAGCATTGAGGACCCTTTTTGTTTAAGTGAGTTTATATGACATTACCCCGAACCGAGTGGCGTATCAGGTATTAAGGAGGAAACGGGAGTAATAACGGTTCAATCTAAATTACCAGCAAATATAATGTTTAACTGTAATCCAACGTCTCTGACGTGAGTCATATTCTTGGGTTATCTTGACCAAAATTTCTATTGATTTATTCATAAAAAACATTTTAGTTTAAAGTTAAACATTTTCTTGTCCTCCGATATTCGCACTATCGGAGGACACTTTTTATATAACAAACTTCGGGCTAATATAATATGGCAGACAATTTGACCGATACAGCGTTCAAAGTTTATCCCTAAAAACAATATTTAGAAAACTGGAGTAAGAACGAATCAGTCAGTAGCACACATAGTGCTTAACAACGATCCAACGATGTAAGCGTGTATCATACTCGTGGGTAATTTTAATCAAAAGTTCACTGGTCTTATTCATATCGAAAACTCATTTTAGGTGTTTGTGGAAAATGGTTTCTATGATATAGACCTCCAGTTTTCTATTTTTTTATATAACAAATAACGACCCAATATACAAAATGCTTTCATATCAGTTATAGGTGAAATAAAAACCAACAGATATGAAAGCATTAATTCTAAAGAAACAAGAAATTAAAGGTAATAACAATTACAAAGAAATAACAGAAACAATCTGGTATTTCCTTGGTATTCCAATTTTTTATTCTAAAATCTCTATTGTGCGTTGACCTTCTGAAAAGCGTTTCTACCGCCAATTACTGTTTGGAATTCACCTTTTATGCCATTCCAATATGTGGCTTCCAACTTTTCATTAATCAGTAAGTCTGTGACGGTTAATTTAACATCTTCCTCTGATTTCAAAATGACGATATCACCAACTTCGAGTTCATTCATATTATCCTCCTTTCCGTACTAAAATTAAACATCGGCACAACGCCTACCAGTTGCGCTTGGTGTCTCATAGCTACTGATGAGTCCAGTATCAGCCTCCGTGTTAAGGGTTAGGCTGATACTTTTTTCTATAGCAATTAACGTGCCAATAATAAAATCAACCTAACGAACGTTATAAACGTACAAAGTTAATAAAGCCACGGACGTAGTGCAACCGCCCGTGGCTCTTGTTAGACCTCAAAATCGTGCTGCAACACGATTAGAGTAATGGACTTTTCAATCTACCCCACGGATGCTTTTTAAATGGGCATCCGTTTTTTAGTGGGGTTAATCCCCTTTCTTATGAATATGGGGCTTCAAGGTCGGAGTATTTCCTGGCGTAAGCTTATTGTCTCTTTGGCGACGGTCTGGCATTCCAGTTGACTTAGCAATCCTTTTTGGACCTGGTTTGATACCCATGACAATCTTTTTTGAATTGAACAATATTAGAAATCACGTATTCTCTTCACTGGAGAGAAGTCTATAAGAGCCAGCCTTCATCCCGAAGGTATCAGCAAGAAGGAATGCTTATGCACTATAATATCACATCGCAATTTCCGTGCCAATGTCGCTACGGCGAGAAAACGGTTGTTAACAAAGAATATGTTTGTTTAAAACTATGACATTTTGTCAGTTTATATCTGCCAATATCTGACATAACTCAATGATAATCCGCCATTATTGTCCATGGAATAGTATAATTGATTTAGCTATACAAGGTTAATAAAATTAGTTAGCGAAATAAGATATATGAGCAGGCAATCTATTTTGGATGTAAATGCGCGTTATTAACGCACCGCACATATCACCACACTATGACTTCGTAATATGAAGCCATGTATTCTATGAAACGATTGCCTGCTCATATATCTTTATTCTGATAAGTAACAGCTATGACCGAGCAGATTTATCCTTTGATGATAGGCTTTTGCTCTATGCGCCACACGACATTTCCATGTTTATCCGTGATGCCATAGAGTTGCCCTAATTTAACTTGAATCATCTTGGCTTTGATAAGCCGTTTTACTTCTTTGGCCATTATTGGATTTGGTCTGCTCGGTCATAGCTATTACTTTTCAACCTTAAAAACAGGCAAACATAGGTTTTCTACTTGGAGTGTCTATATGACATTGCCCTAAACAGAGTGGTGCAACAACTATAAAGAAGAAAACTGGAGTAAGAACGGTTCAATCAAAAACTACCAGCAGACGTAATGTCTAACTGTCACCCAATGCCCAAGTTTGGAATTAAATTCTTGGGTTATCTTAACTAAAACTTCTTTCGTCATTTTCATAATGAGGCTGTTTTTAAAGTATTGTGAGAAACAGCTCCTTTTGGAAATTAGCCCTCCAGTTTTCTTTTATGTCAATCTCTGAGTTTAGTGAACGGAGATTGACATTTTATTATATAACAAACTTCGTGCCAATACAATGGCTTTTTCACCTTAATAGTTACAGCGTACAAAGTTTATCCCTAAAAGCAGTATTATGAACGAGTCAAGCATAACAATCCGCTGGGAGAAAAATCCCGATGGCAGTACCGACATATCAGTTAGCGGAGATAAGGATTATCTCCCGCATTTCAGCGAAGCATTTCTATCGTTGGATACACCTTCCTTCGGTTATAGTGTGGACGAGAGGGAATCGAGTGGCGAGAGTGCTGGAAATTCTGCTACCGCATCACTTCTTCGTAGCCTAATAGAAACTTTCCGAAAGAGCGATAAGACAAGTGGTCATATTATAACCGAGCAGAAACGCAATTCAAAATTTCCACTTACGGATTTGATAACAATTCGCAAGTTTGCTCAAATAGCTGACATAAAGATTGATGAGCGGAAATTCCGCAATCGGAGAGAGTTTCAAATGTATTTTAGGGAGTTGATGAAAGAGGAGGATTGATAATGACCGAAAATGAAGTAATAAGCGAACTCAATGAAATAATGGCTTTAACAGGAGCGACTGAAATTAAGCAAGGTCGCGTATTAGATGAATTTCTAAAACGGCATCCCAATGGAAGAAGTATAAGCAAGAATGTATATGATAATACGATTGCTAAGATTTATTTTAATCCTTTGGAATGCGTCTATGCGATAAAGCCAATTCCGAATAGCCACGATACAATGATAAAAAGGACAAAAGAGTCTGAATGGGAGCGTTATTCAAATTGGTGATAATTACGCTCTAAATCAGCAATTAGTTTTGGATTGGTAATCTTGATTAGCTCCGAAATATGTGCATGCTGAGGGGCAGAATTTCGTTGAGAGCGAAAATCAACTATGCCATTCGGATTGATTAACTCTACCCGAATGAAGATATTGGGATTAGAACGAAGTGCCGCCCAATCTCCATAAATTAACTCATCATTGACTTGCTCCATTGATAATTACATGAGATTAAAATACAAAGTTACAAAATTTTCGCTAACTTTGTGCCGTCTTAGAGAAGACAAAATTTGGAATAACTGAGAAGTGCCTTATTTCTTGTGAAATCGCCAAATTAAATAAAGAATACACGAGGCACGGTGACAGCTCATATAACGTGGGCTGCCTATCCGTGCGTGTATTCAGGTGTTTGGCGATACCTACAAGAGTGCAAGGATGGCAGCCCACTTTTCTATATATAACTCAAGTAAGAAAATTTCTCCAATATCAGGTTGCATGAGGAGAATAAAAACTCTTGTAAAATCGCCTATGGACAATCCTCAAGCAATTCTTCTTATCGTGATTGCTCTCTTTTGGCTCTTAATTGGAGTTGCTGGGAGTAATTTAGCGAAGAAAAAACATCGTAATCAAGGTTTGTGGTTTATTAACTGCATACTTTCAGGTCTATTCAGTCTTTTGGTCGTCGCTTGTTCGTCTACATTAGAATATGATGAAGAAATCGATGGCAAAGAAACTGATACTCTTGGTTGTATTATCTTTATAATTAGCCTCGTAATGTTCGGATTATCTATTTGGTATGGATATTTAGAAGCAGAAGCGTACCATGAAAGATTATTTTGGGACTCATATTTTATGATGATGAGATAAACGTCATTCAGCCTATAAAGACAATAGCCGATGTCCTCACGGATGTCGGCTATTTGCGTATTCCATAAATCCTTCGTAAATTTGCGGTGTGTTACCAGCACAACCGTAAATCAAGACTGTTCAATTTATTAACCTTTAATTATTAACCATTTATGACAAAAGAACATCTTGAGACGGATTTGGGAATACATAATGTAAATAACTTGCTTATGTATAATAACTTTGGTATTAAATTCCTCTACATCAATCATAATTACAAGCCAAACAGCAAGGATTATGATGAACGAGGATTGGGCGTACACCTTATACAAGGTCAGTTGTATGCTGTTGTTCAGCGCACCTATTTTTGACCTTTTCGCCTGCCACAAACCTTTAATATCTGCGTCATAGCGGCATCAAAATCTACTGACCGTCCCATAGGCTTTTTCAGCACCTCTATGGGTTGGTCCAAGATTGCCATATACTCTCTATCCTTCTTGCTCTTTTTCTTGGGCTTCATTTTCCTGCTATCTGATTTTGGGTTACACGGATATTTGTATTTGCTATTGCCATATCAAAGCGAACTTTGTTAGAAACGCTGCGAGTGTTATAACGGAAGCAAAACTCATCAAAATATCGCTGCATATACTTACGGCTCACCCAATTATATATCGCATTAACAACACGCTTGCAGAAATTTCCCCAAAATCCTTCTATGGAATTTGTATAAGCGTCTCCGACAACATACAGACCCTTCCCATGGTCAACCATTTTCGTGGTATAGAGTTTACGCACGAGGTCATAGCCACACCATTCATCCGTAAACAGCGTTGCCGTCCTTGCTATTGACTTCAGAATGGGTGGTGTAAGGGATTTAACCGAAGTATCCTTTACCACCTTGCAAATCACGTTGCCGCCACGTTGTAGCATACCGAGTACAGGAATCTTATCCTTAAAACTCCTGCCCTGACTATTCTTGACTTTTTTATTTGCGTGACGGTTTTTATTCTTGCCACCAACGAATGTTTCATCAAGCTCAACTTCGCCGTCTAACTTCTCCATATGTATGCTATGAAATGTTCTGCGGATTTTATGAAGTAGGAACCATGCCGTTTTCAGCGTCACGGTAATATCTTTTGCTAACTGAGTGGCGGAGATAGACTTTTTGTGGTTGCATATTAGATAGATAGCCATAAACCACTTGCGGAGTGGCAACTTTGTACCTTCAAAGATTGTACCTACACGTACATTGAAATTCTTGCCCGTGTTCTTGCACCGATAGTTGCCGTCGCCACGGTGGTAAACCTTTGATGAAGGGTCATAGGGAGATACCACTCCATTCTCCCAACGTTTACTTTCAAGGTAGGCGATGCAAGCTGCCTCCGTTGGAAACGCTTCAAATAAGTCATACAGCGAGTTAAATGCTCCAAAGTTTAGATTTTTCATAAGCCAACCTGTTTGGGGTTGGGTTTAGTAACTTTGGTGACAAATAAGCTTTGCGAAAAAAGGAATACAGATTAATTTAACTAATAGCCAAGTGAGAACGTTCAATTTAAAAGCATATGTAATGCTTAACCGTTACCCAGCGTTTTAACTTGGAGTCAAATTCGCGGGTTACTTTAATCAGAATTTCATTAAACTTTTTCATATGGGAATAACCATTTTGTTGATGTTTTGGAAAATGTTTCCTATGAATCAGTCCTTGGAGTTAGCAAAATAATCTGTATTCCATCCGTAAAGTTAATGATAACAATCTTTGCGAAAAAATGAATACGGAAGGCTGGTAGGTCAATAAATCAGACTTTTTTGTAATACATCGCAACAACCCAATGACCTTGGGCGTCACATTCAAAACGTGAAAATAGGAATATTTCTCTTTGGGAATGTTTCATATTAAACGTTTGTTTATGGCATTTAGAGTGCCTTGTTAAAATGTGAAGCCTTCTTTTTGAGAGACAACCTTCCGTATTATTTCGCAAAGTTATAAAACAAGGACATATCACGATAGAGGAACAGTTCAAAATTAATGATAGACTTTCTTGTAAAACGTTTCAAACGCTAACTGTCCATCAATCAAAGTGAGATAAGTTCGTACCTTAACCCACTCAAACTGAGCTTTGTTCTTTGCCTCTGCTGTAAACACCTCCTTTCTCTTTGGGATATTGGAAAGAAATTCGGGGTTATCAATAGAGCATCGTGATGTGTCCTTAATTATTAACAAATTGAATATGGAAACAGCCAAGACTAAAAAATGCGCTAAGTGTCATCAGGAATTACCCGTAACCGAATTCTGGAAGGATAGACGCGCCAAAGATGGCTTAAACTGCTATTGTAAGGAATGTATGAAAATATTTACATCCAAGGCTCACACACGGATGAAGATAAATAAACCCGATAAGTCCAGACCTCTGAAAAGTATTCCTCTGGAAGATATTACAGAGGAGCTAAGATTAAGGGGGCATCAATTAGAAACACAAAAAGAAAAACGAACAATAACCAAAGTTGTTACTGTCCGTTTGTTTGGAATGAAAATTCTAACAATAACTACCGATATGCCTCATTTTGAAATAGATTCACTCAGCGCACGTAGTGGTACGGATGAAGCATCATTGTAGTGTTCTCTGTAAGTTCATTCAAAAGATTATATAAAAAGCATCTGCAATCGGAGCACAAATCAATTAGACTTTCTTATAATATAGCGCAATGACAAGTCTGCCCTGCTCATCGCGTTCCAAACGTGAGAATACGAATATCTCTTCTGCTGAGTCTTTCATATCAATCGTTTTAGGGGACATTTAGAGTGTCCGAATTGTAGTTGAAAAGCCTTGTTGAAATGAAGACGATTGCAGATGCTATTTTGATAACGCTGTGTTACAGTAATACAAGATAATCAAGATGTTAAACTTCCTAAACGGCAAGGGTAATATCATATAAATTCACCTTTGTTTATTAAGATTGGATTTATTTCAGATAAACTCAATCGAACACTTTCTTCTTTAGAAAATAATGGTGATATACCGTCATTATCTTCTATCCACTTTTGATATCCATCGATATTTGTATCGGATATACAAATAGCATATTCAATTCCAGAAATAGCCATTACAAAGTATATCTCAGCTTCGACATTGTCATTAGGGAAGCGAGTATATTCTTTAGTGAAAAACTTCATCTCATGAAGTCTTTCATAATACATCCCATCTTCGCTATTGAACACAATGTCACCCTCGGAATATATTCTTCTTTGATTATACTGCCAAAAATTTCCATTGCCATAACGAGCATACTCACGCAACTTTTTTAATATGTCATTTTCTTTGCCTAATAATTCCTGAACACATAAATCGTAGTTATCTTTACCTACGCTATATAAAAAGTATTCATATGCACATTTCGCTAAAAAACGTGACATTATTTTATTTGGATAAGTCGGTTCTGGAATATACGGTCCAATAAGTGTTTTGACTCTTCCATTTTTAATGCTCTCATACAGTTCTTCGTCTCTAATTCCAAAAGACATAATCCTTCCCATATTAGTCGTTTGCATTGTAACATCGAATGCTTTTGCAATTTCTGGGAGTATCATTGTTTCTTTTACCAATCTCCCTTTCTTAGTCGATATTTCATTGCGAAACCGCATTGAAACGAAATAAGGCTGTGATAAAAGCTCTCTTTCGATTTTTATAGAAAAATAATTATTGCATTTATCACAAACATATCCTTTAGGCAAAAAGTGATGTTTATTCCCGAGAGACTCGGGAATAATGTGCTCAATACTTCTTGAAGCATCAGAATTTTTGTGGCAGAATATACATATACTCATGCTTTTTTCTATTTAGGTATTGCAATGAAAAATCAGAGGATATTTTATTTAGATATGTATCTGAATGACTGGGGTGCATGTTGTATATCGAAATCTGACAAAGATTTCGGCTCATCGTACTTAGTTACACGACCTATTCTTATCGCATGTGCTTTGGATCGTTTATTAAAATATGACATGTAGAAAGCTTCGGAAATTCCAGAATAATTCTTTGTAATTTCCCATATAAAATCAACTTTATCAGATAATATCTCATCAATTTCAAATTCGCCAACAACTCGTTTAATCGGGGCTGAAGCGTAGATTATAACGCAATTTATATCATTTCGCTTGAACAAAGACTTACGAAATTCGTATTTCTTTGTTCCATCAAATATCTTTTCTACAAATTCTGGTTTAATCGATAATAAAACTCTCATCACTTTTGGTAGCACTTAAAATGATTTCAAATTGATTCTTGGTAATTCGCTTAAATCCGCGAGGTGCATCATTAACACCTAAAAGAACACCTAAATCAATTAGTTCCTTCATATTTATGCGATGAGGAAAGGAATACGTATATAAAAAGCTCACGATAAATGGTTTCCTTTCAGAATATCTCCACATATTTCGTAAATCTTGTTCCGGATAAACACTCTTTTTGCGGCAATAAAGTATAAAATCCTCTTCATCCTGAAACTTAAACCGAATATCTTGGACTGCTCCAATCGTTGTGATAACACTTTTGTGATAACCACCTGTACGATAGAAGACCAAAATATCGCCTATGTTTGGAAAGGGTTCCATCGCTCGGGAAACATATACCTTGTTGATACAGTTCCTGTGAGGAAAATCTTCAATAAATTCCTCTGTAGATTCTGTATTTAGAATTGAATCTGGAAGTAGCTCCGTATGATATTCTGGATATATCGGAACAATGAAAATGCTATTATTCTTTGATAAATACGGGAAACTAGCTCTTAGGTTCGAGATAGAGAACTTTGGCGTAAAATCTCTAACATATACAGATTCTTCACCTTTCTTACCCCATAAAATAAAGCCCCATTGTTCCAATAGTTCGATGAGTCTTCTTTGTTCAGGTCGTTTATCATAAACAGTTACATATATTTCCTGAACATGATTTCTCAGAGCATTGTCAAAAATGATTTTAACAAAACGCTCTCCTAATCGGAACCCATTACTAATGACCTTAAAAGTTCCTATTTTTAGTCTTTTTTTGGGTTGAAAAGATGGAGTAATGTCTGAATAATTCTCGTGTTCATCTTCTATTTTTAAATATAGAAAAGATAAAAGCATTCCATTATTTGAATTAATGGTAATGTATGCTTCATCATCATATTTCCGTATAAACCAATTGTCAAACCCTTTATAATCTTCTTTGAGACTATCAAAGAAAGGATCATTGACATTTATTTTCCCAAATTTTATTTTTTGAACATTTAGAACCTTATAATTGACAAGTTCAGGATGCTCCGCAAAAGTTTTCTCTAAGAAAGAATCAATTGAGAATACCTTATCCTGAATTCCTAATTCCTGAGCTTTACGATGGATTTTTTTATCTTCCGTAATTAATATGTCGACTCTGCCAACATAAACCTCATTCAATAGCACACTATCAACGTGATCGTTATTAGTTGAATCAAATTTTGAGGAAACTGCTGAGACATCTTGATGCATCGGAGACGGCAAATCCACAACTTCGTAGCTTGACAATTTAACGAGAAATAAATCTACGGTTTCTTTGTTCGGATTCTTTTTTATTTCTTCGATGGTAGCAGAATGAATACACTTAGTGTATTTACCTCTCTCCAACCAACGGTATAAAATACCAATATCCTGAGAAACAATTCTATTTGCTTCTCTATGAATAATAATATTAGTATCTAATAATGCTTTCATTTACGTAATCGTTTTAAAGGAATCAATAAATAGAGGCCTAAAACAACCACAATTCCCGTTGCGGCCCAATACTCCCATGGAATATGAAGATACCATTTCATGGGATTATTCAACTTCAAAGAATAAATGGCGAACAATAACGTACACAATATATTAGCCCCAACGGCTAAAGCAATCTGTTTAGAGCCAATTGTTTCTTCAGTGCAGACCGTAAACAATGAATAGCTATCGTTATCGTCTTTTGCTTCATCTTTTAAGAACATGATATTGTAGCAATCTTTTCTGATTCCACTAATCTGCGGAAGATATCGTTGAAATGCTGATGATTCCAACTTCCTAATATTTTTTAGCTTTGAAGTATCTATAAAACTAAAATTGAAATTATCAGGCATTGCATGCAGACAAAATAATTTCCGTATATGGCAAATTTTTAAACTTTGAGAGTTTTTTAACTCATACACCTGTTGAGGAAGATTACGCTTTTCATTTATTTTAAAATCATATATGTATGTGGTTTGCGTAATCCCTTTTTTCTTGATTGCGATTCCACGCTTTTCATATTTTACGAGAATTCTACAATACAGACTCCCTTCAGATTTTTCGGGCTTTTTTAATTTAAGGCAAATAATGCCATCTTCTACGATAATCGTACAGGGAAGCAATGTCAGGTTATCTCGGTTTTCGAACTTGATAATTTTCCCATCTCTAGCATCCTCACCAATATTATCCATGCCAGTAACGATATCATTAAAGATAAAACGACCGTTCTGTGAATCCGATAAATTATCTAATAAACACGTTACAGAATCATTGGGTCTGACATCAGGAATCGCCAGATAAAATCCAATAGTATTTTTATTATCTTTGAAAGTTTCTGGAGAAAATTCCAGGCCAAATTCAATACAAGAAGAATCGCTTGGAAGTTCCCACGTGCATATGTGAAAACGATCAATGATAGTCTTCTCGGTAGCTAAAATATAATAATCGTTTCGCATGAATTCTTTTTTATGGTTCTGCAGCTATTGAGGTAGTATCTGAATATGGATAGTTGTAGCTATGGTTGTAGCTATACGTATTCTCCTTGAAGTTCTCAACCTGTTCGAGGACTTTGTCGAAAACGACGTTATCCCACTCTGGGGGATAGCCGTTTTTCCAGAACAGTTTCGTCAGCTGATTGGCGAGACGGTCTCGCACTTTCGAGTTGTTGAGCCAGTCAGCATATAGAGAAGAATCATCGACAAGCACTTTGATTTGCTTCGCAAGCTCGATGCATTTTTCGTCGGGATATTCAAATGGCGGGTCGGCATTGTCGCGGACCTCAATAAGAATATCATAGAAGGCTTTCTCTTGGAAGGAGATGCCGAGTCTCTTAAACTCCACCTTATCGGCTTGAAGCTCGCCGAACAAAGATTTAAGTTGGTCGGTAAGAGCCTTGATGCGGTCTTCGACAAGCCCGACAGTGGAGCTGACAGCCGAGCCGGTAACTTGGTTGACGTATGTCAGCGAGTCGCGATTGTGATATTCTTCGATGGTGGCTTGAAGAAGTTTATAGAAATGCTCGGCACGGGTCTTATTCGTTTTCTTGTACTCCTTAATCGCTTTGCGAAGGAGTTTGACAAGAAGCTCGAATTTAGTGCAGGGCATTTTTACGTCTTCAAGCTCTTTGAGGAAGTCTTCGCCGTAAATGTCAATCTCGCCTTTCATGTCGAAAATGGTCTCGACACTGCTGCAAGATATAGCCTCTTTAACCATTTGTTCAACATGGCGGTTCATGCTCTCCACATCGTGGTGACTGTCGGTTATCTTTATAAGATAAGAGTAAACACCCATAAGGAGCTGCGCCCATGCAACTTCGTTGTCGGTGAGCACACCAGCAGGGTTACAGATGTTGTAAGCCGCTTTAAGTCGCTTGACGTGCGATTTAAAGGCCGTCGTGGGTTTTACGTTGCCCTCATACTCAACGCCTTTAGCTTCTTCCATAAGAAGTAACTCCACTGCGCCTTGCAGACATTGGAGTCTTGCCAAAGGATTATCTCCGAAGAAGTCAGAGAAATCGGAGCCATATGTAATTTGTTTCAATATTTTTAGCTCATTGCGGAAGGCTTCGAGCGCGAGGTTAACATCGCCGATGTCTCCGGGTTCGTCTCCACCATACTTCTTCATGGCCTGTTGGAGATTGGAGTGGATGCCGAGATAGTCGATGATAATGCCGTTCTTCTTCACATCACCGCTGATACGGTTGCCGTCCTCGTCGAGAACCACATTGGAGAATTTCCGGTTAACACGGCTGATTGTCTGAATGAGCGTATGCTTTTGCAACGGCTTGTCGTTGAAAAGCATATTCAAGCTCGGCACGTCGAAGCCGGTAATCCACATATCCACTACAATAACGATGCGGAAATTGCTGCGCTCGTCCTTAAACAGACGGTCAAGTTCCTTGCGGTGCTGTTTGTCGCTCAAAAGGTCATACATGGCCTTGGGGTCGTTCTTGTCGCGGGTGGCTACTACGTTGACAAACGGCACAGCCTCCATTGTGCGCAGCTCGTCCTCAGTGTATTTGCTCTCGTCGAGGGCTTTCACTGCTTTGCCCCATTCGGGCTGTAGAGAAATTATAGTGTTGTAGAGATTGAATGCGATTGTGCGGTCGCTGCATACAATCATTGCCTTTTGAAGCAGTTCCGGCTGATCTTCGATGCGTTTATCGTAATACGCAATGATGTCGCGTGCCATGCGTTCCAGTCGGTCGGGATTGCCGAGAATGACATTGAGGCTCGACATGGCGTGTTTGCTCGTGTCTATATCATCGGTCTTGGCACCTTCCTCCTCGCATGTCTTATAGTATTGCTCGATAAGGTTGCTCTGCTCCTTGTCGAGGTTTACATGGACGAGGCGCGGTTCATAGCTGATGTCAACTGTGATGTTATCTTCGCGGGCCTGGCGCATAGAGTAGCTATCAACGATACCCCCGAAAACGTGTATAGTTTCGTCCACGGGGGTGCCGGTAAAACCCACGTAGGTGGCGTTTGGTAGAGCGTCACGCAGATACTTGGCGAAGCCGTAAGTGATGAAGGCACCGAGTTTGGTATCGTCTTGCGGCTTGTCGATGCTGTTTTCCCCGTCATCGTTCTTACGGTCAACAATTCGGAGCTTCGAGCCGGTATTGTTCTGGGTGCGGTGCGCTTCATCTGAAATACAGATTATGTTGCTACGCTCACTCAAAAGGCCGGTTTCCGACGAGAACTTTTGAATAGTGGTGATATAAACGCCGCCTTGTTCGCGCAGCGACAGCTCTCTGCCCAAGTCCTCGCGGCTGTCGAAAGTACGAACCTGACCGTTGCTGAGGAAGTTAATGGAATTGGCAAACAGTTTGCCGGTCTGACTTTCGAGGTCTTCACGGTCTACAATGATAATGACCGTCGGACTCCCGACCTTATCTTTGCAGCGCAAAGCAAGCTGTCGGGTAAGGAAAAGCATGGTGTAGGTTTTGCCGCAACCTGTGGCTCCGAAGTATGTGCCACCTTTGCCGTCGCCGCCATTGGAGCGAAGATGTAGCATGATGTTATCCTTCAGTCGCCGAGTGGCGAAGAACTGAGGATAGCGGCACACCACTTCGATTTCCTTACCCTCGTCGGCTTTTGCAAGTGCATACTTTTTATCCGGGAAATATACGAAGTCACGGATAATGCTCAAAAGACGTTTGGGAGCAAGTGCGCCCTTAATCATCGAAAGAAGTTCATTAACGCCATTCGAGGGGTTGTCTTCATTATTGACTTTCTTCCACGAATAGAAAAACTCGTAGTCGGCAAAGACGTTGCCGAGTCGCGAGTTGGAACCGTCGGAAATAATGGCGAGCGCACAGTATTTCAGAAGGTTCATTATGTCGCGGCGATAGCGCACGGTAATCTGCGAATGGGCGTCGCGGATAGTAGCGTTCTCGGCTGTCGGATTTTTCAGTTCGAGAATGGCGACTGGTATACCATTGACGAAAAGTATAACATCGGGAATACGGGTCTCGTTGCCCTGATGCATCTCGAATTGGTTGACTACGCGGAATATATTGTTGTCCCAATGCTCGAAGTCTATGTAATCGAAGTGGAAAGCATTGGCGCGACCGTCGGGATCGGAGAAGTCGAAGCCGTCACGGTAGAGTTCAACTGTGTTGAAAGTAGCCTCGTAATCAGTTGAGCCACCGGTGTTGCGCAGCCGGGCAACGATGGTGTTTATCTCGTCGTCGGTTAAGTCTCGGTCTTTATACCGGAACTTTATGAACTCTCGCAAATCGTCTTCGATAAGTGCTTCATCAACTCGGCGATTGTGGACTTGCTCGCCATGGGTATATTGCCATCCCTCGGTGCAGAGCAATTCGACTACTGCTTTTTCATATTCGCTCTCATAGACTTTTCCGTTCTTGCTCATACGGCAGAATGTATTATGTACTGCATCAGAGCAGGACAAATTGATTTAAGTTGTTGATTGGCTTCCTCGGCAATAGCTTTAGCTTGCCGAGCGCAATGGTAGATGTCAACGATAGATCTCTGAATATCTATCGACGGTTTCGGAACCTTTATGGAGAGGAATCGCGGCCAGTCAAGATTTGAACGAACACTTGAATCACTTAGGAACCAGCCCATTCTATCACTTTCGCTTCTTTGAAACCAAAGAAATAGATATTCTGGCAAAAAGGCATTGCTGTCTACTTTGAATGTAGTATACGCTGGGGAAATTAAAAATCTGGTGTTAGTATCATTATAGGCTATACGGATACATACATCTCGCCCTGTTTGCATACCACTAAAGGCAAACATATCGTTTTCTACGATAAGATATTTTGTGGTTTTAACGCCTTCAAGATTGGCAACAGTTGGCATAAAAAGTTTATCCTTGTTAAGTCCCATAACAGGAAGGTCTTCGTTCTGCACATTTTGTTTTTCACAAATCTCTATATACGGTCCGATTTCAGTTAAAGGAGAATCAGAAAGCGACTCTAATATTTTTTCAAGAGTCGTATCTAATGTGCTAACTTCTGCGGCAACACTAGAAAGATGGTCGCTCAATGTTTTGACTTGTTTGCTGAATGAAGAAAAAACATTAGCGGTATCTATATCTGCACGGTCAACGAACTCAATATATCTGCTAGGCACAAGGCTCCAATCGTTGGCCTCGATGGTGTCAATGCCAACGGAGCGGTAAAGCTCCGGCTTAGCATAGCTGCACGGTTCGGCTATGGTTTGCCAGTCAGTGTAGATTTTATGCGCTACCGTAATCTGTTCCTCTGAGAGTTTTACAAATTTCTTCTCATAGACATTTTCGCTCCATGAGCGTAGGTCAACAAAAAGTATTTCATTTTTGCGATTACGCAACTTTCGTCCATTTTCTATGCATCCGCACTTGTTTTCGTTCAAAATCCATAAGGTTACGGGTATATCGGTGGCATAGAACATTTCGCGAGGTAATAAAAAAATTGCCTCTATCTTATCTGATTTGATTAGATTTTCTCGAATAGTCTTTGTGTCATCACCATCCAAAGCGCCATTGGATAGCAAGAAACCTGCGCGGCCTTTTCCCTCTTTGAGCTTGGAAAGCATGTGGAGAATCCATGCGTAGTTGGCGTTGCTTTCAGGCGGACGTCCGTAGCCTTTCCACCGCACATCGTTTTCTAGGCTCGATTCATACCATTTTTTGAGGTTGAAAGGCGGATTTGCCATGATGTAGTCAAAGGTGCGTCCGCGGTGAAGGTCGTTGGTAAATGTCGAAGCGTGGCGGTCGCCTAAGTTATACTCGATGCCACGTACTGCAAGGTTCATTTTGGCGAGGCGGTAGGTCGTAGGGTCGGACTCCTGGCCGTAAACGCTTACGTTGAGCGAATTGCCGCCATGCTGCTCGACGAATTTGGCGCATTGGACAAACATACCACCCGAGCCGCAGCAAGGGTCGTAGAGAGTGCCGTCAAAAGGCTCGATAAGGGTGGCAATCAATTCAACGATTGATTGAGGCGTATAGAACTCGCCGTCCTCCTTATTGGCGTTGATAGCAAAAGTTTGGAGGAAATATTCATACACGCGGCCAATCAAATCTTTTTCCTTAAATTTCTTATGTGTAATCTTGTCGATTTCGTCCATAACCTGCTTGATGACATTGCCCTCGGTGCCTGAGTTAACAAACAAAGCAGAAGGCAGAGCATTTTTGAGTTTAGGTTCGGACTCCATCAGTTTCGAAGTAGCATCATCAAGAGCAACAGCAAGACCTTTCGGCGCAATGAGTTTCAGCGACTCCCAATCGGTTTCAGGGGTGAGCATGAATACGCCCTTTTCACCGAAAGCAGTTCGTTTCTGCGAGATAAGCATTTCTGCATATTCGGGGTCATCGACATTTTCCTCTCGTATTTCATCGCACCGATCGTGGTAACGCTCGGAGATAAATTTTAGGAAAACAAGCGTAAGCAGCATATCTCGCTTATCAGTAAGCGCGGCGCGGCCACGCAACGAGTCGCGGCAACTGAACAATATATCTTCGAGGACTTCCTCTTTTGCTTTCTTCGCAGTAGCTTTTTTTGCCATATACAAAAAACTCCGACAGCAGTTATCTGAAGGTTGGCCTAGCCTGCAACGACTGCGTGGGAGTTTTGGAATTTGATTGGTTGTTGGCTTCGTCAGCCATTTGTGTTTAACCTTGTGGCCATTTTCAGATGTTTATAGTTTCTCCAATTACAAAGTTACACAATTTCTATGAGAATCTGACTGTCAATCGTAAATAATTTTAACGTCTTCCGACCACTCCGCGTTTAGGCTGAGTTGGTTTCAGCATTTTATGCGCTTGCATCATGCAGCGGTAGGCGAATCGGCGGTCGTCTTCATCCGGATTGCGTCCCCACGGGAGGTCTGATGAGGTACCTCCGCCTCCACATGACTGGGCGAATTGGGTTGCACCGTCGAGATAGCCGAGGAACAGATACATCGCGCATTTCAGAATCTCGTTGGGTCGCTCGGCGATTGCAGTCAGAAATTCTCCGTCTAAATCGGTTTTCAGTTCCGGTGGCATAGCGTCCAGCAGTGAATGGACATCGACAACCATCCTGGCAAAGACGGCATCGGTGAGCCTCATGCGTACCTGTTCCTGATTCTTTTCCGTGAACTTGTGGAAATTCTTTTGAGCATTATCGCGTTTCTCGCTGAGTGCATCAAGTTTATCCTGAAGCTCGGTGAGTTGCCGGTCAGCGACCTTTAGTTTGTCGCGTTTGTCGGCGAGTTTCTGTCCAGTAGATTCAAGCTGGTTTTCAAGCTCGACGATGCGGCGATGCAGTTCGGAAACATCTCCGGCACCATTCTCGATGTCCGCTTCCAGTTGTGCTTTCTCTTCATACAGTTCAGCCTCCTGTCTTTCAAGATTCGCAATCATGGTCGTTAGACCTTTCACTCGCCGCTCAGATTGTCGAATTACATCTTCGAGTTGACGCAACTGTTCGCGGTTGTCGTCTATAAGGGTTTCGAGTCTGGCGTTCTCGCGGTGAAGGTCGCGGTTGTATTCAGCGGTCGAGCGATGCCGTGCGCCGGTCTCGTGGATATCATCTCCTCGGTCGAGGCCATATTTACGGTTCACTTCGGCAAGCCGGGTATGCAGGTCTCTCATGTGCTGCTTCGCCTCGATTTTGCTTTTGCCTCCGAGAACTTCCTTTGAACAGAGGCGTCCGTCGGCGGTCAACGGTACGAACACACAATGCGCATGTGGTCCTGTTTCGTCGAGATGGACAATGAACGAAGCTACGTTTTCTTCTCCGAATTCACGGCACACAAAACCATACACATCCTTCGCCCATCGCTCAATTTCCGGTTGCCGGATAAGATCCCGTTTGTTTCCTCATAATCGTTAAGCACCTGAGAGCCGAAAGCCATCTCACGCATGCGCTCACGGTTGCCGCCGAATACGACCATGACTGCACGGTTGGATATGGCGGTCACTCGGGCATCCGGCCGGAGATGTTTTTTGATTATCTCCTCGACCCTGTCGCCGATACGCTGCGATTTGTCAACGGTGGTTATCACTCCTCCGGGCCCGACCTGAAAGTTCAGCGCAGTTCGGGAGCGGTCGTAGTTGTGGTCGGGATTCTTGGCTTTTCGCTCGAACAGTTCATTGCTCCAGTTGCGCTGATGCTCGTTGCTGACATTGACATCGATTGATTTGACGGGCTTGAAGTCCATCATTTGTTTAGGTGACGACATTAGATATGGTACGTTTGGTTATGGATTGGTTGTAATTAATTATATAAAATGGGTGCTTGCACGGTTAGTCTCCGCATCGGAGCCGCCAACCTTCGCATGAAGGTATATTAGGCTATACCATCATAGGTCTTATTGCAAGCAATCTCGCTCTGTATTTCCGGATGCTCCCGACATCTATTCAATAGCGGCCTCGAAGTCCGGAATACGCTGTTTTGTGAAATTAAAGTCGGTAGAATTTTGATGAAATGATGAAAGCGTGTGTAACTCGCAGTAATACAGCTCTATCTGATTCATCACAAGATGATAATTAATGGAAGGGAAAGAATAGGAGGCTTTTCAACGCCTGTAAAACCTTTTGATGAGAGCCTACAGCACTATAACATGCTGATTTTCTTCCCTTTCTTTAATTCATTCATCAATTCATCAAAATAGAGATAAATTCAAAATAAAATCTTTAGTGACTGTGTAGTATCTGCCGACTGAGGTCTTGGCGGCGTACTTGGCAGGTGGAATCCCCATCGAATAGAAGCGGTAGGTAAGAGAGTTTGATGCCGGCTTGAGGTGCCAATATATCTGCAACAGTCGGCGTATCTCGCTCGTCTCGGCACGGACATTGCGATAGTTGAGTAGGGCCGCGAGGTCGTTAACGACGAAGGACACAGATGTGTCGCGGGTGTAATCCATTATCTCAATCAGCAATTCGGCAACCTCAAACTCTATCTTGGAGCGGTTAGAAATTACGATGCGGTTGAGTGCTGCGGTGCGCAGTCTCTCCGGGTTGAACCACATTCGGTTTTCGCATTGCACCGATAGCTCTCTCTGCATAAGAAAGTGGAGAAACGCCGGAATCTGTGCCACAAGTTTTTTCATATAGAACGGGTCGTCTGTTTCCAGAGGGTTGACCTTGCGAACCCAGTATCGGACTTCCTCGCGGTCAATTACAATAGGAAAATGCTCGTTATTGGAACACAGCACGAACTTTCCGAAGAAGGCAATCTCGTTTCGGTCCTTACCTTTGGACTCCATCTTGTATGAGGTTGCCGTACTGAGGTTCTTCAATCGCTCTGAGTCTTCACGCCTCGACAGCAGAACTTCATCGACCATGATAAGCAGCTTACCAGCCCAATCGGAATTGAACTTGCTGCGGAAGTCCTCATTGGTGTTGAAAGTGGCATTATCCTGAAAGATTGCCTTGAGCAGATTGAGGAACGTAGTCTTGCCGGTGTTGCGTTGCTCCGATACGAGTATCAGTATAGGCAGCTTTTGAAGTGGCATCTGATACAGCAACTGGATGTAATCAAGACCATACTCGTAATGCTCCTCGAAGATGTGGCGAAGCAAGTTGTCAATCGCGCTCCAATCGCCCGGTTCGGGATGGTGCGTGATAGGCTCATAGAGATTGTAGGCGTTGCCGATTATCTTGCGGTAGTCGGTATGGCTCGGAACGGTGCAGAAGCAATCATACTTCGGTATATCATTCAGATAGTCCTTCCCGAAGTCAGCTTTGATGGTCGAAGCCTTCCAATAGACAAGACACTTACAAGTGGTGCCGTTTGCCTGTGGTCGCAACACCTCCCGGTAATAGTCCGTACCTACGCGGATATAAGGGTACCCGCTTCCATCTTGATTCGCCAGGTCGTTTTGCTCAAGTGTAATGTCAGTATATTCCACATCAACCACCTGCGCTTCATCATCCGATGCTCCATAGCTATGAGTTGGCTCATCGACATAAGCCGGAAGTAACTGGATAGAATCAGTTGTCATATCGCACCCTTTATCATGCGTTCAACATCCGATAGGCGGTATCTTACCTTGTTGCCTATCTTGATTTTCTCCAGATACTTGTCGTTATCCCATCTCCATAAGGTTGATAAGGTTACGCCGAGCATCTTGGCTGCTTCCTTGGCGGTGATGTAGATTTCTTCCTGAGGCGAGTTTGCCTCAATCGGTTCCTGATTCCAGGCTTTGAAAGCCTCTCGCAGATCATCAATATTCATGATGACCATTGTAGTTTGTTTTGGACTTGAATTTTGGTCGTTGTAGAACATTAAAACTTTAAACGGTTATTGTTTTATCAGCGCAATAATGATTGCGTAATTGTTTGATTTTTTCGCAAAGTTATAATGTATAAAACGGTTTGTCAATAGCTCTGCGATACTTTTAAGTATCTATAATAAAGGAGATTATATTTATATATAAATCAAAAGACCATATTGAATTAGCAGATGTTCACATAGTATTTCCGCTCTATGGAACCTCATGGAACAAATCAAATATGCCTACAAGAAACCGGTAGCAAATGGAGTTTCATGGCAGGTAGGAATTTTATCTTTCGTTAGGAAATGCTCCCTGATTTATAAATTTCGGATTAAGACTATTTAACCATTGTATTCTTTACATAGACGTAAATAAACGACGCTCTCAAAACTCAAAATATTATGAGATTTGGAAGCGTGATGTATTAGGGAATACCTATATTGTTGGAAAAGAGTCTTAGTTTGGCTCTAAAACCTCCCAATGTCCTCCGTTTGTAGGCCCGATATGGCGAATACGACCTTCTTTGACAAGTGATTCCAGACGTCGTTGCACGCTGCTTTTTGTTATCGAAAGATTTAGGCTTATTTCATCCATTGAAATCTCTGGTTTTCCCCGGAGCATATCTATTATTGCGTCTTTTTGGGCAGCTTTTGTATCGGTTTGTATCGGTTTTGTATCGGTTTGTATCGGTTTTGTATCGGTATTCTCTGAGCTCTTGAACTGTTCGATGTCGGTTGTGCCGCCAAGGTTTATTGCCACGAATTTTTCACGCGGGATGCGGACGATAACACCTCCTTGCTCGACCGAGAAGGTGGGCGGAGTAAGACCGTCGGCCTTGAAACCGTTGACAATCTTCTCAATGCCTCGACCCCATGCCTCGATGAATCCGGCTCGGTAGAACGCTTCTGCCATTTTGGGATTACGGGGCTGAGAGGTATGTTTGCCCATGAGCTTTTCAACAGACAAATCATCCGGCAGCTTACCCTCATTCCAAAGACGGATGTGTTCGCTGTAAACGCTCATCTGCGTCCATGTGCCTTGATGGTCGCGGTGGACGATTGAGTTGCAGATGATTTCGCGTAATGCTTCTTCCGGTAGTTCAAGCGGCTCAATGCGCTGCAAGCCCTCATAGTGAATGGGGCGTATCAGATACTTCTCGTCCAAAACACGCATCACTCTTTCAGGCATCTGTATGAGGTTGCCGTCAACAATCTCCTGACTCAACAAGTCATAATTGGTAGAGCCGAAACGACCTATCTTGAACGCAGATGTAACGAATCGTCTTTGAGGATGCTTGCCAAAAAGCAAGATGGCGCCATTGCACGGAACACCATCCTCCATCAGTCCAAGATTAGAGATGACTTCTTCCGGCGTGGAGTTTTCTGCATCGGGTGACATTCGTTTCTCATTGATACCTTTCTTCAGAAAGTACCGAATTGCCTCCGGATCTATATCATCAATCGTAGCACCATAGCAAGGCATATCTTCCCAGCTTCTGCCGAATTTCTTCATCAGAAACTGCTGCAATGCCAGACCGCGCAACTCTTGGTTGGTCGCTCCGCTTCGCATATAGAAAACTCCTTTATAAGAGATGGGAATGGTTGACGGTTCGACACCTATCTCAATTATATCTTTCCCGTCACGCTCTATATGGCTGACAACCGGAACAATACCCAACATCGCCACTACCTTGTTGGGGATATCCTCAAGTTGTTGATGAAGATGCGTCACACCTTGGACCGACATATCATCGTCAATGCCGATATAAATACGTCCGCCCTGCGCATTAGCGAAGCCGCACACCCACTTGAGATACTCGTCTTTCCAAATGCGCTTATATTCTGTGTTTTGATTCTCGTTGTTCATTTTGCAAATTTAGCGATTTAGTACAGAATTGTGGCATTTTTAATAGCCCATGACATTGACAAGCTCACGCTTCAGGTCTTCATCTATCTCACGGTATCTTGCGAAAGCCTTGCTGCCTACGGAATGACCGCTCAAAGCTCCGACAAGATTCTGGTCTTTGACTTTCTTGTAAAGGTTGCCTACAAAGGTTCGCCGGGCCATGTGGCTTGTGGCAATGGTATTGATAGGCACCTGTTCCTCAACTCCTGTTGTTGGATTGAGACGAGTAACAAGGCGTGTGATTCCGGCGGCTTCGAAGATTTCCTTGATGGCTTCATTGTATTTCTGTTGGGATATAAACGGCAGCAACCGACCATCCTTGACTTCTTCACGATGTTTGTCAATGATGAGCTGCGCCCTTTCCGAGAGAGGAACACGAATTGTTTCCGGGCGTTCGTCTGCGGTCTTGGAGGCGATGTACTCCACGCCACCATTGATAACATTGGCCGGCGTCATCTTCATAAGGTCGCCTACTCGGCATCCGATGCAACACTGGAAGATGAAAATATCCCTTTGCGTGTCAAGATGCTTGTTGTGCGAGAAATCGAAATCGGCAAGCTGCAACACTTCCTCGTCCTTAATGTAAATAGGCGTGCCGTACTTCTCGTATACTGCACTTACATATTTTGCAAAAGGATTATTCATGGTGATTCCTTGTGCGTGGCACCAATGGAACAGAGCCTTGAAACGCTTTGTAAAAGTTACCATGTAGTTATCGCCTCTGGGCTTGGGGCGCTTGACCTTGTGCGTCTTGTGAGTAATAGACGGATAAGCCTTGTAGATGTCAGGATATTTGTCATATAACTCCGGTTCAGCACGAAGGAAAGCCTCGAAAGCGTAGATTTCCTCTGTAGTACAGGTGTCAAATGAAAACTTATAAGACTTCTTCACTGTCTTACGCTGATACATCTCGAAACGATGCAGTGCCCGTTGCATGACACGGTAGTGCCGCTCCCGTGGCTCCGACAATTGTTTCTGCTTCAGGAACTCGTTTATAATATCATCGAATGACAACTTCTTTGCTTTTGCTTCTTTAGGAGCGTATTTCTCCGGATTGCGCCAGCGGTCAATCTCTTTGGCGATGAAATCCTTTGTGAGATCTCCTATCTGATGTGTCTCACTCAATCCGATTAGAAATCTCTCAAGAGAGATAAGCCTGTCTTCTGCAGCACGCAGTTCTGTTAACTCCTGCTGATTGGCACGAGGCTTTATAAATGCGCCATCCTTGAATCGGTAGGCAAGAACGAAAATACCGGATTTAATACGGATTTTGTCATTCTTGGATAGGCTTAGTCTTAGCATTATTTCGGACTTGCCATTATCGTTAACCTTGGTAGAGAGGCTTCTTTGTATTGTTGCCATTGGAGAGAATTATTAGTGTTCAATAATCGTAATACAAAGGTAATGCTTTTTGTCCTCCGAAGCAAATTTTTGTCCTCCTTTTGTCCTCCTAATTAAAATCTACCGTAAAAAAGAATGAAATGTGATTTGAATCCGCTGAAACAAAATCGCAATAAAACTGCAAGTTATCAGCTGCTTACATATACCTTATTATATCAACCGAATTTTATGGCATTCCAAACTGGTGCTCCCCGCGCGGATCACTTAAAGATTTATCAAATCGCAGAAAATCTCTGAAAATCAACGATTTTTCAGAGACTTTTGTTTTATGCCTCTACCCCAAATCGGCGCAATATATTGCAATATCCAGTGTGCAGGAAGGGAGCAGAGTTTTTGAAGCTCGGTTTGCTCCCTCTATATAGATAGTTCGCTGTTTTCAGCGATTTGCACTAATTAAGCCGAGGCAACGTTGTTCCCATATTGAAACAATTTCGGCACAGGCGAAGGCGGCGACATCTTCACGCTCGCAGGAGTATTGTCGGGCAAGACCGATTTTGTTGAGCAGGCACGGTATATCGCCGAAAAGATGGATATGCCTGTGGCAGAGCCTTATAAACCCGTGCAGTTTGTAGAGGAACCTACCTTCGAGAATGTAGTAATATCCCGGCTGGAGTCGCCTGCGTTGATCCGCTATCTGGCAGAGCGTGGCATCCCGAAAGAGGTTGCACAACGCTACTGCGTGCAGGTGGACTATGAGTTGCACGGCAAAAGTTATTACGCTATCGGCTTTGAGAACAACGCCCACGACTACGAGCTGCGCAACCCGTTCTTCAAGGGGAGCTATCCGCCAAAGAACATTACACGCATATCTGGCGGCAATCCCTGATGCAACGTGTTCGAGGGTTTCATCGACTTTCTTTCTGCTGAACGCCTCGGCTACAACGACGGTAACGACAGTGTTGTGCTTAACTCCGTGGCTAATATCGGAAATGCAATTCCAGCTCTTGCGGAATACCCGCTGATACTGTGCTATCTCGACAACGATACCGCCGGGCGTGCCACAGTAGCCAGACTGCGCCGTGAGTTCGGCGATAGGGTCAGCGACAAATCCGCGCTCTATCCCGACCACAAGGATCTGAACGATTACCTGCAATCGCGCACACCCAAGAAAATATCAAAACTCAAACTGTAAAAACCGGACACGAAAATGAAAAAATCCAATAAAAAATCATTCGGCTTAATCGCCTTCCTCTCCCTCGTAATCGCTGCCGTGTGCAGCCTCACATCCTGTTCAGACGATCTTGACGTGCAGCAGTCCTATCCGTTCACGGTGGAAGTGATTCCCTATGCAGACAAAATCATGCAGGGGCAGACCGTGGAGCTGCGCTTTGAAATCAAACCGGAGGGCAACTACACCAATACCCTCTACACAATCCGCTATTTCCAGTATGACGGCGAAGGCTCGCTCAAGCTCGTCGATGGCCCGGTGCTGGTCAACAACGACCGTGTGCTTCTTGAAAGCAAGACATTCCGGCTGAACTATACCGCCAAGAGTGCCGACGCCCACAAATTCCTCGTGGTGGTCGAAGACAACTTCGGCTCTACACCGTGGGAGCAGACCTTCGAGTTCAACGGCAAGGATAAAGGCGATGATAACGGCGGTACAATCATCGGCCCGGTTGTCGGCCCCGTAAGCCCGGTTGTGCGATGAAAAAACTGTTGTTCTTCTTCATGGCGTTGCTGTCCATTGTGGCGGCAACGCCCGCCGCCAACGCCAAACGGTCAATAATGGAGCTGCCGCCGTTTGAACGTGCCGTGCTGATAATAAAAAAGTTTGAGACACTCCATAAGCCAAAACACTGGCCCTATGTCGGCTACGGTCACCAAGTCCAGCCGGGAGAATCTTACCGCCGTGGCGTGCAGCTTACCGAAAGACAGGCGGACGCGCTGTTGCGAAAAGACCTCCGAAAGTTCTGCGCCTTGTATTCGCAATATGGCAAGGATTCAATCCTTTTAGCCTGCCTCGCCTACAACTGCGGTTCCGGTGTCGTCAACAAAAGCAGCGTCCTGAAGAAACTCAAATCAGGCAACCGCGACATCTTTAAAGCCTACACCGCCCACTGCCGCTATAAAGGCAAATTCCACAAGCAACTCTATCAACGCCGTTTGACAGAATTTTCTGCGTTGTTCATTTTATGAGATTATCAAATCATCCACTCTTTCCTTTTTAGTAGAGTGGATGATTTTAGACTATGATGTTATTGCCCGAAGGTCGTTTTATTAATTGTTTGCTCTCAATACGATTAAATGCTCTTTCAAGACTTTCACGGACCAATTTAGATATTGGGAATATTTGTAGTTGACCGAAAACATGAGAAGATCTTTCGTAACCTAATGCTTCAAATATTGTATAAAATACCTGATCAATAAGTTTGAAACGCAGAGTACTAATAATTCCCTTCTCTAATTTATACGAAACGCTAATTAATGAAGATAAAACATAAGGATTATGTTTTAATATTTCGAGGCAATATTCAAATCCATTTTCGCTTTGATGTTCCTTTAATAGTATTTGTTCAATTATAAAATCACCGGAAATATTATGCCCTAAGTAATTCAATCCTGTTAAATATTTTGAAATTGGCAAAGTAGTCTGCATCATTTCCATGAAAAAGAATTCCGTATTGACTACGATAGGATTTAGATAATATTTATATAGCCAAACATCTTCAGTGATAAGGATTGAATTTGGCTTTTGGGAAAGTAATATATTCTCAAGATGGACTTCCATCATGGTTGGAATGTCTTCCTGCTTGAACTCTACCATATCATCGACAACCATAACATTACAATTTGATTTAATCCATTGCAATAAATCGTCGAGTATTACCGAAAGTAATATCGGGTCATCATCTGATAGTATGAATTGATTCAGATTAACACGTAATGTCGCTCCATATAATATGTCTCTGGGAGAACGTTTAGAGGCCAAACTATTTTCCTTGATATAATCAAATGTCCTTTGAGAAATTATAAATTTATCTTTAAATATTATCCCAAATTTCTTTGAAATAGCATGAATCAGAATTAATGATGATAAGTCTAGGGCTATATTAGAGAAAGATGATCTAATATCTATGCCTGTGAACTTAGATTTTAATTCTAAAAGAGGCTTTTGAATTATTCGAAATTCGCCAAAAATCAACTCATAAAGATTATTTAAATCAGGATGCCCCTTTGCAAGTGCAATCGGAATTTCTCCATTTTGATACCTTTCGTTTTGTAGTTTTAATTGTTCTTCATAGGACTCACTGTCGCTCCCCCTGTAAGCCTCAATAAATTTTTTAAGACCTTCTAGAGGATTATCTTTAATGTCATCAAAATTAAAACATCTGATTGTTGAGCTTCTGTGATTGTAAATATCTTTTACTACATCGGATAATAGTCCTGCATATTTGGTTTGTATTTTAAGAAGTGTAAACACTTGCACTCGGACACCTTGATTTAATTCTATTGTTGCTCCTACTTTCTTACCAATAAAAGCAGCAAGCATTCCATTAGCACGTACATTTGTTGAAAAAGATGATGCACCATCAGAATATTCGATATAATCACCCTCTTCAACAAATTCCTTTTCTTTATCTATTAATTTCCCTAATTCATCATCTAAATGAACTTGATAAAAGAAATCCCTCAGCGTCTGATCGTGTGTGTTCTGGATACAGTCATATAAATAATCTAATGCTATCTCATATTCACAATCATTGATGAGTACATTGAATACATTTTCAATCATAATTGTATCCAATGGTGCTTCTTTTAATTTGTCGACTAATATATTACGCCCCTCTAATGTTTTGCCGGCTTGATAGTAACACATTATAGAATTATATATTACCATATAATCTTCAGGGCATAACTTTAATAATTCATTGCAGATTTCTACTGTCGCAATATGATTATGTATTTTAGTCTCTAAATATAATTCCTTAAAGAGAAAAGGAATATGTAATACTCCTCGTTTTCTAATATTTTGTAAATACCTTAATAAGTCTTTTTCATTTGATGCTTTTTCAAGAAGTTCTGCGTAACGAATGGAATTTATATTAACTCCGTCTTGTGGTAGCAAGCGCTTAGCCTTAACAATAGCCGTCTTCAAATCGCCGTTTACTTCATAAACGGTGGGATATATTGAGTTAAACACATTTGAAGCAGATGATTCTTGCTTTAATAAAGAATCAATTACAGTTTTATCCCCCTCAAAAAAGGAAATGAAATTTTTGAAAATGTCATCATTTACTTCGTCATCAAATGAAAACCTTTTGGCCAGTGTAGAATATCTTTCTGGGAAAAAACGTACTAAATTTAGGATAATTGAATATCCCATCGGAGGAACATGGGTGTTTCCAGTTTCAACCATTATTGTTAAATGCTCTTCAATCTCATCCCATTTACCTTCCGAGGATAACATTGAAATAAGAGTCCAATCCAAATCGTGATTTTTGGTTGAATAATCTTTAAGTACGTTTATGGCTTCTTCTTTTTCATTACTCCTATATAGTGCGTATGATAAAAATAAATGCGCCAAATCAACATCATGGCAACTATTCAATTGTTTCTTGATTATATCAATCCATGCCTGTTGTCCATCATGCAAAAAACCAGTAAAAGCATGATATAACCTTATATCAGGGAGAATACCTTTCAGTTCTTGATAGTTGTCTTTTTCTATAAAAATTGTCGTAAGCGAGTATAATAGTTCTGATTTATGTGTTGCTATATTATCTCCATTAAATGGAAGATATAAATCTGATACGAAGTCCGATAAGGCATAAGAAAGATATAAAACCCATTTAGGGAAAGTGCTATAAGAAAGCTCCAACTCTTTTTGCGGACTTATTGGATATTGTTTTAAAATTACACTTTGATCGAGTTTTTGCATCAGCAATAAACTTTCAGCTAAAATATCTTCAATGAAGTTTTTATTAGCTATATGTCTAATGCTAAAGAAATTATCTTTATCATCTGATTTCAAAAAGGCAGGAATATATTTCCATACATCATTCGGCTTATTTTTATAATAAGTATCAGCGATTTGTTGGGCTTCTTCAAGTTCTGCCTCATAGCACAACGCAAAAATGTATCCTTCAATTACTTCTTTAGGCCTATCTATGCCATCTAATAAAGCATATGCGTTTTTATATTTACTTATTGATTTAGATGTGTCCAAATATTTCAAACAACACGCCTCCCAATACTCTATTTTTGATAGAATATTTTTAGCGTTTGGGCAATATTCCTCAACTAGTTCGCGAATCCCCTTTAAATGATTAAGGGCTGCTGTAAATTTTAAATCTTCAATATCCTTTTGCGTATCTCTAATATTTCTAATAAAAATGCTATGATAATGAAAAGGCAGATTTGAGACAACATCATTTAATGTTGTGAGTTTCGAATGTGTTTTATCAACGGCTTCTATGATTGCTGTTTGCTGCTCAAAGAGTTTTTTGTGTTGTTCTTCTTGACGTTTATGGTCTTCTTTGGTGGCACTCCCGCCATAACGTTGTGTAATGAAATAAGATATCCCGAGCAAAATGTTTAGTGATAAATACAGTGCAGTCAATTTTCCATCGGTTTCACTCCATTTCAAAGATAACCAAAAAGACTGCTTGGTTACAATCGCTTCTACTGCAGGATATCCAATTGTTGTCAACCCATAACCAACACTATTTAATCTTAGAATCCATATGACAACTTTCGCAGGTGTTGTTGTACAATAGTAGTTGACGACTCGTTTACTAACTAAGACAAAGAATCGTTTCCAAAAAGGCCCTTCTCTAAAAACCTTAGGGAAAAGTAATGATAATAAATACATTACTCCAGCAAATACTATTATAAAAACAATAATTGTCATAATTAATTTATGGGTTAAGATAACTATAAATACCTGTCTCTTATACACATCTCCGAGCCCACGAGACGGAGCTACATC
>ENA-OZES01000144-OZES01000144.1-human-gut-metagenome-genome-assembly--contig:-NODE-144-length-52318-cov-7.440465_pt1 | contig 52318 bp, 40 predicted proteins | sample MGYA00245068_ERZ653609 | MGnify/ENA primary metagenome ERZ653609 (study PRJEB26926, sample SAMN06164898) | human gut metagenome | biome: ENVO:00009003; feature: ENVO:2100002; material: ENVO:00002003... | reverse complement strand
ATCTACACTTCTAGCTTCGTCGGCAGCGTCAGATGTGTATAAGAGACAGATCTGGAGGAGGACAATGTAGGTGCGGTATTGCTAGGTCCTACTGATCAGATTAAGGAAGGAATGGTGGTGAAACGTACCAAACGCATTGCTTCTATTAATGTGGGCGAAGGTATGTTAGGGCGTGTTATCGATCCGTTAGGCGTACCATTGGATGGCCGTGGACAAATTGGCGGGGAACTGTGCGAAATGCCTTTGGAACGTAAAGCTCCCGGAGTGATCTTCCGTCAGCCTGTGAACCAGCCTTTGCAGACAGGGCTGAAGTCTGTGGATGCTATGATTCCTATCGGGCGTGGACAACGTGAGTTGATTATCGGGGACCGTCAGACCGGAAAAACCTCTATCGCTATAGATACGATTTTGAATCAGAAATCCAACTATGAAGCGGGAAAACCTGTATATTGTATTTATGTAGCCATTGGTCAGAAGGGTTCCACTGTAGCAAGTCTGGTGAATACGCTGCGTGAACGCGGTGCGATGGATTATACCATAGTGGTAGCTGCCACTGCTGCCGATCCGGCTGCATTGCAGTATTTTGCTCCGTTTGCCGGAGCGGCTATCGGAGAGTATTTCCGTGACACAGGCCGGGATGCCTTGGTTGTGTATGATGACTTGTCAAAGCAAGCCGTAGCCTATCGTGAAGTATCCTTGATTCTGCGTCGTCCCTCCGGTCGTGAGGCATATCCGGGTGATATCTTCTATCTGCATTCACGATTGTTGGAGCGTGCGGCGAAGATTATCAACCAGCAGGAAGTGGCCGAACAGATGAATGACCTTCCACCCAGCTTGAAAGGCAAGGTAAAGGCAGGTGGTTCACTGACCGCATTGCCTATTATTGAAACACAGGCAGGTGATGTTTCCGCGTATATTCCAACCAATGTCATTTCCATTACAGACGGTCAAATATTCCTTGAAACCGATTTGTTCAACCAGGGTTTCCGTCCGGCTATCAATGTGGGTATTTCCGTATCCCGTGTGGGAGGTAGTGCCCAGATCAAGAGCATGAAGAAGGTGGCAGGTACATTGAAGATAGATCAGGCACAATATCGCGAACTGGAGGCTTTCTCCAAGTTCAGCAGTGATATGGATCCTGTAACGGCAATGGCTATCGACCGGGGACGTAAGAACAACCAGTTGCTGATACAGCCGCAGTACAGTCCGATGCCTGTCGGAGAACAAATAGCCATTCTTTATTGTGGTACACATAGTTTGCTGCGTGATGTACCCTTGCATAAGGTGCAGGATTTCCAGAAATCATTCCTAGAAATGATGCGTGCCGACCATCAGAAAGATGTACTTGATGTATTGTCAAGCGGTGTGATAAATGATGATGTAACTGCAATTATAGAGAAAGTAGCAGCTGATACGGCTCAACCATTTAAAGTGAACGAATAGTCATGGCATCACTGAAAGAAGTAAAAGGAAGAATAGCCTCAGTAAATAATACGCGGAAAATTACTTCGGCTATGAAGATGGTAGCCTCTGCCAAGTTGCATAAGGCGCAGGCTGCCATAGAAAACATGCTTCCTTACGAACGAAGGCTGAATCACATCCTGACCAATTTTCTGAGTGCGGGTAGTGAGGTGGAGTCTCCTTTCATTGTGAAACGTGAAGTGAAGCGTGTGGCTATCGTCGTGTTTGCCTCCAATACCAGTCTGTGTGGCGGGTTCAATGCAAATATCATCAGGCATCTGACGGTTATTCTGGATGAATGCAAGTCCCTGGGTATGGAGAATGTGCTTTTGTATCCGGTAGGCAGAAAGGTAGCGGAAGGTGTGAAGAAATTGGGATTCAAGGCCGAAGGCGATTTCCAGCATATGGCGGATAAACCTTCTTATCAGGAAGCTTCCGCCTTGGCAGAGGACTTGATGAGGCGCTTTCTGCATCGTGACATAGACAAGGTGGAGTTGCTGTACAACCATTTTCGTTCTACAGCAGTACAGGTCCTGACGCGTGAAACTTATCTTCCGATAGACTTGACACAAGAGAAGAAAGAGAAGGACAAAGGCAGGATACCCGATTATATTGTGGAACCGTCTGTAGATGTGGTGATGGAGGAATTGCTCCCGAAGATGTTCTGTATGAAGATGTTCACGGTATTACTGGATTCGAATGCTTCCGAACATGCCGCCCGCACCATGGCTATGCAGATTGCTACAGACAATGCGAATGATTTGTTGCAGGATCTGACGGTGATGTACAACAAGAGTCGTCAGCAGGCTATTACCAATGAACTGTTGGATATAGTAGGCGGTTCAATGGCCTAATTTTTTTCTTGGGGCAAGATACGCAGCATCTTGCCCCAAGAATTTGAAAATCATACGACAAGTTTATCGGAATCCTTCTATAAGTGTCATCCCTTCCATCGAAGGCGGGTTAAATAATCATAGTGCTCCCCCTCTTTAATAAGCTCCGCCTCGAATCCATTCCCGGCAGCATACAGGCTGAGTGTCTGAAAATCGACATAAAGCCAGTCGAAAGAATCTCCTTTTATATTTTTGTATTGCATCCGGAAATCTATTTCACCATAATAATCTCCTGCCAGATCAATCAGGAAACTCCCGTCCTCATCTTCAAAAAGATAACGGAGATCACTGGAATCCATCAAGATACATCCCCCGGGGCGAAGCAGTTGTTTCATCTTTTGAAAGAAAGCTGCCATATTTCCCAACTTCCCGATAATGCCCGATCCGTTCATCAGCATGATGATTGTATCGAATGTTTCTAGAAAATGTGTATCGAAAAGATTTATCTGACGGACATTCTTTATCCCTCTTTTTTCCATCACCTCTACTGAAAGCGGGGAAATATCGATAGCGCATACCTCTTTTCCCATCTCTTGCAAGGCCAGTGCATGGCAGCCGCTTCCGGCTCCTACGTCCAGAATATTTCCTTCGGCTATTTGTAAGGCAATCTGTTCCAGTTCCGGCATTTCGTCATAAGGGCGGAATAATTGATTCATGGGTATTTCGTCTTCCTCGAACTGTGAGGAAAATACACGTAACTTATCTGCTTTGCGGTGGTTGAAATAATCGGCGATGGCAGCTCCCATCGGGTCTTTATCGGGTGAAAGCAAGTTTGTTTTCATTTGGAATCATTGTTTGTTGTTGAAGTTGCAAAGGTAGGCAATTTAGTGGAGAAAATACTAAATGTTTGTGTAAGATATAAACCTTGTCACTGTAACTTATCCAATCTATCATGAAAAAAACAGTAATTCAGCAAAAGAAAAAATACATTCTAATAAGAAATACATCCTTTTTTCAGATCTTTGCATAAGAAACAAGGAGTGATTGGTGGTTAATACGCCACTAGTTGATCATCATTAGTCGATAATTTTTATGAATACATTGAAACCTCGTATAGCATCTCTGTTACAACAACTGAATGAAAGGGTTTTTGAGAAAGAACATATTGTCGCTCTTGCTCTGCTTTCGGCTGTGGCAGGAGAAAGTATTTTCCTTTTAGGCCCTCCGGGAGTAGCAAAAAGTATGGTAGGACGCCGGCTGAAACTGGCATTCCGCAACGCTTCCGCATTTGAATATCTGATGTCACGATTCAGTACGCCGGACGAAATATTCGGCCCTGTCTCCATTTCCAAACTGAAAGACGAAGATACGTATGAGCGTATTGTCGATGGCTATCTGCCTTCTGCCACCATTGCTTTCCTGGACGAGATATGGAAAGCTGGACCGGCCATTCAGAATGCATTGCTCACCATTATCAATGAAAAAATATACCGTAACGGACAGTTCTCCATTCATGTTCCACTGAAGGGGCTGATTGCCGCTTCCAATGAACTGCCCGCCCAAGGACAAGGACTGGAGGCCTTGTGGGATCGTTTCCTGATTCGCTGTCTGGTGGGAGGCATTGAGGATATGGGAGAATTTGACCGGATGATTTCCTCTACGGATGAAACGGAACCGGTGGTGGACGAGCAACTGCAGATCACCGATGAGGAATACATCCGGTGGGAAAAGGAGATGGCTGCCATTAAAATCCATTACTCTATTTTCGAAGTGATTCATGCCTTGAAGGACCGGATAGAGCAATATAACCTCCAGATACAAAATGAGGGGGGTGTGTCGTCTCCTCTGTATGTGTCGGACCGTCGGTGGAAGAAAATGGTGAAGCTGCTGAAAGCTTCTGCTTTCCTGAATGGATCGGACACTATCCGCCTTTCGGATTGTACATTGCTGTCCTATTGCCTTTGGAGTGAGATGGATCAGATGGAGGCGGCAGAGGAGATGGTGAACGCTGCCATTCAGAAAAGTGCCGAAGGCTATCTGCTGAATATAAAAGGGCTGGAACAGGACATTGAAGAACTGAAAGACCGACAATCGTCCGAACACAGTTTGCGTGAAGTGAACGATCCGGGCATACAGGTCATTGATACTTACTATTACCAGGTAGAGGGCGTCCGGATGAAAGAGCGCCTCCTTATTTTTGCAGCCGACTATCAACATCTGGATCAGACCGGTAAATTATTTTATTTGCATAAGGATAAATATAAGGCCAACTGCTGTATTCTGAAGAAATATGATTCCATACTCCATGCCAAAGTTCCGCGTAATAAGATATATACGCTGAAAAAAGGGCTTCGTTCCATTTATATCAATAATTATGAATATCACTTGATGTGCTATGAGGATTGTCCTCCACCGCCACCCGAACCCGAGCAGGAGGATTTCGGAACCAAATATAAATCGGTGGCCGAAGCGTTGGACAGAGTGGAGAAGGATTGGTCCGGGCTGCTGGATGCGGAAACGGAATATTATGAGAAGCATTTATTTCTCAGCGAAAAGCAGCGGGCTTCCATGCGGAGGATGCTTCGCCACCAGAAGAATACCATAGACCGATATAAGAATGATTTGAACGAAATGGCAGATGCGTACCGAAAAGAGAACCAGGAATATAAGGTTGAGAGATCTGAAGATAATCTATTCTCAGGAACTGAAAGATAGGACATTCAAAGCATACGAGGAGGATGTAAGCAACGGGGTGGTGCGTCAACGCGAACTGGAAGAGAAAGTGTTGATGTACTATCGGCGTACCACACCTTCTTTGCAGGAATATTATTCCCGCTACACTCCGGAGTGGGAGGCTTTCTACTCTTCGGAACATCTGCCGGATATGGCATTTTTGCAATATTTGAAGCAGATGCGCGGTGCTTTCAAAAAGAGGTATGAACTGGCGGAACTGAATATTGACTATTATATCAGCCTGTTGGAGAATGCTTCTTTATGGAAAGGAGAGGGAACCCGGACCAAGGAGTTTTTTTTGGATAAATGGCATCAGTTGCTTACCCGCAAAGAGTATGACTATCAGTACATGCATATAAACAGTTTATGTGAAGGTTTTGATTTGTTGATCCGGAAACAAGGAAAGGAATCGGGTAACAAACTGTTGGGCTCGCGCATGGAGTGGTTGCTTCATAATTATCCTGATTTGTACCGGAGGATACTTCCGTATGAAACAGTGATGAAGCGCAATCCGGCTATCCAACAATTGGCGCGTTTGCTGGGCAAGAAGCATCGGGACCAACAAAAATACGATTCTTTGTCGGGGGTAGATAAAAAGAGGCTGATCAGACACTCTCCGCATAGTGATATCACAGGGGTGACTTTGGGAAATGACCTGAATAGTTTGTTGCCCATCGAGTATTGTTATCTGGCTGATGATGCGCTGCGTGCCGTATTTATGGAACGATATGCCGAAAAGAGATTGCAACTGTTCGATTACCAGTCCAAGGTAACGGAACAGGTAAAGGATGACAAGCATAAGGTTTCGGGACAAGGACCTTATATCATCTGTGTAGATACTTCCGGCTCCATGCAGGGAGACAGAGAGATCTTGTCCAAATCGGCTATTCTGGCTATAGCGCAACTGACGGAGAAAACCCATCGGAAATGTTATGTCATCAATTTCTCGGATGAGGCTGTGTCGTTATTGATTGAAGATTTGGGGCGGGATATGCCCAAGTTGGCGGAGTTTCTGAATAAACGTTTTGACGGTGGAACGGATATAGAGCCGGCTCTTCGGGAAGCTGCGCATATCATCAACGGAAATGACTTCCGTGAATCGGATATCGTATTGATCTCAGATTTCGAGATGCCGCCTTTATCCCGTGATTTAATGGAACAGGTAAAAGTGATTAAGCTGAGGAAGACTTCTTTCTTCGGATTGGTGTTTGGCAACAAGCCTGAAATGGAATATTTGAATCTTTGTGAACGTTATTGGGAAATGTAAGTTACATTCCTGTTACATAAATGTGAAATGAATATTGCTGCTTGTGTGGACCTAATAACTTCATAATCAAATTAATGGTTATTCATTTTTAGTATAGGTCATTCCTTTTATTTTTGCTATAAAGTAAAAATAGAAGAAGAAAATGAAAAGAATGACTTATGTTAAAGCATTGATGTGCCTGTTATTCCCCTCTGCTGCTTTAGTTACCCGTGCGCAACACCCGGTTGCCGGGGATTTGAAATGTAAACTGACCGGACGTATGCTTATGGATGGTGGCGTTTATTTAAAGAATGACAACCTGTTTGGTAACGGTACGGAGTTTAATGACTTGCGGTTGGGGGTGAAAGCGACCTATCAGAACTGGAGTATGAAGATGGAGGTAGGTTATGTAGGGAATAAAGTTTCCATAAAGGATGCCTTTGCTGCTTATACTTCGGGCAAGCATATTATTCAGGTGGGACAATTCTATGAACCTTTTACATTGGACATGTTATGTAGTACGTACGACCTTCGTTTTCATCAGTCGCCGGGAATCGTGCTGGCTTTGACCAATAGCAGGAGGATGGGAACCTCCTATACCTACAATGGAAAACATTATTATGCTTCCGGCGGTTTCTTTACAGACAGTGACCTGGGTAATGTGAAAAATGTTTCACAAGGGTATGCCATAGACGGTCGTTTGGTATATCGCCCTGTAAACGAAGAGGGAAAATTGTTACACATAGGTGCAGCGGTGGTGTATCGTACTCCGGATAGCGCGTTGCCGGGAGATGAAGACGAGAATACGTTTATTTATAAATCTCCGGGGGTGAGCACTATTGATAACCGGAATCTTATTTACGCCAAGGTAGATCATGCAAAGTACCAGTTGAAACAAGGGTTGGAATTAATGATCGCTCATCAGAGGTTCTTTTTGCAAGGGGAGTATATACGAACTATGGTGAAGCGTGAACAGAATTTCACAAATTATACAGGACATGGCGGATATGTGCAATGCTCCTGGTTGTTGACAGGCAGGCAATATGGGTATGATGAAGCATTGGCTTGTCCGGGCAGACCTGTGGGGCGGGCATTGGAGCTGTGTGGAAGGTTTAATATGCTTGATATGAATAATGAGGAAGCCGGTGTATGGGGAGGGGCTCAAAAGGATTTTTCATTGGGCATGAATTATTACATGAATAAGCATATAGGGATGAAGCTGGCTTATAGCTGGGTGATGCCGGGAAAGCATATAAAGGAGATTAGTGATAAGAATTTCAGTGTCTTGCAGCTCCGGTTCCAAATGATCTTGTAATGGAAGAAGGGTAAAAACAAATTCGGGCGCAATCATTGCGCCCGAGTCATAAAGCTATATTTATTTTTTATTTTGCGACGGTCTTGATAGCTTCAATCAATCTGCTGAAATCTTCGGGGAACACATCACCGATGTTTCCGATGCGGAAAGTATCTGCTTGAGAAATCTTTCCCGGATAGATAACAAATCCTTTTTCTTTCAATTGATGATAGAATTCCTTGAAATCGAACTCCTTGTCAGGATAAAGGAAGGAAGTGATGATAGGGGATTGGACTTCATCTTTCAGTAAGGTCTTGAATCCCAATGATCGCATACCTTCTACCAGCACATCATGATTACGGCAGTAGCGTGCATGCCGGGCTTCCACACCGCCTTCGGCTGCCAGTTCGTCCATGGCTTGTTTAAAGGCACGCACTACATGTGTAGGAGAGGTGAAGCGCCATTTTCCATGTCCTTTCTCCATCGCATCCCATTGGTCGTAGATGTCCAAAGAAAGACTCTTTGATACTCCTTTACAATATTGTAATTCGGATTTACGTGCAATGATGAAACCAAAGCCGGGAACTCCCTGAATACATTTGTTGGCACTACTGATCATAAAGTCGATACCTAATTCCTCTACATCCAATGGTACGCCGCCAAAGCTGCTCATTGCATCCACTATCAGTTTTTTACCATGCATCTTTACCATGTGGGCTATTTCCTTTAACGGGTTCAGGATACCGGTTGTAGTTTCGCAATGTACCACTGCCACATGAGTGATTTCTGCATTGTGTGCCAGATAATCATCCACATACTCCACAGATACTTGTTCTGTTTCATCAAAGGCTAGCATATCATAGTTCATTCCATGATATTCTGCAATGTTTCCCATGCGGTCTCCGTATGCACCGTTGCTCAGAATCAATAATTTGTGTTTGGGCGTAATCACACTTCCTAAGGTCGCCTCTACACAATAAGTACCGCTTCCCTGCATCAGGATGCTGGTGTAGTCATCTGTTTTTCGTGTAGCCAGTTGTACTAATCCTTTACGTATTTCCTCTACGATGTGAACATTGTAGTCTTCATCCCATGTGCACCAGTCGGTCATCATGGCTGTTTTTACGCTTTCAGAAGTGGTTAAAGGGCCGGGGGTTAAAAGTAAGTATGGTCTCATAATCATTTAATTCATTTTATGGTTAATAATTTCAATAATTTCGGGAAGTTCGGCAATGGTGTTTACTACATAATGCGCACCTGCCATATACATACGTTTTCTGACTGCTGCCATGCGTCTGTTCAATTCTTCTGCAGGCAGTTTTCCGGTTTCCTCTTGGGTGAGTCCCATTTCGTTGCTGCCCAGAATCACACCGACAGTCCATACATCGGCATTCACACCTTCTTTGATATCGGCTATCGTATCACCATATTTTATTACGCTTTGAACGGAAGGTATGGCCAGATCAATCATGTTCTGGTAAATCATGTAGGGTTGCGGACGTCCTGCCGGAAGGTTGTTGGAAGTCACACAGTTGTCTGTGGTATAGCCATGGGCGGCGGCACCGGGCAGCACAATGTCCATCATGGCAGTAGTATATCCGGTGGTGGAACCTATCTTGATACCGTCCCTTTTCAGTTTCTCGATTACTTCGATTACACCGGGAATAGGAGTCGTATATTCTTCCAGGGAGGCGAACAAGTGTTTCTCGAATTCTTTGTATATGGATACCACATCTTCCTCAGTCCAGTTGCGGTTATAGTTTTGTTTGAATTGTTCCGTCACACTTGGTAACTTGAATAATTCACGGATATGGTCTATTTTGGTCATACCCATGGGGCCTCGTGCTTCTTCCATTGTCACTGTCAGTCCTTTCTCGGCAAAAGCTTTCAGGAAAGCGGCTACCGGAGCGAAGCATCCATAGTCTACAGCCGTTCCGGCCCAATCCATAATAATACACTCAATTTTCTTCATCTTCTTGTTTGTTGTTTATTTAGTTATACTTTTATTTTTATGTTATGGGTTACAGATGTTTTCTGCTGTTTCCTTTAAGTTGGTTAACGCCATCGGTGAAACGATGATCTTTTTATTTTTTTCTTCTTTTCTCAGCTGTTTTTCCAATTTATACCGTTGCATCAGATAGATGGCTGAACCGATGAATGCAATGCTGCACACAATGCCTACCCATCCTGAGAACTGATTATAAAACTCCATCCAATTGATATCCGGGCTGCAAAATTCCTTGAACAGCAGTACACAGACAGTTCCTGTATATCCGATAAAGTCGATGGTGGCAATGAAGAATCCCACATTTCCTTTAATCTTGAAGCAGGCAATGAAGCGCTCGAAGAACAGAGTTTGGAAACTAAGATAAACGATGTACAGGCTCAGACTTTGGAGGAACAGCCAGTAAAGGGTAGGCAGTTGCAATGCATCATAATTAAAAGCCAGATAGCTGATAGTGCCCGCTCCACCAATAACCATAGCCAGAAGCACCTGCAATACTCTGTAGTTGCTGTTTATTAACGACATCATGGCAAAGATTCCCAAAATAATCAGCGTCACCATACCGTCCACTTGTGCGAACAACCAAGAAGAAATAGTGCTGACATCAATGATATTGACCAGAAAATCTTCTTTTATATCACGTAAAATAGTGATAAACAGATTGGCGAAGAACAGCATGATCAGCAAGGGCATATAACTTTTGAACAGTTGTCTGCGTTGCTCTCCGTTCAAAGTGACGCGTTCCGAACGGAGAGCGCGGTCTTCATCTGTGGGTTGTGGCAACTTGTTGAGCGACCACCCCATGAGGATAAGGAGCGGGAAGGCTAAACCACCTATCAGGGCGGGCATCCAGAATTCTGTGACACCAAATGTATTGACTACAAACAATCCCATAGATTTAGCCATTCCTGAGCTCACCGCCATACTTACCCCCAGCAAGCTGGCCAATATATCGGTAACTTTGCGTCCTTCTATGAAACTGAAGATGACTCCCCACATGCATCCTAATGCCAGTCCGTTGAAGAATAGGGCAAACACATTAAAGGGTTGGGGGAGTAATCCGAAGAAGACTAAAGCGAGTTCTGCAAGGGCCACGGAGAATATCATGAATTTCAACCGGTTTTCGCGTTTCAATTCTGAAACAATCTTGATGGCAAAGAACTTTGAAATAAGGTAGCCGAAAATCTGCATGATGGTAGTGGCTACTTTATAATCCATCCCGAAGAAATCCATTCCGTCAAAGGTGGCAGCTGTAAAAGGTTTGCGCAGGGCATACACCAGTGAGTATGACAGTAGTGCCGCCCCTCCTGCCCACAGAATAAACAGGAAACTGGATATCTGTTTGTTTGTTTCGCTTTTTGCTTCCATTATAATAATTGATATTGACTAATTGTTTTGCTTCTTTTCTTTGTAGAAACCTCATTCCTCGTATCCTTGGATTGCTGTTTCCGGAAGCAAAAGTAGGAGCCTTTCGAGAGAGAAAAAATGAATCTTTATGATTAATATTTTTCATATTCCACCTGTTGTATGATGTAACATTAATGTAATGTATATGTCATTGTATGTTCATATAAAAACTTGTATTTTGCAAATTCAATAAAGAAGAAGAGAACAATGAATGATTTGATAGAAATATACCGAAGAATAGAATATCTCCGTAACAATGGTTTGAAAATGAAGGAGATAGCAGATTATGTAGATATGGCTCCCAGTGTCTTGTCTGCTCTTTATTCCAGCGTTCTGCCCACTTATGTAACCTCATTGAAACAAGGACATTCTGAAGAAGATTCATTAGATTTGGCTTTGGCGCAGGTCAATAATGTGTCAAAAAAACGTCTGTTGGGCAATTTGGCAAGTACCAAAGAGTTGCTTTTCAGTTTGGAACCTGCCAATGGTGAGGCAAAGACCAATCCTTTTATGGAGATGATGACTGCCGAGATGCAACGTTCCGTGCAGGAAGTTTATAATTATAGCGGAAGTTATCTGAGCTATAGTCTTTCTTCTTCGTGCCAATGCCTTAAAGTGGAACCCTATCTGATAGAGGCTTCCGAAGATAATACGTATGTGAAGGTGACTCACATGAGTGCCTATAATACAACTCATCGGGGAGTGGGGTTATTCAATAATCATCAGAACGGGTATATTTTCTTTAATGAGCGTGAGTCACCGCAAATGGCTTTGTTCAGTATTTATCTGCAATTGCCGATGTATGATTTTCCGCCGTTCCTTAAAGGTTTGTATCTTAGTCTGGATTACAACAGGAATCCGATAGCGCGTCGTATCTTGTTTGTAAAGCAAGGGGATAGTACAGACATGGAGGAATTCTTGGAACTGAAAGGGGAGCTGGTTCCACTTGATAAGTTGACAGAATTACAAAAGAAGTATTATGACTATACTTGTCAGGAGGGAGATTGTATCCGTACCTGCATGGTTCCGTCTCCCCAATTGAATGAAAATGATTTGGAAAGGGAAAAAAAGATTTTGTCTTTATGATTCGTACATTGGAAGCGGCTTGTAATAACAACATATTGCATCCAGTCCTGCTGCATAAACCTCTTCTCTTCCCTGATTAAGCCTTTTTATACGGATGTATTCTATCTCCATAGTCTTTGGAGTTATCTCCATAAGCTTTGGAGTTAACTCCCAAGGCTATGGAGTTAACTCCAAAGACTTGCGGAGATAAAACAAACAGGAAGAAAACCTTTAACCATACGGCAGGAAAGGTTTAGAGATATGGATAAGATCTTTTAAGGATGAATCAGATAACAAAGCTACGCGTTCCTTATGGAGGAATACCCTTTTGCAGACTTGCTCGTCCACTGTAGGGATGGATTTCATTCCATTCCTGCAATGGATGATGTTTTGACAATGCTTATGATAGAAATGTACTTATATTACCCGATGCGGAAATATAAAGTTTATGCATAGCACGAGTACAGGCTACATATAACATGCTGCGGTCTATTTCTGTTCTATAGTCTTTATCAGTTACAAATGGAACAATCACTTCGTCAAATTCCAGTCCCTTTGCCATGTGGGCTGTAGTAATGACCACCCCATTGACAAAAGCTACACTTTCTTCTGTCAGCAAACAGATCTTATCAGACAAATGATTGATGGCTGCATACAACTTGTCCGCTTGTTTTACGGTTTTGCATATTATACCCATGGATACATCAGCTCCTTTCAGGAAAGAGGTGATGAGGTTTTCTATCCATTCTATCTCTTTCTTTTCTGTGGGAAGCAAGGCGACTGCCGGTTCCTCTCCATGACGCTCTATAGCTTCCAGTTCCTCGTTCTTGGCAATGCGTTGGGCAAACTCTGTGATTTCATACGTGGAGCGATAACTTTTACAAAGCTTCATCACTTCCGAGCCGACTAATACACGTTGGATCTGTTCGCAGGTGGTGGAACTGTATGGATTTACTGATTGCTTTGCATCTCCCAATATTGTTTTCCGGCAAGGGAATAATTTAGCCAGAACTTTGTATTGTATCGGAGTATAGTCCTGCATTTCGTCTACCAGCAGATGCTTGATGCCATACATGGTTTTATTATCTTCCAGGGCCAGTTTCAAATAAAGTAATGGGGCTACATCCGCATATTCCAATTTCCGGTTTTTACCCTGTTTGAACATTTCCGGTTTTCCCAGCCAGTCATAAAATCCCTTGTACAAGTCAAGGTCTTTATTGTTGAACATCTTTTTCAGTTCATTACCCAACTGCCGTATCTGTATTTTTCCCATCGGCTCTTGGTGATAGGTGAAAGTCAGTTCGCGGGCAATTTCTTCTGCCATTGGTTGGAAACGGCTGCGCATGGGCAGGCGGTGCCATGCCGCGAAACGTTCTTTCAGGTACTCGGCAGGGATAGGGATACGTCCTGCTTTCAGGTCGGTTGGCCGAAATGCGTTTTGTTCTAAATATAGAATGTATTTATCCATCTGCTGGATAAACTCGGTGGTGGATTTGAATCGGATACGTTCTATAAAATTTTCTTCCTCTTTGTCCAGTATTTCGGCCACCTGGTCAAAGAAGGTTTGTATTTTATACTTGTTATCCAGTATTTTGAGCATTAATTCCTCAAAGCCGCATTCTTCAATTTTTTCTTCTCCCAATTCGGGAAGTACGTTCGAGATGTAATCGGCAAATACTTTATTGGGGGAAATGATCAGGATATCATTGGACGTGATTTCCCCTTTGTGCCGATATAGCAGATAGGCTACACGGTGCAAGGCGATGGATGTTTTTCCTGAACCGGCTACTCCCTGAATAATCAGGGTGTTCGATGTATCATTACGGATAATTTTATTCTGTTCCCGTTGGATGGTGGCGACTATATTCTTCATCCGGTCATCGGAGTTTCCACTCAATTCTTTCTGAAGGATGTCATCTTGAATATTCAGTGAACTTTCCAGCATGAATTCCATTTTTCCGTCACGGATGCGATACTGGCGTTTCAGACGGATGTTACCTTTCACTTCTCCCGAGGGGGCGTCGAAATGTGCTTCTCCTAATTCATAATCATAGAACATGCTGGAGATGGGGGCACGCCAGTCGTGTATCAGATTTTCATTGGTGGGAGGATTGAAAAATGAGTGGATACCTATATATAATGGCAGGACTTCGGGTTGCCCTTTTTCTTGAAAGTCGATGCGCCCGAAATAGGGAATGGCCATCATTTTGCGATAACGTTTCTTTTTCTCGGCCAAGGACTCACTGGCTGCTACTTGTTGGGTGACTATCTGCCGGACCGCACTTTTCTCGGCGCGGTCCAGTTCGGACAGATTTTCCCACAAGTAGAGTTTGTGCTCCATTACGTCTTTGGATTTATCTTCAATGGCCTTATCCATCTGTTCGATATTGGCAGCTAGTAAAGCAATAATATCCATGAGATAGGCTTTCTCTTCCTTTTCAGTCTGGTTAAATATCATAGCGCGTATTTGTTTGTCGTTTTATTGCTGGGCGAAATTACACAAATATGCTTAATGTTATTCTCTTTGTATGGAGAAATGTGGATGTAAATTTGTTCTTTGTCCGGTTGTTTGGATAACTCCAATATGAATATTGCAGGAATGAAAGCTGGTCTTTTCTTTGTGGAAAAAAGGTGGAAGACTTTCACAAGTTCCCCACCCCAACCGTAGCAGGTACATGTAAAATATACCTGAAATGATTTATTATTTTCTGCTTATAGGTTATTACAGATTGTTTTTACATAAATATAGGCGCCATATATTTCACCAGAAAGTATCCGCCGGCTATCAGCCATATATAGAGAATCGAGGCAAGGACAAAGGGCTTTGCTCCGGCCTTCCGGAATTTGTCGATACTGGTTTCCGCACCCAAGGCAGTCATGGCCATTGTCAGCAGGAAAGTATCTACATTGTTGATAAAGGCAGTCAGGCTTTGCGGCAGCAAATCGAAAGAATTGAAACCGATGACAGCCAGGAAACCGATAGCAAACCAAGGAATGGAGACTTTTTTCATACTTCCATTTTGTTCTCCGGCTTTAATTGCCGGTTGGGATACCATGAAGCTGGTAATGAGCAGAACGGGAACCAGCATCATTACACGAATCATTTTTACGATAATGGCGACATCGGAAATTTCTTTGCCCATTGCGTTGCCGGCACCTACTGTGTGCGCTACCTCATGCAAGGTCGCTCCGGTGAATATACCCATTTCATTGGCAGAAAGTACGAATGTGCCATTATGATATAATATAGGATAAATGAACATGGATATAGTTCCAAAAATAACAACAGTGGAAACAGCCACGGCTGTTTTATAGGGTTTGGTTTGAATGGTCGATTCAGCGCCTAGTATAGCTGCCGCACCGCAAATACCACTGCCGATGGAAGTGAGCAGTGCGATGCCCCGGTCCATTTTCAACATTCGTCCTATCAGGATACCCCCTAGAATAGTTGTTGTTACTATAATTGTGTCAATAAAAATAGCGGGCAAGCCCACTGCAAGCACATCTTGAAAAGTTAATCTGAAACCGTAAAGAATGATTCCGATACGCAAGATTCGTTTAGAACAAAACTGGATACCGGGGACCCATGTCTCAGGCAAATTATTCCGGAGGCTGTTAGCATATAACATACCTAAAATAATACCGACAATCATGGGACTGAATGATAACTCTTTTACAAAGTTCATTTCGCCTATATAAAAGGCCGCACATGAGAACAGGGTGATCAAGAGTACCCCATGGAGCATACTGCTTCTTTTTTCGCTTATCATAATTTATTTTTTTATGGTGTTTAAAAGTGTCGTACAAAATAACAACTTTAGATTGGGATACACCGAATTAAAATTCTTATAGCCTATAACCTTTAATTATCAAAGAAGAAGAATGTTCACGGAAAAAGAATAATGCACAATCTCTCAAAAAAAAGATTGTGCGTTATAATATAGATATATACAGATCGTTGTTACTGGCTTTTATAGCTGTTTATCTGAGATTAATCGTGCAATGCGGGTCTTGTTCTGTGTTCCTTTGGTAAGCAGGTAAACGTGCTTATACGCATCACGGTTCAGTTCGGTAGGCGAACCGTTGATAAGGATAATGTTCCGGTCATTGGCAAATTTCAGGATGCCGCTGATGTTGTTGGGATGTAGTTTGCCTATTTCATCCATCATACAGTGCAATTTGAAATCTTTGAATTTGCGTGACGCCCCTTCCTTGAACACATTCAGCAACATGATGTTTATCATCGCTTTTACCAGAATGTCGGTTCCTTCCGACCCCACATTGGCTATCTTCTCGATAAATCCGGTATCATTGCCGTTCTCCACAATGCGGAAACGCAATTCGAAGGAATCATACAGGCGGATGCTGTCGTAGCGGTAGGCATGTATTTCCTTGATAAAGGTACGTAGCAAAGTGATCGCTTCTTCTTTTACCAATTGCTCCTTGGCAGAGGAAAACAGGTTGGTTTCCGGTGAGAGGTCATAGCCGTAATCATGGTAATATTTCTGTATCTCACGTAGAATATTCACTACGCGGTTGCTGCTCTCTTCCACTTTCATTTCAATGCGCTGGATAACTCCTACAAAGTTGCAGGTAGCGAAACCTTTATTGATTTCACGGATCACATCTTGAATATCATCTTCCGATGAAGTCAGCATGGAGGTATCCATACTGATACGTTTGAAGGTATCCCAATGTTCATTGTTAATGCGACGGATATACTCGTCTATGCGGTTCTCTTCCACAAAGTCGTGCAGCTCGTCGGCAAAGCGTACATATTCCCAGTCCTCGTTGAATTTTACGCGGAACTTGAAGGTGTTGTCCTCATCAAAATGTCCGGTGAAAAGGTTCACTTCCTTGCGGAGTTTGCTTTGTACCTGTGTGAATTGGTTGGCTTGGCGGGTCAGTTCGTCAATCAGCTCCATACAAGTCTTGGTGGTTTGTATGGTCTGTGCGGTTTCAGAACGGAATATATCCTGATGCGGCTTGTACCAGTCGTATGCCGAAATCTTACTGTAGGCTTCCAAGTTCTTTTGCAATTCCCTTACATTTTCTTCCGCTTCTTCCAGTTCTTTGTTCAGAAGGTCTATTTTTTCTTGCAGAACAGATGTTTCCACTCTCAGCGTTTCCCGTTCCTGCTGGAGCAGATGTTTCTGTTCGTCGTGTTCCCGTTGCCATCCGGGGATACGGTCTATCAAGTCCCGTTTATCTTTCTGATATTCGATGACCAGTGTTGCGTTTTCCTTAATGAAAGAAAGTTCTTTATCCAGTTGAGCCAGTTGGTTGGCAATATCTTGCAAACGTTCGGTATCCGCCCCCTGCGAGTGAAGCTCTTTTTGCATATCTGCTTCATATTCAGCTTTGATGGAGGAGATTCTTCGTTGCTCTTCTTTTTCTTCCTTTCCGATAATTTCCGCCTGTGTCTTTTTTTCGGTGGCAAGCGTTTGCTGCTGCTGGTTCCATGCCTGTTTCAGATTATCCAGTTTTTCTGTTTTCTCCTTGTTCAGGTTTTTTAGTTTGTTGTTTATTCCTTCCAGTTCGGCAGCCCGTTTGCGCTTTTCGTTTTCCAATTGGTTTATTTTGGTGTTCCGTTCCTCATTGGCTTTCTTCTTCCATTCTTCCAAGTCGAGCATATCCTGCTGGTATTGGCGTTCCAATTGTTCCAGTTCATACTCTATTTGACTGATGAGATTTTTTTGCTCCTTTATCTGCGGTTGGTATTTGCGTTTCAGCTGCTCCTGCACTTCTTCCTTTTCAGTTTGCAGGCGTTGCATGGCGGCAGTGATTTCTTCCAGACGCTTTTCACCGTTTTCTTTCTCGGCTATGTAGTCGTCTATAGACTTGATGGGACGATGGATGCTGTCTAAATTTATGGAAATGCCATAGAATGAGTTCCCCCCTTCAATGGTACTTTGTGGGAAAAGTCCCCGTTGCCATAAAATACTTTCATCACACAGTTTGCCGATGTTCTCTTCCCATCCTTTTTTGTTTTCTTTCAGCCAGCCTTGCAAGGTGTCTTTGCTGTTGTTCAGAAAAGCTTGTAATTCGTCTATGCGAGGACGCAGTTGCAGCATTTCCTGTTGCAGTTTCTGCAAGGTCAAGTCTTTTTCTTTCAACTGTTTTTGCTGTTCCTCTTCCCAAGTCATGGTCAGTTCCTTGATGGTGAGCTGCGCTTGGGCGATACGGTTTTTTCGTTCCGTGTGAAAGTTGGCATAATTCTGGATGCGCGCTTTCAATTCCTGCTGCTCTTCCTCAAAGAAAATTTCCTTTCTGCATAGTTTTATCTGATAATCCATGGCATTCAGTTCACTCAGTTTCTCGGCTTTCAGCGGATGGAGCTGCTGTGACAGGGTTTCAAATTCCTGATAAAGGGAATCGGTGAAGCGCTGGTATTCCTTGCGAGCCTCTTCCAGACGCTCGTTGTACGTATTGTTTAACGTGTCCAGTTGCTTGATTTTTGCTTCATGAATCTTGTTCCATTGCTCGTCCAGGGTCTGAATCAGTGATTTATACTTGGTGGAGATTTCCATATATTGTGAGGTGAGGATGCGTTGTTCTTCCAGCAATCCCACCTGCCGGTTCTTCCATTCTTCTTTCTTGGAAGAACGTTCTATAATCTCTTCTATGTTCTTTTTCTGATAGTCCTTTTCTTTGCCTAATGCCTTTTGCAATTCGTTGTTCAGCACTGCCAGGGCTTCCTGTAACTTGTCGCTGCGCTTGCGCGATTCATCTTGAAGCTCCTGTTTCCGGCGCATCAGTTTTCCCTTGCCGGCATCTGCGCGGTCTTGTTTCTCTTTCCATTGGGGAAGGATACTTTCGGCTTTGCGAAAAGCGGTGACCAGTTCGCGGCAGTTCTGCACCAGTCCGCCTTGCAGTTGGGAGGTTTGTTGGGATAATAGCGTGATTTCCCTAGCTTGTTTCCGGGTTTCCCGTTTCTGAAATTCTTCGATGTCCTTCAGACGAGTCTCAAAGTTTTTCAGATGCTCCTTGTAACTGTTCAGGTCGATGGCTGTTTCGTCTTCGTTCAGAGAAGAAATGATTGTTTTTTTGATAAATTCAGCATCCAGTTTCGAATTCAGCAACACGTTTTGTATGGTACGCGGAATATTCTGGTATTGCTTGCTCTCCATCAGTGAGTACCGGCTGAACTCAGGACTTGTACTGTTTCCATACAGAATGTTCCGATACTCGTCGTAGGTATAGATGATGCGTGAATATTCTATTCCATGTTGGTCCAGCACAGCACGCACGCGGTCACTCTCGCTATAGGCCATCCGGTTCTCATCTATAAAGAATTCTTTACGGTAAGGAGAGTGGATGAAGCGGTAGCACACACGGTTCATCGACTTGAAACTCAGAATACAGAATGCATCGTTCTCTGTTGCCACTTCGTAAACAATGTACGAGTTGGAGTAGGGGAAATAGTAATCCGTGTAATTTTGCTTTTCCACCGAAATGCCCAGTCGTTGCGTGTCAGCATTATAAAAGAAAAGGATAGCACGCAGAATGGTACTTTTCCCTACTCCCTGCGTGCCGATGAAGTGAACGTTTCCGTCCAGATAAATATCGTCCGAATAAGGGATATTCGCACTATTGATAAAGATTATTCTACTCAGGTTTCTCATCTTCGGTTTCGTCGTAAATGTTGATACTTTCAATCAGTCTTTCCAGATAATGCCAGGCACTCATCACCTTATACGTATTCGTTTTCTCGTTTTCTTGTTCCAGAAACGAGTCTTTGGTGAGCTGGCGTATCATGTTTTCCAGTACTTCCTTGCGGATGTCCTTGTCCGAGAAGTGTTTCCGCATACCGTCCAGTTTGTTCTGGAGCAGCATGTTAATGTTGGTTTCCACCAATATCTGTTCGGGCTGGAAGCGGAATCCGGGACCGAAAGTTTCATCGTAAGTTTTGAAAAAGTCGAGCACATCTATCCAGTAATAGGCACGCATGATTTTTTGTTCCAGTGTGGCTTTAGGTTCTATACGCGAGAAGAAGAAATATTCGTTTCCACGTTCCAGCGTATAGTTTATCTGTGAAAAATACTGATAGAGGGGCTCGTAATTCTCATCTATTTCATTATACATATCGCGTACTTCTTCACTGGTGCTGTTGGAACTGATGAACAGTCCTTTCTGCAGGTATTCAAAGATGGACGCGGTATTATCGGGTATTTGTATATTTAAATCCATAATTCTCAGAGTGGATATATTTTAGCGTATTCATATTGATTGTGGAGTCCGAACTCGTTCCGGATTTCCAGTTGGTTTTCGTAAAGTGAGACAATCTGACAGAAGAATGTGGTGCGTTCCTTTTCGTCCACTTCGCGATGGAAGTGATACTGCAACAGAAAAGAGAAAAGGTCGTTGACCGGTTCTCCTTTCCAACGGGCTTCTGCTCCCGACTGCACAAAGGCGGTCACTACTTCGTCCAGATTAATCACTTCTTCATACATGGCCTGTGCTTTCAAGTCTTCTTCACTGAAAGCCCCGGCTTCATTTTTCCGCACAATTTCACGGTACTTCTGATTGCTGATAACTTTCAGAATGATGGGACGTGCTTCGTCACTGGCCAGATAGGCAGGCGACAGTTTGAACGATGCTTGCGGACTGCCTTCCAGCAGGAGGGAACGCTCCCGTTCCATGATTTCGGACAGGTTGCTTCGGGCACGCAGCTCGAACTGGTCTTGCAGATATTTTATTTTTCGTATCTTTTCTACCAGTATCACCTGATTCTTTATCTGGTTCAGATAATTGATGATATCCTGTTGGGCACGAATCAGACTGTGGGCTGATAGTTGCAGTTCCTGTCGCAGTTCGAGCAGAATGCGAGTCAGCTCCTCATCAGTGGCCTGGCGGAAGAAATCTCGTTCTTCGTGCAGAATCAGATGTTCGGTAGAGTCTATCAACCGCTGGATGTTGATTCGCTTTTTGTCCAGATTTTGCAGTTTGGCTATTTTTATCTGGTACGTAGGTTCGTGTTTGAAAGCATTATCAATATTGTGTTGAAGATTGATAATGTTCCGTATCGTTACACGTGCCAGTTTCTGAAAGGTAATCTTGATATTGCGTACATAACTTTCCTTGCGCGACTGGATCTTTTCCTTCAGGTAGTAGTCCATCAGTTCGTGCAGGTACTCTATGTTTTCCTCTACGGTAGCAGTGTTGATTTCCTCGTTTGCTTCCAGCAGCAGTTCGAAGAAATCAAGGAATCGGGCATCCAGTTCCACAAAGTTTCCGTTTTGGTGTATGATTTCCTTTTCGATGAGTATTTTTAAACGGTTTTCGTCTTCTTTCAATAGGGTGAGTGCGTCCGAGTATCGAAAACTGTGTACTTTTCTCTTCTCAAACATCTCTACCAACAGCCCTTTAGCTACAAAAATCGTATTTATAATTTCGTGAATTGACCGGAATATATACATTGTTTTTTTCAAAAAAGTCCGGCGAAGTTACTCCAAAAGGTTGGAAAAACCTAGCGTTTTATGCTAAAAAGCATATAAATAGTGAAGTAAAAGGTGGAAAATGCTGAGGAGTAAATTAGTAAGAAGGAGGTCGTTGTATGGAGTTTCTGTCGCTTGTATGATGCTATATTTTTCAGATGCGGTTGACACGAATAACGTAGTTAGAATAAAGATATCCGTGCCATCGCATCTGGAAAATAGAATACTTTAGGAACTTTACGGTAAAGACTGATAAACCGGGTGCCTATGTTTTAGAACTGTTTAGTTGTGTGGGTTATTTGCAGGCTAGTTCGAATATCTCTTTACTATATTCTTTGTTCAGCTTCACATAATTGCCTACCCATTCTCCCTTGTTTTCATGTAGTTTTTTTACCAGCAGTTCAATGTCAGGATGTTCTATACCTAGTTCTTTGAAATTGACCGGTAAGCCTATGTATCTGAAAAAATGTTTCAATCGTGATACACCGGCAAGTGCCATCTCTTCCAAATCCTCATTTTCGGGAACTCCGAAAACACGATTTGCAAACTGGGCAATCTTCTTCGGATTATGTTCTGCCATGAATGTCATCCATGCAGGTACGATAACTGCCAGTCCTGCCCCATGCGTCACATTATATACAGCACTGATTTCATGTTCCAGAAAATGTGACGCCCAGTCTTCCTCACAACCTACTCCGCAAGTACCGTTATGAGCAATTGTTCCACACCACATGATATTGGCGCGTGCTTCGTAATCGTTCGGGTCCTGCTTCACTTTATATGCTTCTTTGATGATAGTCATCAAAGTCCCTTCACACAGCCGGTCACTGATTTCTACATCGGGAGTGTTGGTAAAATAACGTTCCATAATGTGTACCATCATATCGGCAATGCCACAAGCTGTCTGATAAGGGGGAAGGGTATAGGTCAATTCCGGATTCATCACAGCAAAAACGGGCCGTAGTAATTCCGGTACACGCAAACTTAGTTTCTGCAGACCTTCCAGTTTGGTAATCACCGTATTGCCCGAACCTTCGCTACCGGCAGCGGGAATAGTAAGTACCACACCCACTTTTAAGGCCTTCTTCACTTTGGCTTTTCCTATATAGAAATCCCAAAAATCACCTTCGTAGGGCACTCCTGCCGCAATGGCTTTTGCGGTGTCAATAACGGAACCTCCCCCCACGGGAAGCATAAAGTCCACGCCTTCTTTGCGGGCCAGTTCGATGCCTTCGTACACTTTCGGGTCAGTAGGATTAGGCTGTATACCTCCTAGTTTTACATATTCCACTCCGGCCTGTTGCAATGACTCTTCTATGCGTTGCAGTAATCCGCTACGAATAATAGAGCCTCCGCCGTAAACAATCATCACCTTTCGGGCGTTATACTTTTTAGCAAGAGTTCCGGTTTGTCCTTCTGTATCCTTACCAAACACAAACTTGGTAGGGCTATAAAATACAAAATTGTTCATTTGCTTATTCCTTATATTATTTTGTTATATGAAACCAAAGCAAAGTTAAGGAAATATATTACCTTTGCCGCCTAAATTTAGTAAAAAGATGAAAACGGACATTGAAATAGCACGCAGCATTGAGCTGGTCAAAATTAAACAGGTGGCTCGGGAAACCGGTATTCCTGTAGAGCACATCAGTAACTACGGGCGCTATATTGCCAAGGTAGATGAAAGTCAGATAGATGAAGAAAAGGTGCAGCAGAGTAACCTTATTCTAGTTACTGCTATCACTCCTACCAAAGCCGGTATTGGTAAGACCACTGTTTCTATCGGATTGGCTTTGGGACTGAATAAAATAGGAAAGAAAACAATTGTTGCCTTGCGCGAACCGTCATTGGGTCCCTGTTTCGGAATGAAAGGGGGAGCTGCCGGAGGAGGATACGCCCAGGTTTTGCCAATGGATAAGATTAATCTTCATTTTACAGGTGATTTTCATGCCATCACTTCTGCTCACAATATGATTTCGGCCTTGTTGGACAATTACCTTTATCAGAATCGTGATAATGGTTTCGGATTGAAGGAAGTGTTGTGGCGTCGTGTGCTTGATGTGAATGACCGTTCATTGCGTTATATTGTCACAGGGCTGGGGCCGAAGACCAACGGAATCACTCAGGAATCAGGTTTTGACATAACTCCGGCCTCCGAAATTATGGCTATTTTGTGTTTGGCTAAGGATGAAAAGGACTTGCGTCGCCGAATTGAGAATATATTGTTGGGCTTTACATACGATAATAAGCCTTTTACAGTAAAAGATTTGGGAGTTGCCGGAGCCATCACGGTTCTTTTGAAGGATGCTCTTTCTCCTAATCTGGTACAGACTACGGAGCATACCGCCGCTTTTGTGCACGGTGGTCCGTTTGCCAATATCGCTCACGGTTGCAACTCTATTCTGGCAACCAAGATGGCAATGACTTTTAGTGATTATACTATTACCGAAGCCGGATTCGGGGCTGATCTGGGAGCGGAGAAGTTTTATGATATCAAGTGCCGTAAAGCAGGTATCACACCTAAACTGACCGTATTGGTGGTTACTGCCCGTGCATTGAAAATGCATGGCGGCGTATCACAGGATAAGATAAAGGAACCCAATCTGGAGGCTTTGAAGCAGGGGGTGGCCAATATGGATAAGCATTTGCGTAATTTGAGATATTTTGGTCAAACAGTTGTCGTTGCGTTTAACCGTTATGGGGATGATTCGGAGGAAGAAGTGGATTATATCCGTACCCATTGCGAGAAGAAAGGAGTGGGATTTGCAGTAAACAATGCCTTTACTGATGGGGGCGAAGGGGCAGTAGAATTGGCGGAACTGGTAGTGAAAACCATTGAGGAACAACCTTCCGAGCCTTTGCAATATGCCTATGATGATGAGGATAGTGTAGAAACTAAAATATCGAAGGTGGCTTGTAATTTATACGGTGCTAGCATTATTACGTATAGTGCTGCTGCCCGTAAGAAACTGAAGCATATTGTAGAATTGGGATATGGAGATTTCCCTATCTGTATTGCCAAGACGCAGTATTCATTCTCTACCGACCCCAAAATTTACGGTGCGGTAGATAACTTTGAATTCCATGTACAGGATATTGTGATGAATGCCGGAGCTGAGATGCTGGTAGTCATTGCCGGAGAAATAATGCGTATGCCGGGATTGCCGAAGGAACCGCAAGCATTGCATATTGATATCGTGAATGGTGAAATAGAGGGGTTGTCGTAACCCCTCTTTTTTTACTGAACTTATACTGTGTTACATTGACGAGATTAAACACCAAGTGTAAATGGAAAGTCCGATGCCTATTACCAATCCTACAGATGACCATCTGATAAACAACTTGTCTTTATATTTGCAGCCATAGCATAAGCCTGTAATGGCGCACATGGAAATTCCGATTGGAAATACAAAGAATCCTATTGAGATAACCCCAATGAGTATAATAATACCCATGATGGTTAGAACTTTGTTTCTTGCTGTCATGGCTTTTATTGTTTGGTGTTGAATGTATATGGATTATATATGGCAGTAAAAGTACAAAATTATTGTTTAGAATCAGACTTTTATCCGTTTTTTATATATTTGCATTATCTAAAAAGTGGATAGATGGCAGATGTCTTGACTCCCGAACAACGCCGTAAATGCATGTCTCGGATTCGTAGTAGGAATACAAAACCTTCTGTCAGAAATGAGAACCTGAATAGGTTATTGTTTACGCTGGACCATTTGTTCTTGGAATATTTCGCAGTGCGTCATGCAGTTTCGTATGGAGAGAGCGGTAGAGAATTAAATTTGGTTGCGGCCGAAGATAAAACGGAATATGAGAAAGATAAGCCTTTATAAAAATTGAACTAATCAGTAACGACAAAATGGATATGAAACATGTAAAGTATCTGGCTCTTGTCCTATGCATAGGGAATCTGTCGCCTGTTGTGGCGCAGACAGCCTCGAAAAGTCTCACAGTAGACAATTTAGTTGCTTGGCAGCGTATCAGTGGGCAATCTATTTCTGATAATGGAAAGTGGGTGGCATGCAAGATGGAACCTTGGGAAGGGGATGCTGTGGTGAATTTGTATGATGCACAAGGGAAGGAACTTGCCACTTTCCCGCGGGCAGACCGTTTTCTTTTCTCGGCCTCTTCCGACTATTTGGTTGTGTCGCAGAAACCCGGCAAGATGATAGTGGATTCTCTGAAAATAAAGAAAACAAAGAAAGATAAGTTGCCGATGGATGCATTGGTTATTTATTCGCTTTTGGGCGATAGGGAAGTGATTGATTCACTGAAAACATTCAAACTGGCAGAGAAGGTGGACTGGGTTGCTTTTCAGAAGGGAAGGAAAGACTCGACTTTGTATGTTCAACCGTTGAATGCAAACCTCAGTACTCGGTATGAGGCTCCTGCTGTGAAAGCTTTCAACTTTGCGGAGAAAAGCGGAATGCTTTATTATATAACCGCAGGTGATAAAGCAGAGGAAAAGCCGGGATTGTATCTTCTGAATACGGAAACAGGTGTGAAGACGCTGATAAAAGAAGGTGACGGGGTGTTTAAACAGGTAACTTTTGATGAAGATGGAGCAAACTTGGCTTTCTTATATTGTGCACAGAAAAATTCTTGTTATAAAGCCATGAGCTTGTGGCTGTCACAGCAGGGAGCACCGGCAACAGAAGTTGTGGCACGTGGCAATCAGGCTCTTCCGAAAGGATGGGTGATTAGTGAGCATGGGAAATTACAATTTTCGAAGAGTGCTTCCCGGTTGTTTTTTGGCACATCGCCTGAGCCTAGACAAAAGGATACGTTGCAATTGGCGGAGAACCGTCCCAATGTGCAGGTGTGGAGTTGGGACGAGCCGGTGCAATATACTGTACAGAATTATAATAAGGAGAAAGAGCTGAAAAGAAGCTATCAAGCGGTTTATCATATAAATAGTGGTCGTATTTGTCAGCTGGCAGATGAGGAGTTATCTCAGATTTTGTTGGGAGATGAAGGAGATGCCCCGTTGGCATTGCTTTCCACTTCGCGTCCTTATTCATTGTCCTCCATGTGGGAAGGGCGGACACGCAGTGATTATTACACTGTGTCTTTGGAAGATGGCAGCCGTAAATTACTGGCATCGGCGGATTATGGCAGATACCGTCTTTCACCACAAGGCAAGTATGCGTATTGGTATGCTGAAACAGACAGTTGTTGGTATACTCTTTCTATGGCAGATGGGAAAAAGGTTCAGTTGACTACCCCTGTTTCTTTCCTCGCATGGGATGAAGAGAATGATGTACCTGACTATCCGAACGCACATGGAACTGCCGGATGGACGGAACGGGATGAGTCCCTTTTAATTTATGACCGTTATGATATTTGGAAATTCGATCCGGATGCCATGAAGGAACCTGTCAATCTGACGATGAATGGACGTAAGAACCGGATTTCATATCGTTTGGTAAAACTGGATAAGGAGGAGCGTGTGGTTGACCTGAACAAGCCACAGTTGTTGAAAGGCTTTAACGAAGTGACCAAAGGGAACGGGTATTACAAGGCTCGTTTTTCCACCGCTGCTTCTCCCAAAGAATTGATAGCGGGTAACTATATGTTACGCAGTATTTATAAGGCGAAAAATACAGACCATGTAATCTATACGATGGAAAGTTTTGAGCAATATCCTGACCTTCATTATGCTACACTCGATTTCAAGAAATCTATTCGGTTGACTCATGGCATTGACCAACAGAAAGACTATTTGTGGGGAACTGCTGAATTGGTTTCGTGGATATCTTTAGATGGTCGTAAGTTGGAAGGGGTGGTGTACAAGCCTGCTAATTTTGATCCGGCCAAGAAATACCCGATGATTGTGAGTTTCTATGAGCGAAATTCAGAAACTCTGTTTAATTACCGGATGCCGGAACCGCATCGGTCTACCATTGATTATCATTTTTATAACAGTAACGGGTATATTGTGTTCAATCCGGACATACGTTATGTAGACGGTTATCCGGGTGAGAGTTGCTATAACTGTCTGATGCCGGGGGTTGCCATGCTGATAGGCAAAGGTTATATTGACGAGAAAGCCATAGGTGCGCAGGGACATAGTTGGGGCGGTTATCAAGTGGCTTATCTGGCTACACGTACTGATTTGTTTGCGGCTATTGAGTCAGGTGCTCCGGTGGTCAATATGTTCAGTGCCTACGGAGGTATCCGTTGGGGATCGGGGCTGGCGCGCTCGTTCCAGTATGAACATACTCAGAGCCGTCTGGCCGGTACGCCTTGGAGTACTCCGTTGCGTTATTTGGAAAACTCTGCTCTGTTCACGATGGACAAGGTACAAACACCTGTTTTAATTATGCATAATGATGCTGACGGACATGTGCCCTGGTATCAGGGAATAGAATATTTTGTGGCAATGAAACGTCTTGGAAAGCCTTGTTGGATGCTGAACTATACAGGCGAACCGCATTGGCCGACAAAGATTGCCAACAAAATAGATTTTCAAAAACGTATGTTCCAGTTCTTTAATCATTATCTGAAAAAAGAAGCAATGCCTGAATGGATGTCTGACGGGGTTCCGGCTGTAGAACAGCCTTATGAATTAGGATACTGATATTATGTGTTCGGACGACTATAGAATTCAAGCTGCTCCTACTGTGGATAAAGTAAAAGGATAGTTCCTGAAAAGAGGGAGGAGGTGTGTCAAAACTAAAATGACAGCTCCGAAAAGTTACAGATAGTAATTATAAACTTAAAAGGGTCGTATCAAGCTCTGTCTTGAGTAATGATACGACCCTTTCTTTAGTTTTTTAGGATGCTCAAATTTCAAATTATAAATTCATATTTTCAAAAACTGAGTTTTGATCCTCTCTTATTCTTTTTAGTACAATGCTTTTTTATTCAAACTTACCATAACGGGTAGGCAACAGTTTGCGGTCACCTAATGTATTATCTACCCGGGCTACATTGATCCAGAATTTGTTATCACGTACCGATTCGATAGGATAAGCGGCTTTCTCGCGGCTGTAGCTGTGATTCCATTCATTGGCCACCACTTCATATTCAGGATGCGGGGCGTTGACCAATACATTATCTTCTTTATCGGCACTGCCATTCTTCACTTCTTGAATTTCCTGCCAGATGGTTTGCATCACAGTGACGAAATTATCCAGTTCCCATAAACTTTCACTTTCAGTCGGTTCAATCATCAATGTTCCATGAACCGGGAAAGAAAGGGTGGGCGCATGATAGCCATAGTCCATCAGACGCTTGGCGATGTCATTTTCGCTGATACCGGTTTCGTCATGCAGATAGCGGCAATCTAAAATCATTTCATGGCCCACAAAGCCCGTAGCACCGGTATATACAATACCGTAGGTATCCTTGAAGCAGGCTGCCAGATAATTGGCGCTCAGAATGGCAGTCTTGGTGGCATTGGTCAGACCTTCGGCGCCCATCATGCAAATATAACCGTAAGTAATAGGCAGGATTCCTGCGCTACCGTATGGAGCTGAAGAAACCTGATTGGCACTGTTACCCCAAACTTGATGTCCTGGAAGGAACGGGACCAGATGTTCGGCTACACAAACGGGACCTACACCGGGACCGCCACCACCGTGAGGGCTGGCAAAAGTCTTATGCAGATTCAAATGGCATACATCAGCACCGATGGTACCCGGATTGGTCAGACCTACCTGTGCATTCATATTTGCACCATCCATGTAAACCTGTGCTCCGCATTTATGAATAATTTTACAAATTTCTGCAATTTCCGGTTCAAAGATACCATGAGTGGACGGATAGGTAATCATTAATGCAGCCAGATCATCCTTGTTGGCTTCTGCTTTTGCACGTAAATCTTCTACGTCTACATTACCTTTATCGTCACAGGCACAAGTCACCGTGGTATATCCGCATTGAATGGCTGAAGCCGGATTCGTACCGTGGGCTGATGCCGGAATTAATATCTTGTTGCGGTGTCCCTGTCCGATACTTTCCAGATAAGCGCGGATGATGCGAAGTCCTGTATACTCTCCTGCTGCACCTGAATTAGGTTGCAAAGTGATTCCTGCAAATCCGGTAATAACCTTCAACTGCTCGCTTAGGTTATTAATTAGTGTCTGATAGCCTTTTGTTTGATCCTCAGGTGCTAACGGGTGTATAGCCATCCAGCCTAAGTTGCTGAGTGGGAGCATTTCCGAAGCGGCATTCAGTTTCATGGTACAAGAACCCAATGAAATCATGGAATGTGCTAATGAGATATCTTTACGTTCCAAACGTTTGATATAACGCATCATTTCGGTTTCAGTATGATACTTGTTGAATACCTCATGGGTGAGGAAGGAAGTACGGCGGCGTAGTTCACGATTCAGTGAGGATGCTTCGGGAATGTCTGTCACTTCTTGAACGGTTTCTTCGGCAGCAATGGAGAAGATGGAAAGTAACAGGTTTACATCTTTCAGGTCGGTGGTTTCATCAATGCTGAAACCTACATCGCCATTATCATAGTAACGGAGGTTTACTTCTTTACTCAATGCGATGGTACGCAGCTTCTGAGCCGAAACATGGTCGGGCAGACTGAAACGCAGGGTGTCAAAGAATAATTCATTATGCTGTACATATCCCAAGCGGGTTAGGGCTTTGTTCAACCAGGTGGTAATGCTATGAATGCGTTTTGCTATATTTTTGATACCTTCCTGCCCATGATAAACGGCATAGAAGCCGGCCATTGTAGCCAGTAATGCCTGTGCGGTGCAGATGTTGGAAGTTGCTTTTTCGCGTTTAATATGTTGCTCACGGGTCTGTAAAGCCATACGGTAGGCCAGTTTGCCATATTTGTCTTTAGACCAGCCGATGATACGTCCCGGCATATTGCGTTTATATTCGTCACGTGTAGCGAAGTAGGCTGCGGACGGACCTCCGTAGAACAAGGGGATACCCAGGCGCTGGGTACTTCCGAATACGATATCTGCTCCCCATTCGCCGGGAGGAACTAATAATGCCAAACTCATGATATCAGCATCCACGGCTACTTTACAATGGGCAGCATGTGCCTTTTCCACAAACTCACGATAGTCTTCTACGCTACCGCTGGCATTGGGGTATTGCAGGATGCAGGCAAAAATTTCCGGAGTAAATACCAATTCCTTGTAATTTCCTACTTGGATCTTCATGCCTTGCGGAAGGGCGCGGGTTTGGATGACTGCCAGATTCTGTGGGAAAATCTCTTCATCCACAAACAATACATTGGCTCCGCTTTTTTGTTGGTCGCGGGTGCGAAGTCCATGCATCATGGTGGCGGCTTCGGCAGCGGCGGTAGATTCATCCAGCAATGAGCAGTTTGCCAATGGCATGGCTGTGAGGTCGGATATGACAGTCTGGAAGTTCATCAATGCTTCCAAACGTCCTTGTGAAACTTCGGTTTGATAAGGAGTGTACGAGGTGTACCACACAGGATTCTCGAATACATTGCGTTGAATGACCGCCGGAGTAATACTATCATACCAACCCATACCTATATAGGAGGTATAAATCTTGTTTTGTGAAGCTAGTTCGGTAATGTGCTCTGCAAACTCCCGTTCCGTCATGAGAGCAGCCAGTGGCAGAGGTTCTTTCAAACGGATTTTGGACGGAATTGTTTTGTTAATCAGTTCATCAAGGCTCTTTACGCCAATCTTTTCCAACATAACGGGAAGGTCTTCTTCCTGTATACCGATATGTCGGTCTGCTAATAAATCTGTTTTCATGGTAGTAGTATATAAGTTAAATTTTAAGTTTTATCTTATCGGAAAAAAGGGTTGTTCGCTTTTTCTGCTCCCACAGTGGTCGGGTCTCCATGACCAGGATAGACTACCGTGTCGGGGGGAAGTACAAACAAACGACTGCATATATGTTCGCGAAGTTCGTCGAAATTACCTCCTGTAAGGTCTGCACGTCCTATACTTCCTTGGAACAATACATCACCGCTGAAGATACAGTGGTCTTCTTTGCAGTAATAAACAATACTTCCCGGCGAATGACCCGGCACATGGATAGCTTCCAGTTGGGTATTGCCGAAAGTAATGATATCTCCATCAAAGATATATTTTCCTAATGGCACGGGTGCTTCGGGCAATTGGAAGCCAAACATACGTGATTGTGCCGGGGCTTGTTCCAGCCAAAATTCATCCGCTTGATTTGCTTCGGCTTTTAGTCCGTATTCTTGTAACAGGAATGGGTTGCCGAAAATATGGTCCAGATGGAGGTGCGTATTCAATAAATGTTTCACTGTCAGGTTATTGCTGTCAATATATCTTTTTAAGGCTTGCTTTTCTTCTTCATAAAAGCAACCGGCATCAATAATGACGGCTTCCTTCGTTTCGTCCGATAACACATAGCAGTTTACCGGAAACATATTGAATTCAAATTTCTTTATTTTCATTGTTCTTTTATCTATAGTTATTAACCGTTGATGGTTACATAAACCACTTTCTTAGTTTTAAAAAAATCTTCTGTGAATTCATCTTTCAGATCATAAAGCATTGTTTTGTGCTTCACGGGCATTGTTTCTTGTTCCAACTCTCCGCCTTTCAGGCAAATCAGCCCGTTGGGCAGGACGTTATGCTGTTCTTGTCTGATGTTTTTACGGATAATTTTTATTAAATCGCCCAAAGGCATGACAGCACGACTTACTACGAAGTCGAATTTTCTTTTTTCTTCTTCGGCGCGGCAATGACGGAAAGTGACATTCTTCAGTCCGATAGCATTGGCTACTTCTGTAGCTACTTTCACTTTCTTTCCGATACTGTCCACCAGATGAAATTGGACTTCAGGGAATAAGATGGCCAAAGGGATACCTGGGAAACCGCCCCCTGTGCCCAAGTCCATAATTTGGGTATCAGGGGTGAAGTTTATCACTTTGGCTATGCCTAGCGAGTGCAATACATGATGCTCGTACAGATTAGCGATATCCTTGCGTGAGATTACATTGATTTTGCTATTCCAATCCGTGTATAAATCATACAATGCGGCAAACTGTGTTTTCTGCTGTTCGCTGAGGTTAGGGAAATATTTCAGTATTAATTCCATTCTATACTTAAAATCGTTATTTAATGTATCATATATTTTTCTACCGATGTGTAGGGTAAAGAAAGGGTGATGATTCCTACAGCATAGGGAGCGATATCATATTTGTTATACAGGAAAGATACTTTTTCCTTTTCTAACAAGAAATTGTCGGGTACATACATATTGGTAGAATTCAAGATGCCTGCATTCTGAAGTCCTTCCAGTGAGGTAATGGAGCTGTCTTCCAAACGGGTAGCCATTTCTGTTATCAGTTCTTCCAGCAGCATGTCACTTATCGGTTTTTCCGACCCTGCCATAAATACATCTTTCAAAGCAAGTAGTTTGCCGGTATTTTTTTCGAAGTTCATCCATTTGTTCCATGAGTTGGGATGTGCTCCGCCTGTATATTCAAAAGTTTCTGCAATGAAATTCAGAATGCCTTCTTTGCCTTCGCTGAAATAGGTGGTCAGTCCGTATTCATAATTGTACCATGTGGGAAGTTCGTCTTTGGGAGTTCCATTTTTTATATCTTCCTGATAGAACTCGTTCACATCTTTGCGGTAGTTGTTAATGTAGGTATTTTTAAAAGAATCTACAGCGACTTCCGGATTCATCCGGGTATATTCTTTTCCCAAAATGTGGGCTTGTATGGTGCGGTTGATGCGTTGTACTATGCTATCCGCAGCATCAGATTTTGCTAAATAACTATAATCAATAGTAATCTGACAGGTGGGAGAGACTGTGTCATCTTGTAAATGGGCTTGTTCTTCCACCTTTACAGTCTTCACTGTTTCACTATCAATTTGTTTTTGTCCATTACATCCCGATAATAAAAAGCAGGATACAAGGCAAGTTGCCATAACAGACAATACGAGATTTCTTTTTTTCATAACTTTTTGTTTATTTGCATGGATTACTTATCCTAACTTTCTCCACAAATATAGAATAACTTCGTGAAATGTCCATCTAAAAAGCGAAAATATATTTATCTGTTTGCAACAAGATTGCATGAACTTTTTGCTAAATTTGTCCGTTGATAAGCTATAATAAATAAGTAAAGAAATGAATATGAACGATATGACAAAAAAACTATATCCCGTTACGGGAATGCATTGTGCGGCATGTGCCGGCAACGTGGAGAAAATTGTAAGGAAGCAAGAAGGCGTGGAAAATGCATCGGTTAATTTGGCGACGGCTACTTTGACGGTGACTTATAATCCGGATATTGTGTCTCCGCAACAACTGAAAGAGGCTGTGATGAAAATAGGTTTTGATTTGATAATAGATGAGGATAACTCTGTACAGGAGCAAGAGGAAGCGGAGCAATCTTATTACGGACTGTTGAAGCGGAAGACTATCGTTGCTTGGATTTTTGCTTTACCGGTAGCTGTTTTGGGGATGTTTCTGATGAATGTTCCGGGAGTAAACTGGTGGATGCTGTTGCTTTCACTTCCTGTTATTTTATATTCGGGGCGTTCTTTCTATATGAATGCCTGGAAACAGACGCTTCAGCGTACCAGTAATATGGATACGTTGGTGGCACTTAGCACCTCCATCGCATTTTTGTTCAGTTTGTTTAATACGTTCTATCCCGAATTTTGGTACAGCCGCGGATTGGAACCTCATGTATATTATGAAGCTGCCACTGTTATAATAGCTTTCGTATTGGTTGGCAAACTGATGGAAGAGAAAGCAAAAGGAAAAACTTCCACAGCTATTCGTAAACTGATGGGATTACAACCTCGGGCGGCCCGTGTGGTGAAAGACGGCAGGGAAGAGGATATCTTGATCGCCGACCTCCAGGTCGGCGATAAGGTGAGCGTCCGTCCCGGCGAGCAAATTCCGGTGGATGGAGTCATTGTCGGAGGAAATACCTTTATAGATGAGAGCATGATAAGCGGTGAACCTATTCCTGTAGAGAAAAAGCAGGGTGATAAGGTGCTGGCTGGCACTATCAATCAGAATGGTGCATTTATTATGACTGCTCAAAAGGTGGGGAAAAATACGGTGTTGGCACAGATTATCCGCATGGTGCAGGAAGCACAGGGGTCTAAAGCTCCGGTCCAGCGTATTGTGGATAAAGTGACAGCGGTTTTTGTTCCTGTTGTTCTTGCTGTGGCTGTTTTTACTTTCTTTATTTGGATAGTGGCAGGTGGAGCGGATGACTTTTCCTACGCTATGCTTTCAGCAGTGTCTGTTTTGGTTATTGCCTGTCCGTGTGCCTTGGGACTTGCTACTCCAACTGCATTGATGGTAGGAATTGGTAAAGGGGCCGAATCACATATTTTAATAAAGGATGCAGTAGCTTTGGAGCAGATGCGGAAAGTGGATACAGTGGTACTTGATAAAACGGGTACTGTAACTGAGGGGCGCCCTGTGGTGACCGGCTGGTTGCATGATGCCGGATGGCAGAACGAGCATAAGGGAATTCTGTATGCTGCTGAATTGAAATCGGAACATCCGTTGGCTTTGGCTATTGTCGAGGCTTTGAAAAAGGAAGGTGAGAAGCCGGCAATCATTGATTCTTTTGAGAGCCGGACAGGACGGGGGATTGTGGTGACCCGTGGAAATAAAACTTTTTGGGCAGGAAGCCATCGGTTACTGAAAGATTTTGGAGCGGGAATTTCCGACTTGTTGAAAGGGATGGTGGAGGATTATGAGAAGAGTGGCAAGAGTTTGGTCTATTTTGGCGAGGGAAATACATTGCTGGCGGTTATCGCTATTAGTGATAAAATAAAAGATACTTCCAGACAAGCGGTCAAACAATTGAAGGAGAGTGGAAAGTATATTGTATTGTTGACCGGTGACGGTCATCTTACTGCACAGAATGTGGCCGGAGAAATTGATGCGAATCGTTTTATTTCGGATGCTTTGCCGGCCGATAAGGAGAATGTTATTAAAGAGTTACAGGCTGAAGGAAGAGTCGTAGCTATGGTAGGCGATGGCATTAATGACTCGCAGGCGTTGGCCCGTGCCAATGTAAGTATTGCGATGGGTAAAGGTACAGATATTGCCATGGATGTAGCGATGGTTACGTTAATGACTTCGGATTTGTTGTTGTTACCCAAAGCTTTTAAGCTTTCCTATAAAACTGTACGGTTGATCCATCAGAATCTTTTTTGGGCATTTATCTATAATTTGATAGGCATTCCAGTGGCGGCAGGTATTCTGTTCCCACTATATGGTATTTTGCTTAACCCGATGATTGCCAGTGCTGCCATGGCATGTAGTTCTGTCAGTGTAGTGTTGAACAGCTTGAGTCTGAATTGGAGAAAGTTGTGATTGAATTAAAAATAAATAAAAAAGCAGCCGTGCGGAGATTTTGTTTTGCATGGCTGCTTTTCATTTTTCCATTTTTTAGTTTATAATTTAAAAAGGATTGTTTCTCCCTCTTTGTACTTCTATTCGTATTCCGAAGTTCCCATTTTCTGATTTCATTTCGAAAGCTCCATTGAAATTATTTCTTTCCCAAGGCAATGCGCTTGGATTTCGTACTTTGTTCCCGTCAGCGTCATATTCACCGTATGTGGTTATGTGTAATCCGTTTTTCAATTTAAAGGTTGCACTTTGTAAGGTAGGAGGCATTGACATTGTTCCGAATCCATAGATTCCCATTCCCGGATACATGGGGGTAAATACATGGTTGTAAGACCCTCTGTCATAAATGATATTCATATTGGGACGGAATATTTCATTGTAATTCGCAATTGTATTATTGTTGTAAGGCTGATAATAAAGTTGCGGGGCTATCAGAGGGGGAGGGGCCACAATCATGGAACCCATATCCAGCATAAATCCGTTAAAATTCTTGTAACCATCCAATGAAATGGGCGGAATACTATCTGTTACCACTTCGGACTGCGCAAAGGTAGTAGCGGCAATCAGAAACATAGAAATGGATAGAACCAGCTTTTTCATATACTGTTATTTTTTTTGTTCCGGACAAATATAGGGATATTTTCTAAATTCTGTATCGTTTCTGTTTCCTGTGAATAGATCTTTTCAAATACTTTATGAAGTTCTTCCTCATCGGCTATCAGTTGTCGTAATTCTTGCAGATGTACAGCATTGGCTGATTGAGGTATCCATAATCTTAAATAACCACCTTCAGCATACTTTTCTTTCAGATGTGCCAGAAAACGTATGTATTGTTTTTCTTTGTCTAGCTCGGGATAGTTGGAAAGACCATATTGTACCGTCCGTCTCAAGGTAATGTCCGGATCAATAATACGGTCGGCCTCCGCTACAATTTTGCCATAAATGCTACGAGGGACATGCTTGTTGGATGCACGGTGATCTTCTACTGCCTCTTTCATAATCAAAATATGCTCTTCAGGGAACCATTTCCTTAATTTCTTGTCCGCCCATAGTATTTTCCCTGAAATGAGATGATGGAACTCTCGTCCCTCACAGAGTCCCAGATCATGGTAGGAGGCAATAACATACACCATCATGCGGTTTACGTCATAATATTGAGACAATTTGAGGCTTTCTGCTATAACTTTCAATACATGATCTACACGATGTGCTTTGTCAAAATCAGCGTATTGTGGGATAATTTCACTTGCGATATAGTCGCGGAACTCCATTGGAAAATCATTGATGTACGACAACATATTCTTTCTTTTGATTGGGGTTGCAAATATACAATAATTATCCCACCTTTGCAGAAAAAAGTAATATGTATCAAATTATTCAACCTACACCCGATGACTTTGATGAATTGACCTGTTTATGGGAAGCTTCGGTGCGTGCTACTCATCATTTCATACCTGAAGCATATATTCAGAAGTTAAAACCACTGGTATGGAGTGTTTATCTTCATAGTATGCCGCTTTACATGATTCGTGACAATGCTGGTATAGAAGGATTCATGGGCATTAATGGAACTATGCTTGAAATGCTCTTTGTTCACCCGCGTGCCATAGGTACGGGAATAGGAAAACAATTGATACGTTATGCTTTGGAACATTGCCATGTACGTTATGTCGATGTAAACGAACAGAATAAGAAAGCGTCCGGCTTTTATAGCCATTTTGGATTTCGGGTTATTGGCAGGGATGCAAAAGACGCATCGGGCGAACCCTATCCTATTTTACATTTAAAACTGGGAGGTATCATGAAAATTGAAAATTGGGGATTAGTTCCCTACTCTGAGGCTTGGGAGCGGCAGACGGAATTATTTAATGCCGTGGTGGAAGCTAAACAAGTGGGAAAAACGTATGAAAATAGAATTATCTTTGTAGAACATTCGCATGTCTATACATTAGGCAAGAGTGGAAAGGAGACGAATATGTTGTTGGGGGAGGCGCAATTGAAAATGATTGGTGCCACCCTTTATCATATTGATCGAGGAGGGGATATTACTTATCATGGTCCCGGACAATTGGTTTGTTATCCTATCTTGAATTTGGAGGATTATCATTTGGGGTTGAAGGAATATATTCATGTGTTGGAAGAAGCGGTGATCAGGGTCTGCGCATCTTATGGCATCGAGGCTGGGCGAGTGAAGGGAGCAACCGGAGTATGGCTGGCAACGGGAACTCCGCAGGAACGGAAAATCTGTGCAATAGGAGTGAGAAGCAGTCATTTTGTGACAATGCATGGATTGGCGCTGAATGTAAATACGGATTTGCGTTATTTCAGTTATATCCATCCTTGTGGATTCATGGATAAAGGGGTTACTTCATTACAGAAAGAATTGGGGTGTGAAGTGCCTATGGAAGAAGTGGCAGGACGTGTGCAGAACGAATTATCTGAACTTTTGTAAATAGGATATGTAAATAATACCGTATGTGTACCCTTATACATACGGGGTGTGAGTGTATCAAAAGTCCGATCGTGCTATCATGTCGTCAGCTGTAGGGGCAGGGTTTGTCTGCCCAAATGCATAAGCAAACCATTTTAGGGTGAGCGAACCTAGCTCCTACTAGCAAAATGATACGCCATTTTACTTTTGATACATCCTTGATTTATTCTTTTATATCTTGGTACAAGAAGCGCTTGATACTTTTCTTGGCTGTTTTTTCAAATTCCTCAGGATATAGCTTGAAGCGGGCTATTTGGGAAAATGCCGGTAATTGTTTGTTCAGTTCAAGGCGATTTTCTTCCATTACTCGTACAAGGTCTGATTGGTTCAAGCCGTGAGCAAAAGCATCATCGGAATCCGGATAGATTAGGCCCACCAGTTTATCTTGTTGCAGAATAATCAGTGACTCTGATACGTATGGCATATTGTTTAGCTTGGACTCTATTTCTTCCGGATAAATGTTTTGTCCGGAAGAAGTGAGTAACAGGTTTTTGCAACGTCCTTTGATGAAAACATTTCCGTCTTCATCTATTGTCGCCATATCACCTGTATGCAACCATCCTTCAGTGTCAATGACTTGCCGTGTCGCTTCCTCGTTCTTATAATAGCCCAACATCAGGTTGGCTCCACGGCATACCAGTTCACCCGCAATGGCTGATGGGTTGGGAGACAGTACTTTGGCTTCCATACGTGCGGCAACTTTTCCGCAAGATGCCAATTTCAGTTCTGTCCAATGACTATGGCAAATGATGGGACCACATTCAGTCATTCCGTATGCAATGGTGTATGGGAAATCTATCATTTTTAGAAAGGCTTCTACTTCGGCATTGAAAGGAGCACCTCCGATGATGATTTCGATGAAATTTCCGCCGAAAACCTCCATCGCCTTCTGCTTGATAAGTTCTTTTATCTTATCACTGATGATGGGAACATGTAATAGCAGTTTACCTAATTTGTTGTCTACTTTGGGAAGAATATTTTTCTTGAATATTTTTTCCACAATCAGTGGTACGCAGGCTATAACGCGCGGGCGGATTTCCGCAAATGATTCGGCTATGATTTTGGGTGATGGCATACGGGTAAGAAACCATAGATGGGCGCCTGCTGTGAAACCGTAAAGAAAATCGAAAGTCATGCCGAATACGTGCCCCAAAGGTAACATGGATACGACGCTGTCACCTGCTTTCAGACCTATTTTTTCTTTACAGTAGAGTACGTTGGAGAGTATGCTGCGATAGGGCAGCATCACGCCTTTGGAATATCCGGTAGTACCTGAAGTGTAATTAATGATGGCTAGGTCTTCTGATTTTTCTTTTTCATAAGAAATATCATCAGGACGGAATCGGCAGGGGAATTTGTGTCCGAATATCTCATTCAGATGGTCGCGGGCATAAGCTAGTTTTTCCGAACGGGATACGGGTACGCCAAAATCTTTCAATTCTATGATACCTTCCAAATGAGGCATAGCTGCTTCATTCAAGTTCTCCCATATCTGATCGCCTACGAACAACAGGCGGGCTTCAGAGTGGTTTACAATATTGTGTACCTGGTCGGCTTTGAATTCATGTAGAATAGGTACAACTACGGCACCATAGGTGATGACGGCAAGGTAAGTTACTGTCCAATGAGCGCTATTACGCCCGCAAATGGCTATTTTATCTCCCTTTTCAATGCCGGCATTTTCCAGCAAGATATGTATTTTCTCTATTTTACGGGCCACATCTCTGTATTGCAATGTGATGCCTTTATAGTCTGTAAGAGCGTTTAAATACCAATTTGTTTTTATACTTTGCTCGATAAGAGCAATAAAACTCTGTTCTAGTTCCATGATAACTTTTGCACATTTATAGGCTGAGTGTGCGCAAAAGTAGTAAAATGAGGTAAGGGGGATGGGAAATGAAACAGTTTTTTACATTAATTTAACGTCCTGAAAATGTAGATCCTTTCATCCCTTTACTTTAAAATGCTAGTTTATAATCGTTTGCCAATTGTTGACGTGTCCTATGAAGGAGTATAGTTGCTATAATTGCCAGAATAAGAGTTAACCTTGCCCGATACCATGATATACTCTTTGTTTCAATGATAGTCGGGCAAGTTCGAAAATTGTTTCTATAATTATGGGATTTCTCGATAAAGAAGCTTTATTTATCGTTGCTTTTATTTTCTGTCTCTTCTTTAGAAGGCTGTGGTTTGATGATAAGTCGCAGGGATGGGTCGTAGGTGAAATAACTCCACATCCAATCTATAAAAATAAATAAACGGTTTTTTACCCCCACTATGCTCATCAAGTGTATAAATAGCCATACTGCCCATGCGGGAAATCCACTGAAACGTATCTTTTGCAATTCTACCACTGCATTATTTCTCCCGATGGTTGCCATAGACCCTTTATTATAATATTTAAAAGGGATGAGCGGCTGGCCCTTTTCGATATTTCTCAGATTCTTTATTAAGTTCATGGCTTGCTGTATGGCAGGCTGTACAACTTGCGGATGTCCTTTAGGATACTCTTCTGAAATCATTAGTGCGGTGTCACCTATAGCAAATATATTTTTAAAGTCTTGTATCTGATTGTGTTCATTCACTCTCAAACGGTTGCCTGGACCATAGCATTCGGCAGGAAGGCCTGCTAGACTGTTTGCTTTTACGCCTGCTACCCAGTAAACGTTGGCTGATTCTATAAAATTCCCGTCATCCAGTACCAACATATTATTCTCGTAATTTTTTACTTGTTGGTTCAATAATATTTCTACTCCCAAATGAGTGAGGTATTTTTTTACTTCTTCGGAAGATTGGGGGGAGAAGGCGGAAAGCAAGCGTGGACCACCATCTATTAATATGATTCTCATCGTACTGGTGTCTAGATCGGGATAATCGTGCGGAAGGATGAATTTACGCATTTCGGCTAGTGCCCCTGCCAGTTCAATACCAGTTGCTCCTGCGCCGACTATAATGAAGGTCATCAGTTGCTCCCGCTTTTTGGAGTCATTAGTGTTCAATGCTTTTTCAAAGCTTTCAAGTACTTGGTTACGATTATGCAAGGCTTCTGCTGTGGTCTTGAGGGACATGGTGCGTTTAGCTATTTCGTTGTTGCCGAAATAATTGGTATAGCATCCGGTAGATATAATCAGATAGTCGTAGCTTAGACTGCCGATGGAAGTGGTGACTTGTTGTTCTTCAGGATGTACTTGTTGTACTTCACATATGCGGATATGAAAGTCTTTGTATCCTTTGAATATCTTGCGGAATGGGAATGAAATAGCACTGGGCTCGATGCCTGATGTGGCTACTTGGTAAAGTAACGGCTGGAAAAGATGGTAGTTGTTTTTATCCAATAACACAACTTGGTAGTGTTGTCTTTTCAGTTTGCGTGCAATCTTTAACCCGCCAAATCCTCCTCCGACAATGACTATTCTTTTTTTATTTCCTTTGTCGGGAATGTTGGTTATCTGTTCAGTCATAATGGTATTTGTTATTTTATGTATATAATAACAAATAACCGGGGTGAAATGTTTAGTGTCATGGCTATTAGAAATTAAAAATTCCGGGGGATAATGTAGGATTGATATAACTTACGTCTCGTGTTTGCACTAGCCTGCCATTCAGAGTGTAGAATAATTGTTTGGTGGCCGACGAATTGTTTAGGTTAACAGTAATTACGTACAGAGTGGTTCGTTTAGGAAATTCTATGAGATTTACATTGGTGGCAGTCCACATGGCGTATGGACTCAATGTAAAATCATTATATACATTAGGTGCCAGTTGATCTGTAGTTTGTAAATTGGTATTAGTCATCACCCATTGGGCATTACCGTTCATCCATACTTTTTTTTCAAAACCATTTTGAGTAAAAGAGGCTACATAATAATTCCCTTGTTGGCTCCAACTTACGTTCATGGCATGCGGATATATCTTTTTCAGTGCTATATGAAATGTAGTGGGAGAGGTAGCAGACAAGGTGGTGATCAGTACCCATAATATCACACATATAGAATAGTATCTTTTCTTCATGGTCATTTAAATGTTTTGATGAGGTTGATAAAACAGCTTGGTTATACTTTTTGTTCGCCGGTATAAAATCTGATTTTGTGGACTTTTTCCACACTTTTGTAGTGTTGTCAACAGGTATCTACACTTCTAAAAATGGATATGTAAATATGTATATGCTTGATTTTTAATGAAGTATTGAGAAACGCAGATTTATGGCACGTTTCTTGTTTTATTGCTATCGGTAAAAATGAATAAAAAACAAAATAATTATGAAAAAGGTATTAGTAACATTGGTATTAGTAATGACTTTAGGCGTGTCTGTTTCTTTTGCTCAAGCGGCTCCGGTAGAGGTTCCGGTAGTGGAAAAGCCTCAACAATCTAAGAAATTGGTTTTTTCAGAAATCTATATGAATGATTTGCCGGAAGCTGTGATGGACAGGCTTGCACTGGAAGGTGCTATGATAAAGCAGGCTTTTATGACCTATGGCATTGATGGAAGCCGTATTTATAAAATTAATGTTTTAACAAGTGATGCTCATGAACAGACATTGTTCTTAGGTGAAGATGGTAAAATTTTGAAATAGTTAGTATATTTATAATAGTGCTTTTACATGAATTCCCGGCTTGTGATAAGTCGGGATTTTTTTTAGTTAAATTGTTTCTTGACGATATTCGAAAAATAATTAAGAAATCTCTTGTACATAATAATTGTAGATTTTATCTTTGCCACTCGAATTTAAAAAAGATGATACCATGGAAACTTATGATATATATTTTAAAGAAGGTACTGATTTTGCTAATAAAGGATTTTCATTGAAGGATAAGGCTAAGGCTATTAGAATGGCTGAAGATATGTTGGCTGAACGCAAAGGATATGTGAAGGATTTTGTTGGAGGAACTATTTCCGTAATGTGTAAAGAAACGAAAGAGGAAGTTTGGTCCAAGCCGATAGAGGAGGTTTAAGACAACTTTTACACCTCTTTTTGCCTAGTCAATCACAGAGTTGTCAAATACAACCCTTGATTATATTTATGGTGAGTTCGTTATTGGCGGACATAAATATTTCTTTCTCTTCTAGGAATTTCCGGTATATTTCTCCCTTCATGCTTTTTGCCGGGCTGATATGGATAATGTCAGGTTTCATCCGATTGAGCGATGATTCTTTTTTATAAGATGCTTCAGTATAATTTTTCTTTCCATTCTGTACATTTTTGACATATAGTTGTTATTCATTAGCTGAATACATCGTAAACTCACCAATGAAGTCTTCTGTATAAACAGAGGTTAGTTACATAAATTTATAGTGATTTTTTGTCTATAATATATTTGCCATTGAAGTCTTGTTAGATTCCTTTGGTTCTTCTCTGTTTCCGGTGCTTGAGTAGCAGATCCATTGAATGTTTTTCCCTTTGTCCTTTGTGTAATATGGCAAACATAAAAGGAAAAAGAATTTATGTTGTTTGAACAATTAAGTTAGAACGTGTGTTTATATAACTATTGTGATTATTGTTGTGCCGATGGTGTACAGGCATTGATACAACAATGATTTTTCATAAAAACTTTAAATTTATAAATTTAGGTAGCCCTGACTTGTGATAAGTCGGGGCTATTTGCTTATTATGTGCTATTAAACTTGGTCAACTATTGGTTAACAATTTTACGCAACAGTAACTCTTTGATGCAAAAGTGATAAATAAAATTTTTTGTTCACATGAAAAAAACTTTCTCAAAAGCTTTGTAGTATTGATTTTCTATGTATCTTTGCATCGTTATTATTTCGCGGGGTATTAGCTCATCTGGCTAGAGCGTTAGACTGGCAGTCTAAAGGTGGCGAGTTCGAGTCTCGCATGCTCCACATTACAAGCCTCTCTGTTTCAGAGGGGTTTGTGTTTTCTTAAGCTTCTCCAGCTTTCGTTTTTGGATAAAAAAAAGACAGTTTGTGCCACTTTTGGCAAAAAGAACTTGTCTAAAACGAATCCAGAACAATTATGACAACTCTTAAAGCCGCCGTTGTTCCGGCCAAGGTGCTGAAAAACGGCAAACACAGAATTCGTATCGCAATTGGTCATAAACAGGAAACAAGATACATCGTTACCCGATTTGAAATAGATAATACTGCTAATTTTAAAGGAGGGCAGGTGGTAGGTGTTCCTGATGCCGCACATGTCAATGCTAAATTACGTGGAATACTTAATTCATATCAGGATGCCTTGGATAAGATAAACACATCATCCTATACTTGTACCCAACTTGTCGAATACTTGTCCTCGGTAAAGCAGGGAGCCATCTCTTATAGTGTCGCTTCGGCTGACTATATGCAGAATTTGATTAAAGAGGGGAGAAGGACCACTGCCTCCTTATATCAAAGGGCGAGTGATTACTTCATTGAGTTTGTCAAATATGATATAATGCTTGATGGAATTACTCCCCGGACCATAAAGGACTTTGATATTTATCTAAAGAATGTCCGAAGGCTGGCTCCTGTTACTTGTGGTATGCACATGGCACATTTGAAGGCAATAATCAATCAAGCAATAAGGGATAAGAAGGTATCATATGACACGCATCCTTTTGAATATTATGAAAGACCAGCAGGAATGCCCAAAGAGCGTGATATCTCGGTAGCTGACGTAAAGAAGATAAGGGATGCGGAGATAAAAGAGAAGTCTCAGCGTGTTGCCAGGGATGTGTTCATGCTTTCGTATTATCTAGGAGGTATCAATCTGATGGACTTGATGCAATACAATTTCAAAGATGCGAAAATTATGGAATATGTACGTGAAAAATCCAAAAACACAAAGAAAGGTGATATGAAGATTAGCTTCACTATTCCTGAGGAAGCAAAACCGATTATCAAAAGATGGATGGGACGTAATGGAAAGCTTGATTTTGGTTATAAATATTCTTATCCTAATTTTCGTAACTATGTAACAAAAGAAATTATAAGGTTAGGGGAGAGGCTGGAGGTAGAATCGCATGTCGTATATTATTCAGCCCGGAAATCCTTTGTCCAACATGGTTTTGAACTGGGTATACCATTGGAAACTTTGGAATATTGTATAGGCCAAAGCATGAAATCCAATAGACCGATCTTTAATTATGTCAGAATTATGAGAAAACATGCTGATGAAGCCATAAGAAAGATTTTAGATAATCTAAAGTGAGGATTCAAGAACTAGAGCGATTGCTTCGGCAGTCGCTTCCTCTTTTTCTTTCTCTATCTCCGAGTTTAGCCGTTCTATCAAATCCACATTTCCTGTGACAATCGTTTTTGTGCCCTCAGAGGAAGAAATTGTAAGTTCATAGTGTCCATAGCCTATAAACTTTTTAGATAGTTGATGAGTAGTTGGGGCTAATTTTGACATATGCAATTGCGTTAGTCTGCGGAAAAAGAAAACGGTTCCGCTTTCCCGTTGCGTTACATTCCGTAATCGAAACAGTGGGTACATTAATACTCCACACGGGGGTCGGAACCGTATTATGAAGAAGCTACAGGCAATAAAAATCGTCTGTAGCTCAATACGAGACAACGCCTCGATTACTTCAAAATGTAACGCAATGCAAAGATGGGTATTTTATATGACTTTACAAAAAACAAAATAGGAAAATTCAAGTAAAGCATAGGGGTGAGGATTATAAAAGGGTAGGGAAGGCAGCTTATTAGGCTGCCTTCCACAATTCTTCATGGACCATTCTTCGGAATTCTTCACTTTTGGCGAAATATAATAGCATAAAAACAGCCATTACGACTATAATAAGAATATGTGGAATTTTAGTTTCCACAAAAATAGAGACTATGGCGTGAAGCAGCACTATGTCATTTTTGGGTGCTTACTACTCATAGGAATGCAAAATTAAGCTTCATAATATATAGCCATCGCAACATATTGTTCATCACTCAGATTTACAACTTCAATAATCTTCTGAACTCTATTAATTGCCAGAAAACGATTTACCTTCATTTCGACTTCCTGAAATGAAGTTCCTGTTATAATCGTACATTTAATCATAATTATTCATTTATATGGATTCTACCTTCATATTTGCGTATATAGATTCCTCTTTATCAGAATACATATCAGATTGAACTAAGCGAATATAAGAACTCATTCTTGGATCAGTAAACCTATATACCCCTTTTGTTAATCTTCGCAAAATCTTATCATTAGAATTGGAAACAAGTTTACTTAAATATTGGTTCAGTCTTTGTTGAGTTATTTCCTCATCAAAGATAAGATTGTAAATAAAACGAATGGATTTACTTCTAATAAATTCATCATAACATAATGCTGTCGCATATAAAATCTTTCTATAAACAATCATTGTAGAAGATGATTTTACGGTCTCATCATAAGACTGTCTCAATGAATTCTCACAATCAAGGATAGATTTTTCTATAGCTTCATTAACGTCATCTATATCAATGTCTGTTACTTCATTTATAATAGCTCCTTCTGCTGATTTTAATGAAATCAAATGGGTAAAATGAGGATAGCCAGAGCTTAGTCTGCAAATACGAAATTTAGCATCTCTTGTAAAATTCAATTTTAATTTAGCTGAACCGCTATTTATAATATCAACCAGTTCTCTTTGAGACATCTTGGACAATTTGATTTCTTTCAAACATCTTTGTACTGAAGGATGTCCTGCTGTTAATTCTTCAGCTGATTCCGCAATTCCAACCACAAATATTTTAAAGGAGGAATTCGAATCACTCAATAATTTAATTAATTCAGCGACTTTATGCTTATCCTCTTTGTTTTGTATAGAATCGAATTCATCAATAAGCAATAGTGTATTAAGATCCTTCAATTTTTCATAAATCCAAGAAGGAGATTGCACCTTATCCATAAATCCATTGTACTCTGTACTCTCTTGACACCCAATACCCTTTATGGAAAAGCTACCTGAAATATTTTTTGATTGTATTGATATATCTATACCGCATTTCATCAATGCACTTTCAAATATGGTACTAAAAGAATCTGATTTAGAACAACGTTTTATTACCAAATCCTTTCCTGCTATTTTAATAAGTTTGCTTGATGCAATATTAGCTAGAGAGCTTTTTCCAACTCCCCTATCGCCAAATAACAATACATGCTGACCTGGCGTATTCAACGTAGAAAGAATCTGTTGCACTTCAGTTATTCTTCCTCTAAACAAGTTTTCTTGATTAATAGGAGTATGAGGAGTAAATACATTGCGAACTCCGCTTTCCTTTAATCTTCGCTCATCTTCGTAAAAAATTTCCTCTGATTCGCACATCTTAATTTAATTCAATAGAGTTGTTCTAAAATATATCGACAAAGATAGCAAAAAAATGAATATAGATATAAGAATAGACGTTTTATTATTGAACTTTACCACATAAATATATTATAACTCACTCCAACACCCACATACCAACCTCCCAGATAACCATACCCAATCTGCAAGCCCGATCCCCAGCGCTTCTTCTTCTTCTTCTGCTGCTGCTTAATCGTATGATAAATATCATTTGTCACCGTCTGATACACTATCTTAGGAAAGACCTTAAACTTTCCACTCAATACAAGTTCTATTCCCTGAAGGATACAGGTATAACGAACATGCTACGACATTTATGATGTGTCAAGTGTACGCGATCAGGCCCGTCACAGCAGCATATTAATGACGGATATCTACACGCCCCATGATATACAAGAGGCCAATGACCTTATAAAAAATTACCAGGGGAACTTTTGATAGACAAACATCAGGCCGACGTACCTTTGGAACGTCGGCCTGGTATACTAATGTTGTTTCGCCACCAGTACAACAAAAATTAGTACAGTTACACAAACACAGACAAAACCGATTTGTTTAAGCAGCGTGGATTCTTTTTTATCCTTTACCCCTTCAGTCTTGGTTTTCTCATGGATATCGGAAGTGGTTTCCTTGTCAGCTTTCACCTCCGTACTGTCTTTGGTTGCAGTTTCCTTCTTTTTATTCTTGCTGAAATCACCTTCTACATGCCCGTCAGCCAATAACGGAGGTTTCCCGCTCAGGCTGTCGGGCGGTTTTCGGGTATCATAGATACGGAAATCAATCACATAGCTGCCATTAGTGGTTATCAGCTCTCTTAAAGAAGTAGTAGACCCATGTACGATATTGACCGATTCACTCGTGCTGTCCTTCCTGATTACTTCTGTGTCGGATTTGGCAACCTTATGTGAACTGCCACATGACAATAGAAGAAACAGGCACATAAAGGGAGCCAGCAATATGTGCTGGCTTACCCAGTTCATAACCTTAGCCAACATAAGAGATATCATTTATACGGTTCATCCAGCCCCGTTTGAACTTGTTATTTGCAGGGCGCTTCCGGCATATATCCTCGATGAAATCAAACCGTGCAATCTTGATCTGATCAAACAGTTCACGAGGATTACGGGAATTGACTGCGACAAGTGTCTTAGGCCCGACAATGCCGTCAGGAATCACGCCAAGCAAATCCTGCGGTATTTTGATACCGTGCACTCCGCTTGCCCAGATCCAATCGACAAGGATATTTGCCACAGACTGATCCTGTATCGAATCAGCTTTCCATCTGTCCCAATAATACGGTTTGAGAACACGATTAACAACGTCCTCACGAGTAAGCAGATGTAGATCATCCACATCTATGTCACCGTCACCATCCTTGTCATAGCCGCACGATTTCCATGCGCCGATAGTCACTCCCATATTGGTAGCCCCACCCAAATCGTCAGGGTCATTTACAAAACCGCCTTCCCACTTCAGGATAAACGGTGCAAGTTTTCTTACGTCAGCCATTTTTCTTTTCCTCCTTATCTTTAATTAATGCAGCCCTGCGTGGTGGAATACGACGACCGCATTCGCTGTCAGGCCTGTCACAACGGTTATGCTCGGCATCTTTCAATTGCAGTTCCAGCTCGTGGCACTTATGAATCCATGCCAGCTTATCAGACTGTTCATTACGAAGCTCAACGTATAACGCATCAATCTTGGCGTCACGCTGGGCGATGCGTTCTTCCAGCCAGTCAACCTGCTTACGCTCGTTCTCATCCTCCATCGAATCGGCGGACGCATCCTCTTTCCGTGCGTTAGTCTTGCGGTTCACCCAGAACGTGACACCCCAGCGGACAGCCTCCAATCCTCCGAAAGCCCCGATTATAGCCAACCAGTCGTTTAATTCCATTTCGTCTATTGTTTATCTGAATTATAAAAATACACACCTCAAAGATATCCCTATCCGTTTGCATCATCGCTGCCAAAGCCCCGAAATCCATTGCCATGATATGACAATAAAAAAAGAGCCTGCTACGGAATTTAATCCGCAACAAGCTCTTGGTCTTACACATCTGCAAAGATAAAAACTCACATTCCTGTTTCAAACTTTTTCACCTAAAAATATAGTAGAAATAGATACATGGTAGAAAGTGGGTAGAATCCTAAGAAAAATATCTTTTGTTCTACCCTATTTTTTGAACAGAACTTATCTGATTCATTTTCAATGCTGTTTCCAAGTTCCCCCGGAACTTAGGCTAATAACAGGAGATATATTATGCCAAAAGTACATAAATTAATGAAGGGTGCCCAAACCATTTATCCAGCTACCATCTATGATGCAATAGTCAATCCCAATACACGAAAAAGTCTGACTACGGAACTTTCAGAGTTAGAAAAGAAAAATGAGGGGCTTGAAAAGAAAAACGAGGAGTTAAATTCGGAAGTCGTGGCATTGGATCAACAATTGACCGGCGGCAATATTACCATTTCGACGATTTTAAATTTGCCGCCAACCGTGAATGACGAATCAAAAGGCTGCTGGTATTTGGAAAAAACGGGATTGTTGTCCAATATGTATAATCAGTTCACATTTACAACAAAAAAAATAGGAGAACTAGGTAAATATGAAGTGTTTGCCAAAATAGGAATGGTTGCAGGGTCTTCAGACCGACAGGTATCCACGATTACCAAAATCACGCCAATGAATGATACAGGTGCATTTACCACCAATACTCATATATTAAAATCAGGAGATGTTAAAACTGTACATTGTGGCACATTGGATGTTACCTCCCCAAATGGCTATTTTAATCTGATCTTTTGCTATTTTTATGGCGTAACAGATTTATCAGGGAAGGTCCTCAATACAACAGAAACGGTCAGGATAGAATATTATGGAATGTATATTGTTCCTGAAGCGGAAATTCCTTCTATTGACATGGATGTACTGGCAGAAAAATTAAATTATTCTTCAGACAGTTCCGTTGTTTACACGGATGGTATAATGGGCGCAATTGATAAAATAAAAGAAAAAAATAAAGAACTGGAGTCTAGTATAGACAACCTGTCTGCTGATTCTGTATATTATAATAATTCAATCAGTTCATTGCAATCAAACACTGTCCAAGAAGCCATTGATGAATTAAGCCGGCGTGAAGGCGAATCAAAAGAAGAAATAGAAATAGCATCTGTATTGGACACAACTTACGCCAACTCCACCAACGAAAAGGATGAGTCGCTCAAATGTGCGTACGCATCTGCATCGAAAAATCTTCATGCAGTTGCCATGAGTATAAGAATAAAAGATGGATATACCAATCTGAAAGCTGGTAAATATGCCGTTTTTGCAAAACTAAGGCTGCTTCTTGATAATCCGGACAGAAAAGCCAACGTGATATCTTATCCTGTGTTTATTACAGGTTCAGGTTCGTTCGTCAATGCTAAGACTTATGTAAAGGCCAATATGGAAGCTGCGCCTTACTATCTGGGTGACATTGTTGTCACATCGGATGGTTTTCAAATTCTTAATATTGCTTATTTTCTGGCAGTCGTAGACAGTGCAGGAGATCCGTTGACGGCGTTAGAAAATGTCCGAATGGAATATTATGGCGGATATATCATTGACAAAAATATGATTAAGGACGTGGACTACGGTTATCTTACAAAACAATTGGATTATTCCAAGTCCACGTGCGTTGTAAAAAATCAGTCGGAAACAGAAGTTATCAATGAGCAGATAGAAGATTTGTACAGAAAGGTAGAAGAAAGCAATATTCGAAAGATTGATTGTTACATTCGTTTTCACGGTCATTCCATTTGGTGGTATGACGGAAAAGAATTGAGCTATTCTCCGTCTGCTGAAGATGTTATTGATGGAGAAATTGCACGAGGATATCAAAGCAGAATTCTTGAGCAATTCAAGTTTAAGGGACGTTCACAATGTGCAGTCAGCGGCTTGTCATTAGGAGGATTGTCCAAGGATGACGAGGGAAGCATGATGGTAGCTTATAATACTACTAAATATGGAATGAAATTTCAAGGGGAGTTGGGGGATATTTGGACATTGGATTCCATTACCAATGACTTTTCACGGTCCATACCAATAGGCAGCATTGATGATTATAAGAATAATACAGGCATAACCACCTATTATGGAGCGTTGAGGGCCTTTAAAGAAAAGGCGTTGGAACTTAGCGGAGAAAATGTTATTGTCGTTGTTTCTAATGCCTGTAGAAGGAACACTGCCGGAGGCACTTCTGAATCAGAAAACAAAGTCGGCCATTCTTTGCTGGACTATGAAAAGGCTGTTATGCGTGTGGTCAAGTTAAATCCTGACAATTGGTATTTTGTCGATCAATATCGGTGTGGGGTTACTGACGAAACACTTGATGAAACGACAATAGACGGTCTACATCTTAATAATTTGGGATATTCTTTGGCTGTGCGACCGTGGCTGGAGATAATGGGGATTATATATAACAAACTTATTGGGGAAAAGCTGGCGAAACGCGTTGGGGAAGTAGAATAATTCGGAAAGTTACTGTAACACTCAAAACATATATTATGATACGAGAATTAATCATCAGAATAATGAATCATCTGTCCGTTGAAGTGCATCCGGATGCGGAATGGTTTTAGAATTTTTAGAGTAACTTGAAAATCTGTTATCAACGGACCAACAGGCTTTAATCTGCTGGTCCGTTGGTATATTTTTCAGGTCTGGCCGACAATAACGCTAA
>ENA-OZES01000139-OZES01000139.1-human-gut-metagenome-genome-assembly--contig:-NODE-139-length-53530-cov-13.779037_pt1 | contig 53530 bp, 53 predicted proteins | sample MGYA00245068_ERZ653609 | MGnify/ENA primary metagenome ERZ653609 (study PRJEB26926, sample SAMN06164898) | human gut metagenome | biome: ENVO:00009003; feature: ENVO:2100002; material: ENVO:00002003... | reverse complement strand
ATCTACACTTCTAGCTTCGTCGGCAGCGTCAGATGTGTATAAGAGACAGGTACTTACCCCCTCGGAGGTGAGATTAAACATAGTCGACGCCTTGCGCGACACTTCACTTCCTACATGCCCGCGGGCTTTGTCGACAATCGACTTCTCGTTGCTATGGATCACGGCGATTATATGATTGTCGCAGCGCGAGGTTATCGAGAGCAGGAACTGGCGTATAAGCGCCGATTCAAGCACATCGTTGGGATCGTTCATCAGGTCGGCTATGCCGTCGATAATCACAAGCGCGGGCTTATAGCGGATTATCAGGTAGGCTGTGGCCATAAGTCGCGTAGGAGCCTCAAATTCCCTCATGGAGAAAAACATGTATTTCCCGGAGGTTTCCCCGACAGCACGGGCAAGCCGGCGCTGCGTGCGCGCCACTCTGCTTGCTCCCTGCTCGGTATCAATCCAGAGCAGCAGCCGGGGCTTCATCTCCGCTTCAAACGGCGATGATTCGGGGAATCGCCCTTCGGAAAGGTAGCAGGCGGCCAGAAGCAGACAGAACCACGATTTACGCGTTCCGGCCTGCCCTACTACAGCAGAGAAGTCTCCCTGCGTCAGAACCGGGATATCGTTGGACGAAAGAATTGTAGGTGGATCCGGATATTCCGCCTCCGGGTCTATATAGCTCGCCGCAGCAAGCTGCGAGGCGCTTTCTTTGGGGGCGCCCGGCTCATAGACGCTCTTAAACAGGCGACTTACATATTCGGCGGTTTCACGCTCGGCAGCCGACACCTCGCCCGACATGGGATTCTCGTCGGTGGGAGCTACCACTGAATAATGAAAGGCATTCGCAAGCGTATTGATGCATTTGTTGTAATAAGCCATCTGCTTTTGCGACGGTGCCCCGTATTGCATGGATTGATCAGTAGTCATAGCGGATTGCCCCATACACGTTTATATCTCTGTCCCCAGCATTTATCTACCTCTGTGCGGCTGAAATACACCCTATGGGGTGTATCCTCTCTCTTGAACGCGGTCAGCGCCCCTCGCTTCACATATCTCCAGACGGTAGTCCGATTAACAGGGCGGTTGGTTATTGACAAAAGCTTACGCGTTTGGTTCATGGTCAGATAACAGGCTGCGACGCCTGAGTTGTTTTGCACTATCATGATGAATCAACTTGTAAAAGGATTATAGATTATGAAAGGATTGGTTGGGGGGCGGCGCACCTTGTACGCCCTACAGCTTATCCCCGCAGAAAGCGACGAAGCTCTTTGCCCGATACCTGCAACCTGCCATTGTCGCGCCGCGGGCGGGCATCTATGCCTCCGCGGCGGGGACCGGCCTTCACTGCTCTATAAAGCGTCTGCTTGGAGATTCCCAAAAGGTCGCATGCCTGCCTGATGGAGAAAACATCACTGTCTAAAATTTCCGGACTTATTCTGCTTACCATAGCTCTGAATGTGATTTATGGGTGATACATTATGATTATTATGGCGCGGGGAACAGGGTGCCCGCATCGACATCGTATTTTTGCGCTATCTGCAGTTGTGCCAGCGCATCGGGCACCTGCTTGCCCTGCGTCCATGCCCGCACCGTAGTGCACGAGCGACACGTGAGCGACGCTATATCGTCGATGAACGCCTGCGCGGGCGTCGGCTTCTCCTTCTCCCGCATGTAGAGGTCTTTGAAACTGATTCTTTCTGCCATACGTTATTTAATTTGCGAGTGATACACTTTATCTTTAACTTAGCATATTTATTTCCGTGCGCGTGGCACTTACTTTTGTGATTGCCCTGCAAATATAAACAAGTTTAGCGAATTGAGCAAGCTTATAGTAAACTATTTTATTGATTTTCTTACCAAACTCCTCTGAATGGCTGAAAATAAACGTATTAAGCAGATGGTGAATTGGCTGATAAGCCAAGGTATAGTACACTCCCAACAAGAATTAGGAGCAATCTGTGGCATCACAAATAAAAGCTACCTGTCACAATTGGTCAATGGGCACTCTTTCAATCGCGAATTTATAAACAAGTTTAGCGAAATTGATAGCCGCGTCAATATCGACTGGCTTCTCACCGGCGAAGGTGAGATGCTGAAATCGGAGGCAATAAACATCGGAACTACAGGGAATATCAACGGGAACAATAATTCGGGCTGTGTCACTGTGACACAGACCATCGGCGACAATAGCGGCCAGAATGCAGGGCGTGATATCAATAATCCCCCATGCCCCAATGCCACCCTGAATATGCTGAACGAATTAAAAGAGCTGCGCCATCTGGCAGAACAGCAGCTGCAGGTTTATGCCTCCTCGCTCGACAAAAAGGACGAACAGATTCGAGCCGCCCATCAGCACATCGACACGCTGATCCGGCAGAACCAGGAGCAGTTCTCGCGCTTCATGTCGCTCCTCGAAGATTCCCGGCACCACTAATTCCCTCCCCAACCCTATCAGCCGCCAGATGCATTGGGATGAGAGATAATACCTCATTAACGACAAAAGAGCAGCCTTGCGGCTGCTCTTTCCCATCTGCGCCTGCAGATGCCTAAAATCGTTGCTTATGCCCCGAAGTATTTCTTTGAGAGGGGGAAACCTGCCCCCCGTTTGGTAATGCAAAATTAGCGATAATAATTTAAGCGTCCAAAGAAATATGCACGAAAAAATACCGAGCCTAGGCGCTTTAAGGTTATTACGGTATTATTTCGTGTATATCTTCAGATGAATACTCATTGAAATTGACTTGTTGTAATCAATTCCACACGATTCTCAAAATGTTTTAGGCTGTATTTGGCACGATTCTCAAAATGTCTGGAGTGTGTTGGTGTAACTCATTGCGTATAGGCTATCAGTTTCTTGTGCTTCTTTCTTATCAAACATCCTGTCAACGAGGTTTTGCCGCCCAATCTTTTGCTCGGAATGTAACTTTATCTCCATATTTTTTATGGATAAAGTGGTATTTCATGTAACATCTTTTGAATGGCGTGACTAAATAGGAATATTCAGTTATTGGAACACAATCCAATTATTTACACGAAAAACAACTTTTTAATAGTCTCTACCACGAGCATAAAGTTATTTTTCGTGCAGATAACAGATGCGGCAAGATATAGAAATGGGGTTATTCACAGACCTACGGCTTTTTGATGCTACCGTTTCTCAAACATCCTGTCACCCTGTCAACAAAGTTTAGCCGTCAAATCTTTTGCTCGAAATATAACTTTATCTACACAATTTTGATAGATAAAGTGGAGTTTCATGAAACTCTTTCAGCGACGTGTTTAAGTGATTGAAGGATAAAGGAGGGAATGGGCGGTTTCCACATTCCATACCTTGCCATATATGCTACAACGCTGCATTGACTACAACGTAGCAGTAGCTACAACGTAACATTAGCTACAACGTAACTGGGGATTCCTACTCCCTCAAAAAAATAAACAGATACGCGCCGCCCATCTGCATATCGACACTTCGGCATCGGCTCCGGCCTTGATTGTGGTTTCAGTCAGGCGGCACAGATATGAGCTTGGGCAGTCGGCGACAATCTCCCCCCCTCAAAAGCGAAGCCAACAATGGCTTCATTGCCCGAAGATGTCAATATGGTATATTTGAAATAGCCGGATTTAACAACGCCGAGAAACTTGCTGACAAAATCCTGCTGCACGAAAACATCATTTTTGGCGTAGTGCACAATCGACCTTTATCCCGACAATAATCCTTTATCGCCGAGAGGTCAATAATGCTGTCGTATTAATTGAACTGCGCCATCAGACGGTCACCATTGCAAAACAGGTTATGCCGAGGCGTTCCTCAATATTTGCAATGCTCTTGAAGCTGAGGTTTTCAGTTCCGGAAAGGAGCTTACTTACATATTGAGGGCTTACCCCAAGTTTGGACGCGAGGTCGGCACGCTTCATTCCGTTGTCCTGCATATAGCCTATAAGGGTTGTTGCGAGTTGGCGTGACCAACGAAGCCAGCCTGCATTTTCTTTACGCCAATTCGCCTCTTCTGCAAATCGGGAAGGGGTATCGCTTTTATGCGATTCCAAAAATTTTATTGCCTTGCTTGCCATATCCATTATTCGTTAATGAGTTCAACAAAACTGTCTTGGTCAAACACACCGTTACTTTTGAGAAATGCTTTGCAACGGTTGAGTTTCTGAAGTTCAAGAGCTGTATGTTCACGCTCCTGCATTGTCCGGGTTAGCTTGATTGCGCCACCTGTAACAACATATACGTCCGGATCAAGGCGAATGGCATATATGCGTAACCAGCTTGCGTGACGCTTTCTATCCCAGTTACGAGCTTTCTCACGACTGAGTTCGGTCGATTGAGCATCCGTAATATCAAGAGGCTTGAACAGACTGTCGAGATGTTCCGTATATGGAAAATCAAGTACAAGCTCCTGAAGATCCTCCGCATCCTCAAAGGTATCACTGACCGCCTCGTCCAGACGCTCTATATGGAAATAGCCTTTAAGGTCATCAAAATGCTCCATAAAGAAGTCAAGCAGATAGTCACCGTTGGTCCAATTACGGAACAACAGCGTAAGTTCATCTGCCTCCTTGTCCTGAGCCTTGACAGCCCAAAGGTGGTCATATCCGTCAATTACTCTTACGAACTTCATATCTTTAGAACGCTTTTAACTTCTACAAAGTTAGTCATTATTTCGAGAAAATGCAACTTATAGGTTTATAAATTTTCAGAAGAGAATTATTGCACAACTGCAAACCCTCTTTAACAGTAGGGAAATAGAACAGCACGGTACAATAGAGGGGCAAATGTGGCTGGATTTGGTGTTTGAGGCTCGCGGTGGCGGCTGATACATAGAGGCGTGTCAGCAGCGCAGACCTCCTCCTCGGCGGGGTGCGGCAATCTCGCGAACTACTTCGACTACATGGCTTTCGCCCGCGACTTGTTCATGTGCGGCTACTACTTCGATAACGGCTATGCGTTCCGCCATTATTGAGGCTTAACAGCCTCTCCGCGCCAAGGGTCGGCTCATCCGCCGGCCCTTGATTTTTCGCTTCCTAAAACTCTAATGAATTGGGGTTTAGCAGAAAATCGTATATGCCTAATGTCGTGATTCCGGCTTCGTTATGTCTTACGACAATATCCTCTCCGATTATCACAATTTTCTTGAACGAGTCATCGACTTTTCGCAAAGATGCTTCTTCTTGACGGATTTTTTCTTCATCCGGCATTCGGTAAGCGGATTGAATATAATACTTTTTGCTGCCGAAGTTACATACAAAATCAATCTCCAACTGAGAACGCACCTGCTTACCGCTTGCATCTCGAACAACAACCGGCACTATTCCAACATCTACGTTGTATCCTCTTACTCGCAGCTCATTGTATATAATGTTCTCCATCATATGCGTTGGCTCGGATTGACGAAAATTCAAGCGGGCATTTCGCAACCCCATATCCACAAAGTAGTACTTGTAGGGTGTATCAAAGTAACTTTTTCCTTTTACATCATATCGCGATACCCTTTCTGCGAGAAATGAATCGCAAATATATTCAAGATAGGTGCTGACAATTTTGTTCCCTACATTCTCGTGCCTGACGCTTTGAAGCGTGTTGGCAAGCTTTGTCGGGTTGGTCAGACTGCCGATTGAAGACGAAATAACATCGAGCAGGTTATCCATCAACTCATCGTTTCTTATATTGTATCTTTCCTTTATATCCCTTATATAGGTATTAGTAAACATGGCTTTAAGATACTCCGTTTTCTTCGTGGCGTTGGTATATTCGAGAGTTTGAGGCATACCGCCATAAATCAAATATTCGTCCAACCCACGCTCTTTTGTGCCGTCAAAAGCTGTCATAAATTCTCGAAAACAGAGTGGATAGACTTTGATTTCATCTCCTCGGCCTCGAAAAGTGGTTATAACATCTTTAGAGAGGAATCTCGCGTTGCTGCCGGTCACATAGACATCGGCGTTCATTATTTTAAGGTAACTGTTGAGTACGTCCTCAAATTCCACGACGTGCTGAATCTCGTCGACCATGATATAGTACATCGAATCGTCAACCATCTTACCGTCTATATAGGCAAGAAGATTGTCGGGGTCGCGGAGTGCCTTGTTACGCCTATCCTCCAAATCAATGTGGATTATATGCGCGTCATCAACTCCCTGCTGCCTAAGCCATTCGGAGTACAACATAAAGAGTAGGTACGACTTGCCACAACGTCTTACTCCCGTGACAATCTTAATCATATGATTGTGGCGGGATTCAATAAGTTTTTGGAGGTATATCGGTCGGTCTATAATCATTGCTATTACTAATTTGTGTCACTTGTGACGGTTTTTAGTAATGCTAAGATAGGGCTTATTTTTGATACCACCAATTATTTTTCAACCGGAAATTATAAATAATTTTACGAAATGGTTAACTCCGGCAGAACTGCCGACAGACCAAAAGGGAAAACACAGATGGGTAGCTACAACGTTGCATTGACTACAACGTTGCATTGACTACAACGCAACAATAGTAACAACGCAACAATAGTAACAACGTAACATTAGCTACAACGTAACAGTAGCTACAACGTAACAGTAGCTACAACGCAGCAATAGTAACAACGTAACATTAGCTACAACGTAACAGTAGCTACAACGCAGCAATAGTAACAACGTAACGTTAGTAAATCTCATCTGAATATCAACGCATTGCCCCAACAACGTTGCACAACAAAAGGGATAAACAAGCCATCAAGTATCTTTGCAAAAGGATAAATCCGGGGACCGAAAAGAAATCTTTTCCCTTTGGTTTTCGCAATTTGCCTTTTGGAATCTCACCCAAATTTGTGTAAAAAACGCTGTTTTCCCTTTCTGTGGCTTTTAAGCCACGGTTTTATGGATAATCACGCCTTTTCTGACATAGCAAGTTGTACTTTTCGATATACAAAAATTTTTTCCAAATTTTTGTCCGAAAAGTGCCCTTGCCCGTTAAAACGGGGGAAAATAACTCGCAACTCGTTATTTTATTTCTTTCGCTTATGGCCAAAAGAACTCACTCTTTTATATTCCGATTGACAGAACAAGAGCATGATTTGCTGAAAAAATCAGCAAAAACCTGTGCCTCGATTTCTACTTTTGTTAGAAATGCCATCCGAAATTATCACGAAAATCAAGGCAATGTTCAACTTGATCTGATTGAAAAATATCTCGGAATAATTCAAAAATACGACCGGCGGCTCGCCCTTCTGGAGAGTAATCTCAATCAGTCGGTAAGACGAGTTCACGAAGTTGTCAACGCCGGTCTGGCTTCAGAAAACCTGCTAAGGGAGGAGTTGCTACCTTCGGTCTATAAAATGGAGGAGGGCATAGAAGCCATCCGTTCTGACTTCACGAAGTTGAAAGAAACACTCCAAAGCTGATAAATCCAAAGCCTCAAAAAGACAGCAACCATGATTATCACGATATTGCCAAGTAGCTCTAATTTTCACGGCATTTCATACAATGAACATAAAGTGGAAACCGGGGATGCCTCTCTAATTCTGATGAAAGACTTTCCCGAACGTTTACAAAGACAACACAACATCAATTCGCTTACCAAATATATCGCCAATTACACCTATATCCGAAACGACAGGATTTCAAAGCCTCAATTCCATGTAGCCGTATCCTGTAAGGCTCATGAAAATACGCCCAAGGAAATATTTGAGTTCGGAATGCAATACCTCGAAAAAATGGGGTATTTAAACGACGGCCAGCCACTACTCGCGTATCTTCACACGGATACCGCCAACACTCATATCCATTTCATAACTTCACGGATAGCTCCAGATGGGCATAAAATATCCCACGCATATGAGAGAGTGCGTTCCAGACAAATCATCAATGAGCTAACCGGGAAAATGGCAAACGCTCGATTCAATAACTCCATCAGAGAGGCCGCCTCCTACAGATTCTACTCTTTAAGCGGATATAAAGCAATAATGGAATCGCAGGGGTATCAATGTTATCAAAAAACCGATGATGAAACTTCTATTTACTTCGCACGCGATGGAGTAGAGCAAGGCGCTATGGATGTAGCACATATCGAGCGATTAAAAGCTCTCGCATTATCAGAGGAGGACAGACGAAGGGCTCGGCAACTGAAGTTCATTTTTCAGAAATATCGCGATAGGACCCCTGATAAAGGAGCTTTGGAGGAGCTGCTACATCGGAATTTCGGTGTTTCCCTTGTATTTATCGGAAGCAAAGATTCCCCGTATGGCTATTTCGTTGTTGACCGTAAAACAAAAGTTGTATTCAAGGGATCCGATATTTTTCCAATAAAAAAACTGCTTGAATTTAAGTCTCCAGAGCAACTTGAAATAGAAATAAACAAATACATGGCCGACATGCAGCGAGATGGGAAACGTATTTCGCCAGACAGGCTTACGCTGCTTTTGTCACGCCGATTCGGTCTGACTTTAAACGAAAACACTCAAATGTACCAATGGGGTAATGCCCGTATGAACCTCAGTATACCCGATAGGCTATTGTTTGATCCCAACAATCCACGCAGCAATATCTCGCAAACAGTGCGCAACTGCATTCCTCCGCATTCGGGAACGAGGAGGGAGAAACGATTCGGCAAATACGCTGATTCCGGAGAAAAACGAGATTGGGAAATCTCAGACGGCGACATGGACGAAGACGATAGACTTCGTTATAAATAATCTGTAGCAGCCCGTTCAGCGATGGACGGGCTGCCTCTTTATGCCCCGCATACAACGTATTGCACAACCAACAAACATATTACATCAGAAAAATTCACAATTCTTTAAAAATATATGTTGCATCCAAAAAACAGCCTGTATTAACGTGGTAAATTTGCCGTCGGTGAACCGATAAATGCACCATTTATATCAACTTACGCCTTAACAATCTCTCTTTATGCTCAAAAAATTTTTTAACAACTTAAAATTGGCCATGAACATGCCGGAAAAGAAAATCATCACTTTCGCCAACCAAAAGGGTGGCGTCGGGAAATCAACCCTCTGTACTCTGTTTGCAAACGCTCTTGTAGAAGCCGGAATCCCGATTAAAGTTCTGGACTATGACCGCCAGCACACTATTGGGAATCGCCGAAATGACGACCTACGGTATCTTAACCCTCAAGATCCGGAAAAAATTATCGAACGGGGGCAAAGCGACCAATTCAAATACGAAGTGTTGTCAAGCAACCTTTTCAGCGCGGCTTCTGTTGCAAACGACCTGAGAGTGCTTTCGCAAGATGACAGCAACCTACTGATTGATGCTCCCGGCAATCTGTTGGAACAAGGGCTTTCAACCGTACTGTGCAACTCCGATTTTGTCGTTGTACCATTCCAGTATGAACCAGGCAGTATCAACTCAACTGCTCTCTTTATAAATTATTGCATCAAGCTCAAAGGGGCGGGGGAAATGAAAGCACAACTCATTTTCGTTCCGAATCATTACTCACCTCGAGGCGGTAATGAAAAAGAAAAGAGACTTTGGGAACATACAAGAACGGTGTTTGCCAAATACGGGACCGTTGTAAGTCCGGTTTTATACAGCGTCGAATTGCAGCGCATCAACACATTCACCATATATTCTCGTCAACGTCGGTTTATCAAAGACACTTTCGATGAAATCGGCAAAACCATATTCGGACGAGAACACCTGACACGGGATCTGACACTCGAAGAAACCAACGTGCCGGAGGCCGAGGTATTCGATTCTGCTAACGGGACTCCCATTGAAGATTCAGACGCCAAAACTACGGACAATGATGCTGCTTCAACCATCGAACGCTCCGTCGACGGCATAGCTCAAAAGCATCCCGATACCGGTTCTGATATTTAAACGATGTGATTATGGCACGTGATATTATAATCCCATCACTAAGTAATCTGGATGACATAATCGGAGTTAACCCCAATAATCTTCCCGGCATTTCATCGGCTGCTTCGTCGGAAGATACAGCTCCGGAGGGCAACTCCGCCGGTGAATCAAGTCCGTCAGGGAATCAGCAAGCACAAACAACGTCACAGCCAAACAGTCAAGAAAAGATCTCCCTCAGGAGCTTAAATAAAGGTGACGCCAAATATCGCGAAAAGAAAGCGACTGACAAGCCAGCAAAGGGCATCGACAAGGCGAACGCCAAGGTTGGTGCGAAGTTGAAAAACCTAAGTTCCGACAAAGATTGGCTGTCGTTCTTGCAGGAGGCTGAAAACGTTAAAGGCCATGACATCCGGCTTGTCCGGGTGTCCTTAACACCGGAAATGATCAGCGCTCTAATTGCCCTGAGAATCGAAGGCATCCCGACAAATCGGGCATTAGCGGCAGCTTTTCAATTATTCATCAATGCGCATAAAAACGAACTGAACCAAATACGCAAAAAATTACTGACTTAAACGTGGAATGTAACATACATAATATCTCACCTTCTTTTCCGGCCGCAGGGCGGATTTCACCTCGTGCATTTAGGCGTAGCACGGAGGAAGCTTCCGCTCTGCACAAACACGAGGCAGGGCAGCATTCCCCACATAAGGGGAATGCCCCCTGCGTCGTTTCGGATAGCCAGTGGAAAGGCCGGTTGAGAAAGCTTCTTCGACATAGCAAGTATATCATTTATCGTAACTCGATAAATGTATTCTATGATTCCAATACCATAAGGGATGAATCGCTTGAATACTTTGCCAGAGCAGCCGGACTACGTTTTATCCCCGACATTCTATGTGACGGACCATCCGGCGAGAATGGGGATTTGAGTTTGTAAACACTTAAAATCATAAATATATGAGTTTCTTTCAAGTATTAGTGTATTGGCTAATTGCCTACGCAGTGTACTACGGCGGCATGATAACCTACGACCTGGTTTTTAACAAGACATCTCCCAACCTTTACGTCGGAAGCGAAGATGAAGATATCGACGTATCCGAGGAAGTTAGGGGTTTCAATGCAAACTTTGTTCAGAGCGAAAAGATTGTCATCTCGGACAACAGAAGCCGAAATACAATTATCGCAGAAGCCAAGGCAGACGGCGGTTATCAGATTGACGATTTGCAAGCCTCGCTGAACAAAGAGCAAAACTCGGCAAGCCTGCCGGATGACCTTTCTTTTTTATGTGAGGAGGTTCAGAACTTCAACTACTCAGCTATGTAATCTCTCAAAACCATAAATAAACAAGCTATCTCATGAAAATAATCAAACACGTAAAACGAGCCTCAATCACTGTTTCCCGGCGTTTCTTCACATTTGTGGCCATGACAGCTTTTATGACTTCAACGTTCGTCATGTCGGCCCAGCATGGTGCCGGAGCGTTCAATTCGGCAACCACAGAGATTCAGAGCTACCTTGACCCGGTGAAAAATCTGTTGTATGCAATTGCAGGCGTTATCGTTCTCGTCGGTTGCTTCAACATATATTTCAAGATGCAAAACGGAGATCAGGATGTCAAGAAAACAATCATGCTGACAATCGGCGGTTGTATCGCCATGGTTGCTTTGGCCAACGCACTTCCTAAATTCTTCGGGATGTAATGGGGGCTATCAAATACCCTTTTTACCGCGGGCTGCAGAAACCGCTGGAATTTATGGGAATCCGAGGCAGATTCATCATTCTGGCGGCCATATCAATCTTCGGTTGTATTCTGATCTTCTTTGCCATCAACCTGATTATAGGTACAGGAACAGCGGCCTTTATGGCACTGACCTTTGCGTTTGGTGGCATGATTGTAATATACATCAAACAAAAGCAAGGACTTCATTCGAAAAAAAGAGCCAAGGGTATCTTCATATATCGCTCGCTCTGGCAAAGGTCTAAAATCGAATAATGTCAGTTTCAAAGAAAAAACCGTTTGACGCTCTCTTCACTGGCTTGGAGGTCGTGAAAGACGAGAATAAAAATCCCCTCAACACCGTACTTTACGGTAAACGCGGGGAACCCTCCGTCATATTTAAAATTCAGAACCCTGTTCAGCAAATGAAGACGGATCCAGATGGATTCGTTGCGTTTCATGAAATCCTCTCCAACATCGTTCAAACTCTTGGAGAGGGCTATGCCTTACAGAAGCAAGACGTGTTTTGCCGACAGGCCTATGAACATAAAATAGACGGAAATGCTGACTTTCTGTCGCAAAGCTATTTTAAATACTTTAACGGCAGAGAATATACGCACCTTTCAACATATCTCATCATTACGCAAGAACCGCAGGTAAGCACTTTCATTGCCTACGATACCAAAAAGTGGGAACAATTTCACGAAAAGGTCAATAAGGTTGCAAACATTCTAAGCGATAAAGGTATCAGATTCCAGCGCTTATCCGAAAAGGAAGTAGAGGAATATCTGCACCGATATATGGCATTCTGCTTTACAAAAGGCTCTTTCTCCATGCAGAACCTCAAAAGCTCTGATGAATGTCTGAAGATGGGAGAGACGGCTATACGCTCCTTCCCTTTGGTGGATATTGACGAGGTAAATCTTCCATCTTTTATAACTCCTTATAGGGAAGATACTGTCAATGGCTACCATGTGGCTCAGGACATATTGGGATTCCTTTCAAATATACCCAATGCCAATGTGGTAGTATATAATCAAGTTGTGCAGATTCCGCAGCAGCGCAAACTGCTTGCAAAACTGACCACCAAAGCAAAACGGCATGCATCTATGCCCGGTGCTGCAAATCAAATATCACGTATGCAAATCGAGGCGGTTCTGGAACGGCTCGCTTTGGATGCAACGTTGATGGTCTACACTAACTTTAACATCCTGGTATCTTGCCCGCTTGCGAAAATGCCTCAGATTACATCGTTCATAGAAACGAAGCTCTATGACAGTGGCATAATCCCATCAAAATGCGCCTATAATCAGCTGGAGCTGTTCTCTTGCAGCTTCCCGGGAAACGCGTATTCTTTTAACAAAGACTATGACCTGTTCCTGACTTTGGCCGATGCAGCTTTGTGCCTCTTCTACAAGGAGCGGATGTTAGAAAGCGAGGATACTCCACTTACTACTTACTACACTGATAGAAACGGCATCCCGGTTGCAATTGATATTACTGGCAAGGAAGGAAAAGTAAAACTGACCGATAATGCCAATTTCTTCTGTATCGGACCATCCGGCAGCGGAAAGTCCTTCCACATGAACTCGGTTGTGCGCCAACTGCTGGAACAAGGGACTGATGTTGTCATGGTAGACACTGGCGATTCCTATCAGGGCATCTGTGACTACTTCCAAGGCACATACATCACCTATTCAAAGGACAAGCCAATTTCAATGAACCCTTTCAAGGTGACAACCGAAGAATACGAGCAGAATTTTGGAGAAAAGAAAAACTTCCTGAAATCCCTGATTTTTCTCATCTTCAAGGGTGATAAATCGCCCTCAAAGATTGAAGATAAAATTATCAATCAAACCATCGTGGAGTACTACGATGCTTATTTCCATCCTTTTGAGAAATTCACTTCGGAACAAAGAGCTGATTTACGCAAGATTCTGTTGCTGACAGATAAAAAAAACGGGGAATTCGACCGGTTTGTACGCAATTTCGATAAAGAACAATCTCCACGGGAAAGGAGAAGAAGGGGGTTGGAGGAATCAACCGACAAACAAATATCTGCATTAAACATTGAAAAACAAGCCAAGACATACCGCCAGATAGAAAAGATGAAAGCCCTTGTTGCTGACAAAAACGCAGCGGAAGGAGAACGTCAGAACGCCCTTGTGACAATCAATCGTCTGCGGAAGGAGATACTGCAGAATCATTACCTCAAACATATCGAAGATAAAATTGATTATCTGGAAAAGAATAAGCGCAGGCTGAAAGTGAAAGAGTTGTCGTTCAACTCCTATTACGAGTTTGCGTTGGAACGTATTCCTCAAATAACCAGAGAGGAACATATTGATTTCGATATTCACGACTTCGCTGCCATCCTCAAACAGTTCTATCGAGGAGGTGAACTTGAAGCAACGCTGAACTCCGACCTTGATACATCTCTATTTGACGAACAATTTATCGTTTTCGAGATAGATAAAATCAAGGATGATCCCGTGCTTTTCCCCATTGTTGTGCTAATAATCATGGATGTATTTCTACAAAAAATGCGCATCAAAAAGGGGCGGAAAGCTCTGATTATAGAAGAAGCGTGGAAGGCTATTGCATCACCTACAATGGCTGAATACATTAAGTATCTATATAAAACGGTACGAAAATTTCACGGCATTGCAGGTGTCGTCACCCAAGAGCTAAATGATGTTATTGATTCTCCTATCGTAAAAGAAGCAATCATTAACAACTCGGACATCAAAATCCTCCTCGATCAGACCAAGTTCAAGGACCGCTATGATGCAATAGCCAACATTCTTGGCTTAACACCGGTACAACGTCAGCAGATATTCACCATTAACGCTCTCAACAACAAGGATGGCCGTAACGATTTTAAAGAGGTCTGGATTTGCCGGGGGTTGGAATCTGATGTGTTCGGCGTCGAAGAACCGCCTGAATGCTACTGGGCTTACACAACCGAACGAGCCGAAAAAGAAGCTCGTATTATATACCGGGATTTCTATGGCTCTTTTCAACGTGCCATAGAAGAAATGGAAAATGACCGTAAGGCTCTCGGAATTAAAAAATATCTTGACTTCGCGAGACGGGTTAACACTCATAAAACAGTAAAAGCGCTATGGTAACTATCAAATTCAAACACGGACTCCTCCTGTCGGTTCTCTGTATTTATTCCGCTGCTGCATCCGCTCAGGGAATTTTTCAGGCAGGATTTGACATCAAAACTGCAAGCATAATATCTATGGTTACTTCATCTGAAGCCGCCAATGCTGCGTATCACAATAACATTCTGGACGAGATTAAAAAGGCTCAACAGAATATTATGGGGCATACAACGGTTTTGGATGCACTTACTCAGGCATATCATGGCTCCATGCGCAGCATTGCAGGGTTTGATGAAAACTCTGCAATGTATAAACAACTTTTGGGCGACGCAAAAAAAATCGGCGTTGTCACACCTGAAATCATTAAGATTCTCCGAAACAATACCGGGGAAAACACTTTGAAATTATGTTTGTCGATGGGTGATATGACAACCGAAGCAGCATCTCTGATGAGCGCATACATCTCAATCTGCTCAAACGGCTCAATCAATAATCCTCTTTCTGACGCCGGTGGGGTTACTCAAAACGATTCTTATAACCTCATGACAAGACAGGATCGGGTGGAAGCCGCTAACCAAATATGCGGCAGAATGTCGGATCTACGTAAAAATCTGGAGAAAATCTATGACCTTCTATATACGAATGTTCATCTTTCAACCTTTCATGTGTTTGACCGGGCCAACGGGGATTTCATACGCGATGGAAAAGCCAACGCCGACAGGTTAATTACAAATTTCCGCAATCTTAAATACTGAGGCTATGAGTAGAACTTTGTCTTTTGCGATGCTGGTGTATTGTTTATTTGCATTCGCACCGCAGGCATGTGCCGACCATGGTTTCGACTGGGATTTTTCAACACAAATCCACATAGAACCATTAATTCAATTACATAAACAATATTACAAGGCGGAGGTCGAAGCTCTGCAAAAAATCACCGTTGCCGACGGCCTCGACGGCGGGATAAAATCAAATGCGACAAAATACTCCGACGATGATGCGACCATCAGCTCAAAATACGACGGAACCAAAAGTCTTATAATAGCCATCTCGGCGCTGAACGATTGCCTGAACCTCATTCCCAAACTCGTGACCGAGAGTGCTGAACTCGCAGAAGTAGCAGCCAGAGCCGCCAAGCATGAGCCTTTTGTCAATAAAGTTTTTACTCAAGCCAGTGCTGAGGTTGAAGCCGAAATCAAGCATTGCTACAAAATGTTGGCCAACATCGGATTACAATCCACTACCATAATGCAAGCATCTGCAGATGAAAAATGCACAATGTCAATGAGATTGAGAGATTCGTTAGTGGCAGCGCGTAAAACGGTGGAAGTTGCAAAATGCCGCATCAAATCTATGGTCATCCTTCCTTTGAGACATTACGCTCCTAATACACAAACAAGACAACAAGACGGACAGCAAAAAGCAACCGAGCTTAAGGCTCAATGGAATTCAAAAACGAATTAAAAACTACTGCAATGAAAAAATCAATGCTATTATTCTTCTCCTCGCTTATATGTTTCATCGGGGTCGGGCAATCTCGCTTAGGGGGGCTGCGCGAACACTATGAAGCGATGGAACTTAATGGAGATTGGGATTTCAACCCCAATCTGTATTATTGGGCTTTACACGGCGGAGATTATGGCGCCAGCCTTGGATTTTTCAAAGTAAAATTCAATGAGGGAAAGGCAAAACTCGGCAGGATTAACGCCATACGTGACCAAGAAGTTGTGCAGCAGCTTCTCCGAAAAAAGAAGACGCAAGCCACAGATGAACGGTTGAAAACTTTACGCGATACAAAACTTCAAGAAGCAGCCGAACGTAGCGTGGATATGGTGTATCACAACTATTCGGATCGTTTTGAGGAATATAACACTGTCATCAACAGCTATCTGTTTATGGCGGCTCAAACCGGCGAACATTTCTATGATTCGGCCATTCAAGATATATTCTCCAAGCAATTGCTTATAAATGAATCTGTTGCCATAATTCACAGGCAGGGCATGGATGCTCAACTTGAAAACTCAAAACGAGCTGAATACTACGAAAAAGCTCTTGCAGAATACAAGGACTGCGCCAAACAAGCCGTGAAACTTGCCAATGCGGCAATTTCCGCATCCAATAAGAAATCATATGTGCCAATTAGAATTAGATAACAATGATAGACTGCTTAATTAATTGTAGTTTCGGAATCGGTTTTATAGACCAGTCGTTAGAAGGTCTTATTTCCGAAATGAATAAGCCTGAAGCACATTTCAATGCATTGGAGGAACAAATGCTCAATGTGGGGAGGGCTATAGGCCTTATTTTGGCTTATTGTGTCGCGGCGTATTCCTGCTGGGAAATGATGCTCGGAAGACGGGGGTTGGACGTTATGAAACTGCTCCGGATTCTGGCCATCTCTATGTGCATCACTTTTTCGCCGCAAATATGCTCAATGCTGCGCTCGCCCGGAGATGCACTCGCGCAGGACGGCAAAGAACTTGCGTACCAATATGTTCAAAGCATCGACGATAAAAACAGAGAGTTGACGGAAGTACAACAAGAATATCAGTCGAGAGTAGGACTGTTCGGCGTCGACAACGTAATTGCTGTTTGGAAGAACAAAGATTACGATTTAATTGATAAAATTTCTACCACAATTGACAATCTCAACCCCGTTACAAAGGCTGTTAATGGAACGGTGCAGTGGGTAGTGAGCCTTGTCGTTGAATTTGTTCAATGGCTTATCCGATTCCTTGGGGAACTGATATTCCAATTCATGCTTTTCGGATTGTTTCTCGCGCAGGCGTTCATTCTTCGCGTCTTAACTATCTTCGCGCCATTGGCATTCGCTCTTTCATTGGCGCCTCCATTCAAAAACGCCTGGTCGCAATGGGTAGGGAAGTTTGTCAGCGTGTCGTTGTGGGGAATTTTAATATGGATGGCATTGATATATGTGTCTTATATCCTCAGCTACTGCATTGAAATGGATATTGATATGTATAAAAGCGCTATCGACAACGGGGTTTCTTCCACGGATCAAATTAAAGTCTTTCTCTCCAACGCGCTTGGAAGCACATGTTATTATGTAATGGCTCTTTGTGCCGGCTCCTATGTTCTGAAATTCGTGCCCGAGCTTGCCTCATGGTTAATCCCTGGAGGTGCATCAGCCAGTCTTGGCGGCTCCGCTGCAGGAGCCGGCGCAGGCGCAATAACCGGAACTCTGGGCGCTGCAGGGGCTGTAGCCGGCGTAGCAGCTGTTGCTGCTACCGGAGGGGCAGCAACTCCTGCTGTAGCAGCCGGAGCGGCCAGCGTGGGATCGAACGCAGGGCAGGGACTTTCTTCGATGGCCGGCGGCACACCTCATTAATCCACGCTTTTCTCACCTAAATATCCGATTATTACATGCTAATAGAAAATCTCGCTAACAAAACCAAACTCGCCATGGTTACAGTTATCTGTACTTTGGTCGCATGTGTCTGTATATGCGGATTCTGCATATTTGTGTGTGCCAATCTTGTATCGCAGGAACGCAATCAGGTGTATGTGCTTGACGGCTCTATCCCATTCCTCGCGGAAAGGACGCAACAGGAAACGAACTTTCATATGGAGGCGTTGGCTCATATTTCGCTTTTTCATCAGTACTTTTTCAATCTACCACCCGACGATTCTTTTATTAAATGGTCTTTGGGGAAAGCTCTGTATATGGCCGATGATTCCGCTCTTAAACAGAAAAAAACAATGGAAGAGCGAAATTTTTATGCTGACCTGATTTCATCATCCTCATCAAGCATGATTGTCTGCGATTCAATCGTGCTTGATGACAAATCTAAACGCTTCGATTACTACGGTACACAAATAATAAAAAGACGCACAAACAATGTCAAACGATTATTGCACACTTCCGGGTACCTTACTAACGTACAACGTTCTGAAAACAACCCGCATGGACTTCTAATCAACATGTGGAAAACGATGGAGAATATCGATTACCAAAATTAATCCCTGACAATGGCAAAGTTTAAACACAAAATCCGAAACTCAATACATGCAGCTCAGAAGGCCGTAACTGATGCTGTAAGCCCCAAACTATCCCGGGGCATGAGGTCGGTAAACTCAAAATTGCGGCTAACGGAAAGAATGGATTCTTTCATTACATGGTTCGCCGCTCATAAAAAATTGGGCATAAGTATTTTTATGGTAATCATGTCCGGACTTGTCGTGTATTCGGTAGTCGCCGTTGTGAAGCCCAAAAATCATGTGGAAACCGTCAAAAGCGATTCGAATTCCGGAACCATGATGCTTGAAAAAATCAACAGTTTATTTGATGGTTTCCGGAAAACCAAGTTGACTGAATCCGAAATCTTGCAGCAACACAGAATAATGAATGAAGTTGCCTCACAAATCCATCGGGAAATTGACTCTATTTCGGCCCTGCCTGAGATGACGCACAAGGATTCCGTACAATTATACCACTGCTATGAGGCTTTGGATTTATTGGTTAACATGTCGAAGGTAAACAACAATGAAAAAAATTAATTTTAAACAACCCCGTTACATATTCCCATTAATAGTTCTGTTGCCTTTTGTATTCGTGACATGGCAAATCGCCAGTATGTTCGGCGCGAACGAGGAGAACAAGGTCACTGCAGCTACAGATGAGCTGAATCTCTCTTTACCGGATGCCAAAAACAAGGAGCTTGGCAGCAAACTCCATGAAATGCAGGAACGTTATCGCAACAACGGGTTTGACAATCCTGATGCGGATATGGCCGCTCTTTTAAATGACAGTATCTATCCGGGAGCCAATGGTGAAGTCGCCGATTTGACTGATGAGGAGCTGAATGCGATCATTGCATCACTCGGATCAAACACCGCATCAAATCCGGACTATGACAGCTATCAGAAATCCATGAAAGAGGTGCAGGAACAAGCCGAAGCGTTCCGGCAATCCTTGGTCAGCAACTCATCGCCCTCTTATTCTTCCGGTTACAATAGCGCCGAAGCTGATTTGGCAGACTATCAGCGTGAAATGGAAGAACTGGCCGAACAAACGCGCGCAAAGCAACGAATCATGCAGGAAGCTTTCGGATTAACAAAACCGCAAGCTACAGAACCGGCGCCGGAAGCGCCCAAACAGGTTGAGATTCCCAAACCTGCAATGGTGTTAAAGTCGCCTTCTGACAACGCCAATAGATTTCATTCTATCAATTCGGACGAAACCGTTGCCGATAACGCTCTTATAAAAGCCATGATTGACAAGACCACCAAGGCCTCCGACGGAACACGGCTGAGGTTTAAGCTGCTGGATGATGTGACGATTCCTGACAGAAACAATAAAAAGGAAATCAAGCTCAAAAAAGGCACTTATCTATATGGCACGGTGACCGGGTTTAAACAACAGCGTGTGCTCGCCAACATAACAAGCATACTCGTGGGTGATAAATTCATCACGGTAGATCTATCAGTTTATGACAACGACGGGATGCAAGGCTTCTATGTGCCGGAATCGGCTTTCCGAGAATTTGTAAAGAATGCAAGTTCTTCGGCAGTTCAATCCAATATCAACATCAGTGGCGGGTACGGGCAAGGCGTTTCAGGCGAAATGCTGGCATTGCAGGCTCTCCAGAACGTTTACTCGTCTGCTTCGAGCGCGCTTTCTCAAAATTTGCGCAAAAACAAGGCTACAATCAAATACAACACAATCGTGTATCTGATTAATTCTAACGATGTATATTAAGTAAATAATAAGCCACGTTTAAATTCATTAAACCATGTATTTCAAAAGTTTATTTATAACGGCATTGTTCGTAGCCTTCGGGGCTACTTCACTAACTGCCGCCGAGAATCCCCGCTATATTGTTCTTAACAAAGACGTGACTACATGCATAGTTATGCCCGAAAACATTAAGACCGTCGATATATCGACCAACAACATAGTAGGAAATCAATTCACCGACAATATGATTCGCCTTAAACCCAACACCGAATTGGATTCTGTCAGTGGAAAGGAAATCTGCAAATTCGTTAACGGTCAATTATTGGGGACCATCACCCTCGTGGGCGAGCGGCACATGATTCAGCTGGACGTACTCTACAATGAGCGCCCAGCCGCTGCAACCCAGTCGGAATTTATTACCTATGACGATTTACGTGCTTATTCAAACCCCAAAGTCGGGATGTCTGAAAGCGAAATGGCAAAGTTCGCATGGGCTGTGTACGGCTCCGGGAAAAAGTTTCATTGCTTAACATCAAAGGCCAACGGCATAAAGGTTTCTGTCAACAATATTTACGCAGTCGATAATTACTTTTTCATCGACTACACCATTGAAAACAAAACAAAAATTAAATATGATATAAGCGAGATGAGGGTATTCCTCACCGATAAGAAGGAAACCAAAGCTACGAACGCTCAAACTTTGGAAATACGCCCGGTATATTCTTTAAACGCTAACCCAAGCTTCAAAAAAACATACCGAAACGTTATCGTTCTCGAAAAACTGACGTTCCCTGAAGAAAAGATTCTCCGAATCGAGATTTCCGAAAATCAGGTTTCCGGACGTGTTATCAATATCACCATTGAATACAACGACATTCTCAATGCGGACGGATTCGATCAAGATGTGTTAAGCTCGCTCAATAAAACGCCTGTCGTACCGAGAATGAACCGTGATTATTACGATACGCCGAAATGAGTTTCTGAACAGCTAAGTTTTTCACCTATTAACCACTTTATCACAAATGAAAAAGCTCTTTTTTTTACTTTTCATATCTGTCGCCCTCCTAAGCGCGAAAGCCTCGGATAATCAAGGCCGTATTCTCGTTAATGCCGGATTTCTGTTTCCGGAAACACTGAACGCGTCTTTAGGATATGAACGCGACCTCGGATACGATAACACTGTTGCCCTTTTGGCCGAAATCGGCAATCATTGGCAACATCCAACCTGCCATATGTTTTGGAAGGGATATTACTGGGGCGGCGAAGCCCTATATAAGCGCCCTATAAAACGTTTCAAAAACTCAATGATACGAGTTTATGGAGGCGTTGCCATGGGCGCTTACGTAAAAGAATACTACCTCGGAGCAGAAGCCGGATTTGAATATGACTATGTGTTTAAAAACGGATGGCACTTTACCATCACGCAAAAAAATTCCGTTAACTTCTTCCACGGGGATACGTTTAAAAACGGCTTACTCCTCGGTATCAAGATTCCACTCTAACTTCATACTCTTATGGCTACAACAATTGACTTTAGGGATATGTCGGATGATGAGCTGCGCAATATGGCGTTCAGCTTAAAAAGTGCCGATATTAACAACCTTTCAGAGTTATTCCCCCATCCCGGATTCAGATCCATTATTGAGAAAATTCAACTGGAAATTTATCGCGAATGCACAGAAAGATGGCTGGAAGATACAACTCCGGACGATGCGCCAAACGACTTCGAGGATTTTTCCATCTCGTCCGAAGATGACAACACAGACAACACTTCGGATTTTGATTGAAGTTTGGTGCTTAACAGTTGATTCCAATCCCTCTTTACTTGCAAAAGTAAGGAGGGATATTGTTAACTAATAATTTTACTATGCCTTTTGAAGAAACTCGAGAGCAGCAACAAATGTATAACCTGTTCCGCTCGTGTATATATATCTGCCTGATAATTGAATTGATAATGAATGTCCCTGTCGGTTCTGAGAATCCGATGGCTCGCCAATTTATGGAAATTATCTCCGCTATAGGCGTATTTAACTCTGTGGCATCATCAAAAATCACAGAGTTTATATGTATCCTGATAACCTGCATAGGCACTACTGCAAAAAAATCATTGAATTTTTCAATGAAGCGGATGGTAATTTATCCTATTATTATTGGCGCCGGCCTAACATTCCTTTGTTTTGTTTTCCATAGCTTGAAAGACCCCGGCATTCCTTACTCCGCTGTATCCCCCATGGGAATCGCGTATGCGGTCTGCTCCGTTCTTGGCACCGTGTTGATTCATCAAGGTCTGGACGCAATTGCCAAATACTATAAGAACGAAATGGATAATGACCGTTTCAACTACGAAAATGAATCATTTCCCCAATCGGGAACACTGGATGACAATAAGTATTCGGTCAACATCCCAATGATATACTATTTCCAGAAACGAATGCACAAAGGATGGATAAACATCATCAATCCCTTTCGTGGAACTATTGTCTGCGGCACCCCCGGTTCAGGTAAATCTTTCGGCATAATCGACCCTTTTATCCGCCAACACTCGGCAAAAGGGTTTGCTATGATGGTCTACGATTACAAGTTCCCGACGCTTGCCAAAGAACTTTTATACCAATATCTTAAAAACAAGGTAGTTGGCAAGCTACCAAACAATTGCGATTTTCACATAATCAATTTCTCGGATGTCGAATATTCCTCCAGAATTAATCCCATTCAGAAAAAATATATCCCGGATTTGGCCGCCGCTTCGGAAACCGCTGCCACATTATTGGCGGCTCTCAATAAAGGTGATGGCGGAAAAAAAGGCGGCTCTGAGGCTTTTTTCACCAATTCGGCAGAAAATTTTCTCGCGGCTATCATCTATTTCTTTGTCAACTACAAACCCGTTGCATGGAAAAACGGGAAAAAGCTCAACCACTTCATTCATTTTCGAGGACGAAATCTGAAAGTGGTTATCAAACGCTTTACGGAGGTCGTTGCCGTAAATCCTGCGGATCCCACAGATGAAGTTCTTTCATTCAGAGATCTAGACGAACGAAATGTCGCAATTGATGAAGATGGTATGTTTGTTCCCCTTGAAGGTCTGGAATATGTTGACATAAAAGGTGGATTCGGCAAAGTGAGAATCGAAAAGGAATGGTATGAAGATGACGACGGCAATGTGGCTGAACCGGACACTATATCCGGACAATATTCTGATATGCCTCACGTCCTTTCACTACTTGGGAAAGGATACGCCGAAGTGTTTGAAATTCTTATGATGGATGATAAAATAGCTTCCCTTATGGCACCTTTTGAATCTGCCTTTAAAAATAAAGCCATGGAGCAGCTTGAAGGTATGGTGGGGACCCTTCGCGTTAATTCCGCAAGGCTCGTTTCGCCGGAAGCTTATTGGGTGTTTTCTGGCGATGATTTCGATTTAAAGATTTCAGACCCGGATCACCCTTCTTATCTCGTTATCGCTAACGACCCCGAAAAGGAACAAATAATGGGTTCCTTAAATGCGCTTATACTTAACCGATTAATCACCAAAGTAAATTCAAAAGGAAATCTGCCCGTAAGTATTATTGTCGATGAGTTGCCAACTCTGTATTTTCACAAGATAGACCGACTGATCGGAACCGCCCGCTCTAATAAAGTTGCTGTCACTCTCGGCTTCCAGGAACTGCCTCAACTCGAAGCCGACTATGGCAAAAACGGAATGCAGAAAATAATCACAACTTGTGGTAACGTATTCATGGGCGCTGCACGTAATAAGGAAACTCTCGAATGGGCACAAAATGATATATTTGGGAAATCAAAACAATTTTCTCATTCAATATCCATAAACGACACCAAAATCTCAACTTCAATTTCCGAACGTATGGACTACCTGGTTCCGGCATCGAAAATTGCCGATATGGCAACCGGATGGCTGGCCGGACAAGCTGCACGAGATTTTAACCCTACAGAGAAAAAAATGTTCTCCAAATTTGAAATCGCCGATTCCCGTGATTTCAAAACCACAAAATATTTCTGCAAAACGCACTTTAACATGGAGGCTATTGCCCGGGAAGAAGCTCGCTATGTTGATATTCCTAAAATCTATGAATTTAAGAGTGTCCGCGATCGCGAGGCTATACTAAACCGAAATTTCCGCAGAATCAACAAAGAAGTCGATGATATGATTTCCGAATTGCTTCCGGACGCATAATCCCGTATTCACAGATTAACGACGGCATCCCTTCCCAAGAGTTGCCTCAAATGGCATCTGCAAGAAGATTCGATTCGGCTTACTTACCATGTCGCCGATACGCTTCTCTATGTTCCCCCATTTATAGGTAGCCCCAATCAGGTCTACCTTTTCATTATAATCAATGTCTGCATAATACGTAACAGCTTTCATCGGAATAATAACATTGGAGCGGGGATATTTCTTCGTATATGCCGTCAACATGTCAATGAAGCTCATTTTTGTCGACAGTGCGGCTATGTCTATAAAATCTTTAACTCGCGTTCCATTATGCGCTATTGCATTGAGCTTCATCGCCGCAATATCTGCTATTGAATACATGTGAATCCCCGTCTGTAAATCCCGGACAATTGGATTTACCAATGGATATTCATGGGCGAGAATATCAACTTTAACATCATGGATTCTTCCTCGGAGGGTTTTGGACGCTCGGAACGTGTTCTCGTACCCATAGTGCTGTTCAAGACGGCTCTGAACAACCTGAAGGTCAAAGTTCGCTGTACTGAATAGGTCTATATCGACGCTCTTTCGATGTCCTAACCGTAGCGCTAAGGCTGTTCCCCCGGCAAGGTGGAATCCGGACAAGACGGGCTCGCTGGCAAGCCGCTCCAGGAGCTTAAAAGTTCCGCTCTCGACTGTGCATGTATATAACATCGAAGTTCTGTTTTAGGGATATTGAAAAATTGTTCTATAAAGTTTATACTCTGAGAAGATAAATAATAAACCTCTTTTAGACTTTCCTTAAAGTTATCCAGCCCTCCATACAAGTTGATAGCCGCATAAAAGTCCTCTGTCGTGCCGCGTTCGAGCACACGCTGCAGCACTTGGTTTTTCCCCTTCTCAAAATCAAACTCATTCAATTCTCCTACATCCCACAATAGAGCTTTGCTCAACTTGCAGTCTGTATGTCGTTGCCAATCGCCAAACCATCGGCCATCTGCGAATCCCGGTATTATATTATTCATATTCTGCTAATATAGCAATTTTCTACCGATTATCCTAATTGTAACGTGGCAAAATCAGGCGTTTTTTGTGGGATTCTGCGTTGAATCTTCTGGCAAAGGCGACTTGATTAGATAATGAGAGATAATCCGTTTAACTTTTTGTACATACAATGGATCCTCAGCATATCCCATCGCATCAAGAAATTCCAAATAATTGCCACCTTTGTACTTATATTGCACCTTGTCCCTATAGGCGAGCACCGATTCAGTCCAATGGCTAAACCGATAATATTGTTTGGTTTTGGGATTGGTCAAACCAAAAAGATTGTTGTCACGATGACACACAACCGACGAGAACCATCCGGTTTCATGTATCGCCTGCGCCAATACCACAATGGGATGCTTGATATTGGCTTGAATTATTGCCCTCATAACATTGGGGACCGTCAATGACATGGTATCCAATGGGTTTGTATACGCAAACAGTTCGTCTTTGGGAAGCCCGTAAGATTCTTTTCCCTCCTGTTTTTTTGCATGCGTACTCGCCTGCTTCATCACACTCTGATAGCCAATGCTGATTTGAGAGCTTTTCTTCACATATTCCATCATAAGCGAATCCGTCATGGCGAAATAAGCAGCTAATGCCGCACGCAATTCCAAGTCATTTCCGTACAAAATGTGATTATCGTCGGATTCATTAGGCCTAACAATTGAATCTGTAAGAGCAACTTCTTCCAGCGCCCCCTTCTATTTGCATAATAGGAGGAATCCGCCTGATAAGTGCGTCTTTCTGCATCAGATTCTACTGCAACCTTATTCGGCGTTTCTGCCGTCATGGCACTTGACTCCGATATTGTTATGAACTGAGCCGTGACATTTGCTGGAACGCATAAAATACCGGCTACGATAAAAAGTATGTTGCATTTGATTCTTGAAATTCCGTCCATATGTAATTTTGTAGTGCCTGTCATGGATGATAGGATTTATGCAAATTTAAAAATTACTTGTATCTCTTATTTTCCCATGCAACATTGAATTAATCAATTCCTCAATATTTACATGTTTATATAATCTTATGGCACGTTCAAACTCTTTTCGAGAAGCAAATCTCCCGTATGATAAGCTGGCATTGGTCGGCATTACTAAAGATGGCATCAATTCCATGCCGGAAACGTTGAGGAGCGCCCTGCTTTCCGGTATAAAGACGCCGCTTATAGAGGCTCGCATGAAAAGCGATAATGGCAGGGAATTCCTTGTGCCATTAAGAATCCAACTTACACGCGATCAAGATGGACAACCCCTGATGCTCGTATTCCCCATCCATAAAGAACTGAATGTGATTCCAGGGTTATCCCGCGACGATAATGCCCTTCTCATGAATGGTGAGGTCATTCTTCGCAATATCGGGCGAGCTTCTTCACCTGAAATGTGTTATTTGCAATTTGATCCAGAAAGCAATTATATTCTCCATAAGGCTGCTAAGGATGTGGCCGTTGCCGATAAACTGAATGATGTTGAAAAAATAAACGATATAACCCTCGGCGCTGAACAGAAAAAGCGCGCACGCGAGGGAAAACCCGTAGAGCTGAATGTAGGAGGGGAAAAGGTGACGGTCGGAGTAGACCTTCGACATCCAAACCATTTTAAAACCCTAAAAGGCGATATGAATGAATGGGAACGTCAACAGGCAATCAATTACGACATCGAGCACCCGGAATTTATGGGGTTCGTCCAAACCGACCAAAACCGCTGGGAGTATCGGATGGTCGTTGATGAACTGTCAGGAAAAAAATCAATGAACCTCAAAAATTCGCCTAAGCAAACTAAATCCTCCGGCATGAAAATCTGACGGCTGTTCACCTTCAATAAATACAGGATATTTTATGAGAATAGTTTGTGTTTTGACACTTATTGTTTCTTCATAATTACCCAGTTGCGTTAGGTCTTACGGCCTAACTTAATAACTTGAAATTGTTTTTTAACATATGGTTGATATTAAGGTATATCATGATGAATGGCCGGACATTGGGAAATGTCCGGCTTTCTTTTGTCTTTTTCGCTTCAACGATATTAATTAGAAATGAACGCTCATACAACGTTAAATAACAGCAAAACCGCAAAATAAATCGGAATGTAAAAAAATATGTTGCATCCAAAAAATCGGAAACTCTCTTACCATACCTTTGTGCCGTCACATCATTGTATGCAGCCTGACTAACACCGATATAAAAGGTTTCTGCGCTGTCAGGTGTGATTCGAATGCTTTGTTCTGTTTTTCTCCTGAAAAGGATATTTTTTCACATCTTAATTTCAATTTCCATGGGAGTTACAAAAAAACCAGAGCTTCAAAAATCTCAAAAGGCAAGTTCCAAATCTCCTTCAATGTCTAAAGTGAAGAATCCTACGAAAACAGCCTCTGCGGCCCGGGTCGCTGCATCGGCTACTAAAATTTCGTCGGATAAAATTGTCGCACTCGCCCGGTTTATGGCCGGAGGCGAGTTGGAACTAATCACGCCGCAAGAACAAAAAGAGTTAACCGGCAAAGGGCAGGCTTTTATGGCCAAGCTATTTGCTAAGGCAAAGAAAGATGGTGTAATCTCCGAGATTCCCGATCTGGACGCATTTTATGCCGCTGAAACTGCACAGCAATCTAAAGTTGAGAACATCTCCGGCAATACTGAAAGTGCCCCTGACGGACACCTTGATGTCGACAAGGACGAGGGAAGCACATCTCAAACCGAGGTCGTACAAGAGTCCGAATCCGCCAACGTCCATCGAGCACCACAAATGATAACCGTAAATGGCCAGCATGTCACCCATGGACGTATATTCCAGTCTTCTAAAAATCCGGGGACCTGGTATTTCACCGCAAAACTCGACGGCGTACAGCTGCGTCCGGTAAAAATCAACCAAGACGACATCGCAAAAGCCTCAGTTGTTGACAAAGAAAACTGGCCGTCCGAAGCTCAACGCTTGATGGAGAAATATTATCCCACCAAATGCATGAAGCGCCTTTCAAGTGAGGAATGGCAAAACGGCATGCAACTCTCTGATGGCCGAAAAATTGAGAAGTTTAATATCTACAAGGCTCAAAACGACACACAGCAATCTGCTACTCAAACTGAGTGGAGAATTTATGCCCAAATCGGAAACAATAAAATGTCCTGCCCGGCTTCACAACGTGACCTTAACGAATATTTCGATAAAGTCACTTCGCCACAGGTAATGGTGGAACGCTCGTTTGGTGAACAACTTCACCTCAAATCATATTATGAGCAGTTTAAAGCCCCGGCGGAACTGAAAAAAGAACACGTAAGCATAACTAAACCGAAAGGCGAAAAAGAATGGTTTATCAGACTGAATCTGGGCGACGGGACAAATAGTCCCTTAAAGCCACTGAGTTATCATGACGGTTGCTCATATTTCGATGCAAAAACCGCAAACAAACAACAGCTGGCAACAAAATATTTCCCGAATGAAGTTGCAGCCTTCGCTTCAAAGGCTGTTGCTGCTACACAAAATATCTCCGCTTCTGCCGGAATGAAAGTATAACACTTTATAGGCTGCTCCTCAGCAGTTAATTCGATTTAAATTTTCTATATCTCTTATGGCTAAATTATCTTATGACGAGTGCGTACAGCTTCTTCAGGATGGCAAAATTGACTATCTCCAATTTGTTATGAACAGCACCGATGCCGACGATTTTCTTGCCTGGTGCAATGACCTTGGGATTGAACCCCTTCCTGAAACAGCAGAACTGTACCTTGAAATGACCGAATTAACTGCTGAGGAGCAACAATCAATTAACGATCTTCCTGATGATGAATAAATCTCCTGATTCTCCTATACAGAAATCTCAAGGACAACAAATCCTTGAACGATTCACAAATTTGCTTATACAGCGCATGGAAGAAATGTCGTCCGACCATTGGGTTAAGGCCTGGATTCCCGCGGGCGGTGTAGGTATGCCGTGTAATCTTAGCGGGCGCGGATACTCCGGATTTAACACGTTCTTTTTACAACTTTTATCGGCCATTAAAGGCTATGATACGCCGGTATTTCTGACTTTTAATCAAGCTCAGAAAGTCGGTGCACAGGTAAAAAAAGGTGAAAAATCTTTCCCCGTGCTGTATTATGAATTGCTCTATAAAGACCAGTTCGGCAAACGCATTTCTGAAGACAACTTCAAAAAGATGCCTATCGAGGAAAAAGCAAATGTCAAAACCTTGCCGTTGCTTAAAAGCTATAATGTTTTTAATATTTCTCAGACCAATCTCCAGGAAGTTAATCCGGATTTGACGGCAAAGTTAACAGAAAGATTTAAACCGTCATATGTCACAGATACTTCCGGCATGTATAAAAACGAAGCCCTCGACAACCTCATTTTCAGAGATAAATGGGTTTGTCCTATCTTCGTTAAAGAGTCTGCTAAAGCTTTCTATAAGCCCTCGGAGGATTTCATCTGTGTGCCCTTGAAAGAACAATTCAACAAGAAAGGTTATTCATCGGAACAGATATATGTGGCCGGACAAGCTTTTTATGAAACGGCACTTCACGAGATGGCTCATTCTACGGGGCATCAATCCCGACTGAATAGACACACTAAAACCGCTTTCGGTGAGGCCGAGTATGCCAAAGAGGAACTCGTTGCTGAATTGTCGGCAGCCGTCATCTGTCATGCACTTGGTTTCTCGAAGCATATCGAAACCAATAACGCTGCTTACCTGAAAGCCTGGATTTCCGTCCTCAAAGAAAAACCGAAGTTTCTGGAATCTGTAATGGCCGCTGTTAATAAAGCCTCTGACTTTATGATTCAGAGAATCGATCATGAAAATGTTCTTCTCAAACAAAACACGATTCTCGCTAAAAACAATCCCTCATCAGAGGCGCAGGACGTTAATGCCCTCGGGAAATTCGATAGCGTCTGGATCTATCAACGCCCGGACAATTCACATGTAATCTCGGCGGTGTATCAGGGGCAACGCTTGTGCCCCGAAAAAATCACAGATTCATTATGGGAAACAATCGGCAAGCTTCAAGAGCCGGAAAAATGCAAGTTCCTTCAGCTTAAAGCTGAAAAGATATTCGCTTACCAACTCGATAATATCACACGTCAGAAAGAAAAAAATCTGGCTCTCGCTTGATTCGATTTTTCATTAAATGACCCAATCTAAATGCAACAACAGTTTTCCTGATGTATAACAGTAAAACATATCGTGTTGATTTTAGCGCCCTGAAATCAAAAGTCGGCGTTATTGATGCGGCGCTGGCCATAGGATACCGACTGAATAAAAAAGCCGGGGTAGGCGTCTATGTTGAAATGGTTCTTACTGTTGACGGCGAGAAGAGGGATACTATTATTGTCAAAAACAGCCAGAATAAGGCATCGCAGACATTCTTCCGTAGAGATGGCTCAAAAGGGGATGCCATTACTCTGATAAAAGAGAATCTGTCGGCATTCCACGTTCATCATACCGGCTCTGTTTACAAGACTATCGGCAGCGTACTCTGCAAAATGGCAAACATGCCTGAACCAAATTACAAGGACCAATTGGAGGCGTGCGCCAATGCTCCTCGGAAGGCAGTCTTTGACCCGCAAAGATACATTACCGAACCTCTGAACAATAGTAATACCCACTCTTTTAAAGTTTCAATTCTGCAAGAGCGTGGTTTTAATACCGACACTATCGCAGCTTTCGCACCGTTCATCAAGTTTGTAACCGATAACAAAACGCCCCAGTTCAAAGGAGCAAACATAGGGTTTCCCTATATTGACCCTGCTTCTTTAGAGTTTAACGAGATTAAAGGATATGAAATCCGAGGCGCTAATAAGTTCAAAAGCAAAGCAGCCGGCACTGACAGCTCCAACTGCTGTTGGATTGCCGCCCCGGGATTCGCAGACTGCCCCGAGGCTATCGCTTACGCCGGCAATATCAAAGTATATCTGACAGAAAGCGCATTTGACGCCATGGCGTTTTACCAGCATAACAAGTTTAAAATCGATACTGAAAATGCTGTGCTCTGTTCTTTCGGCGGAACTTTCTCCGATAATCAGGTGCGAAATCTCTCGAAAGGGCTACCTAAAGCCATCTTTGTCGATTGCTTCGATAATGACCTCGTTGGTCGCTCTTATGCAGTCAGACTTGCGTCGATTATTTCTGGCACCGTCCTTCACACGGAAATAAAGAATAACAATCTGATTGTATCGGCAGAGGATAAGCCGCAATTTACTATCGCTGATGGCGGCTTCTCCATGGATGCTCTGAAAAAGCACTTCAATCTTTCGGCAAATATAGAATCGTTTCCCGCGCCTTTCAAGTATAAAGATTGGAACGACTGTTTGCTCGGAAAAGCCTTTCGTGTATCTGCGAACGTTTCAAAGCATGACCGTAATGAAAGGCTTTATCAATCTCGCAAATCCGCATTCACTTTATAATCAAAATTTTATGAAAAATAAAATATTAATACTCGTGTGCGTTTGTTTCTGCCTGTCATCATACTTGCATGCACAGTCAATAATCGGAGGCGACCCTTTGGTGGCCGGCGTTCTGGGATCGCAAATCGCCTCACAAGCTTCTTTCTTCAAACAGCGCAAAGCCAAACAAGAGGAAATCATATCTCAGGAACTCGCCACCAACGGTTTCCTGAGTAGCATGCAGCAAATGCAGCGTAAGACCCTTGACTATATGCAAAATGCAAACGGCCTGATTAAAAACCTTCACCAATTCAAGAGGATAGGCGTTCTTGTCACTGAAATTCCGGAAAGCATGAATGCCCTCGTACATGCTGTGCCGGAAAACTGGAAAGGCGCTCTTATGGGTGTAATCAACGACCGGTTTTCTGAATCCTATGCTGAAATGGCATCCCTAATCCCAGTGGTTGAAAAGGTGTGCAAAGGCTCTTCTTTTGGAGATAACGTAGATGATGGCTCAGTGAATCTGCTGAACTCCGCTGAAAGATACCAGATGCTTAACAGCGTAGTATCTCGACTTGACAATATCAATTGTGAGCTAAAAAGCCTTGAACGATATATCCGGACAATTTCATTGGCCAAAACTCTGAAAAATATCGCGCCGGATCTGGTCTATCAAGCCAATAAAGCCCAAAATATCGCCGATCAGCTGAAAGCGGATTGGAAATGTTCGCACAAAGGCGCCCCGCAAAGAGATATATTCGGATTCTGAGCGGATGTTCCATACCGGATTTATCGTTTTCCCTACTGTTTATTTAACCTCAATTCAAAACTAAAGTTTTGTCTACACATATTGATTCTGTAAAGATTGTGGGTAAATGTCCTCTATGCGGAGGAGATGTTATCCGCAACGGGCAAGGATGGATTTGCAATAATGCGCTTCTTCCATCTCATAAGTGCTCTTTTTTTATTCCTCACAAACTAAGCAACAGGACTCTCTCCAATAAAGAAGTCGGCGCACTTCTGGCCGGACATACACTGCTGCTCGATGGATTCGCCAACTACGAAATGAAACTTTTCTCGGCAATCGCCGGCATATCGCAAGGTCATATATACCTCCATTCGGAGGTCGCTATTTGCCCCGCCTGCGGAGGTCTGGTTCTTGTTGGCGTGCACGCTTACAACTGCTCCAACTATAAAAACGCCGAACGACCATGCACTTTCTCCATATGGAGAAATATCTGCGGCCATTCCGTCACACCGGAAGAAGTAAAGGAAATATGCGAACGTGGGTTCACCTCTGCAGAAATCGACTTCATTGCCAAAGACGGTACAACCTACAAACGCCGGCTCGGAATAGCCCCGGATAAGAAGTCCATCATCAAAATGTAAAAACCACAAATATTCATTCCTAATTTCTTTATTTTTCCATAACATGAAATCTCAACTATGTTATTGCCTGCTGGCTCTCGCCGCATTCATGGGATTATGCTCTTGTGAATGTCACCATTTTGACGAGCCGCCTGTAACTATGAAAGTCGGTCATGTACTTTGTACCGATGGCGAAGTAATGCCACTTTGCAAATTCCTTGAATCTTCCAAGGAAGCTATCGGAATCGTTTTTTATCTGAACAACAATCCTGATGCAGCAAATAAAGGCTTTGCCGTTTACCTGAACGACCTCGAACCGGCTGCATTTGCCGAAGAACTCGGATTCGAGCAGGGAACATCCTGCAGCCTTTCCAAGCTCGACGGGAATGCCAATACTTTTGCCATATATAGCGCCGAAGACGTCAAATCTCCTATGGCCGAAGAGGTCTTTTCCATCTGGAGCCACAAACAATCCGCGTATATTCCATCGGTGCAACAGCTACGCCTGCTTCGCGAGGCAAAAGACAATATCAATGAGCGCATCGCCTTGTGCGGAGGCGACCCGCTGCCCGACGACGCGGATGAATGCTGGTACTGGAGTTCCACCGAAGTATCCGGCCAAAACACTCATAAAGCCTGGCTTTTCTCAATCCACTCGGGTGCGGTTCTGGAAACGCCCAAAAACGTTCCCCACAAAATACGACCGATTATTACAATAACCCGATAATTTCTCTGATATATGACTCTATTTAAGTTTAACTTTTTTGCCGGATTATTGGCATGCGCGGTCGGGATTTCCTCCTGCAGCCATGAGTATCCGGAAGACAACGAGGATTACTGTATCGGAGATTTATCCAAGGTGCACAAAGTGTCTGTTCATATTGATATTACCGACAATATGATTCAAGACGAGCCTGTAGTTATTCCCGAAAAAGTCCGCAGCACTTATGCGACGCCTCGTTTGCGGTACACAGCTGTTGCTACCCGTCCGGGATCCAACGAGATTATCTCAAAGGCATGCTCAACGGAACCTGACGTGGAACTCAAACTCCCTATCGGGAAGGTTGAGATTTCGGCATGGGTCGATTATGCCGCACCCGAATCAACACGAAACACCTATTATTTTAATGATGTCTGGAACGAAATCCTGGTCTATTCCAAAGACGACTACCAAAGCAACAACCGCTATAAGGCTGCGTTCTGGGGCAAAGAGAAGTTCGCCCTTACCGCAACAACTTCTCTTGTTGATGTTAAGGTGTCAAACGCTACCGCCCTTTTGGAAGTGTATGCAACCGACGACAAGGACGCTTACGCAAAAACGGTTCAGTTCCAATATTCACCCCGTGTTCCCGCTGCAATTAATGGTTTCACAGGAAAAGTTTCCTATTGGTGGGCAGATTGTGGATGGAAGTCTGACTTGAAGCCCAAACCGGCCATCTCTACTCATGGAATCCTTTTGGGATATGACTATATCCCGACGGATGAGGTAGGAAATACCGTAAAGCTGAAGGTGACAATCCGTGATAGCGATGGCAATATTCTGGCCAGAAAAATGCCTTTTGAGATTCCAATTAAACGAGGGCACATTACCACCGTCAAAGCGCCATTTTTCTCTATTCTCGAAGAAGATCCGGATGATAAGCCCACAAACGAAAACAGCGGCATAGGCATTGACCCCTCATATAATCCGGATGTAATCATAACTCTCGACTAATTATCATACCATTAATAACTTCAAATTTTATCCTTTTATGAAAAAAACATTTTTCAATTTATTCCTCGCCTTCGGCGTAGCCGCCGCACTCGCAAGCTGCGCCGATGAAAGCACCGTCATGAACGAAGAACCGGCAGCTCCCGCCGTCGGCAAAACCGTAACTTTCGCCATTACCTCCGAGGATGGGGTCAGAGCCAAGGCACCGGCAAAAGGAGCTCCCGCCCGTGTTAAAGGTGACGGCTCCGGCGCAACGCAGCTGCGCTACTGCTTCTACGACGCCGATACCAAAGAACCGCTTATCTATACCGGCCAGGATGGCGCGCCCGAAGCTGAGAAAACAGACGACGGTTTCAAGCTGACAGTGTCACTCGATCCGCAGAAGAAATACTACCCGGTGTTTATGGCCTCAGCATCGTTTGCCGAAGCCGGAAGGATTCCCGGCAACTGGATTACAACATTTAACCCAGCAAAGGCCAATTATGAGGTGTTCCAAAACAAGGTGTACCTCAGTGCTGACGGATCGTATGATGATCATAACATAAACGACGAGAATTATAATAAAACGGAAATGTTTCTGTATCGCGACTTTACAAAAGTGGTGGACATCAACAAAGCGGATTGCCCCACTTCGTTCACGCTTACCCGCCCCTATGCAGAGATCGTGCTGCTCGCCTCAGAGGCGACTATCAACGCATCTGCGGAGTATTTAAATAAAGTCAATGGTAAGATTTTACTCCGAGGAGCAGGTGACAAATATTGGATTGATTCCGTTTTAAACCTTCTAACCGGCGAGATAGACGGCGATGGAGCTAATGAAGATTATATTTGTTGGAATGAGTATGCGTACTATCTCCCCAAAAACACTCCGATGGAATCATTTGGGGGGACCGGCGATTACGCCGATTACAAAGTGCTTTATCGCGGATTTGTATTGTGCGGCGCCCGCTCAGGCGAAGACAACAACCTCTGCTTCACGAGCACTGGCTTCGGCGGAAATCCAACGCTTGAGGCTCCTTTGAAGTTTTCGGAGCTGAAAGCAAATACTCGATATATTTTTATTACAGGTGGTACCGGCAGCTCGTCAAACGGATCAGAACTTCTTGGTGGCACAGACAAATCCCTTTCCATAAAAATTTCAAGCGACATGAACAATGGTTCATCCTCAAATATCTAAGCCAACCTTCATTCGATTATCCTCACCGAGCTGTTGCTTGACTGCTTAACGCTCCCCGGGATTAATAAGTCAGCCGCAACTTCCGGAAGTTGCGGCTGACTTCATCTCGGCTTGAATCTCCTCAACGATTCCTGGCGGGCTACACGGCTGTGTCCGTAATGTCGGAGTTCTTGTTAATGCCGGCCTATAGCAGGCTAATCTCCCTTTCCCCGCAAAGTTAGCTCACGCTACGTTCCTTCGCCATAAGCTTTCAGAGATTGCAACCGGCAGCCTTCCTCAATTTCATGGCTTCGCTATAAAATTGGGTATTCCGGTCTTATCTCTGACTCTGCTTTTGGCTTGTAGCTCGCCCTGCGCTTTTGCACATTGCACGAAAAGGGAGTTTCGCCTTCTCCCAAGCCGTCAAGGTTTAAACAAAAGGGAAATGTATCAACTTTTACTAATTTCTATCCCGCTATAAAACAACCCTCAAAAACTCCGAAAGATGAAAAAGCAATTCAACTCCAGACACCAATTTGACAGCCTCGAAGATGCCCGCAAATTCGTTGAAGCAATCAAAAATGCAGGATTCAGACAAACCGAATATGTCAAAGACGGTGGTGTGATCTACGCAAACGCCGGAGGTTACAAACTATTTATTTGTGTCAAGTAAAGCCGTTGCACCGGCGTTAAAAAGGTTCTTAGGGGGCAAGCGTCCGGGGCTTATGCTCCGGGGTGAACAAACTAAACTACAAAGATATGACAACGACATTAAGCAAAAGAATCGAAGTTGCAAGGCTGCGAACCTCAAAAACCGCCAACATGGAAGATTGGCGCATTAGAAACAAGCGCAACCGCGCAATGCGTGAAATTGCCCGTGAATGGATGAGCGGGAAAGGCTATATTATTGCAAGCGTCAAAGATCTTTCTGCCAAATACGGCGACTTGTGTCACTATGAAGTGTCAGCACCCAGCGCTGATGATAAGCGCGTGTGGTCTATCGGCTACAATAGCATTTGGCGAAAGCTTCAATTCATAGCCATATAATCACTAACCCCGGCACAGCCATAAAGAGAAGGACGATTAAACAGTTAAAAGTTAGTGCGGCATATTGGGCGAGCCTCAACGCCGCCGGACAAAAGGCATTAGGCGATTTGGCCTATAAATACGGGGTGCAATACTCTACGCGCATAATCACGCTTGTAAGCAAGTATTTCCCCGCGTTTGCAGACATCGCGCCGCTTGCATACTATAAGCCCGAAATCCCCGCATATCTGACCAACGGCGTATTTATAACCATAGACGGCACTGGCGCGATATTGGGAATGGTGCAAAAAGGTTACGGCATTGGCATAACCGAGCGCGTGAAACGCCACGAAAACGGCGATTATTGCGAGATATGGCATAACTAACCCCACACCCGGCGGCGCGGTGCAATAGGCCGCTGCAATCGAATTGACCGCCGGGAACTACAAACGAACTAAAAGCAAAAGAAAATGCCCGGCGTTCCTCTTCTCAGACACGGCTCAGACACGGCTCGCCGCGATGAAGAAAAAAATGATGCAACAAGTGTATTTTTCTCCCGAAAAAATTTGCAATATGGAGCAAAAATGCTACCTTTGCATTGTTGTTAACAACAAGCGTTCTTTAATTTTATGAAGTACTCAGAATTAGAAGCCGAATTGACGGCCGCAGGATGCTGGGTTATTAGGAAAGGCGGCAATCACCCGATATGGTTCTCACCGATAACGGGTAAGAAATTTCCACTTGGCCATCACGGATCAAAGGAAGTTCCACCGTCAACCGAGCGTAGCGTCCGCCGACTCTCCGGGGTTAAGAAATCCTGACAGTCGGAGTTCCAAATGATGAGTTGGGGGAGAAATCCCCCACTCATTACTTCATAACTAAATGAGTATGATTGTTGTTAAGAATAAAGGAGGCCTTAACACCTCCTTTTCATAAGACATTAATAATTTCACTCAGATGAAAGCGAACATAGTTTTTGAAATGGCAAAGGACGGCGGATGCTCTTGCTTTATGCAAGAGGATGTGCCGGACTTCGGACTGCTTGGCTATGGCAATTCTCCACGAGAGGCCAAGGCCGACATGCTACAAGCCTATGAGGAAATCAAAGAGATTCTAAAAGAAGAGGGAAAGACACCAACAGAGTTGGAATTTGTCTATCATTACGACATGAAATCTTTCTTTGAATATTTTGATTTTCTTAATATATCAAAGGTTGCCGAAAGAGCCGGAATCAATCCCTCTCTTATGCGCAAGTACACCTCTGGAGTAGCCAACGCTGGAGAGGGACAATATATCAAACTCCAACAGGCCATTCATTCAATGGCAAGTGAATTGGCCGCCGCCAATTTCTAAGATATAACTGCCCGTGAGGGTAGGCTTCATTTAATTAAAGAACGATGCCGTGTCCGTTGTGGCACGGCTTTTTTATTTTATTCCGACCACGCTATTTGTTTACTCGTTAGTAACACCTTGCAAAAACAGCAATGTGTTATGACTAAACGAAAACAGTATAATCAGCGCAAGCAGTCCAGGCTTGACCACATAGAAAGAAAGTGTGACAGAATCCTGTCCGAACTCCTAATCATCCGTCAACAGTTATCTCGCCGGCCCGTCATCCAACATTCGATTGGAAGCCGGGCTATCTGATTATGTGGCCAGCCTCATGAGGCTAATCGTGCGGGGAGCATCCGGGATACGCTCTGGCGGCAGCGTTCGATTCGGCATGTAGTCTACGGCTTATCCTTTCCGCGCTACGTGCACTTTAAGACCATTGTCAGCCTCTTTTCCCTTTGGTCATTCACTGACAAACGTCTTAACCTTTCAGGTGCCGTACATGTAGTGCGTGGCCGGCCTCCGACACCATACCAAATTCCACGCATTTTTCCGCCGGAGCTTCCCGAATCCTACCCCCGCACTGTCAGATATACCCGCGGTCACTCCCGGAGCCCGCAATCCCGATGAAGTGAAGCCTTCGGCTTAGTCCTATTAGATTCTTTCCCAGCTATCGCCGTAATACCAATTTCATAGGTGCCGGTTGATAGTGGGAATCTCCCTTCCACTCAGCAATTTTAGATATTTCCAACAACACATATGTTGCATTTGTATGGATTCGATTATTTAACCCATATATTTGCATGTTCACTTATAAACAATTTAATCATATGGAAATTACAGGTAAAATCATTCAAATCCTTCCGGAGGAAAACTCGGCAACAGATGCCACCAAACAGTGGAAGAAAGTAGGTGCCGTTCTTGAAACAATCGAAACATACCCCAAAAAGGTATATTTTGAATTGTTCAATGAACGAATTGAACAGAATCCGATAGAAATCGGACAGAATGTGCATCTTTCCTATTCTCTGGAAAGCCGGGAATATAATGGAAGATGGTACACCTCGGTAAGAGGATTGTCGGTCACGGTTGCATAAAGCATTCCATAATCTTTAAACGGTATCCGCTTGTAGTTTATTGAGGGTTTGGGGGTTCCTCATACTTAACACTTATTCTTCTATGATAAATTTTTGATAGATTTTGTCAAGACGATTGCGCCCGACTTCTCAGTCGGGCGCAAATATTTTACACCACATCGAGAATGAATCACAACCGAGGCCGGCGGTCGAAGCGACATTTTATTGTCGCTTCGACTTTCTATATTACCGAAGCCGGAACAAGTATACATTTCACACTTCAATATCTTCCGATCAACACCTGACGCATCGAATCCAAGAAGTATTTTGATGTTGCATCGGCTAATATAAGATAATAGATAATAATACTTTTGCTCACCCACGAAAATTCTCAGATTGGACATTCCCAAATCTTGCTGCCGAATGGTTTACTTGTATTTTCTCGCAAAGTTACGATGAGGCATTCGCTTGCAATAGCTTTTATAAGGTCTGCAGCAGCCTTCCCTATTTTTATTACACAAAAATAGGGTATTCCACCGACGCTTATAACTCTGCTCTTGTAAGCTCGTTTGCCCTTCTCTCATCGTAGTTCTATGGCTCGACATACAAGTAAACCCTTCAACAGCAGGATTAAAACCTACTAAAGGGAAAACAATTTAAAAACCGTAGATTTATGAAAGCTTCCTACTCTTTTTTCGCCACTCTGTTATCCATCGAATTTGTAATAGCCGCTTCTTCTCAATTTGCTGCTGCTAAAACCATATCGCCGGAGGAGGCTTATTCTAAAGTCTTATCTTCCTCTATATCGACCGTAAAAAAAATCAAGTCGGCAAATCAATATGAACTCAAACAAACTGTGTCGGTTGATTCAATGCCTTGCATCTACTTATTTGGGAATAATGCAAATAACATGTTGGCGCTCTCTGCTGACGACAGAACTGCCCCTATTCTTGCCATCTATGATAACGACGCATCGGAGGCTCCGGATGCACCATCTAATTACTGGATTGAGTATTACGCTCAGGAAATCTCTCGCCTGAATGCCGATGATTGTTTTTCGGCAGATTGCTGTGATGAGAACTTTCCTACACTTGAAATGCACGACATTGCGCCTCTCATCACCACCAAATGGGGGTATGCGGCTCCCTTCAATGACAAGTGCTATCACTATTATACCAAGCAAAAATGCGTTCCCGGATGCACTGCAATCGCTGTAGCTCAAATAATGAACTATTGGCAATGGCCGGAAGAACACGCCTATGGAGAGTTTGGAGGCCGTTACAATGGTTATCCCACCAATTTTGAAAACGTTTCTTTCGATTGGGAAAATATGATTGATATATATAGCGAGAGTGCAACATCAATTCAAAAAGATGCAGTTTCCAATCTGATGTATTATACGGCTGTAAGCCTATCTTCCAACTTTGGAGTGTCTTCAACCTCAGCAAACACAAAAGCTATCCCCTATGCGCTGATACACCAATTCAACTACGACCCGTCCATCTCACTTATAAATAGAAATTATGTAACACCCGACATATGGAAAAATACAATTTACAACGAGTTGGCCGAAGGGCGCCCCGTTCTGTATGCGGGTCTTGATAAAAGCAGCGAAGTCGGCCACATGTTTATATGTGATGGCGTAAAACTTATTGATGGAGAAGAATATTTTCATTTCAACATGGGTTGGAGCGGAGCATCCGATGGTTACTATCTGTTATCGGCTGTAGGTGGAACTCCATACAACCAACATTCTGACGTCTGGTCAAACCCATACATTTTTATTGGTGTTAAACCCAACGAAACCGCCCAACTTGACAACTCGATAATAGGAGTAAGGCAGATGCTGACAAATAACCTGATTGAAACGGATACAAAAATCTCAGTTGACCACGTAATCCTATCGAGTGAGCGCCCTTGGTGCAATCCAATCTTAGAAGCATTCCTCGGAGTTGATATCGTCGATGGCACAGGTATTAGCTATGATTCCAAAATTCTCGGCAAAGGAATCAGAGGGGATTGGAATCGGTACTCAACCAATTGTGAAGGCTGCTGGTGGATGATTTCAGCAACTTACGACAAAACGGACTGTTTCTCCTGCGATGTTCCCGGCGAATATTTTTTGCAATTCTTCTATGAAATCAGAGATATGGAGGTGAACGTTATTACAAAAGCTCCTTTGCAGACCGCCAGGATGGATGCCGTGGAATCCCACCCTGTTTTTTCTAAAATAACTGATGTTATAGAAATTGATTCTGAAGATTCGTCTATCGGCGGCACAACATACTTCTCCCTTGCTGGCGCTTCAATAAAGGGAACACCATCCGTACCCGGTATTTATATCAAGGTTCGCGACGGAATAGCATCGAAAATTCTTATTCAATAACCCCGACTTTTCAACAATAGAGCCGACAGTCCAATTGGGTGCTATATGCTATCGTTTGCCATATAGCACCCAATCCAATACTTTGCGATTGGCTTCATCTATAAATGTCATATCATCATCAATATAAATATCTGTCACCGTTTTGGCCCCATGGCCAAGCGCCAGAGCAATATCATCTTTCGAGACTCGGAGACTACGTGCTATAGTTGCCCATGAATGGCGAGCCCAATATGTAGTCAATTCCGGCCAAATTCCCTTTGGAGCGTTCTCTTTATCTGCTTTTTTTGGCGTACCGCCTTTATTACGACCGCCCTTATTCTTTTTTGCACCTATTAGTTTCAAAGCTTTATTACATTGATGGCTGAAATTCCTGCTATCACTCCAGCGGTCTGCGATACAGAGCAAGCCTTTCTCTCCGCGATATTTTTCTATTATCGCCATTGCTTCCGGCTCAACTTTGATCGAATACAAACGGCCCGTTTTGGCCCTTTTATATTCGATATAGCCTTCTTTAGAAATACGTTTTAGTCCATGAAGATCCACCGAATTAATTCCAATCAACATAAAAATCAGCTTAAACATATCTCGATATATCTCCGCATATGGCTCACACGGGTAATCAAACAGTTTGCGTAACTCCTCTACCGATAACGCGCGTTTACGCGTTGGTTCCGGACGAATCTTGAAACGTCGAAATGGATATGCCGTTGTTATTTCATAGTCAATGGCATGGTTAAATACAGCTCGAATATTGCGTAGATGAATGTTTCGAGCGTTTTTCGTGGCGGTTTTTGCACAATATGCCTCAAAAGCCGTAAGCCACTTCAAATCTATATCTTCAAATTGTTTCCGGTCTATATCTGAATCAAAGGCTCGAATTTTATCAAGTGTATGCTTATATACACCTTTTGTTCCTGGCTTTTCTTTCCCGTCGATAAATGACTGAAATTCCCGCGTAAAATCGCCTTGGGAAGCTTTCTCCTTGACTTCAATTCCAAGCAAACGATACTTGAGAATCTTTCGAACTTCTTTCACATCCATATCTGTTTTGTGTGATTCCGCAAGCTCGACTTTTAATTCTCGTATTATTGCATTCCATACTGCAAGTGTCTTTACAAGCCGGATGTCTTTTGACTGCCCATTAAGCGCCAGTTCCAATTCTTCCGGCGTGATTTCAAAACCCATTGTCAGTTCCGTTTTCTTTCGATTGTTTATAATACGAAGTCTAAGCATTGACCGACCATCTGTAGTAATAAAAAATTTAGTCGTCAGCATTGTAAAGATTTGTATAGTAAAGTTAATTAAAATTAAACAAAGTGCCTTATAGCAGGCCGTTTTTCGGATGCTCAGTGAAACATGAGTGAAACATTTTGGAACAAATATAAAAAAAACGGCATAATACGGTACTAAGTTTAACAGAAATTTACGGTACTTGACAGTATTTGACACAACAAATGCGTCGAAAATCAGGTTTTACTATCTGATTTTCAACGTATTGTTCTTCGAGCGGTAGACGAGGCTCGAACTCGCGACCCTCAGCTTGGGAAGCTGATGCTCTACCAACTGAGCTACTACCGCATCGGTTTTACGTCTGCAAAGATAAAGCCTTTCGCCGAATTTTGCAAAAAAATCGCAGTTTAGTAACCAGACAAATCTGAAAGGAACCAAATCAAAACTTCGGTTTCTCAGCAGATGAAAAGGTGTAGGCGCGTGGGGGCTGTGTCGGTGGGAATACGCCCGGACGGGATAGTAAACTGCAGAGGGAGATAATCTGTGGAAAAGGTCGCCATGGTGCCGCCCACCCCCACGGCAAGCAGAGCGTCGGCCGCCCCATATAGCGCATACTGCAACTGGCAGCTTCCCATAGGCGCGATGCGGCGGAGGGTGGCGGTCATTACGATACCCGTAACGTCGAGGTCTACCACCAGCGGTGTTTCAGCAGTCGCACCGAATACGGCCGCCTTAGCCACGTCGAGAGTGATTACCGAATTCAGATGCGCGATTTTTTCGGCTACAGTCAGGGTATGCCATGCGGGCGCCGGCTCCTTTTCTCCATATTCCTCCAGAGGTTCGGCAACTGCGTCACAGGGGTCCCCCGCGTCAATCCTGCCGCAAACCACGGGCAGATACCGCTCATCCCATCCTATCGCCCTCGCATACGCAGTGAACACCTCCTCCACAAGTTCCGGCACAAAGCCCGTGTGGGTCTGAAAATGACTCACGAACGCAGCCACCTGCTCCGTACCCTCTCCGAAAGTGGAAAACCGCTCGAAAGCCCGGCTGCGGATGGCCGTCCGCAGGGCGAAGCGAAGGGCAGGACGCCGGTCGAAGCACTCCAGCTGGTCAAGACGGTCGAGAGCAGCCGCCGGGAGCGTCTGCCCGTCGGCCGACAATTCCGTTATAGCCTGGCGTATAGCTTCGTCGAGTTTCATACCGGCAAAGTTAACAATTATTTCCGAATACGTACACCTGTAACATATCCGTACACCACCGTAAACACCAAATGCCAAATTATCAACAATTTAAGTTTTTGGCACGCTTTCTGCATCCTTATCTGGCACAAACCGAAACATATTTACGCCAATCAAAAATTCCAACCCATATGGACCGTGAGATATCAGCAGATATTAAAAAATCCCGCCGACGCCGCGTGGTGCTCCGCATCGCTGCCGGAATAGCCGTAGCCGGAGTAATCGTGGGGCTTATCGCCGCGTTCTCGACTCCGACAGTCAAATTTACCGAAATTCAAACCGGTACCGTGAGCCGCGGTGCGCTTGAAACGACCGTACGCGCCAGCGGCACCGTGGCGCCGGCATTCGAGATGATAATCAACTCTCCGGTGGAAAGCCGCATCGACGAAGTCTACTGCCATGCCGGCGACACGCTCGCCGAAGGCACTCCCCTGCTGCGCCTCGACCTCACGGCCGCCGAGACCGAACTGAAAACCCTCGACGATGAGCGCCGCCGCCTCCATCTCGAAAACGAGCAGACCCGCCTTACCAACCGCACCTACATCGCCGACCTCGAGATGCAGATGCGTGTAAAAGAAATGGAGCTTAACCGCCTGCGACAGGAAATGTGCAGCGAACGTCGGCTCGACAGCATCGGCTCCGGCACTGGCGACCGCGTGCGCCAGGCCGAATTCGCCTACGAGACGGCGCGCCTCCAGCTCGACCAGTTGCGCAGACAGCTTGCCAACGAGCGCGGCGTGCGCGCCAACTCCGAGAAAATGAAGCATCTGGAAATCAACATCTTCAACAAAAACTACGCCGAGAAGGAGCGCACGCTCGACGACGCCAAACTTCGCTCTCCGCGCGCAGCCACTCTCACCTTCATCAACGACCGCGTGGGCGCCCGCGTGGGCCAGGGCGAGAGAGTTGCCACAATCGCCGACCTCAGCCATTTCAAGATATCTTCTGAAATCTCCGACGCGCTGGCCACCCGCGTGGTACCCGGCGGAGGCGTCACGGTGAAAATAGGCTCGACCGCCATCGAGGGGCACATCACTGCAGTGGAACCCACCTCGAAAGGTGGCGTGATTACCTTCGACGTCGCCCTCGACGACGATACCAATCCCCGCCTGCGCTCCGGCCTGCGGGTTGATGTACACGTGAAATGCGACATCCGCGACGATGCCGTCCGCATCCCCGCAGGCTCCTACTACCGCGGTCCCGGCGACTATACCATCTTCACCGTCGACGGCAACGCCCTGCGCGCACACAAGGTGAAGCTCGGCGACTCAAACTACGAATATGTCGAGGTAATCTCCGGCCTCAACCCGGGCGAGACCGTGGTGACCTCCGACATGACCCCATATGCCAACAAATCAAAACTTAACTTAAAATGAGCATCATCAGCCTCAACGGTGTGGAGAAAGTATACCGCACCAAAGAAATCGAGACCATAGCCCTCGACAACGTTAACCTCGACGTAGACCGCGGCGAATTCCTCAGCGTAATGGGTCCGTCGGGTTGCGGAAAATCCACACTCCTTAATATAATAGGACTGCTCGACTCCCCTACCAAGGGCACGGTATCCATCAACGACACCGACACCCACGGCATGGGCGACGACTCCCTCGCACGCTTCCGCAACTCAAGCATCGGTTTCGTGTTCCAGAGTTTCCATCTCATCCCCACACTTAGCGTGGCCGACAACGTGGAGCTCCCTCTGCTCTACCGCAAGGGGGTATCGACCGCCGAACGCCGGCGCCTGGTGGAGCAGGTAATCGAGCGTGTGGGGCTCACCCACCGCATGCGCCACATGCCTGCCCAGCTTTCCGGCGGACAGTGCCAGCGAGTGGCCGTGGCACGCGCCATAGTCGGCAACCCCGAGATTATCCTCGCCGACGAGCCCACCGGCAACCTTGACTCGAAGATGGGCGCAGAAATCATGCAGCTGCTCCACGACCTCAACCGCAACGACGGACGCACCGTCGTAATGGTGACCCACAACGAGGAGCAGGCGCGCCAGACCGACCGTATCGTGCGTTTCTTCGACGGCCGCATGATCTGATTCCTTCACGAACTATTGATTATCAAAGCTATGAAAATGATAAAAGAAGCCTGGACCGACATGCGCAACCAGCCGGTGATAGGCATCGTAACGGTTATCGGTACCGCCCTGGCAATCTTCCTCATTATGATTGTCACCATCAGCGCGCAGGTAAAGACAATGCCCATCGCCCCGGAGAACAACCGCGACTGCTCGCTCCACGCAAAGTTCATCTGTCTTATGAAGAATGACAGTCAGGGCAACTCCTCGAGCATGATTTCCGAGGAAGCCGCCCACGACCTCTATTTCGATCTCGACGGCGCGGAAACCGCCACAGTCTATACCGATCCATATGCTTCGGCCCTTAATGCCGACGGCGAGCCTCCGATGCGGGTTGCCCTACGCGAAACCGACCCGAACTACTGGAAGGTGTTCGACTTCACTTTCATCGACGGCACACCCTTCTCGGCTTCGTCACAACGCAACTCAGTGGTACTCAGCCGGTCGGTGGCACGCCATCTTCTCGGCACCGACAAGGCCGTGGGCCGACGTCTCATGCTCAACCGCTACGAGCCCTATACCGTGGTCGGCGTGGTTGATGACGTCTCCCAGCTGGCCGACCGCGCCTATGCCGAAGCCTGGATTCCAATCACAGCCAAACACGACACATCAGATTCGCCCGGCCTGGGAGACTTCTGCGTGACGGTCCTCGCCCGTTCCGCCTCCGATTTCCCCAAAATCCATGCCGACGTAAAGCGTCGCGAGGCGCAGTTCAACCTCAAGCTCGAACCCTTCGGATATAAGCTCGCCCTTTTCGGCGCACCCTATACTCAGGACGATGCCCAGTATCTTCAGTACAGCAATGGCGGTCCCGATACGGAGACCCCGCGCCGCGAACGCCTGATTGTCTACGCCATCCTTCTGCTCGTGCCGGCCGTAAACCTCTCCACTATGACCCAGAGCCGCCTGCGCCATAAGGTCAGCGAGTTCGGCGTGCGCCGCGCCTTCGGATGCACGCGCCGGCGCCTCGTGGCCGACATCCTCACCCAGAATTTCTTCATAACCCTCGCCGGAGGCATTCTCGGCCTGATTTTCAGCCTGGTATTCGCCTGGCTGTTCGCCGGATCGCTGCTGATCGGCGCCAAATACGTCGTCGGATCAGCCACCAACATCTCCATAATCTCGCTGCTCGACTGGCGAATCCTTCTCGCAGCTCTCGGTTTCTGCTTCGTGCTTAACCTGCTATCGAGCGGCATCCCCGCCTGGCGCGCCTCGCGCATCCACGTGGTCGAAGCCATAGGCGGCATACGCAAATAAACTGAACAACGACTTTTTTATCTCATAACTCCGACATAATACATATCTCCATGTCACGCAGACTTCTAAAACAGATGGCCACCGAATGGAGCTCCAACATCTGGCTCGTGGTAGAGCTGATTGTGGTAAGCGTGGTGCTCTGGTATATCTCCGACTTCCTCTATATTAAGGCCGACGTCGCCCTCCAGCCGATGGGACTGCAGACCGAGCGCGTCTTCACGGTCTCACTCACGGCAATCGACCCCTCGGCGCCCGACTGGAATCCCGCCGATTCGACCGAGAATACTCATGCCGACAACTCGCGCATCCTCTACGAGCGCATAAAGGCCGATCCCGCCGTAGAGATTGCCGCACGCACTTATTTCGGTGTGCCCAACGAATTCAATCTCAGCGGCACCAATCTCTTCAACGCCGACGACACCGACTCGCTCGCGGTTATCGGCACCATCTCCCAGCGTTTCATCACGCCAGAATATATCGAGATGTTCGCCATCCGCGGCACCAACGGCGAATCGCCGGCCGAGATGCGACGGATTTTCGAGAGCGGCAAGATTCTCGCCACATCCGACATGATTTTCTGCAAATTTCCCCACAAGCAGTATGATTCCTGGAAGGAAATTTACGACGAGATGGACGGCTACGACGTTCGCGAAATGCTCTCACGCCAGTTCTATATCGGCAGCGACTCCACGGAAATCTCCATCGGTGGCATCATCGAGCCTATAAAACGCTCAATCCACGAAAGGCCCATCCCCCAGATTCTTCTTCCCATGGCGGAGGGCAACGAGCTTAACACGGCCCGCATCCTTGTAAAAGTACGTCCGGAGGCCGTCGACGGCTTCAAGAAGCATATCCTCGGAAGCTCATGGACGCGCTCCGGCAACATCTATATCAGCAATATTGCCGAAGTCGACTCGCTCGGCTACTACCACCGCGTCCAGAAGAGCACCGAAATCCGCAACCACATCGCGCTGATGGTGTTCGTGCTCGTAAGCATCTTCCTCGGGCTGCTCGGCACCTTCTGGTTCCGCACCCAGCAGCGTGTGGGCGAAATTGCCATCCGCAAGGTAAACGGAGCCACCTCGCGCTCCATCTTCCGGCGCCTCATTTCCGAAGGGCTTATTCTGCTTACGGTTGCCACCATCCCCGCCCTCGGCCTCGACTGGCTGCTGACCCATCTGGAACTCAACTCCCCGCGCCTCTGGGTCTACTATTTCGAACCCCTGCGCTTCATAGCCTGCGCCGCCTTTGCTTACCTGATGCTCGCCCTGATGATTGTGGGCGGCATATGGTTCCCCGCCTCGCGCGCCATGCGCGTCGATCCCGCCGTAGCCATCAAGGACGAATAAAACCGCACCTTCCTCTCTCCTGCTCCACACTTATGTCTATGTTTTCAGATTTCAGAATCCTTTTCCCGCTCCGCGCCGCTTTCGCAGCCATGGCTCTCTCTGCTACCGTTTCCATGGCTGCAGCGGCCGCGCCGGCCGACACGCTCACGCTATCGCTCGACGACGCCATCGCCCGTGCGCGCGCCAACAGCGTCGACGCAGCCGTGGCGCTCGACGAGCTCCGCCAGGCCTACTGGGAATACCGAACCTACCGCGCCGACCTGCTGCCGGAAGTCACATTCAATGCCACCCTCCCGGCCTACTACAAGCAGTACACCTCCTATATGGATGCCGACGGCGCCTACTCGTTCGTGCGCAACAACTACCTGCAGATGAACGGCTCCATCGCCGTCAGCCAGTCGATATGGCCTACCGGAGGTACGCTCTCGCTCACCACGAGCCTCGATTTCTACCGCGATCTCGACCAGGTAGCCGCCGGCAACCGCTTCATGAGCATTCCGGTGGCGCTCACTCTCAACCAGCCTGTGTTCGGCGTGAACCATACCAAATGGCGCCGCCGCATTGAGCCGGAGCGCTACGCCGAGGCCAAGGCGGCCTTCCTCAGCGCGTCGGAAGATGTGGCACTTCAGGCCATCGACCTCTATTTCTCGTTGCTGCTGGCCGTTGAAAACCACCGCATCGCCCTCCAGAACCTCGACAACGCCTCGCGCCTCTACGAGGTGGCCAAAGAAAAACGCGAGATGGGTCAGATAAGCCGCAACGACCTGCTGCAGATGGAACTCAACCGTCTGGACGCCACTTCGGAACTTACCGACTGCGAGAGCGCCCTCAAGCAGGCCATGTTCACCCTGCGCGCCTTTCTCGACCTTCCCGAAAGCGTAGACATATCGCCTGTGATGCCCGCGCGCACGCCACGTGCCGAAATCACCTATGCCGACGCCCTCGACCGCGCCCTGGCCAACAACAAGTTTGCCCGCAACGTGCGCCGGCGCCAGCTCGAGGCCGACTACGCCGTGGCCTCGGCCAAAGGCGACCTCCGCGAGATCAGCCTCTTCGCGCGCGTAGGCTTCACCGGCACCGACTCCGGCATCGGGCAGGCCTACCGCCGTCTCCACGACAACCAGGGCGTGGAGCTCGGCCTCTCGATTCCCCTGCTCGACTGGGGGAAGCGCCGCGGCAAGGTAAAGGTGGCCGAAAGCAACCGCCGTGTGGTCGAAAGCACCATCCGCCGCGAGACGATGGACTTCAACCAGGATATCTTCATACTCGTGGAGCGCTTCAACAACCAGCGCCGGCAGCTTGATATCGCACGCCGCGCCGACGAAATCGCCGCACAGCGCTACGCCACCAATGTGGAGACCTTCATGATCGGCCGCATCTCCACGCTCGACCTCAACGACTCTCAGGCCAAAAAAGACAGCGCCCGCCAGAATTTTGTAAATCAGCTATTCCGCTACTGGAGCTACTACTACCGTCTGCGCTCGCTCACGCTCTGGGACTACGAGCTCCACACCGGCATCGACGCCGATTTCAGCAAAATTCTCCGCCAGTGATACGCCGACCGATTCCTATAATTTCCGTACCTTTGCAATATGATTCTCATTGTTGACGACAACGAAACCGTGCGGCTCTCGCTATCGCTGCTTCTGAAGCGGGCCGGCCACGACGTTGCGGCCGTCGCTACGCCCGACGAGGCAATCACGGCGGCACGCTCCGGGGCCTCGCTGCGCCTGGCCGTTATCGACATGAATTTCTCAACCGCCACCGACGGGCGCGAAGGGCTCGAACTTCTGCGGCGCCTCAAGGTGCTCAGGCCCGATCTGCCCGTTATCCTCATTACTGCCTGGGGAAGCATCCCCCTGGCCGTAGAGGGGATGCGTCTCGGCGCCTGCGACTTCATCACCAAGCCGTGGGTGAACCGCGTAATGCTTCAGCGGGTGGAGACAGCCCTCGCCCTGGCCGCTCCCAAGGCCGACGTTTCCTGCGGCGATTTCGATTCTTCAGGCATAATCGGCAGCGACACGGCGCTCTCATCCGTGCTCCGTACGGCCGCCCGCATAGCCTCCACCAACGCCTCGGTGCTGATTCTCGGCGAGAACGGCACCGGCAAGGAACTTATCGCTCAGGCCATACACCGCAATTCGCCGCGGCGCGACGGGCCGTTCGTCATGGTGAACCTCGGCGGCATCTCGCGCTCGCTCTTCGAGAGCGAGATGTTCGGACACGCCAAAGGCGCATTTACCGGCGCCGTAGCCGACCGCAAGGGCCGCTTCGAGCTGGCGGACAAGGGCACGATTTTCCTCGACGAGATCGGCGACCTCGACGCAGGCAGTCAGGTGAAACTGCTGCGTGTGCTCCAGGAGCACACCTTCGAGCGGCTCGGCGACTCAACCCCGCGCCAGAGCGATTTCCGCCTTATTGCCGCCACCAATGCCGATCTTCAGGCCATGGTGGCCGACGGCCGTTTCCGCGAGGATCTTTTCTACCGCATCAACCTCATAGTGCTGCGGCTCCCCCCTCTGCGCGAGCGTCTCGACGACATCGGACCTCTCGCCTCACACTTCGCCGCAAAAGCTGCCTCGGCCATGGGCCTCAAGGCGCCGGAGATTGCACCCGATGCCATCGCATGGCTGCGTTCGCTCCCCTGGCCCGGCAATATACGCCAGCTTCGCAACCTGGTTGAGCGCACTGTGCTTCTTACCCCGTCGCCGCGCCTCCACGCCGACGATTTCCGCACTACCGCGGCAATGGCCGGCGAAACGCAGCAATCCGACAGCAAGGATACCCCAGCATCGCCCGCAAGTCTCGACGATTCCGAGCGCCGCGCCGTAGAGGCAGCCATGCGCACGGCCAAGGGAAATGTGACGCATGCAGCCTCAATCCTTGGTGTCACACGCCAGACGCTTTACCGCAAACTCAAGAAACACGGCCTCGCCGACTGACATAAGTAGCCGGTCGAAATTCTTTTACCGCAGCTCCGCTCCCCATGAAAGTTTTACGCTATAAATGGCTATGGCTTGCGGCTCTTCTCGCCGCCGCTTCATGCACCCTCCTGTGCGCCATCGGCTCGCCCACCATCTGGTGTACGGGCGCCGGCGCGCTCGCCACGCTCATCCTGATTATGCTCTATTTCGCCATGGTGCGACCCATGCAGGCAGCCGCCCGCGGTATGGAGCTGCTGCGCGGCCACGACTACAGTAGCCGTCTGGCCCGGGTGGGCCTCCCCGACGCCGACCGCATCGTCGACCTCTTCAACAGCCTGATGCACTCCCTCAAGGAGGAACGCCTGCTGCAAAACGAACGAAACTCTTTCCTCACGCGCCTCATCGACGCCTCGCCAATGGGAATTCTTATTCTCGGCTTCGACGGCGAAATCGAGACGGCCAACCCTTGGGCTCGCACCCGTCTGGGCTTCGGGCGCGACGACAACCTGCCACCGCTCGATGCTCTTTCGGGGCCGATTGCCGACTCCATCCGCTCGCTTGAACCCGGAGGAGTCCGGACCGTAAACCTACGCTGGTGTGGCGAAGGCATTTACCGTATCTCGCGCCTATGGTTTATGGACCGCGGATTCCGGCGCCAGTTCATCATGATCGAGAGTCTTACCGACGAAGTGCGCCTCGCCGAGAAATCCGCCTATGCCAAGGTGATACGCCTTATGGCCCACGAGGTCAACAATACCCTTGCAGGCATGCAGTCTACCCTCGAGACTCTCGCAATAATCCATGAGGACGACGACCCCGATGTAGCGCGCCTTATAGCGGGATGCACCGCCCGATGCCGCTCGCTCGGGTCGTTTATATCAAGCTACGCCGACGTAGTGAAGATTCCCGCCCCGCGGCTCGAACGCCTCGATATCGCCCGATGGCTCGACTCCCGCAAGGCCTTTCTGGAATCGGTGGCCCACGGCGTAGCAGGCCAGCACTGCTCGCTGACAATGGAACTTCCGGAGACCGAAGCGATTGCATCGTTCGACGAAGTACTCCTCGAGCAAGCCCTTGTCAACATCGTGAAAAACGCCGCAGAGAGCATCCGCGACGCCGCCCGGACCAACGGCAACATCCGCCTGACCCTCATAGAGAATGCCGGTTCGCCGTGTAGCGGTCCCACACTTACTATTGCCGACAACGGCTCGGGAATATCTCCGGAGGCACACGGACGCCTCTTTTCATCCTTCTACACCTCAAAAACCGGCGGCCAGGGCCTCGGACTTATGTTCGTTGCCGAAATTCTGAGCAGCCACGGCTGCCGATTCTCGCTCGAACCGCTTCCCGATGCTTCCGGCGCCACCTTCCGCATCTCCTTCCCCCGCCAATAACCTCAATCAAAAGCTCTTACTGCTTTTATAAATCTGAGGGCGTGTCATAATAGCCCATCTGGGTCGTCGCCTGAGGGGTTCGGGTTCGGT
>ENA-OZES01000127-OZES01000127.1-human-gut-metagenome-genome-assembly--contig:-NODE-127-length-57501-cov-6.037218_pt1 | contig 57501 bp, 51 predicted proteins | sample MGYA00245068_ERZ653609 | MGnify/ENA primary metagenome ERZ653609 (study PRJEB26926, sample SAMN06164898) | human gut metagenome | biome: ENVO:00009003; feature: ENVO:2100002; material: ENVO:00002003... | reverse complement strand
ATCTACACTTCTAGCTTCGTCGGCAGCGTCAGATGTGTATAAGAGACAGCATCTAGGAAGGCTTCAACATTCGCTGTTGCCGATGACGGAAGATCTCCCAGTCCGGCACGCTTACGCACCTCATTGACCGCAGCAATAGCATCAGCGGACGGAGCTGCATTGTTTTTACGTACTTCGGCTTCCGCATACATGAGCAATACATCTGCCCAACGGGCTAACGGTATATCAGTCCCCTGAAAAGCCGTGGCCGTTTCAACCGGGAATTTATTAATTATAAATCCGTCCCATGTGGTTGTATTCCGGTCAATCCAAGTTCCGGACAGCCCAAATTACCCCTGATGAGCAGCCAGTTACCGAAAATATTCACACAGTTGGCTATCAGGATTATCACCATTGGCATCATGGTGCGCTGGATGGCATAGGCCCATTGTGCAAACAGATTGAAAAGAGCTATCGGTATCACTCCGGCCAGATAAATAAGAAAGTAGGGCCTTATGATTGGCAGCAGCTCGTCAGGAAGTCCGAACCGGTGCAGATTGAGAAATACCACGCCCATGATGGCAGTGATGAGAAGAGCAAAAAGCAGATTGACCCACATTCCGGTGCGCAACAGCGACCCTATTTCGTGATCGCGCTTTTGGGTGAATAGCGCACCCACAAGCGGGGTGAGGCCGTAGGTGAACCCCACGCACGCAAAAATGCTCACATTGAACAGATTGTTGACAAACGAAGCGCTTGCCAATGCTTCGGTGGAGTATTGCCCCACCATATTGGTGTCGGCAAACCCCACAAGAATGTTGCCCAGCTGTCCGATGAGGATAGGTAGCCCCAGCGTGATGATGCGCCAGTATGTGGTGCCGCCTTTCTGCATCAATACTGCTCGTTGGCGTTGGGGAAGGTTACATCCTTCACATCGCTCACATATTGTCCGATGGCTCCTGACATGGCAGTGAACATATCGGCGTAAACGCGCAGGAACTTGGGTTTGAATCCGCAGTTCATACCCAGCATATCCTGCACCACTATGATTTGGCCGTCCACATCGCTGCCGGCTCCAATACCTATCACAGGGATGCTCACTTCGCGGGCCACTCTTGCTGCCAGTTGGGCCGGAATTTTTTCAAGCACCAAAGCGAAGCACCCCACCTCTTCAAGCATCTTGGCATCATTGAGGAGCCGTTCAGCCTCGGCTTCACCTTTGGCGCGAACGCCATAGCCGCCAAACTGGTTGACACTCTGTGGAGTGAGGCCGAGATGACCGCACACGGGAATACCTGCGCAGAGCACTTTTTCAAGGCTCTCGCGAATCTCTTTGCCACCTTCCATTTTCACACCGGCGGCTCCGGTTTCGCGCATCACTTTCACAGCGCTGTGGAGAGCCGACATTGGGTCGCCCTGATATGTGCCGAAAGGCATATCCACAATCACCATGGCTCGTTTGGCTCCTTTCACAGTGCCTTTGGCAAAGGTGATCATGTCGTCGAGAGTGATAGGCAGAGTGGTTTCGTTGCCCATCATCACATTGCTGGCGCTGTCGCCAACAAGGATAAGGTCGGCACCGGCGGCATCCACAATAGTGGCGGTGGTATAGTCGTAGGAAGTGATACAAGCAATTTTCTCGCCGTTCTGCTTCATTTTGCGCAGTGCGGCAGTGGTAACTTTAGGTTTGGCCTGTTCGTTGTATGTTGACATGACGAAAAAGTAATGGTTTTGCGGCCACAAAGGTAGCAACTATTTTTCACTAATCCGTCACCCGCTAAAAAAGGTGTGAATAATATAGTACAAGTGTGAAAGTTTGTGATTAAAAAGTTATATCTTTGCGCTATAATATCAAAAAAAGCATACCAACCCACAAAACATGAGCTATAGTTTTCTGGATTTCTTAGGCCTGTTAGGTTCCGTAGGATTGTTTCTCTACGGTATGAAAGTGATGAGTGAGGGATTGCAAAAAGCCGCCGGCGACCGGTTGCGCAATATTCTGTCTGCAATGACCCGCAATCGTTTTACCGGCACATTAACCGGTTTTTTAATCACCGCCTTGATTCAGAGCTCGTCAGCATCTACAGTCATGGTGGTGAGTTTTGTTAATGCTGGTTTGATGACTCTCGCTCAGTCTATCGCCGTGATTATGGGTGCGAATGTGGGCACAACATTCACGGCTTGGGTGATAGCTTTGTTTGGCTTCAAGGTCAATATCTCGGCTTTCGTGCTTCCGCTGATTGGGTTGAGTGTGCCGTTGCTGTTCAGCCACAAGAGCCGCACCAAGAGCATGGGCGAGTTCCTTGTAGGGTTCGCGTTCCTGTTCATGGGTCTTGACCTTATAAGTCAGTATGTTCCTGATTTGCAGAGCAATCCGGAGATGTTTGCGTTTTTGGAGCGTTATGCTTCAATGGGATATTTGAGCGTGCTGATATTCCTTGCTGTAGGTATAGTGCTGACCATGGTGATACAATCGTCCGCGGCTACATTTGCCATCACTCTTATAATGTGCAGCAAGGGGTGGATAGATTTTCCGCTCTCATGTGCGCTCGTGTTGGGATCCAACATAGGCACCACCATCACACCGCTGCTTGCATCGATGAGCGGTAATGTGGCCGCGAAGCGCGCTGCGATCTGCCATCTGATGTTCAACCTTCTGGGCACAGTGTGGGTGATGTGTGTTTTCTACCCGTTTGTGGATCTCAATGTGTGGCTCACCGAAGTTCTCGGTCAAGGCAACCCGGAGAGTCTTGCAGGATATGTGAAGCATATAGAGCTCACGCAGCCCGATGTTTACAATCATTTGTTTGACAACTCCCTCCCTGCGGGTCATGATGTGGCAATTAAAGTGGCCGCTCTCCAGCAGAGTGTGTCGATAGGATTGTCGGTGTTCCACACCGTGTTCAATCTCATCAACCTGAGCATCATGATATGGTTCACCAATCTTTATGTGAAGATTGTGGAGCGTCTGGTGCCTGTCAAGAACAAGGAGGATGAGGAGTTCCAGCTCAAATTCATATCCGGCGGTCTGATGAATGCTTCCGAGCTCAATATAGCTCAGGCTGAAAAAGAGATCTATGTGTTTGCCGAGCGTGTGGAGCGAATGATAGCCATGGCCAAGCAACTCACACACACCAAAGGCGACTCCGATGAGTGGAGCCAGCTCTACTCGCGCCTTGAGAAATATGAGGATATATCCGACCGCATGGAGATTGAGATAGCGCACTACCTTAACCGCTGTTCGGAGGGCCGTCTGTCCAATGAGGGTAAGCTTAAAATCGCTGCCATGCTCCGTATAGTGGGCGAGATTGAGAGCATCGCCGACTGCTGTTCCGGTGCCGGAAAGATTCTCATCCGCAAGCAGCAGGGAGGTGTGCATTTCAACCGCGAGATTCACGACAATATCGACCACATGTTTGCCCATGTGTCCAAGGCCATGACCAACATGGTGGCTTTGCTGCGCGACATCGAGCATGCCCGCGAGAGCGAAATCATAAAGAGCTATAATATGGAGCGTGAAATCAACAACTACCGCAATCAGCTCCGCACTGCAAATATCGAGAATATCAACAACAAACACTATGAATATCAAGCCGGTATTTACTATATGGATCTCATTTCCGACCTTGAGAAAACCGGCGACTACATCATAAATGTTGTTGATACCATCCGTGAGCAGATACGCCATGCTGCCGCATGATTAGATTAAAATTGTGTCACAAAATCAATACAAACCTGCGTTTGCTCTTAAACATATCCTCATAAAAGCGTATTTTTGTGCCATTCATCACTGATTTATCTCTTTCAAAGCATTGCTTGAACCTGAACCATGAGTGTCGTTGACGCAAAAAATGAAGCCGCGGGCGATAGAATATTCATCGTTGACCGCGAACAAATGATGTGTGAGCTTTTGCAGTATCGCTTCGAGAACGAAGGATATGCTGTGGAAATTGCTCATGACGGGCGTTCCGCACTCCAGCGCGACCTCTCGGTGTTCAGCATCATTCTGGTGGATCTGATGGATTGTGATTTCACCGGAATACAGTTTACCCGCTCCGTAAAGTCCAATATCGAAACCTACCATGTGCCGGTGATTATTGTCAGCTCCAGCTCCTCGGAGGACGATATAGTGATGGGTCTTGATTCCGGAGCCGACGACTACCTTACCAAACCGTTCTCCACCCGCGAGCTTGTGGCCCGTGTGCGCTCGGTGATACGCCGCCATCGCACTACCTCAGGACGCAAAATGAGCAATGTGATGCGCTTTGAGTCGCTGGAGTTGGATCTTGGTGCGGGAACAGTGAAGATAGATGGCGACAGGGTGTCGCTCACACGCACCGAATTTCTCATTCTTGCCATGCTGCTGCGCCATAAAGGCCAGTTTTTCGAGCGTGCCGAGATTCTTCACGAGGCATGGGAGGATGAGTCGTCCGCATCAGAGCGCACAGTTGATACCGGTATCTCGCGTCTGCGCAAGAAGATAGGCGATTATGGGCGGCATATTATCAACCGTCAGGGTTTTGGTTACGGATTCGTTGAATAATGGCACGTTCTACCCGTACTCCGCTTCCTCCATGCAGCACTCCCGGTATTCTTGAAGCTGGATGTGATGAGGCAGGCCGCGGTTGTCTCGCCGGTCCGGTGTGCGCCGCCGCGGTTATTCTCCCGCCTGATTTCTCCCACCCTTTGCTCAACGACAGCAAACAGCTGTCGGAAGCCCGGCGCGATATACTCCGCCCCATTATAGAGCAGCATGCCATAGCGTGGGCAGTGGCGATGGTGAGCCCCGAGGAGATTGACCGCATCAACATACTCCAGGCATCAATCCTTGCCATGCACCGCGCTCTCGACGGGCTGTCGGTGACCCCGCAGGCTGTGATTGTGGATGGCAATAAATTCCATCCCTGGCGTGATGTGCCGTTCACCACGTATGTCAAGGGCGATGGACGGTTCGGCAACATTGCCGCCGCCTCCATCCTTGCCAAAACCCACCGCGATGAGCTGATGAATAATCTTCATGCGCAATTCCCGGCCTATCACTGGGCCTCCAACAAGGGGTATCCCACCACCGACCACCGCGCTGCCATTGCAGCTTACGGAGCCACGCCTCACCACCGTCTTTCTTTCCGTCTTCTTGACAATCAGCTCACACTCTTCTGACATTTGATTTGTGGTAGTGTCAAAATAATTGTATTTTTGCCGAAAATGTGTGCGCTATGACCAAACTATCAGCTACCATTCTGACCTTCAATGAGCAGCATCGCATCCGCGCTTGCGTGGAGTCACTCCGTGATGTGGCTGATGAGATTGTGGTGGTGGATTCCGGCTCCACCGACTCCACTGTGGAGATGTGCCGTTCCATGGGATGCAAGGTGAGCATACGCCCATTCCGTGGCTATGGTGCCCAGCGTCAGTATGCCACATCTCTCACCACCCATTCCTATGTACTGTCGCTGGATGCCGATGAGGTGCTGTCGCCCGCGTTGCGTCAGGCGCTTTTGGAGCTTAAGGAGCAAGGGTTTGCCCACAGAGGGTACAGTATGTCGCGTCTGAATTTCTACTGTGGAGTGCCTGTGAAGCATTGCGGGTGGTATCCCGACACACAGGTGAGGCTGTTTGACAAGCGCTATGCCAACTGGAATCTGCGCGATGTGGCTGAAAAGGTGATTTTCCGCGACAATATCACTCCCGTGCCTGTTGACGGCGATATTCTCCACTACCGTTGCGACACTCCCGAGGAGTATGCCGAGAAAGAGAGCAGCCATGCCTATATTCTTGCCCACGATATAGCCGCTGCCAAGGGCGATATACTTCCCGCTGAGCCGGTGATGGCTGCTCTGAAAGCTTTTTTCAATTGCTATATAATGCAGGGCGGTATTCTTGACGGACTGGCCGGCAGGCGTATAAGTGTGTCGCGCTACCGCTCCACCCTGCTGGCTCATTCAGCAGCCCGCAAGGTGCGCGCCAAATCCTGACTCAGATACAATTCCTTCCTATCCACCATGCCAAAACGGCTACGGCCCATAATATGATGGCCTTGGTGCTGTTGAGTGTGTTGTATAACCCCGGCATCCTGTGGCGCATGAGTGATGCCACAACCATCAGGATGATTATGGGGAGTGCCGTCACGAGAAAGGCATTGTAGTGCCATGCTTGCGCTATATTTCCGGTGAGCAAGGAATGGATGGCCCGCTGCGAGCCGCATCCGGGACATTCAAGCCCTGTGAGCGATAGAAACATGCAGCGTGGGAAAAAGTGCGTGGAAGGGTCCACGAAGGCATACAGAGCCACTAAAACAGCTCCTGCAAGCACTGCGGACAGATATATGATGCTGCGGCGTGGTTTCAAAGCATCGACAGCATCAGGAAAGGTGTGGTGATGAGGCCGAGCACAATGCTGAGTATTATCCAAAGTTGCGCTCTCTCCGAGCATTTTTCCGCTCCTTTGAGGTCGCCTCCTTCGTAGCGTGACGACACTTGTGCTGAAAAATAGATGGCCGCAATGCCGCATGGAATACAGCATAGTAGGGTGACGATGATGCTCCATGCCAGATAAGTGGCGGGCATGGGTGTCTTGTTGCGGCTGTCGTCGGGCGCTGCCGGCGCACCAGGCACCGATGGGCCGTAGAGGATACGTGGACGGGGCACCGGGGGCGGAGGTGTGGGACGGAGATTGACCATCGCCTCCAGTTCGGGCAGTTCACCGGCACGTTTCCAGTCGGCGAGTCCGGCACGCCACACAGGGGTGTCGGCACAGATGTGGATCTGTGCCAACTCCTCTGCGGTCAGCGGACCGAGTTTCTCATTGTTGATAATAACCCAGTATTTCATCAAAAGAATTTTTCTTCGTGGCCGAGGATGTCGGAGAGCAGATTGTTGGCCAGGCGGCTGGCACCGATGCGGAAATAGCGGTTGTTGAGCCATTTATCCCCGAGTATATGCTTCACGATGGTGTAGTAGGCCAGAGCCTCGTCGGTGGTGGACACACCGCCGGCGGGTTTGAAACCAACCATATTGCCGGTGGCATCGTAATACTCCTTGATACATTGACACATGATATATGCTGCCTCGAGTGAAGCACCGGGATACCCTTTGCCGGTGGATGTTTTGATGAAATCGGCACCGGAGTACATGGCCAGTATGGAGGCTGCACGCACGTTCTCGGCTGTTTTCAGGGCACCGGTTTCAAGAATCACCTTGAGGTGGGCATCGCGGCATGAATGTTTAAGCTCGGCAATCTCATCACACACTTCTTCCCAGTCGCCGTCAAGGAAGTTGCCCAGATTGAGCACAATGTCGATTTCGTCGGCTCCGCCTTCCACAGCCAAAGCTGTTTCGGCCACTTTCACTTCGGGGAATGTTTGCGAGGATGGGAATCCGCCTGATACGCAAGCGATTTTCACTTGCGACACTTCAAGCACAGTGCGTACCACCTGGGCAAAGTTGGGGTACACGCAGATCGCTGCCACATTGGGGAGGTCGCCGTGTTCGTTTTCAAAGTCGTTCACTCTTTCGGTGAAGCGGGCCACGCTTACGGGAGAGTCTGTGGCATTGAGAGTGGTGAGGTCAATGCTGTTGAACAGTTTTTTGAATACTTCAATGTTGCGGTTCTCTTCCAATTCGTCAGCCAGGATTTTGGCCACATTGGCAGCCACTTCCTCATCGCTGGTGGTAACGCGGCTTTTGGCCACGGTGTCATGATATTTGTCAGCCATGATATTTAAGAGTTATTTTGTTGGTTATGAAGTTTCGGGTTGTTGATATGACGCTGTGCATCTCTAATGCTTTTTTTGCGTATATTGTTCATGATGGCCTCGTTAAGGTCAATCCCCTCCTGATTGGCGATGGCTGTCACCACCCACAGGAGGTCGGCGAGTTCATCGGCAAGGTCAGGATTCTCGCCGGGTTTGAATGATTGGTCGCCATGCTTGCGGGCCATTATGCGGGCCACTTCTCCGGTTTCCTCGGCAAGGATGGCCATGTTGGTGAGCGGGGAGAAGTAGCGCACCCCCACGGTTGTGATCCAGTGGTCCACGGTATGCTGCAATTCTTTTATGGTCATGTCGCTGTGCATGGTTATTCGCGGAGTTTTGAGTCGATAATTATAGTCACCGGGCCATCATTCACCAGCTCCACCTGCATATCGGCGCCGAACACCCCCTGAAGGGTGGGCTTATCCAACCGTGAGGCCACGCGTGAGCAGTAGGTATGATAGAGCGGGATGGCTGTTTCATGGTTGGCCGCACGGATGTAGGACGGACGGTTCCCCTTGCGGGTGGATGCTGTGAGTGTGAACTGGCTCACTGCCAGCACTTCGCCGTCCACATCCTTCACCGACAGGTTCATCACTCCGGCGGGGTCGTTGAATATGCGCAACGATGCTGTTTTGTCGGCGAGCCATTCGGCATCGTCCTGAGTGTCGCCGTGCTCCACGCCCACAAGCACCATCATCCCCTTCCCGATTTGGGAATGGACCTCGCCGCCTATTGACACGGAAGCTCTGCTGACACGCTGAATCACTATTCTCATATCGCAAAAATAAGCATTATTTTTCAATTCATCACCACCCTCGCTGCCCGATTATCGGCAAAGCCGGAGGAGTGGTGCCGCAAATTTAGTCCGCAGTTCATGTGCAACAAACAGTTATATTGCTTATCTTTGCAAAAAATACCAATCAATCATGAAAATCCGTAACCTGCTGTTGACTTGTGCAGCCGTAGCTGCTATGAATTTCACCGGCCTCGCGGCCACTCCCTATTCCGAACCTGCCGACACCGCCACCGCGTCCGACATCGCTGCCTGGAACACCACCCACTGGAAAGGTGCCACCGCCCTCACCTGGGCTTCCAAAGATTCTGTTTATCGATTCACAGCGCCTGTTGTGCAGCAGCAGGTGAGCGACACCACTGTGTATGCATGGCGCGGTGAACGCATTGGTCTCGAAGCTCTTGTGATCGCTCCCGAGGCTACCGCTCCGCTGCGTGTGAAGATGGGTCAATGGACAGGTCCCGATGGTAAAAAAGTGGAGATGCCCGGCAGCTACGCTGCCTGGATGCGCTCGCAGATAGCCACCCACCATCAGGCTTGCGGTTATCCCAGCCCCGATCTCCCTACATTCACCATTGCCGACATGATTGACCTGCCCGACACCGAGGTGGCTTTTGAAGCACGCCATCTGCGCCCGTTGTGGTGCTCTGTGGAGGTGCCCTCCACTCTCGCCCCGGGCATCTACAGCACCACCATCTCGCTGATGCAGGGCTCCAAGGAGCTGAAGCATATCAAGCTCAATGTGGATGTGAGCTCACGTGCGCTCCCCGCCCCGGCCGACTATGCTTTCTATCTCGACCTCTGGCAGCAGCCGTATGCCATTTCGCGCTACTACAACGTGGAGCCGTGGTCGCCTGAACATCTGAAATATTACGAGCCTTACGCCAAGATGCTTGCCCGCGCAGGACAGAAGGCCACAAGTGTGATATTGTTCTACGAGCCTTGGGGCGAGCAGAGCAACGATAAATTCGAGCCGATGGTGGAGACAATCCTCAACCCTGATGGCTCTTACTCCTATGACTACACTATCCTTGATCGTTATGTGGAGTTCATGGACTCCATGGGTGTCAAAGGCGACATAGAGTGCTTCACAATGATTCCATGGGAGATGAAGTTCCGCTACAAAAACGCTAAAACAGGTGAGTATGAATTTCTTGAAACCAAAACATCCTCGCCCGAATATGCCGCGCTGTGGACTCCTTTCCTCAAGAGTCTCGCTCAGCATTTCAAGCAGAAAGGGTGGTACGACCGTCTTCTGATAGTGATGGACGAGCGTCCGCTGGACGATATGCTCCGCGCCTACGATGTGGCCCAGAAAGCTGTGCCCGGCATCCGTATGTCGCTCGCCGGCAACTACCACAAGGAACTTATTGACGACCTGCAGCTCTACACCATCATCAAAACCGAATTTTTCCCGCTCGAGGATCTCAAGAAGCGTCGCGAGTCCGGCAAATTGTCGCTCATGTACACTTGCTGCGCCACACCGGCTCCCAGCCAGTTCATCAACAGCGATCCTGCCGATGGTGCGTATCTTCCTCCCTATGCCACTGCTGCAGGATTTGACGGCTATCTCCACTGGTCGTTCACCAACTGGACTGACAACCCCATGACTGATGCGCGTTTCCATATGTTTGCCCCCGGCGACACTTATTTCGTGTATCCTGACGGTCGCAGTTCTGTGCGCTATGAGCGTATGCTCGAGGGTATTCAGATGAGCGAGAAGATTCGTTTGCTGCGTCAGGAGATGGATGCCAACCGCGACTATGCCGGACTGGCCGCTCTTGAAGCCGCCCTGCTCCCTATCCGCACCGGCGCCATGCGCTCCTATTACACCACCGCCACTGTGGTCAACGACCTCCAGCGCGACCTCCGGATCCTCTCCAACCGATAAATTTTATAGGATTTATAAGACTTATAAGAATTATCACCAACCTAATCAAATCGGTAGGTGATGGTGCCGCGCTGCTCGGCGGGCGCATCATTTGACACCGAAAAACGGCTGTTTTTTGCCGCCTGTACACAACTTTGGCGTGCAGCGGTGTTTGCAGCCACCGGGCCTGTGCCGTGGCTGTAGGATGCATCTGTCACCCTGCCCTGCCTGTTGACTTTCACGCTCACCACAATGCTGCCTGTGGCGCGGCCTGATGGCCGTGCCCACGACTCCAGAGTACGCCCCTTGAGCGATGTGCCCGGAGTGCCGCTGAGAGCGCCATGGTCAGCGTTGCCGTTGGGCGAGCCGCTTTTGCCTGATGTGCCTGACCCTTTGCCGCTGCCGCCAAACTTCACACGGTTGGCTATCTCGCGGCTTTGCTCCTGCTGCCGCTTCTCTTTCTGCTGCTGCTCAAGCTCTTCCTTGGTGGGGCCTGTTTTTTCGGGCTGCGGTTTTTTCGTCACCTTTGCCGGCGACTCTTTCCCGGTTGTTACCAAAGGAGCCGGAGCAGCTTCGGGTGTGCCGCCGTCGTGCAGGTCGTTGCCGGAAACATCGGTGGCTTCGGAGGCTGATTCTGTGTCGTTGTCATGATTGGGCTCGGGTATGTTGCCAAGCTTCACATACTCTCCATCCATCAGCAGCTCGCTGCTGTCCACTGGCGGCCACACGCGGTCGATATGCTCGGCGCGCCTGAGGGTGAGCACCAGCATCAGGGCTATCACTAATGCGCAGAGCAGCAGAGTGATGCCGAGGGCTATTATTTTTGCTCGGCGGTTTGTCATTCGGAAACCTGTTTGAGCTTGGCGGGTGCCGGTTTGGTGGCGAGCACCATACTCATGCTGTGGGTGGCACCGAGGTCAAGCACCTCCACGAGCTTGCCGTAGGGCACCTCCTCATCGGCATATACAGCTATATATCTTTGAGTGGAATCCTGCATCTGGCTCAGCTGGAGAAATGTGAGCAGATGGTCGCGGCTCTCCATTATCTGGGGCTCGTTGTCGCCCTGCGAGGCGTACATCACCAAATCTTTGTCGATATACACTCTTATGCCGGGTTTGATGGCTGTTTGCTCGGAGCTTTGCGGCAGGTTGATTTCCAAGGCTGTGGGAAACACGAAAGTGCTTGTGACCATGAAAAATATGAGTAGCAGGAATATGACATCGGTCATCGAGGCCATCGAAAAGAGCGAGGTCATTTCAAATTGACGCTTCAGTGCCATATCACGCCGGTTCGTTAAGCAGGTCCATGAACTCCATGGTGTTCCCCTCAAGGCGTGTCATCACGCCGTTGATACGGGCCACGAGATAGTTGTAGGCAAACAGTGCTATCACGCCCACAATCAAGCCGGCCACGGTGGTGACAAGCGCTTCGTAGATACCTCCGGCAAGCACATCGATGTTGGCACTTGAGCCGGCGGATGCAAGGTTGTAGAACGCCTGCACCATACCTATCACCGTGCCGAGAAATCCGAGCATAGGTGCTCCGGCGGCGGTGGTGGCGAGCCAAGGCAACCCTTTGCCGAGGTTGGCCACCTCGAGATTACCGGTGTTCTCGATAGCCACGAGCACATCGTTCATCGGTCGGCCAATGCGGCTTATACCTTTGGATATGAGTCGTGAATAGGGTGTGTCGGTGTGTGCGCAGAGGTTCTGAGCCGTTTCTATCTCTCCTTCGTGGATATAGCCGCGTATGCGCTGCATGAAGGAGTGGTCTTCCTTGGAAGCCTTGCGTATCACAATGGCGCGTTCAATGAACACATATATTGAAATCACGGCCAGAAGGGCCAGCGGCAGCATTATGAATCCACCTTCCAGACACAGCTGCCACACCGACAGCTCCTCGGGAGCGGCGGCGGCGGCATTGGCGGCGGCATTGGCGGTGGTGGCAACGGCTATGGTGTCGGAGGCGTGTGCAACTATGGTGTCAATCATTTCAGGCAATCTTTATAGCGTTTTATAGTTTCTTCCAGTCCCAGATACAAGGCGTCGCTGATCAGAGCATGGCCTATGGACACTTCATTGAGGTGCGGCACCTGGTCGTGGAAATATTTGAGATTCTCGAGGTTGAGGTCGTGTCCGGCGTTGATGCCCATTCCGGCACTGCGTGCGGCGCGTGCGGCCACCACAAAAGGCTCCACGGCCTGTTGGCGGTTGGTGGCATACATATCGGCATACGGTTTGGTGTACAGTTCCACCCTGTCGGCTCCGGCGCGTGCGGCGGCGCGGATATTCTCCACATCGGTGCCCACAAATATCGAGGAGCGTATGCCGGCTTCGCGGAGACGGTCCACAATCGAGGTGAGAAATTCCATATTGGCCTCCACATCCCACCCTTCGTGGGATGTGAGGTCGCCGGGAGCGTCAGGCACAAGGGTAACCTGCGCGGGTTTCACCTGAAGCACCAGCTCCATGAACTCCGGCGAGGGATACCCCTCGATGTTGAACTCAGTTTTCACAAGCGGACGGAGTCTGAACACATCCTCGCGCTTGATATGGCGCTCATCGGGACGGGGATGTACTGTGATTCCGGCGGCTCCAAGACGCTCACATTCACCGGCAAACCGCAGAATGTCGGGAACATTCTCGCCTCGGGCGTTGCGCAAGGTGGCCACTTTATTGATATTTACACTCAGGTTTGTCATAAACAGAAACTTCTATCCGGCTGTTTAAATGATATATGGTCAAAAATACTTAATTTTGCATCCACCGAATATTACGGCAAAATTAGATAGAATTAATCACAATTTAAAGCGATTGACAGCAAAAGATAACATAATGCCCCTATCCGCCTCCGCTCCCGCCCATTGTGAGGAGAGGCTGTTTCCAGTGGTGGAGGAGTGCTGCGAGCTGAGTGTGGCCTGCTACAGGGCCGACTATTCGGCTTCGCGCATAGCCCATGCGGTGGAGGATGTGGATGCCCATCTGCTCAACCTCAATGTCACCTCGGCCATCACCGACCATGGTGAGGTGGTGGTGGATCTGAGGGTCAACAGACGGTCGCCCGACTCTGTGGCGCGTTCGCTCGAGCGCTACGGCTACAGGGTGGTGGATACACGCTCTGACGCTTCTCAGCCCGACTCCACGCTCCGGTCGAGGGTGGGCGAGTTGCTGCTGCACATCAACATTTGATTATCATGGCCATGACCATAGCAATTTACGGCAACAAGCCTCGCGACCCTCAGCGGCGTGCCGAGGTGATTGATATGATGGCTCTCCTGACGCGATATGCCGAGGTGGGGGTCAAGTTCTTGCTGGAGGAGCGCTACAGCAGCTATCTGGCGCAATACACCTCCGTGGCCAAGGGGTACGCCGTGTTTGAATCCTGCAATCCTCCCGTCACCGACCTTGTGATGTCAATCGGCGGCGACGGCACATTCCTGCGTACCGCCAACTCGGTGGGTGCTCTGGAAACGCCCATCATCGGGGTCAATTCCGGGCATCTGGGCTATCTCGCTGCTGCGCAAATCAGTGACATGCCCCATGTCATGGAGCAGATTCTCGGCGGAGAATGTACTGTGGAATCGCGCTCGGTGCTGGCCGTGACATCGCCCGACACCGCTCTCAAAGGCCATCCGTTCGCTCTCAATGAGGTGGCCATAATGAAGCAGGACACCGCTTCAATGATCACTGTGTCCACCTTCCTCAGCACCACTCTGCTGGCTGAGTACCGTGCCGACGGGCTGATTGTGTCAACCCCCACCGGCAGCACAGGCTACAATCTCAGCGTTGGCGGCCCGGTGGTGGCGCCTTCGGCTCCGGTGTGGATAGTGTCGCCCATAGCGGCCCATTCGCTGGCTATGCGTCCGTTGGTGGTGAGCGACTCCGAATGTGTGGACACCCGTGTGAGTTCGCGCTCCGGCTCCTATCTGCTCAGTATCGATGGCAAAAGTCAGGTTCTTGACGAGAGTGTGAGGCTTCATATCGAGCGGGCACCGTGGAGGGTGAATGTGGTGCATCTCCCCGGTCAGAATTTCCCGCTCACACTCCGGTCCAAGCTTTTCTGGGGAGTATGAAACCTATCTGCCGGCCTATCCGCGGGATTGCTCCCGACGGGCGAGTCATTGTCATAACGCCGCGCAGGCAGGCACGCAGTCTCATTCTCCGGCTCAAAGCCAATGAACTTCACCTCACTGTGCCTTTCGGCTACTCCGCCGGGCTGCTGGCCGACCGGTTGCCCGAGCTGGTGGAGCGGTTCAACTCCCGATTTCAGGTTCCTGCCGGGCCACGATATTCCATTGGCCAAATCATCAGTTGTCCTGACCTTGATATCGAGATCTATCAGCAGTCAGCGCATCCCGGTCATGTTGTGATAGGGCAGGGGATTCCCCGCTCCCGGCTCGGTGTGGGGAGCAATATAGACCTTTCCGAGCCGTCGGCGCAGGCATTTCTCAGCTCTGCGCTCTGCAAGCTGGCCTATCGGGTGGCTCCGCAGCTGCTGTTGCCGCTGGCCGAAAAGCTGTGCGGGAGGGTAGGGGTTCATCCCGTCCAATGGCGCATAGGGCGCGGGTTGCGCACCCTTGGCACCTGCTCGGCCACCAAGATAGTGACTCTGAGCTGTGCGCTGGTGTTTCTTCCTACGGAGCTCCGCGAATATGTGATATGCCACGAACTTGCCCACCTTTCGGAGATGAACCATTCACCCCGCTTTCACGCGTTGTGCAACGCCTATCTGCAGGGCAAAGAAAAGCCACTCATAGCAGCTCTGAAGCGCTACGAGTGGCCTATAATACGCTGATAAGTTAGGGCTATTTGAGTTTCCACTCCCAGCCGGATTTGGTGTCTTTGACATCAAATCCTATCTCCGACATACGGTTGCGGATGAGGTCGCTTGTGGCCCAGTCCTTTTTTGCTTTGGCCTCGGCGCGGACGCTGAGCAGCAGATCCACAGCGTCCTCAAACGGTTTGAGGGCACCCTCTTCGGCACCGGCTGGAGCGGCCAGACCATCGAGTTTCACACCCAATATGTCACCAAGGAATGTGCGGAACAAAGCTTTCAATGCCTCTATATCCTCGGCTGTGGCTTTGTCAGTGCCGTCGTTGATTCGGTTCACCATCCCCACGGCTTCAAACAGTGCGGCTATCACCATCGGGGTGTTGAGGTCGTCATCAAGAGCCTCGTAGCATTTCTGCTCTATCTGCTTCACATCCACGGTGGAGGTGTCGCTTGGGCGGAGGTCGCCGATGCGCTTGTACCCTTCAAGCATGCGCTGGAGCGCTTTCTCGGAGGCCTGGAGTGCTTCGTTGCTGAAATCCACTGTGCCTCGATAATGGGCCTGGAGTATGAAGAAGCGGATGGTCATGGGTGAGTAAGCCTGCTCAAGCAGTTCATGGTTGCCGGAGAAAAACTCCTGCAGGGTGATGAAGTTGCCGAGCGATTTGCCCATTTTCTGACCGTTGATTGTGATCATGTTGTTGTGCATCCAGTAGCGCACGGAGTCATGGCCGTTGTGGGCCATCGACTGTGCTATCTCACACTCATGGTGGGGAAATTTGAGGTCCATTCCACCGCCGTGGATGTCAAACACTTCGCCCAGATATTTCTCTCCCATGGTGGAGCACTCGAGGTGCCATCCGGGAAATCCTTCGCTCCATGGCGAGGGCCAGTGCATGATATGCTCGGGCGATGCTTTTTTCCACAGCGCGAAGTCGGCGGGATTGTGCTTCTCGTCCTGGCCGTCAAGGGCGCGTGTGGCCGACAGGAGTTCGTCGATGTTGCGTCCTGAGAGCTTGCCGTAGTGGTGGTCGCGGTTGTATTTGGGCACATCGAAATACACTGAGCCTTGGCTTTCGTAGGCATATCCGCTTTCGAGTATCTTTTTGATATACTCTATCTGCTCAATGATGTGGCCGGAGGCATGGGGCTCGATGGATGGCGGGAGCACATTGAGTTCATCCATAGCCTTGTGGTAGCGTGTGAGATAGTGCTGCACTACTTCCATGGGCTCGAGCTGCTCAAGGCGCGCTTTCTTGGCTATCTTGTCCTCGCCGGAGTCGGCATCATGCTCCAGATGTCCCACATCGGTGATGTTGCGCACATATCTCACCTTGTAGCCGAGATGCTGCAGGTAGCGGAACAGCACATCGAAAGTGATGGCCGGGCGTGCATGCCCAAGATGGCCGTCGCCATACACAGTGGGGCCGCACACATACATGCCCACTTTTCCCTCATGGATAGGCTTGAAAAGCTCCTTGAGGCGCGACAGTGAGTTGTAGATCTGCAGGTTGTTTGGTTTTACAGCCATGGCGATTATGGATTATGCGTTGCCGCCGAACATGAACGGATTGGGAATATCGTTGGGGTTGTTGCCGTTGTTGGCAGCGGGGTTGTTGCGGGGAGCTTTGGGCTTGATTTCCCCGAAGGTGGCTTCGTAGCGTTTCACATTTTCCATGAGAGCGTTCATGAGGTTCTTGGCGTTCTCGGGGGTCATGATGATGCGGCTCTGCACCTTGGCCTGGGGCATATTGGGCGCGAGGGCGATGAAGTCCATATAAAATTCCGAAGGGCCGTGGGTTATCACAGCGAAGTTAGAGTAGTGGCCGGCGGCAACTTCGGGGGTAAGTTCGATTTTGATTTCTTGTCCTTTTTTCTGTTCCATTATGATTTGATTTTTATTGTTATTATTCTATTTATATTGTTATTATTCTGATTTCAGGAATGTGAATTCACATTGGTAGCTGTTGTTGGTGTTGTTGACCAGCAGCTTCACACCGCGGCAGGTGGCGAGGTTCCACACCGGGGCCATGTTGAGCGAGGCCACTGTCTTGCGGTTGAATCCCTGCTCATTGTCGGCCGATGTGGTGAGGTAGAGGGTGGGAATGTCGCTGCTGAGGGTGGCGGGGTCGGCCACAAGGGAGAATTTGCGCTTGCCTGAGCAGGCGGGAAGCTGTGCCATAAGGTTGATGTACTCACCGGACCGGTACAGTGTCATAACATATATTCCCTCGGTGGTGTTCATGTCGGGGAGGGTGGTGGCATCGGTCTTCACGGTGCCGTTGTAGATCACGTTGAGCGATGATGCCTCGATGGCTGTGCTCGTGCCGTAGGCCACGCCTTCGGGCAGAGTGTAGGTGACAAGCATACGGGTGCCTGTCGGGGCTTGGTTCGGGTCTATAGTGCCCTGGAGGGTGAGTGTGACCAGAGGGGAGTCGTTGATTTCCCGATATTGCAGCATCGACAGGCCATGGTCGTTGTTGCCCACAAAGGTGGCGATGTTCTGATATGTGGCCACTCCTTGGTCGGGACGGTCGGGCTCGTCGCGGCATGAGGTGAGGAGCCACACTGCCAGCAGGCAGAGCAGGGGAGCGGCATATCGCAATATTCTGTGGCGGATAATATTGGTGTTCATGGTGCTAAGCACGGTTCAACGGTGGGGGACACGTTGGTGAGTATTTCGGTGATTATGCCGTCGCGCATCTTTATGATGCGGTCGGTGTCGGCGGCGAGCTGCTCATCGTGGGTCACAATGACGAATGTCTGGTTCATGTCGCGCCGCAGGTCGAAAAACAGTTTGTGCAGTTCGCTGCGGTTGTGGCTGTCAAGGCTTCCCGACGGCTCATCGGCGAGCACCACGGCGGGGTTGCACACCAGCGCTCTGGCCACAGCGGCTCTCTGCCGCTCGCCTCCCGACAGCTGGGAGGGACGGTGTGTGGCTCTGTCGGCCAGCCCCATGTACTCTATCAGCCCGCGGGCTTTGCTCAGGGCGGTGGTGCGGCTCATCCCTCCTATCATGGCGGGCATGGCCACATTCTCCTCCATGGTGAATTCGGGCAGCAGCTGGTGAAACTGAAACACGAACCCGATGTTGGCATTGCGGAAACGTGCCAGCCTGGAGTCGCTCATGGCGAATATATCGGTGCCGTCAAAGTTCACGCTCCCGCTGTCGGGGCGGCTCAGTGACCCCAGGATCTGCAGCAGGGTGCTCTTGCCGGCACCGCTGGGTCCCACTATCGACACTATCTCGCCACGGTGCACATCGAGGTCAATGCCGCGAAGCACAGTCAGGTTGTCAAATTTTTTCAGTATCCGGCGCGCTTGAATCATATAGTACAAAAGTAGCTATTTCTACTCAATATTTAAATGAAGAACCGCCCAAAAATTCCCTCAGCAGTGATGTGGACGGCACATATTGCTCGCCTATGCTGTGGAAATACCCTAAGAATGTGCGTAGTCGCGCGGCTTCGGCATATTCAGGAATGTTGTGCGGCACATGCTTGAGCACTTCCTCGCCGCGGTCCTTGAGCACTCCGAGCTCAAACAGCAGGGAGGAGTTGAAGGTGGCGTCGGCGTTTTCCTGATAGGGGAATATCCATTTTTCTTCGCCACGGCGCACGCTCGGCCACCGCTTGATGGTGTCCACGGCACTTGTGCCGCGATATTTGTTGTCGCGGATTATGCGCCGGAGCAGCCGGTTGTCGGTGGTGGGCACCCAGTTGTGGTCGTCAATGGATATGGTGGTAAGGGCCGACACATACACTCTGTATTTATGCCTGTCGGGCACCTGCTCGGTGAGCTTAGGGTTGAGGCCGTGTATCCCTTCTATGAGCAGAATGGAGTTGGGGTGGAGCCTCATTCTGTCGCCACGGTATTCGCGGACACCGGTGGCGAAATTGTAGTAGGGGATTTCCACCTCCTCATGGCGCAGCAGGGCGTTGAGGTCGGCGTTGAACTGCTTGAGGTCAAGCGAGTAGAGCGACTCATAGTCCAGCTCGCCGTTATCATCGCGTGGTGTGTGCTCGCGGTCCACGAAATAGTTGTCGAGCGATATCATCTGCGGCTCCAGCAGGTTGGTCATGAGCTGGATTGCGAGGCGTTTGGTGAATGTGGTTTTACCGGATGATGACGGTCCTGCAATCAGCACAATCCTTGCGCCACCCTCCACAAAGCGCCGCTTGATGTCGTCGGCAATGGTGGCTATGCGGTTGTTGTGCAGCGCTTCCGACACATTGATGAGCATTGCCTCGTGGCCGTGCATCACGGCCTCGTTGAGTTCGCCCACATTGCTCACTCCCACTATGTGGTTGAATTTCACATAGTCGGTGAAGGCGTCAAACATTTTTTCCTGTGCTATCGGGGTGGCCGGCACGGAAGGGTTGGCACTATCGGGGCCGAGCAGCAGCAAGCCGTCCTTGTAGGTGATGAGGTTGAACACCCCTACCGTGCCTGTGCTTGGGGCGAGCGGCCCGTAGTAGCTGTCGCAGATTCCGTCGAGGCGGTAATATACGGTGTATAGCTCCTGCACGGTGCGCAGCAGCTTCACCTTATCGTCCATCCCCTGACGGGTGAATATGTTTATGGCATCATCGGTGAGCCTTTCCTTACGCTCGAAAGTGAGGTTCATCGCCACAAGCTCCTCCATTTTGGCCTTGAGCTTGGGAACCCACTCTTCAAGGTTGAGCTTCTCGTGTCCGGTGATGCGGCAAAAATAGCCGTGGCTCACCGAATGTGCTATCCTTAGCCGGTAGCCGGGGAGCAGTGTGGTGACAGCCTTGTAGAGCATCATGCATAACGAGCGGGTGTAGGTGCGCTGTGCCGAGCTGCTGGAGAGGGGGAGGAACTCCACCATCTTGGGTGCGAACACCGGAAACAGCATATCCTCGTTTTTGAAGTTCACTCTGGCGCATATGGGGGTGAATGGCAGTTCATCCTTCACTTGGCTGTAGATCTGCAGCAGGGTGTCGCCGCCGTTGATGGTTATGTAACGGCCGGTGTTTTTACAAAATATTTTCAGTGAGTTGCTCATCGGGCTATATGTTTGAGTTTGTTGCGACGGTTGCGTTTTTTTTCGTATTCTATTAGTTTGTGAAGCACATAATCGGCGCTCTCTTGTTTGTTCCAACCGCGGAGGTCGGCATAATGTTCGGTGATTTTGTACAGCACATCGCGTCGGTGGGTGAGCTTCACCATATTGTCAAGACACTCCTTGCGGGTGGGTTCATGGTCCAGAAAGCGGGTGCGGTTCACATCCACGGTGGTGATGCTCGATGGTGCGCCATAGAGGAAATTGCCGATATTGGTGTCGCCGTGGAGCACGCCTGCTTTGTGCATATCAGCCAGCATCTGTGCCACTGTTTCCAGCTGGGCTATGTCGTAAGGTTTGCTCGGCAGCCACAGCGATGCAAGCGATGGCCACGGACAATATTCGCATACAAAATAGCTTTGGCTCAGCAGTCCGTGCTCATACACCTCTATATATGCTGTCTCGCGGGGAGTGCTTATTCCCCTGCTGCGGAGCATGGAGGCATATTTGAAGGCCCTGCGTGCTTTGCCCGGGGTGAACCATGTGTAGGCAATGCGCTGCGCGAGGTTGGGTTTTTTGAAGTTTTTCACCACATATTTCCGGGCTGTGGCGGGATCGGTGTACAGCAGCACGATGTTGCGTCCGCGGTGGATCACCTCAGTATCTTTGTACCGCTCGGGATGGAGGCACATCTCCTCCAGTTTCAGCCTGTCCCGGAGCTCGGCGGGGCAGTTGTCGTATGCTTCCTTTTTGATGGTCATTTCTGTTGTGGTTTTGCCTTGCCGGCAAGCATGCCGCATGCCGCCATTATATCCTCGCCTCGCGATGCGCGGATGGTGGCTGTGATGCCCAAAGCGTTGAGGCGGTCGCGGAACCGTGTCATCTCACCCTCGGAGCAGGGGCGTAGCTCCACTCCCGGGATGGCATGAAACCGTATCAGGTTCACCCTGCAGTCGGTGCCTTTCACCAGTCGTGCGAGGGCATCGGCATGCCGCAGGTCGGAATTTACCCCCTGCCACATTATATATTCCACACTCAGCCTCCGCTGGTGGGCGAAATCGTAGCCGCGCAGCAGCTTCATGACCTCAGTGATGGGGTAGGCGTTTTCCACCGGCATCAGGCCGGCGCGTTCATCGCTGTAGGGTGAATGGACGCTTATGGCTATATGCACCTTGGTGGTGTCGAGCAGCTGCTTCAGCTCCTTGAGCTTGCCTATTGACGACACTGTGATGCGCTTCGGGCTCCAGGCCATGCCCCATGGCGCGGTGAGGATATCAATGGTGGTGAGCACAGCTTCAAGATTGTCCATCGGCTCACCCATACCCATGAACACAATGTTGGTGAGCGCTTCGCTCTCCTCCACCGACAGCACCTGGTTGATGATCTGGCTCGCGCTGAGGTTGCCGTGCCATCCTTGGCGTCCGGTCATGCAGAAGCGGCAGTTCATCTTGCACCCTGCCTGGGAGCTGATGCAGAGAGTGGCGCGGTCGCGGTCGGGAATCATCACCGCTTCAATGTCGCGTCCACCCACGCCGTCAAACAGATATTTCACCGTGCCGTCCGTGCTCTCGGCTTTTGTGAGCGGGGAAGTGCGCCCCACACACCATTTTCCGGCAAGCTTTGCGCGGGCAGGTTTGCTGAGGTTGGTCATCTCGTCGATAGAGGTGACACGCTTGTCGTATAGCCATTTGGCCATCTGCATACCGGCAAATCCGGGCATGCCGCACTCCAAGGCAACTTCCTTGAGCTGCTCCAGGGTGAGTCCTATGAGGGGTTGAAGATTTTCCATTACGAATACAAATATACACTAAATAATAGTTGTTAAAATCACAATTTAGGTATTTTATAATTTCTTTGCATCATCCCTCTTGTCGGCAACTGCAAAATGTTTTAATTTTGCATTCACAAAAAACACAATGCACGCAGGGAGGCCGATCATTCAATGGATGTGGTCAATGGAAAGCGATTAATAATGTCATAAACCCCTTTACTGTGTCCCAAGGATTGATGTCCTGCCCAATTGTGCATGGAGTGCTGTCAGTGCCCCTTGCTTTGATGTTTTGTTAGACAATATATATATACTTGAATTTTGGTTATGAGGGAGGTGCGCTTCTGTGAAGAAGTGCACTTTCATTTTTTTTATAACAGAACTTTAAGGATGCACTCCGGGAGCAGATTGACTAAATTCGGCGGTATGGGCTTACGGGGAAATAGTTGATTGCAAAATACTGAATTGGCGGTGATATTTGAGGCCGGATTATCGGGCGGAGATGAATTTTTAAATGTCGCGGGGTTAAATTTTTCATAACTTGTTGTGAATTAGTTTTGTCGGGCGTATTTTGACGGTTTCGGATTTCGGCTCAGAAAATCGGAGTTTTCAACAGTTTGATGCAATTTGTGGAAAACTGATATTTTTTTTACTTTTGTGGGTAATTCTTCAGTTGATTTCAAACGATGAATAAATTTTGCTGGGAGGCATTGAATGTTGATATGCCTTCTTTCAATGTGGCTCTCGTTGAGCGTTGGATAGAGCAGGTGGCAAAAAATCATGACCGCGTGCTCGGTCCATTGACATACGTGTTTTGCAACGATGAGAAGATCATCGAGGTGAACCGCGAATTTCTACAGCATGATTATTATACTGACATCATCACTTTCGACTATTCGCGCTCGCGTATGGTGAGTGGCGATATGTTCATTTCGCTCGACACTGTTGCCAGCAACGCTGCCATGGTGGGGTGCGATTATGAGCGTGAGCTGATGAGGGTGGTGGTGCACGGTGTGCTTCATCTGTGTGGCATCAACGACAAGGGCCCCGGCGAGCGCGAGATTATGGAGGCGCATGAAGACGAGGCTCTGAGGTTGCTTGACAGTATAAATTCTGAACTATAATTTTGTTATGCGATTTGATTACGATGTTATAGTTGTAGGTGCAGGTCATGCCGGCTGCGAGGCTGCTTCTGCCGCTGCCCGGCTGGGGAGCGATACTCTCCTTGTGACCATTGATATGAACAAGATAGCGCAGATGTCGTGCAATCCTGCCGTTGGTGGTATTGCTAAAGGACAGATAGTCAGGGAGATAGATGCACTTGGCGGGCAGATGGGTATTGTCACTGACCGCACGGCCATTCAGTTTCGCATGCTCAACCGCTCCAAAGGGCCGGCCATGTGGAGCCCCCGCGCACAGAGCGACAGAATGAAATTTTCTCTCCTCTGGCGGCATATTCTTGAGAATACCCCCAACCTGAGTATGTGGCAAGACTCTGTGACCAAGCTCGTTATCGAAGATTCCAGAGTGGCTGGAGTTGTCACTGCCATGGGCGTTACATTCCGGGCCAAATCCGTGGTCATCACTGCCGGAACTTTTCTTGACGGACTGATGCATATCGGCCCTGTGAAGATTGCCGGAGGCCGCGTGGCCGAACCTGCGGCATACGGTATCACTGCGCAGCTCAGGGAGTTGGGTGTGCGTACCGATAGGATGAAAACCGGAACCCCCGTGCGCCTTGATGCCCGGAGCATTGATTTCGGCAAAACTATTGTGCAGCAAGGTGAGGATGATTTTCATAAGTTCTCCTACCTCCCCTCCGTGCATCGTGAGCTTGCCCAGAGGGATTGCTACATCACATATACCAACGAGTCCACTCATGAGGTGCTTCGTGCCGGCCTTCCGGAGAGTCCCCTTTTCAATGGGCAGATTCAGAGTATCGGTCCGCGTTATTGTCCGAGCATAGAGACCAAGATTGTTACCTTTGCCGACAAAACGGAGCATCAGCTTTTCCTCGAACCTGAGGGCGAGGATACGCAGGAGTTTTACCTCAACGGATTCTCTTCATCGTTGCCGCTTGATGTGCAGATGAAGGCTCTTGCCACTATTCCCGGCCTTGAGAATGTGCAGGTGTATCGTCCGGGATATGCCATAGAGTATGACTTTTTCGACCCCACACAGTTGCGTCATACGCTCGAGTCGAAAGTGCTTCCCGGCCTGTTCCTGGCCGGACAGGTGAACGGCACCACGGGCTATGAGGAAGCTGCCGGACAAGGGCTTGTTGCAGGCATAAATGCCCACCGCTCCCATAAAGGTGAGGACGCGTTTGTGCTCGGCCGTGACCAGGCATATATAGGTGTGTTGATTGATGATCTTGTGACCAAGGGCGTTGATGAGCCGTACCGCATGTTCACCTCGAGAGCTGAATATCGCATACTGCTCCGTCAGGATGATGCTGATATGCGCCTCACTCCGCTTGGTCATGAAATTGGTCTTGTCACCGAGGAACGTTATAGGCTTATGGAGTCGAAGCGTCGGCAGCGCGATGAGTTTATGGAGTGGTGCTCCCACATATCGGTGTCACCTGCTCAGGTGGACGGGCTGCTCAGTAGGGTAGGGTCGTCCCCCCTGAAGCAATCAGTGAAGCTCCGCGAACTCGTGCTCCGTCCGCAGCTGACTGTTGCTCTTTTGAGCGAAGCTTTGCCAGTGCTCAAGGAGTATATTGATAAGAATATCGAGACCGAGCGCCGCTCCGAGATTATCGAGGCCGCAGAGGTGCTGATGAAATATCAAGGGTATATCGACCGTGAGCAGATGATAGCTGACAAGATTCGGCGGCTTGAGGATGTGAAGCTCGGCAGTAGGATTGACTATATGCAAGTGCAGTCGCTGAGCACCGAGGCACGTCAGAAGCTTGAGCGGATCCGGCCAGAGACAGTGGCTCAGGCATCGCGCATCCCGGGTATATCCCCGAGTGATGTCAATATCCTTTTGTTGCTGATGGGTAGATAGTTATAAGAGAATTGTTCCACGTGGAACAATCAATCATTTTCACAGATAATAATTTTTAGTTATGGAATATATCAAGTCAAAAATTCGTGATGTTGTTGACTTCCCCAAAAAGGGGATTGTGTTTAAGGACCTCACCACCGTGTTCAAGGATCCCCGTGCCCTGCATATCATCGGTTGGGATTTGTCGCAGCTGTACCGCGACAAAGGTGTGACCAAGGTTGTGGGCATCGAGAGCCGTGGCTTTATCGGTGGCTCCATCCTCGCCTTTGAGCTTGGTGCCGGATTCGTGCCAGCCCGCAAACCCGGCAAGCTGCCTGCCGACACAGTGTCGGCCACTTACGCCAAAGAGTATGGTACAGACACCATTGAAATCCATCGCGATGCCATCGGACCGGATGATATCGTGGTGATTCACGACGATGTTCTCGCCACCGGCGGCACAATGGCTGCGGTATATGAGCTTGTGAAAAGCATGAATCCTAAAAAGATCTATGTGAACTTCATCATTGAGCTCGGAATGCTCAATGGCCGCGCTGCACTTCCTGCCGATGCAGAAGTGACATCGCTCATCACATACTGATTTCGCATCTTTTGTATCCGTGCCGGATATGCGCTCCGAATGGGGTGCTTCCGGCACGGTTTTTATAACAATCCGCGTATTGCAGCGTTTAAAGAATGTATGGCTAAACATAAAAAATCGGCTGAGCTAGAAGAGAAAATCCGGATTCTTCCCACCACCCCCGGGGTATATATGTATTTTGACTCGGAGGGTACTGTGATATATGTGGGCAAAGCAAAAAACCTGAAGCGGAGGGTGTCGTCGTATTTCAATCGCACCCACGATTCGCTGCGCACCAATCTGCTTGTCCGAGCCATTGCCGATATGAAATATATCGTGGTGCCTACGGAGCAGGATGCGCTCAATCTCGAGAACTCCATGATCAAGGAGTATCAGCCGCGCTACAATGTGCTGCTCAAGGACGACAAGTCGTATCCGTGGATTGTGGTCACCAAAGAGCATTTTCCCCGCGTGTTCATGACTCGCAAACGTATCAAGGATGGCTCGAAATATTACGGTCCATATACTGATGCAGGGGCGGCGAGAGTGGTGCTCGACCTTATCCGCGACCTGTACAAGCTCCGTTCGTGCCGCCATGCCATCACTCCCGAATATGTGGCCAAAGGAAAAGGAAAATTGTGTCTGGACTATCACCTGAAACGGTGTGGCGGATGTTGCACCGGACTGGTAGGCGAGGAGGAGTATGGACGGCAGATAGAGCGCATCAAGCAGATTTTGCGCGGTGATATGGCCGAGATTCTGGAGTATCTGCGCGCAGAGATGGCTAAGCTCGCCGAGGAGCTGCGGTTTGAGGAGGCGCAGGAGCTGAAAGAGAAATACAAACTTGTGGAGCGTTACACCGCCAAGAGCGTTATCGTGAGCCAGACTATTGCCGATGTGGATGTGTTTGGTGTGGACGATGACGGTCGCGATGTGTTTGTCAACTATATGCACGTGCGGCGCGGGGCAGTGGTCAGGAGTGTGACCCTGGAGTACAAACGGCGCCTCGACGAGAGCGTGGAGCAGCTGCTCGGATATGCCATGAATGAGATAGCGCAGGAACTTGGCGTGAATTATGAGGAGGTGATTGTAGCGCAGCTGCCGGATGTGGAGATGCCCGGGGTGACCTTCATAGTGCCGCAGCGCGGCGACAAGGCGAAGCTGCTCGAGGTGTCGCAGAAAAACGCCCGCCAGCATAAGATAGATATGTTGAAGCATCTTGAACGCACCAATCCCGAGCAGCGCACCGACAGACTGCTTGAGCGGATGAAAAGTGATTTCAGGCTGTCAGAGCTGCCACGCCATATCGAGTGTTTCGACAACTCGAATATCCAGGGCACAAATCCGGTGGCTTCGTGTGTGGTGTTCAAGGATGGGAAACCGTCGAAAAAAGATTATCGGCATTTCAATATCAAAACCGTGGAGGGTCCGGATGATTTTGCCTCGATGAAGGAGGTGCTGACACGCCGCTACACCCGTCTTGTCAACGAGGGCCAGGGGTTGCCCCAGCTGATAGTGGTGGACGGGGGCAAGGGGCAGTTGAGTGCCGCTGTGGAAGCTCTGGAAGAGATGGGGCTGCGAGGCAAAATTGCCGTGGTTGGTATCGCCAAGCGTCTTGAGGAAATCTATTTTCCGGGCGACAGTATTCCGCTCTATATTGACAAAAACAGTGAAAGTTTGCGCGTGGTGCAGCATCTGCGCGACGAGGCCCACAGGTTTGGCATCACTCACCACCGCAACAGGCGAAGTGCCACCCAAACATTGAGTGCGCTTGACTCCATAAAGGGTGTCGGCGAGAAGACCAAAATGGCATTACTTTCTCATTTTAAGAGTGTTAAGCGCATAAAAGAAGCAGATTTGGACGATATTGCCGCCATAGTCGGCCCCGCAAAGGCATCGCTGGTGTGGAGCGGGTTGCATGCCGATGAATGAAGCGGGGATACGTATAAGTCAGTCCTATAAGTCCTATAAGTCGTATAAGTCCTATAAGGATATTTTTTGTAGGGGTAGTTTTGTGAGGGTGCGCTTGAGGAACGGAGTGGGTGCGAGCTCGTAGGCTCTGGCAAGGTATGGGCGGGCCTTGCCGGGGTGACCTGTTTCGGCCAGGTAGTTGCCGAGGGCAAGCAGTGCTGTGAGGTTGTCGGGGTTGAGCTGCAATATCTGCTGATAGGTGTCCATCGCTTTGTCAAATTCCCCGGCCTGCACATACCCTGACGCGAGGTCGGCCAGGAACTCCTGGCTGTCGGGGAGTCCTTGCAGCATAATCTGTGCGTAGGTGATTATTCCCTGCGGGTCGCGCCGGAATTTGTAGTAGTCGAGCAGGTAGGCATCGATTGAGCGTTTGAGCCACGGAAGCGTCCCGGGGATGTGGATGAGAAACGATTCATACAGTTCTGCCCGGCCAAGCGATATGCTTTGCGAGCGTACGCCTGACAGCAGGGAGTCGATGGCCACACCATGGCTCAGCGCCTCATGGAGCAGTTGCTGCTGCCGCGGTGAGTTGCCGAGCATCCCGTCGGCCACTATTGCGCGGGAATATAGAGAGGCTTTCTCCGGGCGCATATCCAGCATCAGTGAAAGCATGGCGGAACTGCTGGCCCATTCGCCATATTCGGCAAACCGTGCGGCCTTGGCATCAAGAGTGGCGTATTCAAGGTTATTTTCTGCCTCCTGCCGCTCCGGCATCTGCGAATGGAGCGATGGTTGGGAAAGCATGAGAAACGCCGTGAGAACGGCGGAAAACGGGCAAAAACGCAGCTTCAGCATCTCACATCGTAGTTAATGACGGATTCCACCACATAAAGGCCGAGAATATCTTTGCGCGGCACCTCCATATCATCGTAGTCGGGATTGGCACTTCTGAGCACCACCAACGCAGGGTCGGAAGGGTGTCGGCGGAGGTATTTCACCATACGGTAATCCTCAAGGAGAATCACGTAGATCTGTCCCCAGAAGATGCATCCCGGATTGGAGATGCGGCGGATGGCAACGTAGCCCCCGTTGTGGATCACCGGAGTCATGCTGTCGCCCGACACCCGCACCACCGCGCAATCCCTGCCCAGATTTGGCAGCGCGATGCTCCCCACAATCCTGTCGTCGGTGAGCAGACGGCTCAGTTCCACACATCCGGCTGTGACATCGAGGTCATATACCGGCACAGGGTGGCTTTTATGCGATATGGCAGGCTGCTCGGAGAGCGTGTTGTGATGTTCAGGACGGTCGAACGGGAGTCCGATACCATCGGCAAGCCATGTTTTGGAAACAGCCATATCGGCCACAATGCGGTTGATAAGCCCGGCCGTGATTGGCAATTTGCCACTGAGGTGCTTGCTGAGATTGGCGGGATCCATGCCGAGGCGGCGGGCGAAGTTGGCCTGCGAAAGACGCGATTGGTCAATGAGATAGCGTATTCGCTCTGTGATGGTGGTGGCGTTCATTGCGATGGTTTTTTGCAAATATAATGCAAAAGGGGTGGCAAAATATCGCCCGCCACTGTTAAAAATTGTAAATAGAAGCCGTGGTCACCCTCACCTCATCGTGCATTTCCGAAGCTATGAGCCACGAGCGGCCATCGGGAGTGACGGCTGTCAGCGGTGAAGAACCGGGGTGCGGCAGAACGATCCCATGCAGCGGCAAACCAGGGGTACGTGCGGCTTTGTACACCGCCTCCTTGATGGTCCACGCAAGCAGCAGCAGCCGGGGGGATGCTCCCCACAGAGGTGTTTCCTCCGGCGAAAGAAATTTTCCGGCAATGCGGCGGAGTTGTTCGCGCCACACCTCGGCATCGACGCCGATATCAGGTTCGGACGACACGGCCATGACAGCCAACGTGCGGCAATGCGAGAGCGAAATGTGGAGCGGAAAACCGGGTATGAAAGGCGCCCCGTCAGGATAATGGTCAATCACCGCCTCAGGTCCCGCAACGCGGCGTGCCAGCGAAGCGGAAGCTGCCACTTCAGCTTCGCGCCGGGAGCCATGGCTGCTGCAAACAACCGGAGATGTGAGAATGGTGATCATCGGATGGTTTTGGTGAGGTGAACCAGGTCGCGATACACAGCCTTGACAATCGGTGCCACAGAGTCGGGAGCAGAGTCGGCACCCGGGAGATAGAGCGCACCGCTCACCACCCATTGTGGTGACACCGAAAGAAACTGCACCGGGGTGATGGTGCCCGCCGGGGTGACAAGAATTTGAGAGGCGAACCCCGATGGGGCATTGCCTGTGGTCACCTCTGTGGGGTGGCCGCCGGTGTTGAGACTCATCCGCTCAGAACGGTTGGCCACGGCATCTCTGGAAGCATCGCCCGACGCCGGGGTAATGGTGCAGTGCAGGGTGGCTCCATAGGCCGGATAAGTGGCGTTGATCCAAACAGCGGATCCGCGGGAAGAATCCACCTCTACAGAAGCATGGCTTGACAGCTCGATATGCAGCGGAGAGCCGGGCACGGCGGTGTATGTGGAATCATATATTTCCACCCGGGGGTAGGCTGTAGGGCGGGGCACAGCATTGTCGGAGCTGTGCGAGCAACCGATGATGGCGGCGCATAGGGCACCAACTATAGTTGCAGCAATCAAAGGTGCAAAAAAACGGTTCATTGATGAGACGGTTGCTGAATCTCGGGCATCACCTTGACACGGACACTGGCAATACGGTGTGCCGATATGTCGAGCACCAGGAAGCGGCAGTGGCCGTAAACAATCGACTCCTTCTCCTTGGGAAAATCGCCCTTGATGGCGAGAAGCATTCCGGCGAGAGTCTCGCAATCCTCGGCCACGGGAGCATACACTTCCTCATCAAGTCCGGTGATGCGGAAAAAGTCGCTCAGGAGGGTTTTGCCTTCAAATATGTAGGTGTCGTCGGGGAGCCGTTTGTAGGTGGTTTCATCGTCGTCATATTCATCGTTGATGTCGCCCACAATCTCCTCCAGCACATCTTCGAGAGTCACGATGCCTTGTGTGCCACCAAATTCGTCCACTACAATGGCCATGTGGATGCGGCGTCGGCGGAAATCCTCAAGCAGGTCGTCGATCATGCGCGACTCCGGCACAAAATACGCCTCGCGCAGCAGTTTCTGCCACTGGAAGTCGGGCTTTGCCTTGCCGATATACGGGAGCAGGTCGCGTGAGTATAGCACGCCCTGGATGTTGTCCTGCGAATCTTTGAAAGCCGGGAGTCGTGAGTAGCCGGAATTAATGACGATATTCATCACCTCGTCAAACGAAGCGTCGGTGTCCACGCCGGTCATATCCACACGTGGAGTCATTACCTCGGCGGCGGTAGTGTCGCCGAATTTCAGGATACCTTCCAGCATCTCCTTGTCGTCGTCGGTCTTGACATCAGTGATTTCAAGTGCCTGCGACAGGTCGTCGGCGGTGAGGTCGTCCTCCTTTTTGGTCACCACCTTGTTGACCAGCACTGAGCTGCTCACCAGCAGCGAGGAGATGGGCCAGAACATCCGGGTGAGAAACCGCACTCCGGGCACAGCGAAGCGCACCCATTTGAGATTGCCGGCGTTGGCGGCGAGTTTGGGCAGAATCTCACCGAACAGCAGTATCAGGAAAGTGAGGATAACAGTTTGAAGAATGAAGCTCGCAATCTCGGGCATATTGGCAAATACCGGGCCGAGGGCATAGTTGCAGAGCACAACGATAGTCACATTCACCAGATTGTTAGCTATCAGGATGGTGGCCAGAAGGCGCTCCGGCTGACGAATCATGGCGAGCACACTCTCGCCCCAGGAGGTGTCCTCTATCTCCTCGCTCTGCTGCGGAGTGATGGAGAAAAATGCAATCTCGCTGCCCGACACAAACGCCGAAATGAAAAGAGCGAGAACAGCACACAGGAGCGCAATGATTTCGGGCGCACCGAAAGAAGTGGGGATATTGACCGTCACGAAGCTGAGCAATGACGCGAGAGGGTCGATGGTAGGTAAAGGATCTAAGTCCAAAGTTGTGTAATTTAGTTAGACATAAGCTGCCGCAAATGGCAACAGCGAGCGCAAAGGTACGATTATTGTGGGAAAAAACGAAAAAAATGAGCGCAGATGAATGAGTGTTGGACTGAAATTTGTAGCTTTACACGATTTTTTGAGATATATGATCATGAATACCGCAAAAATAAAAGATATGCTGCGCAGCCGCAGCATGATAGGAGTGTTGGTGTCGATAGCCGTGATGGCATTGACAGCGTTTGTGTATTTCTACCCCGATGCGTCGCAGCATAATGTGCTGCGGCAGCACGATATGCAGCAGGGCGCTGCCATAGGGCAGGAGGTGAAGGCATATCATGAGGCCACAGGCGAGAGCAGCCGGTGGACCGGAAGTCTGTTTTCCGGCATGCCCAATTTCCAGATTTCGCCCACATATCCGAGCGACAGTCTGCACCGGTGGATCAACAGTGTGATGGGGTTGGGTCTTCCTGAGCCGGCCAATCTGCTGGTGATGATGATGCTCGGAATGTTCATATTGCTGATGGCTATGAAGATGCGATGGTGGGTGGCGCTGATAGGTGCCATAGCCTACGGTTTTTCAAGCTATTTCATCATCATCATCGGGGCTGGGCACCTATGGAAATTCATCACCCTGGCCTATATCCCGCCCACGATAGCCGGGCTTGTGCTATGCTACCGCGGCAAATACCTTGCCGGCGCGGCATTGGCCGGATTGTTTGGCATGATGCAGATATCGAGCAACCATGTGCAGATGACATACTACTTCATGTTTGTGATGTTAGGGTTCATGGTGGCCTACCTTGTGACAGCCATAAAATCGAACAAAACAGTGCAATGGGCCAAGGCTACCGGAGTGTTGGCCGTGGCAGGAATCCTGGCTGTATGCGCCAATATGCCCAATCTGTACTATACATACGAGTATGCCAAGGAGAGTATGCGCGGCGGTCACAGCGAGCTCACCCGTGAAAGCGATGCCGCCAACACCACCACCGGCCTTGACAGGGATTACATTACCCAATACAGCTACGGCGCGAGCGAAAGTTTCAGTCTGCTGATACCCGACATCAAGGGCGGTGCGTCGATCAAGCCCGAAAAGGGAGAGAACAAGATGCTCACACTCGCCGATGAGGAGAGTGTGAAAGAGATGGTGCAGACCGGTGCCATCAGCCCGGACGAAGCGCAATATCTCCAGTATCTGAGCCGCTATTTCGGCGAGCCCGAGGGCACCAACGGCCCGGTGTATGTGGGAGCGCTGATATGTGCGCTGTTCCTGCTCGGGTGCATAGTGGTGCGCGGTCCGCTGAAATGGGCGCTGGTGGTGCTCACGGTGCTGTCGGTGCTTCTTGCCCTCGGACGCAACTGTATGTGGCTCACCAATCTGATGATAGATTATATGCCGATGTACAGCAAATTCCGCACGGTGGAGAGTATCCTCGTGATAGCTGAGTTCACCATGCCGCTGCTGGCAGCCATGGCCCTTCAGCAGGTGCTCTGCACCGGTGATGCCGCCGAAGCATGGCGCAAATATCGCAAACCGGTGCTGTGGAGCTTCGGCATAGTGCTCGGATTCTGTCTGCTCGGCATCGTGTTCCCGCAGATCTACGGGTCTGTGATAAGTGACGGCGACCGTGCCATCGATGCCCAGTTGAGCCAGTATCTGCTCAGCAACGGTGCCGATTCGCAGCTGGTGCAGATGTTCAGTCTCAACAATCCGCGCATCTACGCAGCTGTGGAGAGCGCGCGCAATGCCATGGTTGAAGCCGACGCCTTGCGCAGCTTCATAATCGTGGGCGTGGGACTGGGCCTGCTGGTGCTTTACTTCATGAAGAAACTGAGCGTGGGTGTTGTGGCTCTGCTCGTTGGCGTGGTGGTGTGCGGCGACCTGTTCATGGTCAACAAACGCTATCTCAACACCGACAGCTTCGTGCCGCGCCGTCTGGCCTCCGGACCAATGTTTGTGCCGAGCGAGGCTGACAGGATGATCCTCAGCGACACCACCATGAATTTCCGCGTGCTCAATATGCCCGAATTCTGGAGCGCAAGGCCATCGTTCTTCTACAAAAACCTTGGCGGATACCATGCCGCCAAGCTCACCCGCTACCAGGATTTGATTGACTCGCATCTGCAGCCGTTTCTGTCAGGCCGTGGCAGCGAAGGTGACTGGAACGTGGTGAATATGCTCAATGCCAAATATATAGTGGACCATTCAGGCGAGGCACTGCAGAACCCTGAAGCGATGGGCAATGCCTGGATGGTGGACGAGGTGAGATATGTGGACGGTGCGGATGCTGAGATGGCCGCTCTCGAAACCATCAGTCCCCGCACCACCGCCGTGGCCGACAGCCGCTTCAAGGAGATTCTCGGAACATCCGCGCCCAAATCCGCCGGCGATACGATATACGAAACAAGCTATGCCCCCAACAAACTCACCTACACCGCCCAGACAGCAAAGGGTGGTGTGGCAGTGCTGTCGGAAATCTATTTCCCATGGGGATGGCATGCCACCATCGACGGACAGAAAGCCGAGATCGGTCGCGTGAACTATATGCTCAGGGCGGTGAAACTTCCCGCCGGGAAGCACACCCTTGAGCTGCGCTACGAGCCGCAATCGCTCAAAACCACCACCACTCTGGCCACTGTTGCCACCGTGCTGATATATCTGCTTGCCATCGGAGCCATACTGCTCGCTTGTCTGAAATCAGTCAAGAAATGATGATACCCCGCAGCAGCCTGAAGCGTTTTGTGGCGTGGCCCAAACTGTGGTGGCGCTCCAAGGGGTTCGGCATCCATTCGCCGAGTGCGTACGAATATGTGCGTACTGTGGTGGCGGAAAGGTGTGCCTATTATGCTTATCCGCAGCTCGAAGCCCAGGCAAAAAGCGCGGGAATGAGCCGCCGCACCGCCCGGTTGCTCATGCGGTGCGCCCTGCACGAGGGTTGTATGGAGGTCTGTTGCCACGGGGTGCGCAGCGGGGTGCGCGGAATTGCCACAGCGTGGAGCTCCGATGCGAAACCGGCGGAACTTCCACCGGATGATTGCACCATGATGGTGGCGGGTGCTGAGAAGTCGGCCGACAAGGCCATTCTGGAGGCCACAAGGCGCATCATGCGTAGCGGAGGCACAATTGTGCTGCTCGATGTCAACAAGCCGGCAGGAGCGGCTCATACGATGTTTGAGCAATGGCTGGCCGATGAGGCAAGACCCGGAGTGCTGATGAGCGACGGGCGTACCGCACTGCTCCATGTTGTGGCCGGTGTGCCACCGCAAACCTACGGTATGCTGCTATGAGAACCATCCCCACCATGAGCAAGCTGCTCGACAGCTATGACGCGTATCTGCTGCTGGAGCGCGGCATGAGCGACAATACCCGCGCCGCCTACCGTAGCGATGTGGAGAAGTTGGTGTGCTATCTTGCCGACGGAGCAACCACGCTCGGCGATGTGACCCTTGACACGCTCCACAATTTCGCCGCCGATCTCCATGACCTCGGAATATCTCCGCGGTCGCAGGCCAGGATTGTGTCGGGCGTGAAATCGTTTTTCAAATTTCTCAAAAACCAGCAGTTCATTGAGCACAACCCTGCCCGGATGCTTGAAAATCCGCAGGTAGGGCTTCATTTGCCGGAGGTGCTGACGGTGGCGGAGATAGATGCGATGCTCGATGCCATAGACCTCGCCACCCCCGAGGGACAGCGCAACAGGGCGATTGTGGAAACATTATACAGCTGCGGGCTGCGTGTGAGCGAACTTGTGAATCTGGAGATCGGCAAGGTGTTTGTGGACGAGGGGTATGTGATAGTCACCGGCAAAGGGAGCAAGGAGCGGGTGGTGCCGATAAGCGAATCGGCGTTGCGCGAGATTTCGGCGTGGATGGACCACCGTGCGGATATCGACATAAAGCCCGGCGAGGAGCAGATGCTGTTCGTGAGCCGCCGTGGCAAAAGGCTTACACGTGTGATGATATTCTACATCATCAAGCGGCTGGCGGAGCTGGCCGGTATCAGGAAGGAGATCTCACCCCACACCCTTCGCCATTCGTTTGCCACCCATCTGCTTGAGGGCGGTGCAAATCTGAGAGCCATCCAGCAGATGCTCGGGCATGAAAGCATTGCCACTACAGAACTGTATCTTCATCTCGACCGCTCCCATCTGCGCGAGGAGATTCTTCAGCACCATCCACGCGCAATATATTGACAAACGGGGGATTGAGACTCAGTACGAGCGGACGGATAAGGAGCATCCGCGTGCCGTCGGGGAGGGTGAACCGCTGCAGGAGAGTTTTCACATCAGGATGAACGGTGCCATCGGCACAGGTGTAGGTGTAGCTGGTCAATTCTATCGGACAATCGGGATAGGGCAATCCGTGGGCGTCAAGCATATTCAGCTGACGGTCGGGGAGCATATAGCTGTTGCCAAAGCTCAGTGCCCCCACATTTCCGGCCACCGTGGTCATGGCGGTGAGCGATGCCCGGCTCAGTTCCTCAGGCACCACGGCAACAGGGGTGGAGTGTCCGTTGTTGACAATCAGCAGATGGTCGGGGTTGAGCCATGTGTAGGTCATGGGATAGTTGAGCAGCAGCCGCGAGGAGCGCGGGTGCAGGTCGTGGAAAACTGTGCCGGTGGGGGATTGCCGGAGCAACTGCAGGATGGCACTGTTCTCCTTGTCGGCCCGATATTGCATGACAATGGAGCCGCACAGCAGCGCGGCGGGCAGAATGATGGAGAGGGCGGTGGCACATATCACCACCCTGCGCCCCAACCGTTGCGCCAACGTGGTGATCAGCATCAGCAGAGCCGTGCATGCGAACAGTTCGCCGAACCATGCCCCACGCTCGAAAGCGAATCCGAGCCGCCACTGCATGAGCGCACCGACAATGGCGGCGGCAACGCACCCGAGCCATTGGGGGGAGCGTAACAACTCGCCCGTATATCCGCGCCATGGTTTCAGAGCCGTCACGAGGATTATGGCCGAGAGCAGAAGCATGGTGGCCGGGATGCCCATGACCACTGATTTGTGTGATATGACAGCTGCATTCGCGCCATCGAACCGGAGCCATATTCCGGGCGATGAGAGCAGCAGAGCCGTGCCGGCGAGGAATACTCCTGCCATGGTCCATTGGCGCCGTGAGAGGCACATTCTGCGCATCAGGGCGTATGCCCCGCACGCGGCAATGGCGATGATATCGGCGCCCTCGTGGAGCAGTGCGGTGACGAACACTATCGGAAGCACCACCCACAGCCGGATGCCGGATGGGGAGGTGAACTCACGGTAGAGCCATAGAAGTGCCAGTGACACAGGGGTATAGTTGAGCGCAATGTCGGTGATGAACATCCCCGACCGCCACGGGAGAAGAACCGCTCCGATGACCCAGGCGAAAGAGAGCGCCGTCAGCGACAGCCGCCCTGCTGCCAGCCTGTTCATGGCCATGAACATCCACACTGTGGCCATGGCAAGAAGCATGCTCCCCACGGCGTGATGGAGATGCAGCACCCATACGGCGCACACCATGTTGGGTAGGCGTCCGTTGATCTGGTCGCGGATAAACAGGATATAGTCCCGGAATCCGTGAATCGAGAATTCGGGAGAGCCGTTGTTGACCGCCATATACTCCTGCGCAAACATCAGGTCGTCCACCTGCAGAGGCGTGAACAGGAACATCAGATAGTACAGCAGAGCCATCAAAGCGAGCAGTGCGGCGGTGGAAATGGAGTGTTGCGAGTCGGTCATGGCGTGTCAAATAGCAAGAGCCGCCCGCAGGGACGGCTCTCACCACGTATTTTTTGTTGATTAATATTCTTGCCAGGGGGTGATGCCGATGGTGTCGATGGGACGCGAAACAAATGCCTTGACAAACGCCAGCGCAAGACGGGCGTTTGTGAGCAGAGGAGTGTTGTGGTCAATCGCATGGCGGCGGATACGGTAGCCGTTGGTGAGCTCGCGCTTGGTGTGGTTCTTGGGGATGTTGATCACCAGGTCCACAGTGTGGTCACCTATCACATCGAGCACCGACAGTCCCTCCTCGTCGGGCCAGCACACCTGTGTGGCGCTGACACCGTGCTGACCGAGAAACGCAGCAGTGCCGGGGGTGGCATAGATCTTGTAGCCACGCGAGTCAAGCAGCTTGCAGGCTTCCAGCATATCCACTTTGGCGCGGGCATCGCCGGAGCTTACCAGCACTCCTTTTTCGGGCACATGATTGCCCACGGAGAGCATGGCGTTGAGCAGAGCCTCGTCGAAATCGCGGCCAAGGCATCCCACCTCACCGGTGGAGCTCATGTCCACGCCAAGCACAGGGTCGGCCTTGTGCAGGCGTGCAAATGAGAATTGCGAAGCCTTCACGCCTATATAGTCGATATCGAATGTGGAAGTGTCGGCCACTTCGGGCTGCTCGCCGAGCATGATGCGTGTGGCGGTGTCGATGAAGTTCTTTTTGAGCACCTTGCTCACGAACGGGAACGAACGCGAGGCGCGGAGGTTGCACTCTATCACCTTCACATAGTTGTCCTTGGCAAGGTACTGGATGTTGAACGGGCCGGAGATGTTGAGGGCCTCGGCTATGCGTGCGCTGATGCGTTTGATGCGCCGGGCTGTGGCCATATAGATTTTCTGTGCGGGGAACACCAGAGTGGCGTCGCCGGAGTGTACACCGGCATATTCCACATGCTCGGAGATGGCGTATTCCACAATCTGGCCGTTGCGAGCCACTGCGTCAAACTCTATCTCCTTGGCGTTCTGGAGGAATTCGGACACTACCACCGGATACTCTTTCGACACCTTGGCGGCCTGGCTGAGGAATCGGTGCATCTGCTCATAGTCGTAGCACACGTTCATGGCCGCGCCCGACAGCACATAGCTGGGGCGGATGAGCACCGGAAATCCTACCTCTTCCACGAAAGAGTGAATCTCATCCTCGGTGGTGAGCTCTTTCCAGCGGGGCTGGTCAATGCCGAGCTGGTCGAGCATGGCGGAGAATTTGTGGCGGTTTTCGGCTCTGTCAATTGACACCGGCGAGGTGCCGAGCACAGGCACATGGCGGCGATAGAGCTTCATGGCCAGGTTGTTGGGTATCTGTCCGCCAACACTCACTATCACACCGCGTGGGGTTTCAAGGTCAATGATATCCATCACACGCTCAAAGCTCAGCTCATCGAAATAGAGGCGGTCGCACATATCGTAGTCAGTGGACACCGTTTCGGGGTTGTAGTTGATCATCACAGCCTTGTAGCCGAGCTTGCGGCAAGTGGTGGCGGCGTTGACCGAGCACCAGTCAAACTCCACCGAGCTACCTATGCGGTAGGCGCCGGAGCCGAGCACGATGATATTGTTGCGCGAATTGAGGTCGTAAGGAATAGCGTTTTCTGTGGCACCATAGGTCACATACAGATAGTTGGTGAGCTCCGGGTATTCTGAGGCAATGGTTGTGATGCGGCGCACACGGGGAGTCACATCCAGCTCCTTGCGGCGGTTGCGCACGCGGAGCACATCAGCCTCCATGTTGCCGGAGGGGTTCTCCACCAGTCGGCAGATCTGGAAGTCGGAGAATCCGAGCTTCTTGGCTTCGAGCATGGTGTCGTGGTCAAGAGTCTCCACAGTGCCGTTGTGGGCGCGGAGCTTGGCTGCGAAGTTCACAATGTTGGCCAACCGGTTGATAAACCATATATCTATCTTTGTCAGCTCGGCCACGCGTTCGGGGGCATAACCCTCCTCAAGAGCCTGGGCTATGGCGAATATGCGCATATCGGTGGGATGGGTGAGGGCGTGCTCCAGGTTCTCCACGCGCAGGTCGTTGTTGCCCACGAAGCCGTGCATCCCCTGGCCAATCATGCGGAGACCTTTCTGGATAATCTCCTCAAACGATTTGCCTATCGACATGATTTCGCCCACAGATTTCATGGACGAACCTATCTCGCGGTCCACACCCACAAACTTGGTGAGATCCCAGCGGGGAATCTTTACAATCATATAGTCCACCTGCGGGGCCTTGGCGGCGGAGTAGGGAGTGCCCGGTTCGCCAATCTGGTCGAGGGTGTAGCCCAATGCCAGCTTGGCGGCCACGAACGCCAGCGGATAGCCCGAAGCCTTGGAGGCCAAAGCCGACGAGCGGCTGAGGCGTGCGTTGATCTCAATGATGCGGTAGTCGTTGGTTTCGGCGTTGAATGCGTATTGGATATTGCATTCGCCTACAATGCCGATGTGGCGCACCACACGGGTGGCTATATCTTCAAGCATCTTGATCTGCTCCGGTTTGAGCGACACAATGGGGGCCACCACGATGCTCTCGCCGGTGTGGATGCCCAGCGGGTCGAAATTTTCCATCGGCACCACAGTGAAGCAGAGGTCGGAAGCATCCCTTATCACCTCAAACTCAATCTCTTTCCAACCCTTGAGCGACTCCTCCACGAGGATTTGGCGCGAGTAGGCAAGAGCACTCTCGCAGTGGGTGATGAACTCTTCGTCGTTGGTGCAGATACCCGAGCCGAGGCCACCCAAGGCATAGCCTGAGCGCACCATCACAGGGTAGCCGATGCGATGGGCCACCTCAAGGGCGTCGTCAATATTCTCCACCGCTTGCGACACAGGTGTTTTCACCTCTATCTCATTCAGTTTTTTAACAAACAGGTCACGGTCCTCAGTGATCATGATAGCCTCAACGGATGTGCCAAGCACCTTCACACCGTATTTTTCAAGAGTGCCGTCAAGGTACAGCTGTGTGCCGCAATTGAGAGCCGTCTGGCCGCCGAATGCGAGCAATATGCCGTCGGGGCGTTCCTTTTTTATCACCTCCTCCACAAATTTAGGGGTGATGGGAAGAAAGTAAACACGGTCGGCCACACCTTCGGATGTCTGGATTGTGGCAATGTTGGGGTTGATGAGCACAGATTCGATGCCTTCTTCGCGCAACGCTTTCAAAGCCTGCGAGCCGGAGTAGTCAAACTCACCGGCCTGTCCGATTTTCAGGGCCCCGGACCCGAGCAATAACACTTTTTTCATGCGTGTAAAAATGGAGTAGAAATGAAACTGAATGTGTAAATTTTTGCAAATTTAGTAAAATGGCCAAAAACATCCCCACACATCGCACAAAAAATCACATTCCCGGCAAATTCCGGCTCCGGTTTGGGTGAGGCAACTGCCTCGCAGCTCAATTCAGGTGTATGAATGTGTTGGGGTGTATTGGGGGTGTGGAGAAAAAATGGTATCTTTGTGGGTGAATATGAAGCGTATCAAGATTTTGGCTGTTGCGGCAACAGTTGCTGCATCAGCAATGGCAACTGACTATACCAAGTATGTGAATCCTTTGATGGGCTCGCTGTCGAGCTATGAGCTGTCGGCGGGTAACACTTATCCTGCCACGGGGCGCCCGTGGGGTATGAATACCTGGACTCCCCAGACGGGAAAGATGGGTGACGGATGGGTCTATACCTACGATGCCCACCGGATCAGAGGGCTGAAGCAGACGCATCAGCCGAGTCCGTGGATCAACGACTATGGTCAGTTTTCGATAATGCCCACTGTGGGTGCCAAGGTGTTTGATGAAGATAAACGGGCAAGCTGGTTTTCCCACAAGGGGGAGCAATCGAGGCCCTACATGTACAGTGTGTATCTGGCCGATTATGATGTGTTGGCCGAGATTACACCCACGGAGCGTGCGGCGATGATGAGGTTCACGTTTCCGCGCACCGACAGTGCCAATGTGGTGATAGATGGCTATGACCGCGGGTCGATGGTGAGCTACGACAAGGAGCATAACCGCATCATGGGATACAGCACGCGCAACAGCGGCGGTGTGCCCGAAGGGTTTCGCAACTATTTCGTGGTGGAGTTTGACAAACCGGTGGAGTCGGTGGCGATGGTGGTTGATTCCGTTATCACCGACGGCGATAAGGTCGAGGGAAACCATGCAGGCGCGATTGTGTCGTTTGCCACCCGACGCGGTGAGCAAGTGCATGCCCGCGTGGCGTCATCGTTCATCAGCATGGAGCAGGCGTTGCTCAACCTCCGGGAGCTCGGCACCAAGTCGTTTGACGAGCTGTGCGCCGAGGGCAGGGAGCAATGGAACAGCGTGCTCGGCAAAGTGGAGCTGGGCGAGGATGAGAATCTTGACCATCTGCGCACATTCTACAGCTGTCTGTACAGGGCGCTGCTGTTTCCCAGAAAACTGTATGAGGTGGACGCCCAGGGCAGGGTGATGCATTATTCGCCCCACACCGGCGAGGTGCTCCCGGGGTTCATGTACACCGACACAGGTACTTGGGACACGTTCCGCGCTTTGTTTCCGCTGCTCAATCTGCTGTATGCCGACACAAACCTCGAAATTCAGGAAGGGTTTCTCAATCATTACCGCGAGAGTGGACTCGTGCCCGAATGGGGCAGTCCCGGCCACAGAGGGTGTATGGTGGGCAACAATTCCGCATCCATCCTTGCCGACGCCTATCTCAAGGGCGTGTGCGTGAGCGACACCGCCACATTGTGGCAATGCGTGGTGGCGGCTACCGACACCGTCCACCCCACAGTCAGCTCATCGGGCCGGTTGGGGCATGAGTATTACAACACTCTCGGCTATGTGCCCTACGATGTGGGGATTAACGAGAGCGCTGCCCGCACCCTCGAGTATGCCTACGATGACTGGTGTATCTATCAGTTGGGAAAGGCTCTCGGCAAACCTCAGAGTGATATTGAGGTGTTTGCGCAGCGGGCCGGGAACTACCGCCATCTGTTTGACGCCGAAACAAAGCTGATGCGCGGACGCAACCGCGACGGCTCCTTTGCCACGCCATTCTCGCCGCTGAAATGGGGTGACGCTTTCACCGAAGGAAACAGCTGGCACTATACATGGTCGGTGTTTCACGACATCAAAGGGTTGGCTGATTTGATGGGCGGGGAAAAGGCGATGGCTGCGATGCTCGACTCTGTGTTTGCCGTACCGCCGCTGTATGATGACTCCTACTATGGTTTTCCGATTCATGAAATCCGTGAAATGACGGTGATGAATATGGGCAACTATGCCCATGGCAATCAGCCGGTGCAGCACATGATATATCTCTACAATAATGTCGGGGAGCCGTGGAAAACCCAGTATTGGGTGCGCAAGGTGATGGACACCATGTATTCGCCCACCCCCGATGGGTATTGCGGCGATGAGGACAACGGCCAAACCTCAGCCTGGTATCTGTTTTCGGCGCTCGGATTCTACCCTGTGTGTCCCGGCAGCGACCAGTATCAGCTCGGCTCGCCTCTATTCCGCAAGGCCACGCTGCATTTCAACAACGGCAGGCAGTTTGTAATTGAAGCACCCGGCAACAGCGGACATACCCCCTACGTTGACCGGTTTATCCTCAACGGCAAGGAGTACCCCAACACCTATCTGCTCCATTCCGACATCATTGCCGGGGGCACTCTCTCGGCCCGCGTCACCGCCACCTCTCCCCACATGAAATAGATCCGCACACCCAAAACTTCTCCGCTTATCTGGCACAAGCCGTATATCCTGTTTTAACATAAGCACCGGATATACGGCTTGTGCCTGTTTTTTACTATGCGCCTTATTTTGCGCCGATTGGGTAGTGGGGTATAAAGAAAAAGTTCTGAAAATCAATGATTTTCAGAACTTTTCTTCGGTCCGATAGACCTCTTGGTGACCCCGGAGAGGCTCGAACTCTCGACCCAATGATTAAGAGTCATTTGCTCTACCAACTGAGCTACGGAGTCAGGGGTGCTACACGGGATGCAACTGGTGCTCCCGCAATTGCAGTGCAAAGGTAAGGATGTTTTTTGACTTGGCAAAAAAAATGGCAAAAAAATGCAATATTTTTTGCAAAGAGGGGTAAAAACGTTATTCCGGGGTGGTGAGAGTGATGGTGCGGGCATCGGTGACGGGGTCCACTGTGATGTCCACTGTCACGGTGTCATCGGGCAGGATGTCGGCTATTCTCTCGGGCCATTCAAGGAGGCAGAGGGCTCCGGAGTCGAAATAGTCCTCAACGCCAATATCAAAGGCTTCCTCCACGGATTCGAGCCGGTAGAGGTCGAAATGGTATATCAATTCGGCTGTGGTGGCGGAGCGGTATTCGTTGATGATTGAGAATGAGGGTGATGTGGCATAGTCATCCTCCACGCCTAAGGCGGTGCAGAGAGCGCGGATGAATGTGGTTTTGCCGGCGCCCATGGGGCCGTTGAATGCAAAAACTGTGTAGGAGTCCATTGCTTCCACGAATTGCTCGGCGGCTTGCGGAAGAGCGGAGAGGTCGGGAATTTGTATTATGGTTTGTGACATTTTGGTGATATATGAGTTGGGTTATTTGGCGGTCAGTGTGACGAGCGGTATCAGCATCTCTTCCATGGAGATACCGCCGTGCTGGAATGTGCCGTTGTAGTACTGCACATAGTAGTTGTAGTTGTTGGGGTATGCGAAAAAGTCGCGGTTGGTGGCAAAGATGTAGGTAGAAGCCACTGTGGGTGAGGGGAGTCCGAACAGTTTGGGCTTCTTGATTTCATACACTTGCCGCTGGGGGTAGGAGAGGTTGCGCCCAAGTTTGTAGCGGAGGTTGGTGTTGGTGTTTTTTTCGCCGGCCACTCTGATGGGATTGTCCACGCGTATGGTGCCATGGTCGGTGGTGAGTATTATTTTATGTCCGCGCTCGGCGATTTTGCGGAACAGCTCAATGGCGGGTGAGTGGCGGAACCATGACTCGGTGATGGAGCGGTAGGCGGCATTGTTGGCGGCAAGCTCGCGGATCATCCGGGACTCGGTGCGTGCGTGCGACAGCATGTCGATGAAATTGAACACAATCACATTGAGGTCGTTTTCTTCAAGCTGCGAGAAGTCGCGCAGGAGTTTTTCGCCGGCGGCGGAGTCGTTGATTTTGTGGTATGAGAACCGGCATTTGCGTCTGAATCGGTCAAATTGGGTGGCGATCAAAGGCGATTCGTTGAGGTTCTTACCCTCCTCGGAGTCCTCGTCCACCCACAGGTCGGGAAACATCGAGGCGATATCCACCGGCATCAAGCCCGAGAAAATGGCGTTTCGGGCATACTGTGTGGCCGTGGGGAGTATTGAGGTGTACAAATCCTCGTCCACGGTGAAAAAGTCGCTCAGAAGCGGCCTGATGGTGCGCCATTGGTCAAAGCGGAAGTTGTCGATGAGGATGAAGAATATTTTGGTGCCGTTGTCAAGCTCGGGAAACACTTTGCGTTTGAACACATCGGGGCTCATCAGGGGCCGGGATTGGGTATCGGGGTTGACCCATGTCTCGTAGTTCTTGCGCACAAATTTGCAGAAAGCGGAGTTGGCCTCGATTTTCTGCATGTCGAGCATTTCGGCCATGCCGGTGTCGGTGTCGGACAGCTCGATTTCCCAGTGGATGAGCTTGCGGTACAGATCTTGCCAGTCGGCGAGGGTTGTGGCGTTGTTGATGAGGGTGGAAATGTTGTTGAAATCCTGTCGGTAGCCGCCGGCGGTGTGCTGCGACACGAGTTCTCCCGAATGAAGATTTTTCTTGATGGATAGAAGAATCTGGTTGGGGTTTACGGGTTTGATGAGGTAGTCGGCAATCTTGTTGCCTACAGCCTGGTCCATGATGTTCTCTTCCTCGCTCTTGGTGATCATTATCACGGGCACATTTGGTGCGATGACATTGATTCGGGCGAGGGTTTCGAGTCCGGTTATGCCGGGCATGTTCTCGTCGAGGATGATGAGGTTGAAATGTTGCTTCGACACGAGGTCGAGGGCATCGGCACCGTTGTTGACGGTGACCACATCATACCCCTTGGATTTGAGAAACATCACATGGGGTTTGAGGAGGTCGATTTCATCATCGGCCCAAAGTATGGTGTTTTGCTGTGGCATATCTTGAATAGGAGTGATTTAGTCAAACAATGGATCATCGCCTTCCGATCCTTCGGGGTATTCCGGCAGGGCGGGAGAGCTTGGCGCTGTAGGCGCCTTGGGAGTACCGGGCTGAGGAGCTTCGGGAGCTTTGGACTCAGCGGGGGCTTCGGTGGGCTCCTGGGTGGACTCCTGGGTGGACTCTTGCGGTGCTTCGGGTGCTTGCTGCTGCCATGGCTCGTACATCTCTTCGGCGGAGGGGTATTCGTCGGGCGGGAGCACAGCTTCGTGCACTTTGCGGAGGCGGTCATCGCCTGCGGCATCAAAATACTCCTCAAACGAGCGTCCCTGATTGAGCAGGAGCTGGAAATCGTCATCGCTTATCATCACCGGAACAACCTGCTCGGGGATATGCACTTCGGGATTGTTGTAGAGCGCGGTGCGGTATTGCTCCAGTTCGCTGCGGTTGGCAAATCCTTTGACCACCAGCAGTCCGAGGTCGCCAAAGCGCATCTGCTCAAGGTCAAAGTCGCGCACCATGTAGGAGTTGAAATTGTGGCGGGCTATATCGAATGTGAGCTGATGGCCGTTGATGATTGTGGCCGGATACAGGAGTACGAGGTCCTGGGGAGTGTCGGTGGCGAATGTGAATTTGGCGGCATCGAGCATCGAGTTGGCTCCGGCAGTGGAGTCGTTGCTCAATCGTGTGGCCCATACCATGCCGCGGAGGTTGCCGCCTGAGGTGGCGGCGAGCTTACGGCCTTGGGATATTAGTTTCAGATAGTCGGATGCGAGGGGCGACACATCTGTTTCGGGATACCGTTCCAGCAGTTCGCGCAGAGTGGCGGAGAACTGCTCGGGGTTATGCTCCGACACGTAGGACAACGCTTCGATGAACATGAATTTGGGCATTATGCGGCTCATGGGGTAGTCCTTGCGCACCTGCTGATAGATTTGATGCACCTGTTGGTTGTCGTTGTTGAGATATGCCTGATAGATACGGTTGTAGAGCGACTGCTGCACATTGACCATTTCGCGGAGTTTGTCCATATAATGTTGGTCGCGCATCGCTTCGCCGTATTTCGAGTCGGGGAAATGCGTGAGAATGAGCTGACGGTACTGCTCAGCCTCGGCGGGGCGGTCGGTGAGCATATACATCAGATACAGGTTGTAGTAAGCCTCAAGGCGATACACATTGTCGGGGTAGCGCGAGTTGAGCTCCAGGAATTCGTGTTCAGCCGAGGGGTAGTCGTGCATGTTGTCCTTGAGAATCAAGCCCATGTTGTAGAGCGCTTCCTGAATAATGTCGTTGGCCTGTGTGCGCTCGGCATCGGTTTTGGGAATATCCTTGAGGTAATATTCCGGATAGTGGGGGTCGGACTGGTGGTCGATAGTCTCTTTGGCTTTGGGGTCATCGCCGGCGGTGGATGTGGAGTCGTTTGGCTCGGTTCCGGGGGAGTCCTCGTCTTCGTAGGATGATTCAAAGTCATCAAAGCTGAACGAGGCTTTGTTGCGTCTGCGCCAGTCGTCCTCGAGCTTACGGCTGCCCCATCGTTTCTGGAATTCAGTACGGCCTTGCTGCTTGGTGGCCTGGTTGTAGAAATACCAGGAGTTGTCGGTGTTGAGCACAAACTGGTTTGGAGTATTGGCGCCGGTGTTCTGCAGTCCGGTGCCCTGAGCCTGCTGGTTGGCCAGATACTCTTCGCGCTTGGCGGCTTCGGCCTCCTCTTTCTCTTTTTTCTTCAGGTCCTCGATAATCTTGTCAATCACATCGCGCTGCTGTTCCGGCGTCATGTAGCTGAGTTTGAGCAGCGAGTCCTGTAGTTCTGCATTCTGGGAATAGACAGACAGCTCGTCAAGCACATCGCTGCGGTGCTTCAGGAGCTTGAGGTCGGGATAGTCGTCGGGGAGATTTGGCACGGCATCAGCGTAGCAAGGCTGGGCGAGATTGTATTTGTGGAGGTCGTAGTACAACCCCCCGAGGGCCACTTGCACGATTGATTTCTCAATGCCGTTGCGAGTGGATTCTTCCACCGCCTTCTTGTAGTTGTCGATGGCGGCAGTGGTGTCGCGGCGCGACAGATACAGGTTGCCTATAGCGTAGTAGATCTGGTCAAGATACTCTTTGTTGCGGTCGTATCTGGTCATGTTGCGCAACGCTTTCACTTCGGGCTCGATATTCTCGCCCTCATACACTTCGCTCTGCTTTATGCGGGCGTTGAGTTTGGTGCGGTAGGTGGCGCTGCCGGATGACGAGGCTTTGCTGAACGCCTTGTAGGCGGCTGTTTTGTTGCCTGTGGCCTGATAGAGCTGACCCAACAGGAAATTCATGCGGGTACGCTGGGGGCCATCGGCATATCTGATGGCCTCGGTGAGCATCGGAATCGCCTTTTCATATTCGTGCGACTTCACATAGAAATCGGCGTAATCAAAATAGTACAGCCCCTTGAGAGTGGAGTTGGTGAGCTCCTTTTCCTGGATTTTGGAGATCAGGCTCTCAGCCTCGAAAAGCCAGTCGGAAGCGATGTAAGCCCTCGCCTGCCAGAGTTTTGCCTCGGTAACAGTGGCGGGGAGCCAAGAGAAATGCTTGGCTACATAGTAGAAGGTGGAAGCTGCGCCGAGGAAGTCGCCGTTGAGATATTGGCTGCGTCCCTGCATCATCCAGGCATTGTGGAGAAACGGGTTGTACTCCTCGCGTTTCATCCAAGCCTTGTATTTGGGATCCTGGCTCTTGCCTGATTTTTTTTTCGGTTTTTTCTTTATGGAGCGTATCTGAATGGCTTTCTGAGCCTTTTCAATCGAGCGGTTGAAATCGCCGGTGGGCTGTGGTGCTTTTTCGTCGGCGTATGCCTCGGCGGGGTGCATGAGTACAAATCTTGTGTAGTCGTCCTGATATTTCGATTCCATCTCTTTGATGGTTTCCTTGAAATGCTGGTCGCCGTTGAAATAGATATTGTAGCGGGTGATGAAAGCGGAGTATTGCCTTGAAAATGGTGTGTTTTTCTTCAGGCTACACCCGGCGAGCGCAGCCAAAAGAATGAGCAACAGAGGAAATATTCGTAGGCGTTTCAAATCACAAGTTTACTAATCAACGGTTTGGAGGGACGGTTTATTGTGCTTCCGCGTAACCCGGCGGCAGGTGGCCGCGCCGATGCGCACGATGAAAAACATGGCTGTCATCACCAGCACTATCAGTGCCGAGCAGGGCACATCGATGATCACGCTGAGCCACAATCCCGCCATGCAGCAGACAATCGACACTGCTACCGACGAGAGCATCACTGTCAGAAATCTGCGGCTCCATGTTTCGGCAATCATCTGCGGCAATGCAAGCAGCGACATCAGCAGCATTATCCCCACAAGCCTGATGGTGAGTACTATGCACACGGCTACTATGGCTGTCATGGTGTAGGTGATGAATCTCACCGGCAGGTGCATGACCCGAGCGAAGTCGGGGTCGAAGGCGCATGCCACTATCTGCTTGAACCGCAAAGCGAAAAACAATGCAGCCACTATTGCAAACACGGCGAAGGCGGTGAGGTCGGAGGGGGAGATGGTGAGCACGTTGCCAAACAGAAAGGTGTTGAGTTCGGGCACATACCCCGGGGTGAGAAACACAAACAGTATGCCGAGGGCCATACCGAGGGCCCATACCACAGCTATGGCCGAATCCTCGCGCACACGGTAGCGGTGGCTCATCCATTCCACTCCTGCCGAAGATGCTACTGCCACCAAAGCGGCCATCAGCACCGGATTTATTCCGAGGAAATAGCCCAATCCGAGGCCGCCGAAGCAGGCGTGGGTGATACCGCCGCTGATCGACACCATGCGCCGGCTCACTATGTAGGTGCCTATCATGGCACTAACTGCGCTTATTATCAAAAGGCTATATATCGCATAGCGGAAGAATTCGTATTGCCAGATGCTGTTCATTTCCGGGGTGTGTTGCGTTTCTGCCGTTCTTCGGCCACTATCATGATCAGTTCGTCCTTCACTTCAGCGGGGAGGGGTATGCGGCGCAGCTGAATGCTGCGTGCCCATCCGGCTATGTCGTCAGGGAGAAGGGTGAGCAGCACATCGCGAAACTGCTCCACCTCCTCGGGGGTGTAGGTGGAGGGGTCTCTGTCGCGGTAGGCATCCAGCTCCTCGTCATCGTAGTACACCACATCGGGGCTAACGGTGGCCAGCAGCGAATCGCGTTCGCAGGTGATATGCATTCCGCAGCACTCCTCATCGTCCTGAGGGGCGGCCTCCTGTGTGGTCTCCTCCTCAGGGTGGAGGCGCAAATCGCGGCGATGGAGCGCGTATAGCACCGCACCGACAGCCACTAAAGCTATAAATATATATAAAGCTACTATCATTGCAGGTCAGCGAATTGGGGAGGTATGGGGTCGTTCTCGTCCTGCACAATGAACCCTGCCAGCCGCATCTGCTCCCAGAAGTCGGGATAGGATTTGGCCACACATTCGGCTTCGCGGATGATTATGCCTGGCAGATATGCGGCCACGGGGGCGAGAGCCATGGCCATGCGGTGGTCGGAATAGGAGGAGAATTCGGGCAGAGCCTGGATGGGCCGGGGCACTCCGTCCCAGCTGAGGATGCCGGGGAGCGAAGCATCAAGCACAGCCCCGACGAGCAGCATCTCCCGGCACAATGCCTCCACACGGTCACACTCCTTGACTGTCAATGATTCCATGCCGCTGAAATTGAACGGTATGCGAAGCATCACGCAGGTCACTACCAGTGCCGGGGCAAGGTCGGGGGTGGCACTCAGGTCAAGCTGTAGCCGTGGCGACAGTTCGGGCGATGCCACCAGCTCGGCTCCGGAATCAGTGTATTCGGTGTCAACGCCAAGGCTGGAGAATATGCGTGCGGTCAGCGCATCGCCTTGCACGGAGGGGTGAAGCTGGCCTTCGAGGGTTATGAACCCGGAAGTGAGAGCCTCTATCTCATACCAGAATCCGGCTGCGCTCCAGTCGGGTTCAATGCTGTCGATGGGGGTGGTGTAGGGGATGGGCTGTATGATAATCGATCCGGAATCAATTTCCACCGATGCTCCGGCGCGGTTCATCATCTCGGCGGTCATCAGTATGTAGGGACGCGATGATGTTTCACCGTCAAGCGATATTTTCAGCCCTTGCTCCATGTACGGGGCTGTCATCATGAGGGCGGAAATGAATTGCGAGCTGATGGTGGCATCAACGGATATATGGCCGCCCTTGAGTCGCGACCCTCTGATTTTCAGCGGGGGAAACCCTTCCTGCCCCAGGTATTGTATGGAGGCGCCACATTCTTTCAGTGCCTGCACAAGCGGGGCTATGGGACGCTGCCGCATCCGTTCGCATCCGTCAAGCTCCACCTCCGCGCCGGGTGTGGCGGCATAGAATGAGGTGAGGAAACGCATCGAGGTGCCGGAGTTGTCCACATTGACGGTTCCGGAGAGGGTATTGATGCCGCGTAGGATGGCTTCGGTGTCGGTGCAGTCGGATAGGCGCATATCTTGCATATCAGCATGCTGAAGCGTGTTGATAATCACGGCGCGTGCGCTCATGCTCTTGGAAAGCGGGAGCGTTATGCTACATTCCGGCAGCTCTTCGGGTGGAAATATGCGGTAGTTCATCGGTTGGTGGTATATGGTGTTGAACGGTTATATGCTGTTGAGGTTGAGTATCTGCTGGAGAATGTCAACAGCCGTTTCCACGCTGTCCACATTAGCGAATGAGAAGCTGCGTTTGCCGTTCTTCTCACGGATGTTGCACTCACGGGGATGCTGCTGCAGATAGTTGATCATCCGGCCAAACATCGGCGACTGGTAGTAGGCCACGTTGGAGTCGTCAACGAAATAGGTGTACATGTTGCCCTGCTTGAGAGCCACCTTCTCGATGCCGAGTTTGCGGGCCAGACGCCTCAGGCGGGGTATGCGCAGCAGCTCCAAGGCCACGGCGGGAATCTTGCCGAAGCGGTCGGTGAGCCTCTCCTTGAACGCCTGCAGGTCAAGTTCACGCTCAATGGAGTCAAGCTCCTGATAGAGTGAGATACGCTCGCTTTCCTGAGGCACATAGTCGGAGGGGAGAAGCAGCTCCATGTCGCTCTCTATCACGCAGTCGGCCACAAAGTCTTCAGGCTCGGCCACCTGGTCGTCGGTCAGGTCGGCAAACTCCTCCGTGCGCAGTTCGGTGACAGCTTCGCGCAATATTTTCTGATATGTCTCGTATCCGAGATCGGCGATAAATCCGCTCTGTTCGGCTCCGAGAAGGTTGCCTGCGCCGCGGATGTCAAGGTCCTGCATGGCGATATGGATGCCGCTTCCGAGGTCGCTGAAGCTCTCGATGGCTTGCAGACGGCGGCGTGCTACGGGAGCAAGCGGCTGATGCGGCGGCACAGTGAGGTAGCAGAACGCCTTGCGGGAGCTTCGGCCCACGCGTCCGCGCAGCTGGTGGAGTTCGCTGAGGCCGAAATTCTGTGCATTGTTGATTATTATGGTGTTGACATTAGGCATATCGATGCCGCTCTCCACAATGGTGGTGGCAAGAAGCACATCGTACTCATGGTTGGCAAAATCTTCAATCGCTTTCTCGAGTTTTTCGGGTGCCATCTGTCCGTGACCCACCACCACACGCGCATCGGGCACGAGCCTGCGTATCATTGCTTCAAGTTCGTGCAGTCCCTCGATGCGGTTGTTGATCACAAACACCTGGCCGTTGCGCGACAGTTCGAAGTTGATGGCCTCGGAGATGAGGTCGTCGCTCAGCGCGCTCACATTGGTGACTATCGGGTAGCGGTTGGCCGGTGGGGTGGTGATGGCCGAAAGATCGCGGGCGCCCATCAGTGAGAATTGCAGGGTGCGCGGTATGGGTGTGGCGCTCATGGTGAGGGTGTCCACATTGGTCTTGAGCTGCTTGAGCTTCTCTTTCACCGCCACACCGAATTTTTGCTCCTCATCCACCACCAACAGCCCGAGGTCCTTGAATTTCACCGATTTGCCCACAAGCTTGTGGGTGCCGATGATGATGTCGATTTTTCCATCGGCAAGGTCGGCGAGTATCTGCTTGGTGTCCTTGGCCGAGCGTGCGCGGCTCAGGTACTCCACCCTCACCGGAAACTCTTTAAGCCTCTTGGCAAATGTGTGGTAGTGCTGGTAGGCGAGCACGGTGGTGGGCACGAGCACGGCTGTTTGCTTGGAGTCGGTGGCGGCCTTGAAGGCGGCGCGGATGGCCACTTCTGTTTTGCCGAACCCCACATCACCGCACACAAGTCGGTCCATAGGTCGCTGGCTCTCCATGTCGGCTTTCACCGCCTGAGTGGCTGTGAGTTGGTCGGGGGTGTCCTCGTAGGCAAACGAAGCCTCGAGCTCATGTTGCATGTACGTATCGGGCGAGAAAGCGAATCCCTGCTCCTTCTTTCGGGCGGCATACAGTTTGATAAGGTCGCGGGCTATATCCTTGAGCTTGGATTTGGTGCGCTCCTTGACTCTGTTCCATGCCCCGGTGCCGAGGGTGTTGATTTTGGGCGGCACTCCCTCTTTGCCGCGATATTTGGCGAGCTTGTGAAGTGCGTGGATTGACACGAATATGATGTCGTCGTTGGCATACACGAGCTTGATCATCTCCTGTGTGTGGCCGTTGACATTGGTGCGCAGCAGTCCGGCAAATTTTCCCACGCCGTGGTCCACATGCACTATGTAGTCGCCCGGCTCGATGGCGCTCAACTCCTTGAGGCTCAGTGCGAGCTTGCCGGAGCGTGCGCGGTCGGAGCGGAGATTGTATTTGTGGAACCGGTCAAAAATCTGGTGGTCAGTGAACACGCAGCGCTTCTTGAGATGGTCCACAAACCCCTCGTGGAGGGTGGGCGTGACGGGAGTGAAACTTATCTTGTCGCCTCGGTCGGCAAAAATCTCTTTGAGGCGTTCAAACTGTTTTTCACTGTCGGAGAGTATCAGTATCTCATATCCATCATCCAGAAATTGTGTGAACGAGTTGCTGATCAGGTCGAAATTCTTGTGGTATATCCCCTGCGGCGAGCATCTGAAATCAATGGTGGTCACCGATTTGTCGGCGCATCCGGTGCCGGAGGTGAACCATAGTTGGGTGAACTGCCTGAAATTGTGGTCAAACTCCTCGGCGTCAACCACCTGACTCATAGCGTTGATGTCGCCCTCCTCGGCTATTACAGCGGAAGTGGAGAGGGTGTCGGATGCCACTTCTTTAATCCTGGCCACGGTGAGCGCGGCGTCGCGCACTGCTATGAGGGTGTTTGCGGGAATGAATTTCAGCAGCGATGTGCCGTTGGCATCCTGAGCCACGTTGGCTGTGATGCTCACCGATTGTATCTTCTCCTGCGACAGTTGTGTCTCGATGTTGAATGTGCGTATGGAGTCGATGTCATCGCCGAAAAAGTCGATTCTGAACGGCAGCTCGTGGCTGTAGCCGAATATGTCGAGGATGGAGCCGCGGTGGGCGAAATGTCCCGGCTCATACACGTAGTCCACTTCCTGAAAGTTGTTTTCCCTCAGCCATTTGATGACATCGGTGGGGTGGACGGGCGTTTTCAGGTCAAGATGCAGGGTGTGGTCGGCGATTATCTGTGGCGGAGCCACTCTTTCGGCGAGAGCGTCTGGGTAGGTGACCACGATTTTCACGGGGCTGTTTCTGGTATGCCAGGCCCCGAGTGCTTCTGTGCGCAATATCTGCGACGGTGGGTCGGGTTGGCCATATTTGATAGCTCTCTTGTAGCCTGACGGGAGCATAAGCACAGCATCGTCGCCGAGCATTCGGCTCAGGTCGTGATACAGATAGCCGGCATCATCGAGCGAGTCGCCCACTACAAGCAGCGGGGTGGGGCCGTTGGCGAGCGACGACAGGAGCATGGCGGCGGATGATCCGGCCACGGAGGTGGCGCACACCCTGTGTGCTCCTTTTTCCAAAGCCGTGTTCACGGCCTTGGACCGGCTTCCCGCCATGAATTCGGATGCAATGGCGGTGAGCTGGTTCATTTCTTGGGTGCGCTTAGGAGTTGTTTGTATTCCACCGGGTTGTGAAGCAGATTTATGGCCGAGTCGGCACCGATGTCGCTGCGCAGTGCGGCGCGGACAGCACCGGGCTGGTAGTAGTAGCGTTCGGCTATCTCACGCAGCAGGAACGGTGCAATGGCCTGACGGTGAGTGTCAAGGTCTTTGTCCAGCGGATGCTTCAGCATGGCCGCGAGGGTATTGAACTGTGCGTCGAGGCTGTCGCTGGCATACCCTTCCACCTTGGCGGCTTCGCGCAGGCGGTCGAGGATGGTTTCGCACACCTTGTCATAATTGAACTTGTCGGGGTCAATGGAGTTTTTGAACTGCGTGTATATCTCATCGGTGATTTCAAAGCTGTCGATGGGCGCGATTGTGGGGTTTTGAGCACGGTAGCGGTTGGCGAAATCAAAAGCCCAGTTGTCGCGCACCACATTGAATGTTATGCGGCTCACTTCGGGATATTTAACAGTGATGTCGGGGGTTATGCCACCACCGTCGCGCACCGCGCGTCCGCCTTTTGTGGCAAACTCATGGGTGAGGCTGTCGGGGATGCGCTGGATGGAGCCATCTTCGTTGCGGTGCGAATAGTCAATGGCCTGGATCAGTCGTCCGCTGGGGATGTAATATTTGGCCATAGTCACTTTCAGCAAGCCGTCGTAGGGAAGATCGCGGGTGGTCTGCACAAGTCCCTTGCCAAACGACCGGTTGCCAACAATCACCGCTCTGTCAAGGTCCTGGAGCGCGCCGGCGGTGATCTCCGAAGCCGATGCGGTACCGGCATCTATGAGCACGGCGAGCGGCATGTCGGGAGCTATCGGCGAGCCGGATGTTTTATAAACTTTCTCGTCCAGCACCCCTTTGCCGCGTGTGCGGAGCACCTCGGTGCCTTTGGGCAGGAAGTATCCCAGAATCTTGACGGCACTCTCCAGCAATCCGCCGCCATTGTCGCGCAGGTCAAGTATCAACCCTTTCACCTTGTGGCGGTTCTTGAGCGAGTCGATGGCGTTGCGCACCTCCTCGGGGGAGGTTTCGGTGAACGAGGTGAGCTGGATGTAGCCCAAATCGTTGCCTACCACTCCGAAGTATGGCACAGAGGGGTTTTGGATTTTTTCGCGGGTGATTTCCACCGTCAGTATCGAATCGGTCTCCACGAAGGGCCGTTTCACCGTCACCATCAGCTTGGTGCCCGGCTGTCCCTTGAGCTTTTCGCTCACCTCGGGGGTGGTTTTGCCCAGCACGGTGTCGCCGTCAATGGCCATGATCAAGTCGCCGGGGCGCAAGCCTGCGCGGGCTGCGGGCGATCCGAGGTACGGTCCTGATATATAAACATTTCCGTTGCGCTGCATTATGTATGAGCCGATGCCGCCGTATTGGCCCGACGACATTGTGCGGAAATCCGCTTTCTCATCTTGCGGTATATATTCGGTGTATGGGTCAAGCGAGCCGAGCATCGCATCGATGGCTGTGCGCACTGATTTACGGGCATCAATGGAGTCCACATAGTTCGACTGTATCTCCTTGACCACGGCATTGAAAATGTCGAGGCTTGCGGCTATGTCGGCCTTTTTGCTCCGGGTGGCACCCTGGGCCACCAGCAGCGCGCATAGCAGCGCGGAGGCTGTGTAAAATAGCTTCTTCATGAGCGTTTGGGGATATGTTATAAAAAACGGCGACCAAAGTTAGTCAATTATTATAACAAACGAGTGCTAAAATATTTCAAAAAAAGGTGTGCTGCATGATTTTTTCAACTTTTTTTTGCCAATCTATTGCATAATTGATTTAAACGGTGTAATTTTGTACCGCAAATCTCGAGAGCGAGGTTTTAAATGCTTCAATAGCTCAGTTGGTTAGAGCATCTGACTGTTAATCAGAGGGTCGTTGGTTCAAGTCCATCTTGAAGCGCAAAAAATAGGCAAAGCTTCAGTAGCTCAGTTGGTTAGAGCACCTGACTGTTAATCAGGGGGTCGTTGGTTCAAGCCCATCCTGAAGCGCATCCCCTTCCCCCCGAGGCGTTTATCTGTAATGGATAGGCGCCTCTTTTTTTTTGTCTCGTCGCGGTGATCCTTTCCCTTCGGAGGCTCGGAAAGCCGAGGTCGTTTTTATCCCCACGCGAAGGCCCCAGCCGAGCGTGGGGTCAAAAAGAAAGATAACCAACGGAGGCTCGGAGAGCCGATGTTGTGGTAGCGAATCTTCTAATCAAAATTTTTTTTGAAAAAAATTTCTCATTCATCCTCCTCATCCCCAGCCCTTTCCCGCGTCAACAAAAGTTAAGCGGATTTTTTGGACTCGCAACCCCCTCCTTCCGGTTGTATCTTTGCATCGCAATCATTTCCAAGGCCTTCCATCGAAAGCCGTCCTTTTCGAAACCTCTCCTCGTTCCCATCCTCAACACCGTGCTGAGGGCGTAAGCCCGAAGTCCCCTCATAGCCCCTCCATCAAATTTGTTTGCGCTTCGGGCTTCAGCCCGAGTTTAAAACATCCAATATGATTACGAGAACCTCTGAATTAAGAAAATATCTGTTTGAGTTCCAGTGCTCCCTCGGCCGTCGCCTCTCGCTCGCCGACATCGAGCTCCTGGGCCCCATCGAGCGCCACCGCCGCCTGGGCTGCTGCTCCCCCTGGATTGTCCACGACAGTCCCGACCGCCCCGGCTCGCTCCCGCTCCTGCGCCGGTATATTCAGTGGGTAATCGACTACACCGGCATCGACTACCCCGAGGTTCTCTTCGAACCTCCCCCGCGCGCTCCTGACTCCTACCGCGGCTGCAATTTCGACCACGTGGTCTTCACTCGTTGCCGCTTCACTCTCCACCGCGACCGCTACGACCGCTGCACACGCGTCTTCATCCCCCAGCTGTCCCCCGGCCGTCTCTTTATCCTCCATTTCGTCTGCGCCAAGACGCCCTGGGTGTCCACCCCGACCAACACCTCGCGTCATCAGCGCCACGTCCCCTCTCCCGGCGACAAACCGGAAGTAATCCTCACTCTCCGCGAGCAGCGACACGCCGTTGTCGGAAAGAGTTCCCCGGCCCCGCACTGCCCGATAGCCCTCCCTCTCCCCGCCATCGATCCTGAGATGAACTCAATCACCCTCATTACCATCACGCACAGCGGTGCGGAGGTCTTCCGATTGCGATAGCGGCAAGTCATGCCCCGCAGCCCAAAGCTAAACCGCATGGCAAGCGTACAT
>ENA-OZES01000111-OZES01000111.1-human-gut-metagenome-genome-assembly--contig:-NODE-111-length-62363-cov-18.490419_pt1 | contig 62363 bp, 88 predicted proteins | sample MGYA00245068_ERZ653609 | MGnify/ENA primary metagenome ERZ653609 (study PRJEB26926, sample SAMN06164898) | human gut metagenome | biome: ENVO:00009003; feature: ENVO:2100002; material: ENVO:00002003... | reverse complement strand
TACCACAAGAAAAATGGGTTGAAGTCGCTGAATATTGTGATGATGATGTTATTGCAACCGAAGCAGCGTTTAATTATTTGTCTGCTGACTGGACCGCACGAGAGATTCTGGCAGACTTAGCTGAGATGTCAGTTAACAGTACGACTAACACATTGACTCAGAAAATCATATTTGGTGGTAATAAAAAACCTCAAAAAGAATTCCATTATCGTAATTTAGCAGAGCCTGTAATGGATTTGGATGAAGACACTTATCAGTTCTTAGCAGAAGCCTGTCCTGAGATGATGGAAAAGACTCACGGTGAAGCTGGGTCGCTCTTACCATATTTTCCTGGGTATAAATACGAGTATGGTAAATCTACATATCGTGATGAGGAAGTCGGAGAGGGCGGCTATGTTTACGCTGAGCCAGGTATGTACGGTAATGTAGCCTTACTTGATGTTGCTTCCATGCATCCACACAGCACAATAGCTGAATGTTTATTTGGTATAAGATACACTAAAGCTTATCGAGACATTGTCGAGGGTCGTGTAAACATTAAACACGAAGCTTGGGAAGAAGTTAACCATATGCTCGATGGTAAGCTTACGAAACATATTCAGAGGGTTAAGAACGGTGAGATGAAATCTGGAGATCTTGCTAATGCGCTTAAGACAGCTATTAACTCAGTATACGGTTTAACAGCGGCTGGCTTTGAGAATCCATTCCGTGATATGAGAAACAAAGACAATATTGTTGCTAAACGTGGAGCTTTATTCATGGTGGATCTTAAACACGCAGTACAGGAACGCGGCTTCACTGTTGCTCATATTAAGACAGACTCGATTAAGATTCCAGATGCTACTCCGGAGATTATCGAATTTGTTATGGAATTCGGTAAGAGATATGGCTACACATTCGAACATGAAGCTACATACGATCGTATGTGCTTAGTAAATGACGCAGTTTATATTGCTAAGTATAAAGATCCTGACGAATGCGAAGCTATGTATGGATATGCTCCTGGAGATAATAAGAAGCATATTGAAGATTCTTGGACGGCTACAGGCAAACAGTTTGCTGTACCTTATGTATTCAAGAATTTATTCAGTCATGAAGACATTGTGTTTGAAGACTTATGCGAAACTTTCTCAGTAGCTAAAGGATCTTTATATTTGGATATGAATGAAGATCTTCCAGATGTGACTGAGTATGAGAAAGAACTTGATAAACTTGAGAGTAAATATAAGAAAGGTCAGCTTTCAGACACAACATTCGAACCTGAATCAATGAGACTTAAAGAGTTGATTGAGCCAGGACACAATTATATTTTTGTAGGAAGAGTAGGCCAGTTCACTCCTATTCAGTCAGGCCATGGTGGCGGTGTGCTTTACCGTATTAACGAAGGTAAAAACTACGCAGCATCAGGCTCTACTGGATATCGCTGGCTTGAGTCCGAGGTTGTTAAAAACATAGGCAAGAAAGATTATATTGACTATAGATTCTATGATAAGCTTGCTGACGACGCTGTCGAAGTAATTAGTAAATATGGAGACTTCGAATGGTTCGTTTCAGACGATCCTTATATCCCGCCAGAGCCTACACCAGATTTTATGACAATCCCGGATACGGACGAAGATGAGTTACCGTTCTTATAATTCGTGATATTTACATCTCCTTTAATGAGAGAAAGGAGTGATATTTATGAAGTACAAACATATCGAAGCAGCTAGAGAGGTTAGACTTTGGATTGGACAAATTGTTGTTCCTGCGGTGACACTTGCAGCGACAACATTAGCCATACCTGAAGTAAGACAAGCGGTAGCTGCTAAGGCTAAACTTGTGAAAGAAGATATCGACAAGAAACTAAACAAACAGAAATAAAACGGAGGACTCAGCGTATTGTACGTTGGGTCTTTCTTTTTATAAACTTATCCATTTATATTTTTAAAAGAAGAAAGGAATTAAAATTATGGAATTAACATTCGCACCAAGAAACATTTTACAGATCGATGAAGCAAGAATCATTTACAGAAACTTCAAAGGAGAACCGTCTAAATTTAACAGAGAGGGTGATAGAAACTTCGCTCTAATTATTCCGAATGAAGACATGGCAAACGATCTCGTCGATAGAGGATGGAATGTAAAGATCAAACCACCGAGAGATGAAGACGATTCTCCATTCATGTATCTTCCGGTCAAAATCAAATTTAATGATAGAGGACCTGCTATATATTTAAAGAGTGGAAATAATGTCAGAAAACTTAGTGAAGATGTAGTGGGCTTAATCGATGACATTGACATTCTCAGTGTTGATATGGATGTTAGGCCGTACGATTGGGAAGTCAACGGAAAGACAGGACGAACAGCATATTTACAGTCTATGGAAGTCGTTCAGGAAGTTGACCGATTTGCTGCTAGATTCGCGGAAGAAGAACATCCGGAGGATTAATACAATGAAACTTAAATTTGATTTAAAAAATGTAGAATACACTATTGGCGCAATCGTTGGAATGTCTTTCAGTTTAATCTGTATCGACAAGATGGCTAAAACGAATTGGGTTATATCCGGCGCAGGGTTTGAAGAGAATTCACCTTTAGCAGATTGCAATGAAAAATTCGACCAATCAGGTTCGTATAGCGAAACCGATAGCGACATTGCCGACGAAATTTCCAAGACAATCAGACAGGTAAGTATGCGAGTGGCAGAAACTCAAGATGAATTTATATTTCAGACATTACGTGACTTTGGGCTTAGTACATCTAACATTGTTGTGGAGAAAGAAGAGTTGGTCCAAGCTATTCAGTTAATAAGAATAATGAAAGAATACGGGATCGATATTTTTGAACGTTATAATACAGCTACCGCGCAAGCTGGAATATTTAGGCGTGGATATAAAGAAGGTTTACATGACGGTATAGAAAAAGAGCGTAGTAGAGTTATGGATATTCTGGAGAAAGGAGAATGAGATGAAATCAATAACAGACACTTTATTAGTAAGCATTGACTTATCTGCTAGTGAAAACAATGCAGTATTGATTGTCGGACGAAAGAAACCAAATCAGTCTGTGGAAATCGTGAATGCTTTCGATGGCGAAGAGGCTGTTGCATTATACAAGAAGTTAACTACCGTTAAGAAAGGAGAATGAATATGGGACAGGCTGAAACTATATTAAATGACGTTTTTAATGCTTGGAAACAATCATCAGAATTTAAAGATTACTCTAGGATGGAAATAGCTGGGAGAAAAGTTGAGTTCGAAAAGAATCTCGACAATATGCGGGCTATATACACGAAAGGAAACCCAAAACAAATTGTTGAGTATAACAAAGGTGTAAATTATATTAAAAGTCTTGGATTCAAGGTACTAAGAAACAGTGCCGGAAAACATAAATTAATATTGAAAGGAGAATGACTTATGAAAAAACGTGGAATGTTGGGGTTGATATTCGACTTTGTTATGGTGTTCTTAACCGGCGGGTTATGGTTGATCTGGCTGTTGATTAGATATTTGAGACAGAGTTAGGAGGTTATTATGGCTGAACATGATAAATACGATAAAGATATTTTAAAAGCTTTACAGAAGATTGGTAAACATCTTGAGAGTATCGATAAAAAACTTACTACAGGGATTGTAATCCCAACCGTTGAAGAGAAAAAAGAAATCGAGGCAACAACGAGGTTACTGTAAAACCACTACATTAGTGACTAGGGCTCTCTTCGGAGGGCCTTTTATATTTTTCAAGGAGGTTTAATTATGAAAATTAGATTTGATTGTGCTGATAATTGTAGACATAAAGGTGTTTGTAAATATGTTGATGGCATGAATAAGCTTGACGAGTCACTTAAAGCGATCAATCCAGAGGGATATAATCATGTGACGATTCAGGTTAAATGTAATTATTACACAGGTAAATGGTGCGGTGGTGTTGCTAGAGATGGTGAGTAAAGTAGAACCTTTTCTAAGAGATTATCAGATGGATGCGGTAAACAAAATGAGGAATGGGTGTATTCTCAACGGTGGTGTGGGGTCCGGTAAAAGTAGGACCGGTTTATATTACTACTTCAAAGAGAATGGCGGAGCAATGCTTCCAAATCATATTCCTATGAAGCAAAGACCACAGGACCTTTATATTATCACTACGGCTATGAAACGAGACTCTCTCGAATGGGAGGGTGAGCTTGCTAACTTCTTATTATCAACTGATCCAGACCGAAACATGTTCTATGGAAATAAGATTGTAGTTGACTCCTGGAATAACATCAAGAAATACGTTGATGTGTCAGGAGCTTTCTTTATATTTGACGAAGATAGAGTGTGTGGATCAGGAGCATGGGTTAAGGCGTTCTATAAGATTGCTAAAAATAATAATTGGATTATTCTCTCAGCCACTCCCGGAGATTGTTGGAGTGATTATATTCCAGTGTTTATTGCCAACGGGTTCTATAAGAATAAAACTGAATTCCAGAGAGAGCATATTGTTTACTCAAGATTTACTAAGTGGCCTCAGGTAGATAGATATTTGAATACTGGAAGATTGATTAGACTCAGAAATCGAATCTTAGTAGATATGGATTTTCATAGAGGCACTATACCTCACCATGAGGATATTTATGTTAAGTACGATGTACACAAATATAAGGAAGCTATAAGGACTAGATGGGACCCGTTTAAAAATGAGCCTATTCAGCAGGCAGCTGGTCTTTGTTATGTATTGCGAAGAATTGTAAATGAGGACGATTCAAGAATTGTGGCTTTAATGGAGATCCTTGAGAAGACGCCTAGGGCTATTATATTCTACAATTTCGACTATGAGCGGGATATGTTGCTCCATCTAACTTGCGATGATGAATATGTAGGATATGAGATTGCAGAGTGGTCTGGACACGCTCACCAAGAGGTACCTAATTGTGAAAGATGGATATATTTAGTTCAGTATACAGCAGGCTGCGAAGGCTGGAATTGTATTCGGACAGACACTATTATATTCTTCTCACAAAATTACAGTTATAAAGTTATGCAGCAAGCGTCAGGACGAATAGATAGGATGAACACTCCTTACAGAGATTTATATTACTATCATCTAAAAAGTAGATCGGGTATTGATCTAGCCATATCCAAAGCGCTTGCACAAAAAAAGAAATTTAATGAAAGGAAGTTTACGAAATGGGACAAATAAATAGCACATTGTCAAACAAAGAAGATGCTACATTAATAAGAAAAATGTTAGAAAGCTACAAAGAACCAAGAGGTAATGGAAAGAGCATAGGCGCACTTATGAACATTATAGCTCTTCATAAAGCTGTAAATGTTTTAGAGAGTAGCAACGATTGTCCTTTGCCGGAATCTTGTAGCGATCTTGATAATCGCTTAAATGATATTGCGGCTAATCACAGTTTAACAGGGCTTACCGACGAACAGTTCGAAGCTTTAAAAGACGCATGGACCTACGGATATTGCGCTGCTATAGACTATGTTAAAAGTTGTATAGACAAACTTGTTAAAAAGGAGGAATAAATATGAATAAACGTTCTCGATATTTTGACTGTTTTGGATATAGATATAATCACTGTGTAGTTTTAGCAGAAGAATATTCTGACAGTAACGAATGCCCATTTTTCAAATCAAGAAAAGATATTAATATTAATGAAATTGAATCAGATATTGCAATATATAGTGGTAGAAAGAAGGGGTGACTATGGATAAAGAAGGTAACCAGGAAGTATATTTCGATCAGTATTGTAAGAAATGTAAGTATTGGGATACAGAAGACGTTAAAGATCCGTGTAATGAATGTCTTGAGACATGGGTTAATTTATATTCCCATAAGCCAATTCATTTCAAGCCCAAAGAGAGGTGAACTTATGACTTGTCCGATATGCAATAGTAATACAAAGGTAATAGACAGTCGTCTTAAAGAGGATGGCCTCATTAAAAGACGGCGTGAATGTAAAGTTTGCAAACATCGTTTTAATACTTATGAACTCGACGAAGATTTATATTTCAATTTAATTAAAGGAGAAAAGAATGATTAAGAAAGCAATTATAGGGACTCTGTTGACAGCATCAATATTTAGTCTTACGCCAATGACAGCTAAGGCCAATGTAAATATGGGAGACTTTAAAGTCACTTACTACTGGCCTGGAGAAGATAATTGGGGTCATCAGACGGCGACTGGAGTAAGAAGCAGTAATTTATACACTGTTGCTGTTGACCCTGATGTTATTCCTCTTGGGAGTAAGATTCTTATTGATGGTGAGGAGTATTTAGCAGTAGATGTCGGCGGCTTAGTTAAAGGCGATCATGTTGATATTTTCACTGAGATACCTATTCACAAAACATATACAGCACATGTAGAGATCATTAGATAAGGAGAAATTATTATGAAGATTAAAGTATTTGGAGCAACTAACAGTGAAGATTTAGAAAGAATGGTAAATGATTTTTGTGTGGATAAGGCAATCCAGGATATTAAATACCAATCTATGTATGTGGGTACGAAGTTTAATCAGTACACCGGAGCTACACTTGAAGGTGTGATTGTTGATAGAGCTATGATTATGTATGTGGATTAGGCTTAGTTAAAAGAAAGGAGATAAACTATGAGTAACAATATGAGAACAGAAAGTTGGTGCGGACATGAAATTCGCTTTGTAGAGATTAATGGAGAATGGTATGCGATCCTTAAAGATATTTGTGATGCTTTGAGATTAAGAAGTAAAGATATATCTCAGAGATTAGATCCGGATATGATGGAAAGAGTTCCAGTCGAAGGAGAAAGAAATAGACCAACAAAGTATAAAGAAAATTACGAGGACGGTTCAAACGATGTTGTAAATTCTAAGAATACGTTCTGGATGCTTGCGGTTAACGAACTTGGAATCTATGAAGCATTGTTTGCTAGTAGAAAACTTGAAGCACGTAAATTCAGACGCTGGTCCGCTACTGTTATGAAGAAACTTAGACAAAATGTAGGACTTCAGGGTTACGAAGTTATGAAAATGACTGATAAAGATATTCAGGATGAAATTGATTGGATTCTTGATTCTTTATATTGGGACGACGAGAAGAAGTGTGTTATGCAGTCTTATACTGTTCAGGGTGGAGACGTGGAGCAGCGAGTTTATTGTAAGTAAGGAGATAAATTATGAGTTATGATTTAGAAAAAGCAAAACAGTTTATGGAAGCAATGAAAGAAAACGACGAGCAGATTGCTCAGGAATGGAATGAATATGTTAAAAGACAGTTGAACGCAATATTCGGCACTGGGGCTTGTTATGTAGGTACCGACATGGTAGATCCACACAATTTAGGCGCTTTACCAAGAAACTCCGGACGATATCCTTGGGGAGTAGGAGATTTTGATGGTGATGTGCCATGTATTAACAAAGAAACTTATAAAATGATGATGAAAGATATTGTCACTCTTCTTAGAGAACGATATGGTATTCCGCATGCTAAAGTAAGAATGAAAGTTGGTCTACATTCAGATGTATTTCCAGCAGTTGACGTTGATATTAGTAAGCCTGAATGTGCTATCACCAAAGTTATATTCAATGACCCAGCGACTATTGTATTCTGGAGCGATAACACTAAGACGGTTGCTAAATGTGGTGATTATGACATATTTGATGAAGAGAAAGGTCTTGCTATGGCTATTTGTAAGAAAGCTATGGGAAACAAAGGTAACTATTATGAAGAATTCAAGAAGTGGATTCCTGAGTTAAAAGTAGACGATAACGCGAGTACTTCTGAGTCGGCTATATTATCATACAACGACATAATGAAAGCTGCACAGTCATATGGCGAACAGCTCGCTAAAGAAATTAGAAACAGATTTGATATTTTAGGAATCAAACTGAGTGAGGAGGTAGAGAAGGATGATTAAATTAATAATAACATTGATATTTTGTCATTTAATAGGCGACTATGTACTTCAGTCGGATTTCATAGCAAAAACGAAAGGAGAGAATTGGTATCATTTGTTTGTACATTGTGCGTTATATTGTTTACCATTCTTCATTGTATTTGGATTGACTTGGCAGCTACCATTTATATTTATTACGCATATGGCAATTGATCCGTTAAAAGCTAGATACAACAAAATTAATTATGTGACTGACCAGTTATTACATTATATCGTAATGCTGGTTTATTTGGTTTAGGAGGATAAGAATTGTAATGATTAAATTAGAGCACGTAGTTCTGGCAAGTCCGGAGCAGATGGAGTTTATTATTCAGGGAATGAGAAATCCTATGAATTCTTGGGAGAAGAGTGATAGTAATTGTTGTGCTGGTAAAGAATTTGGTCAGTGTAGAACATGTAACCACCCAAATCGTTGTATGTACAATGGCGATTTTTATCTAGGTGGCAATGACCATTCGCTCATGCAGCGCTTATCCAAAGCTGGTACAGACCATAGAAAGTATATGCGAATGATGCCGGTATATGTGCGAATCACTGCGCCTTTATATTGGTGGAAAGAGTTTGATACTTACAAGGTTGGTACTGTTGCAAACTCTTGCTCAACTATGCATAAGATTCAGGAGAAGGAATTTACGCTGGAGGATTTCAGTATCGAGCATTTAAATGATGATAGAAGTGCTGAAATAAGTAATATAGAATGGCTTGAACATCTAATTCATCATTTGAACAGGGATAGAAGAAGATTCGTTGAAACTAAAGACAAACAGTATTGGTGGCAGATGATTCAGCTTCTTCCGAGTAGTTATAACCAGACCAGAAATGTCATGATGAATTATGAAGTCCTGGCGAATATTTATAAGTCTCGTAAGAATCATAAGTTGGATGAATGGAGAGAATTCTGTAAGTGGATTGAGTCTCTTTCATATTCTGAATTGATTATGAGTGCTGCTGGTTTAGATGATAATTCTATTAATGCTAGACAGGGATTAGCTCATCAAAGGGATGTTTTGGAAGAGGCATTAACATCATATTAATCGCGTAAAAAACAACTCCTTTAATGAGAGAAAGGAGATGATAACATGAAGAAAAAAGACGATATTGTTACATATGAAATTGAGGTGAACAAAACCGCCCTGAGAGAAGAAATTCTTATGTGGGTTGTTTTTGGAGCACTTGGTTTGATTACAGATGCAATTATATTCTTACCAGCATTGTTATTACATTAATAAGATTAGACTCAGCGTAGAGATTACGTTGGGTCTTTTCTTTTTTATTTTTTAAGGAGGTGGATTATGATAGCGTTATTAAAACTGTATATTATTGTATGTATATTAACATACTTTATATTACTTCTTGTTGAGCCTCGACAAACTATAATAGAACGAATATTCGATTCTTTCACATTAGGATATGTTGGTTTTGCTATTGTTGTATTTTGTTTTGTTTGCGTTATATTAGCTTTAAAACATTTTTAAGGAGGCGAAACAATGGTTGCTTTAATTATTGGTATTGTTTTATTTTTTGTCGGGATATTTATTGATTTCTGCTCAATATCTGAGATAACATTTAAAATCGGCACAACTATGATGCTGATTGGAGCAGTAGTAGGATCAGTAGCTTGGTTCTATATCGTTGGTACGTCAGATATGCCACAATGGGTGAAGTTTATGTTATTAAGTAAGTAATGGGAGGATAATTATGAAACACAGAGACACTGCGACAGAAATCAAGATTTGGTCTGAGGAGGAGATAAATTGTCCTAAATGCAGACCAAAGGGTTACACGAATACTTATATACATGCGATTGAACCAGGGTCATCTAAAGGTATGTATATTGTTGAGGTTACGATGCCGAAATATTGTAAGGAGGACTAATAGTATGGCTAAAAAAATCACAAAGATTAAAAAGAACAAAAACAAGGATAATAACAAGAACTATCCTGTAAGAGTTATTTATGATAACGGACAGAATGTCTTGATTCCGGATTCACACCAGTTCGGTAGCTTTTGTACTAAACATGGATGTAGTATGGCGGCCTCTAGCATTGCGTTGCAGTTCTTAGGAGTTAAGCAGAAAGACGGTACAGCTTGGAACCCACTTGAGTTATATCAATACGCTAAGAAACATATTGGCGGGTTCAATGGAAGTAAGTTGAGCGTATTTGGATGTAAGGCTCTTATTAATAAGATATCTGGTGGCACACATGCTAGATGGTATCCATTGACTGGTCGGAATAATAAGGCAGCTAAGAAGAGAATCAGACGAGCTTTGAGAAATGGTAAGATTGTCTTATTTGAACAGAAGGACCCGATACATACTGTTGTGTTCCTGGGATTTAACGAAAAAGGAGATAAGGTTAGAATGGCTACTTATGGAAAGGTCCAGGGTACTACACTTGCTACTCAGATCAACAAGAAAGCTTTACATGGTGTGTCTGGTGTAGAGAATCAGAAAAATTGGTTTAGAGGCAGCAAGTATGGTGCTGGATATTTAGTAGTGGGGTAGAGATATGGTCACACGTGAAGAATATGAGAAAGACTTAGAGCGGGTTTTAGAACCTATTGGCGAGAGGCGTATGAGTGAAGATGAATATGATAAACGTTATGCAATACTTGAATGGGGTATGCTTGAAAACTATATTACACCGCAGAAATTTGTTGAGATGTTTAATAAATTACTAGCGATGTATCAGGAGTCGAGAAAGGACGTGTACGAACGTAATTATCCAAGAGAGTTTATTTAGGAGGTTATTATGTTATGGGCGGTCACAACATAAAAGAGAATGGGTCAGGTAAATATGATCCTACGGCATATAATGCTATTCGAAATGTCAGCATGGATGAGCAGGCCGAAGAAGAGAAATTTAAAAAACTTCTTGATACTATATTCAATTTGTGTGATCTTGCTGGGTTTCATATTGAGGGAAGAATTGTAATTAAGAGTAAAAGAACAGGAAAGATTTGGAGGTAGAACAATGGGTTGGTTATTTACAATTGGATTTATGATTGCGGGATGCGTTAGTGGTAATACTGATGCATTTATTTGTGCTGGGTTATTTGCTATTGCTGGGGCTATTGCGTTTAATTGTAATTCCGGTAGCAAGTAGGAGAGACTTATGGGAAGGAAAAGAGGGAGACCTAAGAAAGATTTCGGTAAGAAATATGTAGTAACAATAAGATTATCAGAATTAGATTTAAATAGATTGGCATTTATCAAGGATTATACAGGTAAAGAAAAGTCAGAAATCATAAGAGAAGGTATCGATATTATGTATGATAAGGCAATGGACATATTTCTTAACACTGAATTTTAGTGAATTTATGTATTACATAAAATAGGTAAATACGAATTATTGTAATACATAAAATAGATTTGATGAGGGGGTGATGAATTAATGTAATACATAAAATCAGGTTCTGGTCAGAAGTAGAAACTATTTATTGTAATACAAAAAATAAGAAAATTTCTAAAAATCATGCAAAAACCTTAACTTTTGGCCAGAATTTGATTACAATAGTAAATTTTTTGAGGTATTTAAACTTACTATATAAAATATTTCATTTTTGAAATTTTACACATACTAAGTTTAGACCCTATGTTTTTTTTACAATAGTAAATTATTGAAATACAAAAAATAGGAGGTATAAAATATGTCACGTAATGTCGAAATCACAGAGATTTCTGAAATGGAATTATTAAACGCATTTGCTAGTAATCTTAAATATGTTATGGAGTATGAAGGAATTACTCAAAGTGAACTTGCTCGTAAGAGTGGTCTTAGCAAATCAACCATATGCATGTATACGAAGGCTAAAAGAATGCCATCAATGGCTGCAATATCTAATATTTGTTTTGCCCTTAATTGTCGTATCGATGATCTAGTACCAACAGCTTGTGTTGTAATTGAGTAAGTTATAGAAAGGCCCTGATATATGAACAACTTTGAAGTAAACAAATACATGTTACAAAATTACATAGATTACTTTCGTCCAAGATTTGATGAGATAGAAGACATTCAGGAAATAAACAAGTGCGAGATATTAATAATCAAAAAAGACGGATCAAGATATATATTCAACGATGTTATGTCATCTATTCGTCGTTTACCAGCCGATCCCGATGATATGACAGACGAACAAGTTGTGTTCGAATTTATGCAACGTTTTAGATCTATGCGTATTTTACGAGCTTACAACATATCTGACTTACACGAGCTTACCGGAATATCCATGTCAACGCTAAGTAGATATGACAATGGCGAAACGACACCAACAGTGATAAATCTTCGTAAGCTGGCAAAAGCTCTTAAGTGTGGTCTAAGTGATTTGATACTAATGGAGTATGAATAATATATATAGTGGAGGCGCTAGTCAAACTAGCCCTCTTTCTTTTTGTTTGAAAGGAGGAGATCTATGAATCAATTCAATACAAAGCGAAATGGCGTATCAGTAATGATTGTAGAGACTGGCGAAGTATTTAATTCGATCAAAGCATGTGCTGATGCTATAGAAGGTAATCCAGCATATGTCAGCCGAGTAGTAAATCATTGTCCCGGGTTTGATACATGTAAAGGTTATCACATCGTTAGAAAAGGCGAAGAGCCAATAATTAAAGAACGTCGAAAAATAATGATTGTCGAGACAGGAGAAGTCTTTAACACACTTCGAGAATGTGCTGATGCGATACACGGTAGTCCGAGTGTTATATGCGATATCTTAAACAATAAGCGAAGTCGTAAGTCACATAAAGGGTATCATTTTAAGCAACTGTAAACAAACTAGCACGCTAAAATAACATGCTCTTTTATAGAGAAGAGATAATATTTTGGCAGTTTCTCGGTTAATCTATTGTCTCTTTATTTTTGACTCTTAGCTCAGTAGGTGAGAGCGCCGGCCTTATAAGCCGTATGTCGTGAGTTCGAATCTCACAGAGTCGATCTCTATAAAAGAAAGGAGACTCAACCATGCGTGAAAGTAAATTCCAGGCAGACCTGAAAAAAGAATTAAAACAGAGATATCCAGGCTGCATTATAACAAAACTTGACTCTGGTGATATTCAAGGTATCCCTGATTTACTTGTTCTTTACAAGGATCGTTGGGCCACCTTAGAAAATAAAAGGAGCAAGACAGCTTCTCACAGACCTAACCAGGAATACTATGTTAACAAAATGAATGACATGTCGTTCTCCAGATTTATATTTCCAGAGAACAAAGATGAAGTGTTAGAAGAACTTGACCGACACTTCAATTAAGGAGGTTGAAAAATGAATTTTACAAAACATGTAAAACTTGAGGGACTTCATGCTCCGTTTAGTGCGAGCTCTAGTGCTTGGCTTCGCTATGACGACAATAAAGCACTTGAAGTATACCAGAACAAGAAAGCCGCAGAAATAGGAACAAGACTTCATGCCTGGGCTAAAGAAACTATAGACTTAAGAATTAAACAACCTCGTTCTAAGAAAACCATTTACGCATATGTAAACGATGCAATAGGTTTCAAAATGAGCACTGAGGTTGTTTTATATTATTCTGACAGATTTTTCGGCACTGCTGACGCTATATCTTTCAGAAAGAATATGTTAAGAATCCATGATCTTAAAACCGGTAAGAATCCAGTGCATATGGAACAGCTTGAAGTATATGCTGCTTTATTCTGTTTAGAATATAAGATTCGTCCTGGTGATATTGATATGGAACTTAGACTTTACCAGAATGACGAAGTTATTGTACATAAACCAACAGCAGAAGATATTTTACCAATCATGGATAAGATCGTACATCTTAACAAAATGTTAGAAGAGGTTGATGCAGAGGAGGTGTAACATGTGAATGCTGTAGCAGAAGAGATTAAATCATATATTGACTCTGCTTCAATGACCGATGAAGAATATCTTGAACACTATGGAATGCCTCGTAGATCGGGAAGATATCCTTGGGGATCAGGTGAAGATCCATATCAATCAGGTAGAGACTTCTATGGTCGAGTTGAGCAAATGCGAAAAAATGGTTTTACATATACTGATCCAGAGACTGGTAAAACCTATACTGGCGACAATGCTATCGCTAAATCTCTCGGATATTCTTCTACAGACTTCAGAACTGTATATGGAATAGCTAAAGATGAACGACGAGCGTATGATGTTGCTAGAGCTCAATCTTTGAAGAGCGATGGTTTAAATAATAGTGAGATTGGCCGTAAAATGGGAATCAATGAATCAACCGTTCGTAGTTTACTTGATCCTAACAGAGAATTCCGTATGAAGCAGGCTCGAGAAACAGCAGATTTCCTCAAGAAACATGTTGATGAAAAAGGTATGGTTGACGTTGGTGCTGGTGTTGAGAGAGAACTTAATATATCTAAAGAAAAATTAGATCAGGCCCTCTTTATTCTCCAAGCAGAAGGAGGATATGAAGTTTATGGTGGTCGCTTTGCGCAGGTGACCAACAAAGGGCAGATGACAACTCAGCGAGTATTATGTAAACCAGGCACAAAACATAATGAAATATATGATCTTGATAGAATTCAGACACTCAATGATTATATTTCAAGGGACGATGGTAAAACATTCGAAAAGAAATTCCATTATCCAGAAAGCATGGACTCAAGTCGACTGAAAATCCGTTATAAAGAAGACGGCGGTATCGACAAGGATGGTGTTATGGAACTTCGTCCTGGTGTTGCTGACTTGTCTCTTGGCGAATCACGATATTCTCAGGTCAGAATTATGGTTGACGGTAAGCGATATTTGAAAGGTATGGCTGTTTATGGTGACCCTAAAGACTTTCCGCCAGGTGTTGACGTTATATTCAACACTAACAAATCCAAAGATGTTGCTAAAATGGATGTCTTGAAGAAGATTAAAGATGATCCTGACAATCCATTTGGTGCTTTGGTTAAAGAAAAGGGTGGACAGTATTGGTATGAGGATAAGAATGGTAATAAGAAGCTTGGTCTAATCAATAAGACAAGAGAAGAAGGCGAATGGAATGAATGGAAAGATGCATTACCTTCTCAGTTCTTATCAAAACAGTCTTTATCTATGGCTAAGAAACAGCTTGGCATTGCTAAAGCAGACAAGCAGTCTGAGTTTGATGAAATCATGGCTCTTACTAATCCAACTATCAAGAAGTATTACTTAAATAAGTTTGCTCAGAGTTGCGATTCTGCCGCTGTTGATCTAAAAGCTGCTGCTTTACCTAGACAGAAGTATCACGTTATACTGCCAGTCACTTCTATGAGTGAAAAAGAAGTATATGCTCCGAACTATGCGGATGGAACTAAGCTTGCTCTTATTCGATATCCTCATGGTGGTACATTTGAAATACCAATCTGTACTGTTAATAATAAAAACCCAGAAGCTATCAAGATGATTGGTAAGACTTCTATCGATGCTATAGGTATTAACAGTAAGGTTGCTGAGCGATTGTCTGGGGCAGACTTTGATGGCGATACGGTTATGTGTATTCCAACCCATGATAAAGGTGGAAAGGTTAAGATTACTTCCACAGATCCACTTGAGGGATTAGTTGGATTTGATTCTAAATCCTATCAGTATCATGACATGAAGGTTGATTCAGATGGCAAAGAACATTACTATCGTAACGGCGCTGAATTCAAAGTAATGAAGAAGACTGATACTGAGATGGGTAAGATCTCCAATCTTATTACAGACATGACATTGGCAGGAGCGCCGCCTGAGAAGATGGCAAGAGCTGTTCGTCACTCCATGGTCGTTATCGATGCTGAGAAGCACAAGCTAGACTACAAGCAGAGTGAGATAGACAATAACATAGCAGCTCTTAGAAAAGAATACCAGGCTCATGAAGATAAGAATGGTCGCATGAGATATGGTGGAGCATCAACACTTATCTCTCGTGCTAAGGGCGAGTATGATGTGGATAAGAGACAGGGAACGCCGCACATAAACATTAAGGGTAGACCAGACTATGATCCATCCCGTCCTGAGGGAGCGCTTCTATATAGGAGGGCAGACGATGCGGACTATACCATAACCAAGACCAATAAGCGTACAGGCGAGACTGTCACTGAGGTACGTACTCGTAAGCAGAAGAGTACAAAGATGGCTGAAACAGATGATGCTATGACATTAGTTTCTGAATACAGACATCTAATGGAATTAGTTTATGCTGACTATGCTAACAGCATGAAATCATTAGCTAATAAAGCTAGGGTTGAGATGACTAAAGCAGGTAAGGTTGCATATAACGCTGATGCTAAAAGAAAGTATGATACAGAAGTAAAGAGTCTTGACGATAAACTTCGTAAAGCTGAACTTAATACAGTTAGAGAAAGAACAGCTAACAGAATGGCGGCTGCCACTATCAATGCTAAGAAGAAGAAGGCCGAAGAAGAAGGCGTTACATATAAAGCTAAAGATGTAAGGAAAGATAGTCAAAGAGCATTAAGTAAAGCTCGTGAAGAAGTTGGATCTATTTCAAGAAAAGATAGAAATATAGTCATTAGCGATAAAGAATGGGAAGCTATTCAGGCAGGTGCTATCAGTGAGTCTAAGCTTAAGCGCATACTTAACCAGTGCGACCCAGACTCACTTAGACAAAGAGCAATGCCTAAACAATCAGTAGCTATCAATCAAGCAAAGATTAATAGAATCAAAGCAATGTCAGCTTCTTATACAATTGCTGAGATAGCTGACAAGCTTGGTGTTTCTACATCAACTGTTTCAAAGTATCTTAAGTCGTAAAGAAAGGAGTGAATTAGAATGACAAATGATTGTAGATTAACAACATTCGATAATCCTTTTGATCCATTTGAACAGTTCACTCAATGGTTTCTGTTCGACATTGCAAAAGGATACAATACATGTGCATTACTCGGACGAATCGAGAATGTTTATGAAGACATGAGTGAAAAAGAGTCTGATGAAGAGCATGAAAGAGCAATAAATTCAATTATTGATAACGATTTCTTAAATATTTATAAAAAAGTTTACAGAAATCACAAAGAAACAAAGAAAGAGGACAACGTACCGGCGTAAGTATTCAAAAAGACATAGGGGGGGTCGCCAAAATTGCACCCCCTCCCTGCATCGCCGCGGTCCTCATTTTTTCTCCGGAGGGAATTTTCCAGAAACAATTTATATTTTCCTCCGGTGTGTTATGTGGTGTTTAGAGGGGTTTACAGGTTTTACAGGTTAAGTTGTTGGTTTGGTAAGTTTCTGGTTACTTTTTGTCATATGGTTTATCTCCTTTCGCCTCCAAAAGGTAGGTCATTCATCCTGTAAACTCTTCTAAAGACCACATAAACTATTCTATAACTAAATGAGAGGAGGTTGTAAGTATGGCTAAAGTTAAGAAAACTGGTAGTGCTCGTAAGATGAGACCAGCTATAACACCCGAAGCTAGAGAGAATCAGATGATTTCACTTGCTATGGACTGTGCTGAGCAGCAGCTTTTAGATGGAACCGCTTCTTCTCAGGTGATAACACATTTCTTAAAGCTTGGTACTGAGCGAGAACGACTTGAAAGAGAGAAACTCGAAAAAGAGAATGAACTTCTTAGAGCTAAAACCGAGGCTATCGAATCTGGTGAAGAAATGAAAGGTCTGTATGAAGATGCAATCCGAGCGATGCGGGATTATGCAGGACAAGGTGAACCGGATGAGTATTAAGACATATTCTGAGTTGATAAAATTACCAACCTTTGAAGAAAGGTATAAGTATCTTCGACTTGGTGGACAAGTTGGCGTGGATACTTTTGGATTTGATCGTTGGTTAAATCAAGCATTCTATAAATCTAAAGAATGGCTTGCAATAAGAGACCATGTTATATTCCGAGACAATGGTTGTGATCTTGGAATTGAAGGTCGTGAGATACATGGACGAGTTTTAATTCATCATATGAATCCTATAACAAAAGAGGATCTAATGAATAGAAGCGATTTCCTTTTGAACCCAGAGTATCTCATAACAACAATGAAGCTTACGCATGACGCTATTCATTACAGCGATGAGAGTATATTGCTTAGTGAACCAACGATAAGGACAAAAAATGACACTTGTCCATGGCGTCATGACTAATAAGAAAGGAGGACATAACTGTGGAAAGTATACTTACTTCTATAAAACTGTTACTTGGGATAACTGAAGATTATGAACACTTCGATAATCAGATAGTTACCCATATAAACTCGGTTCTTATGGTTCTTACACAGCTGGGTGTTGGTCCGCCTGAAGGATTCATCGTGAAAGACAAGTCAGACACATGGAATGAGTTTATTCCTGACGGAAAGAATCTCGAACTGATAAAGTCCTATATTCATCTTAAAGTTAAATTACTTTTTGATCCACCGTCTAGTTCTGTTGTTATGGAAAGCATGAATCGTATGATTAGCGAATTTGAATGGCGAATTAATGCAGCAGCAGAATCTAGCACACAGGAGGTGAACGAAGATGAATCAAAATGAACTTTATCATCATGGTGTTCTCGGTATGAAATGGGGCGTCCGGAGATACCAGAACAAAGATGGATCGTTAACATCTCATGGTCAGAAACGATATGCCAGAGATGCTCGAGAAAAAGGTTACGATCAGCGTGACGAATCAAGTGGTGTTCGGTATAAGAAAACCAAAAAAGGTAGAGACACACTAAAAGTCGATGCTCATAGATATGTTAAAGAAGACATGGAGCGTTCGAAGCGTCTTACAGATGCTAGTAACACAATGGTTAATCAGCTTAAGACTGCTAATGAAAGAAGCATTAAAAATAACCCAGCCCCGAAAATGGATCTGAGCCATATGACTGATAAAGAAATGAGAGATCAGATTAATCGTGCCTATCTTGAGCGACAGTATAACGATATGTTCAATCCAAAGAACGAATCTAAAGGGCGTGAACATGTTAGTAGGATTCTTGATAACGCAGGAACTGCTCTCACATTAACAAGTTCAGCATTGGGTATCGCTTTAGCTATAAAAGAGTTAAAGGGGTAGATGCCTATGGAACTATATCATCATGGAATAAAAGGTCAGAAGTGGAGCGTTCGACGCTATCAGTTTGCTGATGGATCATATACCCCGGCCGGCAAAAAGAGATATCAGAATAATCAGAATAATACCGAACGTATAGCTTCCTTGATGAGTATGAAAGTCAGTGAATTAACAAACACTGCAAAAACTCAGATCACAGGAAGACAGTACGTTGATACATATTTGAAGAAAGGTACGACTTTCTCAAGAATTCAGACATCTAAGGACTTTGAAAACTTTGCGTTTTATGCTACATATAAGAAGCATGACATTGATGAGTATATGGGTTTATTTGGTAAGAATCTTACAAGTAGAGCAAACGCAGAGGCCAAGCGAGCTGAAAAACAGGCAAATGCTTCAGGTAGCGATGCTGATCTAGCTATTGCGAAACAGCTTCGTAGTAAATCGGATAACATGAAAGTCTACCAGCTTAAGATTGATGCGACGAAGAAACTTAAGATTCCGTCTGACGAGAATGCAGGACACATTACAGCCAATCTTCTTAGAGAGCCAGATTTCAAAAAGAATGTAGTTGCATCAATAGAAGATTCAAAAGAAAAAATGCGACGTCCAACACAACAGGTTTTATTCAAGCAAGCTCAAAATGCTTTGAACAAAGATCCGAGTACATTATCTAAGTCAGAGAAAGTAGCGATATATAAAGCATTAAACCTTTCTCTAACAAACCATAATTCTCAGGAAATCGCAGCACAGAATCGATTCTATTCAGAGTTGAAGAAGAAGGGGTATAATGCATTACTTGATTACAACGATAAGGAATATTCAAGTTATCATGCTAAACGACCTATGATTGTGTTTGATACTGATTCAGTTAGATTACAGTCGGTAACAGAAACCAATCCAAAAGTGGTGGACAGGTTGTATAGACGATACAATGCTGAACGAATGGCTAAAGAAGTTTCGGCTAACACATTAGGCTATGTATCAAAATTCGGCACTAAGAGTTTGTCTGAGTGTAATTCTTATGTTCGAAGAAAAACAGAGAGATATTTAAGTTAAAGGAGAACAATTATGGCTTTATCAAACACTGCCACGCCAAAATATTACGGCATGTTTCGTGAAGCCGTAATAAGAGGAGAAATTCCGGTATGCGAAGAAATTTCCATGGAGATGAATCGAATAGATGCTTTAATCAATAACCCTGGGGTTTGGTATGATGACCAAGCAATTCAGGGTTTTATTAATTATTGCGAGAACGAGCTTACACTAACAAACGGTGAGGATCTTCATTTATTAGATTCATTTAAACTATGGGCTGAACAGATTTTCGGTTGGTATTACTTCGTTGAGAGAAGTATTTACGAACCAAATCCAGATGGTCATGGCGGACATTATGTTAAGAAAACAATCAAGAAAAGATTGATTAACAAACAGTATCTCATAGTTGCTCGAGGTGCTGCTAAGTCAATGTATGCTTCGTGTATTCAAAACTATTTCTTGAATGTCGATACAGCAACAACCCATCAGGTTACTACAGCCCCAACAATGGCTCAGGCTGAAGAAGTTATGTCACCGATAAGAACAGCCATAACACGATCAAGAGGACCGTTGTATAAGTTTCTTACAGAAGGGTCTCTTCAGAACACAACAGGTAATAAAGCAAACCGGGTTAAGTTGGCTTCGACTAAGAAAGGAATTCAGAATTTTCTGACTGGTTCCTTACTTGAAGTTAGACCTATGTCAATTGATAAGCTTCAGGGTCTTCGAGTTAAAGTTGCAACTGTCGATGAGTGGTTATCTGGTGACATCAGAGAAGATGTTATCGGCGCTCTTGAACAGGGTGCTGCAAAAGAACAGGGCGGAGGAAGTAACGACGACTACCTTATAGTGGCAATCTCTTCCGAAGGTACAGTTCGTAACGGAAGTGGCGACACAATCAAAATGGAGTTAATGAAGATACTCAAGGGTGAGTACAATGCCCCCCATACATCTATCTTCTGGTATAAGCTTGACTCCATTGATGAGGTTAGCGATCCAGCCATGTGGCTTAAAGCAAATCCTAACCTTGATAAAACAGTAACCTATGAAACTTATCAGGATGCAGTCGAAAGAGCTGAACAGGCTCCCGCGACAAGAAACGATATTCTTGCAAAGCGTTTTGGCATTCCTATGGAAGGTTACACTTATTATTTTACATATGAAGAAACATTACCACATAGACGAAGAGAATATTGGCAGTTGCCTTGCGCTTTAGGTGCCGACATGTCTCAGGGTGATGATTTCTGTTCCTTCGTATTTCTGTTTCCATTATCGAATGGGTCTTTTGGCATAAAGACAAGAAACTATATAACCGAGTTGACATTAAACAAACTTCCATCAGCTATGCGATTCAAATATGAAGAGTTTATGAAAGAAGGAAGCTTAATTGTTATGGATGGCAACATTCTCGATATGATGCAGGTCTATGAAGATCTTGATAACCATATTGCAGAGGTTGGATATGATGTTCGATGCTTCGGATACGACCCATATAATGCTCGAGAGTTTGTAGAACGATGGGAACGAGAGAATGGTCCATTCGGAATTGTGAAAGTCATCCAAGGAGCTAAGACAGAATCTGTTCCTTTAGGTGAACTGAAAAAACTGTCTGAAGAAAGGATGCTCTTGTTTGACGAAGACCTCATGACGTTTACCATGGGTAACTGTATCGTCATGGAAGACACAAACGGCAACCGTAAATTATTAAAGAAGCGATACGATGCGAAAATTGATGCAGTGGCAGCTATGATGGATGCTTTTGTATCGTTCAAGATTAATAGAGAAGCATTTGAGTAAAGGAGGAAATCGATGGAAGACAATTATTTAAGTCATCACAGAGTCAAAGGTATGAAGTGGGGTAAGCGTAAAAACTACTACGGACAATCTGGGGATAAATTCAAGGCAAGCAATGGAGTAACAGTTGGGGCTCCGAAAAAACGTAGGGGTTGCTGCTTTTAGAAAAGTACAGGGCACTAAAGCAGGAGGAGCAGCTTTAAACGGTATGGCTAAAATGAATACTGCATTCCATGGTCGCGAAAACAAAGCACAGTGGCGGCGTGTAGAGAACCAGGTTCGTAAGGAGAATCAAGCCGTTAGGGAAGCTAATCAAGCTCATAAAAATGCATTGAATAAAACTTACGAAGAGATAAATAAGAAGACATCTTTTGGCGAAAAGCTTTTGTATAACAGTGCGACACGAAAGAAAGCTGCCAAATATGTTGTAGATAATAATATGTCCATGAAAGAAGCACGTAAAAAAGCTAACAAACAAGCTCTTAGAAACACAGCAGTATTTATTGGAGCATACAGTGGAATTAAAGTTGCAGCACAATACAAGATGAATCACTAAAGGGGGATTATCATGGAATTAAAAGAAACTGTCGAACTTATGAATAGTTCAGATTACAAAGAGAGATTCAAAGCCGAGTATCTTCAGGCAAAGATTCGGTATGACAAATTACATAAGATGCTCATTAAATGGGACGCTGGAACACTCGATTTCACTCCGAAATGTACAAAAGCATTGCTTCTTGAACAGAAGCGATATATGAGCGAATACATTCGTTGCTTGCAGGTTAGAGCTGAAGTAGAAGGAATAGAACTTGAATAGCTTAAAAGCGGCAAATCTATAGAGTGAAAACCGAGAGGTGACGGCGAGTAGCTCTCTGCCGTTTAAGTATAAAGGAGAAAATCAAAATGGAAATCAATATTGGCTCAAGGCTTAAACATGCCTACAATGCTTTTATGAACAGAGATCCAACATATACGCCAACAGGATCTAGTTATTCAATAAGACCTGATAGACCCAGACTTTCTCGAGGGAATGAAAGATCTATTGTTACATCAGTCTTTAACCGTATAGCTTTAGATGTTGCTAGTATCGACATCAAGCATTGTCGGTTAGATGAAAACAGAAGGTATGTTGAAGACATAGATTCTGGGTTAAATAATTGTCTTGATCTCGAAGCAAACCTAGATCAGACAGGTCGAGCGTTTATTCAGGATGTTGTTATGTCTATGTTGGATGAAGGTTGCGTTGCAATTGTTCCGGTGGATACAACACTTAATCCTAAGATTACTAATTCTTATGACATATTATCAATGAGAACTGGAAAGATACTTGATTGGTATCCAGCTCATGTGAGAGTGCGATTATATAACGATCAGACTGGTGATAAAGAAGATATTCTTTTGCCAAAAAGTCAGGTAGCTATTATAGAAAATCCGTTATATGCAGTTATCAATGAACATAACTCAACTATGCAAAGATTGATAAGAAAGCTTAGTTTATTGGATGTGACAGATGAACAAACGGCGTCCGGTAAATTAGACTTGATTATACAGTTACCATATGTTGTTAAAACTGATGCTAGACGAGAACAGGCTAATCGACGACGAAAAGAGATCGAAGAGCAGCTGACTGGTTCTAAGTATGGTATTGCATATACTGATGGAACCGAAAAGGTCACCCAGTTAAATCGTTCGTTAGAGAACAACCTTCTCAAACAAATCGAGTATCTCACTGAAATGATGTATAGCCAATTAGGAATTACACAAGAGGTTCTCAATGGTACCGCCGATGAAAAGACGATGCTGAATTATAATAATCGTACTGTCGAACCTATTGTATCAGCAATAGTCGATGAAATGAAACGAAAGTTCCTCACGAAAACAGCTCGATCACAAAGACAAACAATTACTTTCTTTAGAGATCCATTCAGACTTGTTCCTGTTAACGACATTGCTGAAATAGCCGATAAGTTTACTAGAAACGAGATCATGACCTCTAACGAAATTAGACAGATTGTCGGTATGAAACCATCAGATGATCCGAAGGCCGATGAACTTATCAATAGCAACATAAGTCAGCCTGATGAGACGATGCGACCAACCGACGAAGAATCTCAATATTATGAAGAAGGAGGAGAAAGTCAAAATGGCTAAATTTGATTTTAGCGGATGGGCAACCAGAAATGACTTGCTCTGCGCTGATGGTCGAACCATTCGAAAAAATGCGTTTAAAGACAACGACGGATGTGAAGTCCCGTTAGTCTGGAACCACGAACATAATAATCCTGACGCAGTTCTTGGACATGCATTACTCGAGAATCGTGATGATGGTGTTTATGCCTACGGTGTGTTTAATGACACCGAACAGGGTAAAACTGCCAAGAAACTTGTACAGAATGGCGATGTTAAATCTTTATCTATCTGGGCTAATCAGCTTAAACAGATGGGCGGAGATGTAATACATGGAAACATTAGAGAGCTTAGTTTGGTTCTCGCAGGAGCAAATCCTGGAGCATATATTGATTTCGCTATGGCTCACAGTGCTGATGAAGAGGATACTCTTTATGCATCTTATGATGAGAACATCATGCTCTATCATTCAGATGAACCAAAGAGCGAAGAGAAAGGAGATAAGAAGATGGACGATCAGAACAAGAAACCTGAAGAATCCGGAAGTGACAAGACTGTTCAGGAAGTTATTGATTCCATGAATGAAGAACAGAAAACCGTAATGTATGCGTTAGTTGGTCAGGCATTAGATGATGCCGGTGGATCTGCCGACGATAATAAAGAAGGAGATGAGGAAGAAATGAAGCATAATGTATTTGACAAAGAAGAAATGCAGCAGACAAATGTACTTAGCCATTCCGATGAGGAAGCTATTGTTGAACTTGCGAAACAGAGCAATGTTGGTAGCTTAAAGATGGCTATGCAGATTTACGCTGAGGAGAATGGTGGTAATCTCGCGCACGGTGTATTCACTGATGCTGATACTGAGAAATTATTCCCAGAGTACGAGCTGCTTAAAAAAGGTGAACCTGAGACACTGGAAAGAGATCAGAGTTGGATCGCAGCAGCAATCTCTAAGATTCATAAATCTCCATATAGCCGTATTCGTACAAGACAGGCGGATGCTCGAATTGCTGAGCTGAAAGCTAAGGGTTATCAGAAGAAAGGTAACTACAAACAGAACATGGCGGATATCAAGATGATCGGAAGAACAACTGATCCTCAGACTATCTACATCAAAGACGATATGCATCGTGATGATATTATTGATATCAGAGATTTCGATGTTGTAGCATACCAGTGGAAATTAATGCGTCACATCCTGGACGAAACTCTTGCTATGGCTGCACTGGTTGGTGACGGTCGTGAAGAAGGCGATCCAGACAAGATCCATGAAGATCACATTCGTTCAATCTGGCATGATGATGATCTGTATTGTATCCATCAGGATGTAGACTTTGAAGCAGCTAAGACTAAACTTCAGGGTACTAACACTGGCGCAAACTTCAGTGAGAACTACATCAAAGCTGAGGCTATGATTGAAGCAGCTTTATATTCTCGTGAGAAATTCAAAGGTTCTGGAACACCAGATCTTTACTGCACACCACATCTGTTAAATGTAATGCTTTTGGCCCGTGACTTAAATGGTCGTAGAATTTACGATTCTAAGGCTGACCTTGCAGCAGCACTTAACGTTGGTGAAATTCATACTGTAGAGCAGTTTGAAGGACTTCAGAGAGAAACATCTGATGGTCATAAGAAAGGTCTTCTTGGTCTGTTTGTAAACCTTGCTGACTATCAGTTCGGTTCCACAAAGGGTGGAGAGATTACTAAATTCGAAGACTTCGACATGGACTTCAACAGATATAAATATATGTTGGAGACACGTCTGTCAGGTTCCCTTATTAAACTGTATTCTGCAATCGCTCTTGAAGAGCCAATTAGCTAATAAGTAAAAGGAGGATATTGTAATGGATAGAATTTTTCATCATGATGACACAATGTATGAAGCAGTAACCAAGGTTTATGTAAAATCTGACGGTTATGCATACTTGGAAGAAGGTTTCAAAACAAAGGTTTCAGCTGATGTTCTGGAAGACCTGTTTGTTAGGGGGCTGATTATTGTTGATACGGGAGTAATGTATAAACCTATCAGCTTCAAAGTTGTAAGCAAGGTTGCTACAGTTACTTATGCTAAGACTAACGGCACAACAGCTACACAGGCTGATCTTGCCACAGCTAAATCTGCCTAGGTGAAATATTATGAGCAAATGGTTTGGTAAAATCGGCTATGCTATAACAGGAGAAACTGAGCCTGGTGTGTGGGAAGATACTATTGTTACAAGAGATTACTACGGTGATCTAATCAGCGATAAGTACAGGCGTCAGTCGTCAGGTAATGTCAACGATGACATCAATCTCACGAGTGTGATTAGCATTATAGCTGATCCATTTGCTTATGAGAATTGCTCACATATGGCATACGCTGAAATCATGGGAGCTAGATGGAAGATCACTGATATAGACACCCAGCCCCCTCGATTAAATCTTACAATAGGAGGTGTCTACAATGGGAACACGGATTGAACTTCAGAGTAAGTTAGAAGAGTTACTTGGTAGTAGACAGGTTTATTACCAGCCTCCCGAATCCGTCAAAATGGAGTACCCAGCTATTGTGTACTCCAAAAGTAATATTAGGACTACCAGTGCTAATGACACTAAGTATTCCAAAATTAATAGATACGACATAACAGTTATATCTAAGAAACCCGATGATCCAGTTCTTGATAAGTTGTTAGGTTTGCCGTATTGCTCTTATGACAGGCATTACAAATCTGATAATCTTAATCATGATACATTTAGTCTATATTTTTAAAGGAGGGCAAATAAATGGCTACTCAGAGATTAACATGGGACGATGCCGGTAAAAGACTTTATGAAACCGGTGTAAAACAGGGAGTTCTTTACCCGCAGGACGATAACGGCGCATACCCAAAAGGCGTAGCTTGGAATGGTCTTACAGCTGTAACTGAATCTCCAGAGGGAGCAGAACCTACTCCATTATATGCTGATGATATTAAGTATTTGAATCTTCTTTCTACAGAGGAATTCAAAGCCACTGTTGAAGCTTATACATATCCGGACGAATTTGCAGAATGCGACGGTTCTGGATCTCTTGTTGAAGGTGTTACTATCGGTCAGCAGGATCGTAAGACATTCGGTCTTAGTTACAGAACTTCACTCGGTAATGATGTTAAAGGCAATGAATATGGTTACAAGCTTCATATTGTATACGGTTGTCTTGCTGCTCCATCTGAGAAAGCATATGCTACTGTAAATGATTCACCAGAAGCTATCACTTTCTCTTGGGAAGTATCAACTACACCTGTTAATGTAACAGGATTCAAACCTACAGCATCTCTTGTTCTTGATTCTGTTAAACTTGGTGCAGCTAAGATGAAAGCTATTGAGGACGTTCTGTACGGTAGTTCAACAGCAGAAGCTCGCTTACCATTACCTGATGAAATTAAGTCTATTATCGAAGGCGCTGCGGCGTAAATTAAATACCATTAGGACCCTGTCTATATAGGCGGGGTCTTTTTGTTTCTAAAAATGAAAGGAGAAAAACTATGTTAAAGAAGGAAATCACTTACACAGATTATAACGGTGTTGAAAGAACGGAAAACTTTTATTTCAATCTCAGCCAGGCAGAAGTCATGGAAATGGAAATGAGTACAACTGGTGGCTTCTCGGATATGATTCAGAGAATTGTAGAGACACAGGATGTGCCATCAATTATTAAAATCTTTAAAGAGCTCATCCTTAAAGCTTATGGCGAGAAATCTCCTGACGGTAAACGCTTTGTTAAATCTAAAGAACTTTCAACAGCGTTTTCTCAGACTGAAGCATACTCTAAGTTATTTATGGAGCTTGGTACGAATGCTGAAAAAGCAGCAGAGTTTGTGAATGGGATTATTCCGGCTGGTGCAGCAGAAGCTGCAAATCAGTCTAATACTCCAATTCCTATCAATCAGGCACAGGAATAAATATGAAAACAATGGAGGATGAGTAATGCTTACTATAACAATACCAGCTACTGAACCAGAACAATGGGATGAAGTTAATGAAGAATTCGTCTATCAAACTGTTGAGAAAGAGCAGGTTTTGCACTTAGAACATTCACTCATCGCTCTTTCTAAGTGGGAGTCAAAATGGCATAAACCTTTTCTAACTGATAAGGAACTGACTCTTGACGAAACAATAGATTATATAAAATGCATGACACTTGACAAGAATATTGATCCTAAAGTGTACGACCGATTAACTCAATCAAATATTGCAGAAATTCGAGAATACATGAACGACCCAATGACAGCCACAACGTTTTCTAATCGAAGTGAGTCTAAGAATAACGGAGAGCAGACCACATCTGAACTTATTTATTATTGGATGATAGCCAACAATATTCCTGTTGAGTTTGAAAAATGGCATATTAAAAGACTCTTAACTTTGATACGTGTATGTAGTGTTAAAAATGCACCGCCAAAGAAAATGGGTCGAAAAGCAATTCTTAGACAAAATGCCGAGATAAATGCTGCTCGGCGAAAACAATTACATACTAAGGGGTGATAGAAATGGCTACAGTAAGCAAAAAGTGTATCGATCTCGTAAAAGAGTTCGAGGGATGTAGATTGAAAGCCTACAAAGATGAAGTAGGGGTGTGGACCATTGGTTATGGTATCACAAACTCTGACAAAAGTATCACCAAAACAACCATTAAATCTGGTCTTACGATTTCTCAAGCTACTGCTGAGTCATGGCTCACAAAATCGTTAAACCAGAAGTATCTTCCTCTTGTTATGAAATATGACAAAACATACAAGTGGAATCAGAACGAAATCGATGCTTTAGTTTCATTTGCTTATAACATTGGCAGTATCAAACAGTTAACCGCTAACGGTACTAGAACTAGAAAAGAGATTTCAAACAAAATGCTTCAGTACAATAAAGCCGGCGGTAAAGTTTATCGTGGTCTTACAAGACGTAGAGTTGCTGAGCAGAAATTGTTCTTGACGCCAGTAGAGACTCCTAAAAAGGAGACAGTAAAAAAAGACTACACGAAAGATAGAGTTGATGGCGTTAAATATTTTAGCACGTTGAAGAACGACGATGTAAAAACTATTACAGAGTTCTTACATAACAGAGAAATTGGTGCTGGCAGCAATAACTTAGGTAAGATTGCAGCAGCCAATGCCGATAGCACAGAAGTTAAAAACACGTTATTCACATTAGCGAAGAAAGGCTTACTCATTAAACCAGAAGGTTTGAATAAATGGAGTAAGTCGAAATAGGGAGGTGTTAGCGTGATAACTTTTAGACAAAAGGGCGACTTTTCTAAGGTGACTCATTACTTCGAAAAGCTTAAAGAAACTGCGAAGCTCGGTGTATTAGACAAATATGGCCGAGAAGGAGTGGCCGCCCTTGCGTCTGCTACACCGACAGAAACTGGTTTAACAGCCAGCTCGTGGAGCTATACGATAGAACGTCAAAATGGATCTGTTGCTATAGTCTTTGAAAATTCAAACATTAATAAAGGAGTCCCTATTGCTATTATTTTGCAGTATGGACACGGAACTGGAACTGGTGGATGGGTTCAGGGTCGAGATTATATTAATCCGGCCATTCAACCTATCTTTGATAAGATGGCTGACGAAGCTTGGAAGGAGGTTACTAAGATATGAGTACGACTGTCGATAGCAGAGTTGTTGAGATGCGATTTGATAATAAGCAGTTTGAAAGCAACGTTCAGACCAGTATGTCAACTCTTGATAAATTGAAACAAAAGTTAAATCTATCTGGTGCCTCCAAAGGGCTAGAAGGACTTAATAGCGCAGCTAAGCGAGTTGATATGTCAGGTCTTGGGTCTGGAGTCGAGGCTGTAACTGCTAAATTCTCAGCATTACAAGTAATGGGTGTAACTGCTCTTGCTAACATTACAAACTCAGCAGTTAATGCTGGAAAGAATATGGTTTCTGCATTAACTATTGATCCTATTAAAGATGGTTTTGCTGAGTATGAAACACAGATGAATGCTGTTCAGACAATCCTGGCAAACACTCAAAAGGAAGGCACAACTGTAAAAACAGTAAATGCAGCACTTGATGAATTAAATCATTATGCAGATAAGACTATTTACAATTTTACAGAGATGACCAGGAACATTGGTACGTTTACTGCGGCTGGTGTTAAGTTGGATACTTCAGTATCTGCTATTCAGGGTATTGCTAACTTGGCAGCGGTATCAGGTTCATCTTCACAGCAGGCATCAACTGCAATGTATCAGCTTTCTCAGGCCATTGCCTCAGGTACAGTCAAACTTATGGACTGGAACTCGGTCGTTAATGCTGGTATGGGTGGTCAGGTATTCCAGGACGCTCTTGTTCGTACATCTGAACATTTAAAAACCGGGGCGAAAGACGCTATCTCTGCTAAAGGATCGTTTAGAGAGTCCTTACAAACAGGATGGCTTACTACTGAAGTTCTTACTCAAACCCTCGACCAGTTTGCGACAGCGGCAGATACTCAGGAAGAATATGAAGCAGCTGTTAAGAAATTCGTTGACCAGGGATATTCTAAAAAGCAGGCTAAAGAAATGGCTGACATGGCTAGAACAGCTGGTCAAGCAGCCACAAAAGTTAAAACATTCAGTCAGTTAATTGATACAGTGAAAGAAGCTTTAGGCTCGGGATGGACTGAAACTTGGAGAACCATCGTTGGCGATTTTGAAGAGGCTAAAACTTTATGGACTGATGTTTCTGACGCACTTAGTGGAATGATAAACAAATCAGCTGATGCTCGTAACAAGGTTGTTAAAGGTTGGGCTAAATTAGGTGGACGTACTGCCTTAATTGAATCATTTAAGAATGTATTCACAGCATTAGGTAAAGTAATAACGCCTATAGGTAAAGCGTTTAGAGAGATATTTCCAAGAACGACCGCAAAACAGTTATATGAAATTACAAAAAGTGTTAGAGATTTTACAAAAGGCTTAATTGTAAGTGATTCCACAGCTAAGAAAATACATAGTACATTCAAAGGTGTTTTCTCAGTTTTCAGAGTAGGATTAGATGTCGTTAAGACACTCGGAAAAGGCTTATTTAGTCTTGTTGGAAATTTCAAAGGTTTAGGTAGTGGAATATTAACGGTAACTGGGCATATAGGAGATTTCTTATCTAAATTAAGTTCCTCAATTAAAGATGTTAATTTGTTTAATAAATCGTTTACATCAGGATTTGACACTAAAGTCTTTGATGGACTTATTGGGTTCTTTGAAGGTCTTTGGAATGTCATAACTAAAGTTGGGTCTTCTGTTGTCAAAACATTTGGATCTATTGAACAAGCTATATCTGATGCATTTGGTAAAGGTGACATTTTCGAAGTGCTAAATTCTGGCTTAATTGCTGGAATTTTACTTACTATCAAAAAATTCACTGGAACAATCGACGATGCTTTTGACGGTTTTGGTGGTGTGCTTGAAAACGTTACCGGCATATTAGACGATGTTCGAGGATGTTTCGAAGCTTACCAAAAACAGCTTAAAGCTGGGACTTTACTTAAAATAGCATCAGCTATTGCTATACTGGCAGGATCATTATACTTAATATCTATGATTGACCCAGATTCAATGAATCAAGCGATAACTGCAATTACTGTTTTATTTACTGAATTAGTAGCAGCGATGGCAGCAATGAATAAGTGGGGTGGATCGTCCAAACTGTTTGATACAACAGCCGTCAAAATGGTTGGAATGTCTGCGGCTATACTTATACTTGCTACAGCTTTGAAATCTTTATCTGGATTGAATTGGGATCAGCTAGCTGTTGGATTAACTGGCGTTTCAGTTCTTCTCTGGGAATTAGTAGCTGCTTCTGTAATTATGTCAGCAACTGGTTCAAAGATGATTAAAGGGTCTCTTGGTCTTATCGCATTAGCCGGCGCTATGAAGATATTAGCCTCGGCATGTAAAGATTTCTCAAAAATGAGTTGGGAAGACATAGGAAAAGGTTTAGCAGCAATCGGTGGTTTATTACTCGAGATATCAGCATTTACGAATATTGCTAGTTACGCTAAACACATTACACGTACTGGTCTTTCCATGATGTTAATTGCGGCATCTCTGAAGATACTCGCTTCCGTAATGGCTGATTTCGGAGGTATGGACTGGAATGCAATCGGAAAAGGTCTTGCTGGTATGGGCGGGGCTTTAGCAGAATTAGCAATAGCTATGAGACTGATACCAAATGGCGCTGTATTTAAAGCGACAGGTCTTGTTATTGCAGCTGCCGCATTAAAAGTAATCGCCAGTGCACTAAACGATGTCAGCGGAATGAGTCAAGAGAACGTTGGTAAAAGTCTAATCGCTATTGGAGTTGCTCTAGGCGAGTTAGCCATCGGTTTGAATCTTATGAAAGGAACACTTGGCGGTTCGGCGGCGTTATTAGTGGCTGCGTCATCGTTAGCAATTCTTGTTCCTGTAATAAAAACTCTAGGTAACATGAGTTGGACTGAAATAGGTAAAGGCTTACTGACTTTGGCTGGGGCATTTACTGTAATAGGAGTAGCTGGAGCTTTATTAGGCCCTATAGTTCCTACAATACTTGGTTTATCCGCAGCATTTGCATTACTCGGCGTTGGTATGGCTGGAATAGGTGTTGGATTGATTGGTATATCTGCCGGAATAACAGCATTAGCCGCAGCAGGAGCAGCTGGTGCAACAGCAATAGTCGCAGCATTAACGGTTATTGTTACAGGCATATTAGACCTTGTTCCTACAATTGCTAAGATAATTGGTAACGGTATTGTCGAAATTGCTAAGGTATTAGGAGAAGCTGCCCCACAATTAGCTGAGAGTTTCCTTAAGTTAATTTCAGAATCACTGAAAGCATTAGCTGAATATGCACCGCAAATAGCAGATTCATTATTTGAATTACTCATAGGCGTAATAAACAGTCTTGCTGTGCATACTCCTGAGCTAATTCAGGCTTTTGTTAATTTATTAGCTAAAGTCTTTGAAGGTGTTGCCGACGCATTAAATGGAATTGATACAGCTAATTTATTAAAAGGGATACTTGCTGTCGGAATGATGTCAGCTTTAGCTTATGCTCTGGCTGGTATAACTGCAATTATTCCATCAGCTATGGCTGGCTTACTTGGAGTTGGAGTTCTTATAGCTGAAATGTCAGCTATCTTAGCAGCAATCGGCGGATTGGCTCAAATACCGGGATTAAGTTGGCTTGTCGAAGAAGGCGGAAATTTCCTACAAAAAATAGGAACGGCTATTGGTCAATTTATTGGCGGTATAGCCGGAGGAGTTGCTAAAGGTTTCTCATCTAGCTTGCCAGAAATCGGAACAAATTTGTCGTCCTTCATGGAAAATTTGAAACCATTTATAGAAGGCGCTAAGACTATCGACAGTACAGCGATAGAGGGTGTAGACAACATTGTTAGTCTTCTTAGTAAGATAACGGGACAAAACATTCTTGAAGCTATATCGTCATTCATTACCGGAACGTCTTCAATGGAAACATTCAAAACACAGTTGGATGCGTTTGGAGACGCTATAGTAAGCTTCTCACAAAAAGTTTCCGGTAATATAGACCCCGGTGCTATAGAAGCAGCGGCGAATGTCGGTAAGCTTTTAACAGAACTTCAATCTACAGTTGAACCAGCTAATGGACTTTTTCAATTATTGGCTGGAGAAAAGAATCTCGGAGAGCTTGGCACGCAGGCTGTAGCTTTTGCAGATTCAATCAAAATGGTTGCTCAATCACTCTCTGGAATGAATGAAACAGACTTTACGAACGTGGAAGGTCTTGCCAATGCAGGTCAAGCTTTAGCTGATTTACAATCTATGGTTGAGCCGGCTAATGGTCTGTTACAGGCACTGAGTGGTTCACAAGATTTAAGCACTCTTGGTTCCCAGGCCATCGCATTTGTCAATTCAATGAAGAAAATCGCCGAGACTATTTCTACAATGGGTGAAACCGATTTCAGTAATATTGAAAGTTTAGCAAATGCAGGACAAGCTTTAGCAGCGCTTCAGTCTGCTGTAGCACCTGCTAATGGATTATTGCAAGCTTTAGCCGGTTCTCAAGATTTAAGCACCTTAGGTTATCAAGCTTCAATGTTTGCTTACTCTATTAAGTCGGTTGCTCAGGCAATTTCAGGAATGGGGGAAACGGACTTTACAAATCTTGAGAGTCTAGCTAATGTCGGTCAGGCATTTGCAGCACTTCAGTCTGCTGTTGCACCTGCTAATGGATTATTGCAAGCTCTAAGCGGATCACAAGATTTAAGTACGTTAGGCTATCAGGTGATTGCATTCGCAGGATCAATCAAAATGGTAGCTCAGGCTATCTCCGGACTCAAAGAAGCAGACTTTACGAATATTGAAAACTTAGCAAATGCTGGACAAGCACTAGCTGCGCTTCAGTCATCGGTTGAACCAGCTAACGGATTAATGCAAGTTTTAACCGGATCAGGAGACTTATCAACTTTAGGTATTCAGGCATCATCATTTGCTAAATCTCTTTCTATGATTTCGAAGTCATTAACTGGTGATAATGCTATTGATATGAGTGCTGTTGAAACTGCAACCCAAGCAGGTAAAATGTTATCAGCTCTTCAGAAAGCGTTACCGGAAGAACATTGGTTTGATGGTAAGATGAATCTTCAGCAGTTTGGAACTAAGATTTCGGCCTTCGGCACAGCCATGAAATCATTTGGCGATTCAGTAGCCGAAGTCGATACAAGTAAGATATCTCTATCTATAACATTAGGTAGAAGAATTGCTGCCTTTGCTAAGAGTATTGTTGATTTAGATACATCCGGAATCAGCAACTTCAAGAAGGTAAAAGGTATCGGCGATGCTATTAAAGGTTATAACAATAAAGTTTCTGATATTGACACCGGGGTAGTCTCTAAGTCTATAACAGCAGCGAATAGACTTAAATCATTTGTTCGCGGATTATCTGGATTTGATAGTAGCTCCATAAGTAACTTTAAAGTTGGTAGTCTTGGTAAAGCTATTAAATCATATAGTGATTCAGTATCTGGGATGAATGTCAGTACAGTATCTAGTTCAATCACAGCAGCTAACAGACTTAAGTCATTCATTTCAAGTCTTGCTGGACTTGATACGAGTGGTGTCGGTAAGTTTAAATCTGCTATTTCTGAATTAGGCAAGACAAATGTTAGTCAGGTTGCTTCTGCGTTTAGTAAAGGCACAAGCAAAATTACAAGTGCTGGACGAAATCTTACTAAAGCATTATCCAGTGGAATTAAATCAAACTCCAGTTCTGTTAAATCAGCAGCTACAAGTATGGTTAGTTCTATGCAGAAATCCATCACAAGTAAAGCATCATCATTCACTTCATCTGGTGTTAAGTTAGCAACTAGCTTTGTTAAAGGTATAACGTCTAAGAAAGGTGCTGCTGTATCGGCGGCTAAAGCACTTGCTACTTCAGCAGCTTCAGCGTCAAAGACAGGTTATGGAACGATGTATGCAAATGGCGCTTATCTTGGTGCTGGGTTAATCTCAGGTGTTAGAGGTAAGATATCAGCAGCATATGCAGCAGGTTATGCTTTAGGTCAAGCTGCGGTAAGAGGTGAGAAAGATGGTCAGCATTCTAACTCACCATCAAAAGATACCATTAAAGCAGGTAAATGGCTTGGCGAAGGTCTTGTTATAGGTACACAATCTATGACTAAGAAAGTATATAAAGCCGGTCATAGCATGGGACAAGCGGCAACACAGTCAATTTCATCTGCAATCTCGTCAGCAGCTAATTTGGTTGATAAGGTTGCTGAATCAACACCTACAATTCGTCCGGTAGTAGATTTATCTGATGTTAAGGATCAGGCGTCAACTATAGGAAGTTTATTTAGTAATCCTATGGTTTCGCCAACATCTAATATTAGAGCGATCAAGACATTAATGGACGAAAACAGTCAAAATGGAAATATTGATGACGTTGTATCGGCCATCAATAAACTTCGTAAAGACATGGGTAGTGTTGGTAATACTTATAATAATATTAATGGCGTTACTTACGATGATGGAAGTGGTATCTCTGATGCAGTAGAAACTATATTTAGAGCAGCTAGAGTAGAAAGGAGGCGATAAGCTTGGCTGATGAAATGTATACTGTAGTTTTAGGCGATACTTTGTCCGAGATCGCCTGGAAGTACAATTCAACGTATAACTATGGATCTAATGCCATGGCTGCGGCCCAACGGTTAGGAGCGTTAAACGATATTGAGAACATTGATAAATTGTATATCGGTCAGGTTTTATCGCTCAAAAACACAAAAGGTAAGAAAATCAAGAAAAAGAAGAATAATTCTTTAACACCGAAAATAAGTCGCATGGGCATTCAGTCAAACTCTGAAAATACGGTGTTCGCTACTTGGCGATTTACTAGATCTCATGTGAAAGAATATCGATGCGTATGGTATTATTCTACAGGTGATGGTATTTGGTTTGTTGGTTCTGATTCGACTGAAACTAGAAAACAGTCAACTTATAATCCACCGTCTAATGCTACCAGCGTTAAATTCAACGTCAAAGCAATTTCCAAGACACATAAGGTTACAACAACCAAGAAAGTCAAAGGAAAGAAAAAGAAGACATCCAAAGAAGTGCATTATTGGACTGGTAAATGGTCTAAATCAAAGATCGTCCAATTCAGCAAAAGCCAAAAGCCAGACAAACCATCTGTTCCTTCTCTTGAGATAAAAAAGTACAAATTAACAGCTAAAGTTGAAAATATAGACATAGGTGTTAATAAACCAACAAAGATTGAATTCTATGTTGTTAAGAATAATAGTGGTAAAGTCTTCAAACAGAATAAGGCTAATGTTGTTCAAAGAACAGCTTCTTATTCGTGGAATGTTGATGCTGGCGGAAAGTACAAGGTTAAATGTCGAGCTATTCGTGAGATATATAAGAATAAGAAAGTTATCAAAACGTTATATAGTGATTGGTCTGATTTTTCATCAGAAGTAACGACGATACCGAATGCGCCAAAAGATATAACATCTTTAAATGCGACGTCTACCACAGAAATTAAATGTGTGTGGTCCAAAGTATCAAACGTCACTGGGTATGAAGTGGAATATACCACCAATAAAGCATATTTTGATACGAATTCAGATAAGGTCTCAAGTAAGACTATAGAAGTTGGTACTACAGCAATAATTTCAGGTCTTGAAGATGGCGACGAATATTTCTTCAGAGTAAGGGCTGTAAATGAACAAGGGAAATCGGGATGGACTCCAATTAAATCTTGTAAGGTTGGTCAGAAACCAGCAGCGCCAACAACGTGGTCATCTTCCACAACAGCAATCGTCGGCGAGAAAGTAATTTTATATTGGGTACATAACACCAATGACGGCTCTAAAGCAACAAAAGCTGACTTAGAATTACTTGTCAATGGTGTTGATAAGAGTCCAAAAGATTTTACTTATACTCCTAAGGACGAAGGAGAAGAAACGACTTATCAATATACCATAGATACGAATGCATATAGCGATGGAGCTACGGTTCAATGGCGAGTTAGAACTGCCGGTGTGACTGGCGTTTATGGCGATTGGTCAGTTCAAAGAACTATTGATATTTATGCCCCGCCAACGCTTGAATTACATTTAACAAATACAAGCGACGAAGATATCGAATCTTTGGAATCATTCCCTTTGTATGTTAAAGGTATACCTGGACCACAGTCTCAATCTCCTATCGGTTACCATCTAACCGTTGTGTCTACAGAAGATTATGAGACCGAAGATCAGATAGGTAACGAGAAACTCGTAAGTGCGAACGAGGAAATATATTCGAAATACTTCGATATAAAGACTCAATTGATTGCTGAGTTATCTGCAAATAATATCGATCTCGAAAATGGTAAGACATATAAAGTTCACTGTATAGTTACTATGAATTCCGGATTGACTGCTGAGGCCGAATCAGAGTTTACTGTAGATTGGGTTGAAGAAGAGTATGGTCCTGATGCTGAGATTATTTATAACGAAGATACTTATTCATGTTCAATAAGACCGTATTGTTTTACCACTCCTGATGAATATTTTCCAGACGAAGAAATTCCTGCAACAACTGCTGATGAAACTACGGAAACACCAGCGGAAGATTCCGATAATGAAGAAGAAACTGTTAATGAGATTCTTGTAGAAGGTGTAACTCTTAGTGTATATCGTCGAGATTATAACGGTGAATTTATCGAGATAGCAACTGGACTTGATAACACAAGTAATATATATGTTACTGACCCTCATCCAGCTTTGGATTACGGAAGATATCGTGTTGTCGTTACGTCAAATGCGACAGGAGCAGTTAGCTATGTAGACCTCCCAGGGTATCCGATATCCGAATCTTCTGTAATTATTCAGTGGAATGAGTCATGGAATAACCTTATTACATCAGAAGTGAACGAGGGTGAAATTCCAGATGAACCAACATGGAGTGGGTCAATGGTGATTCTTCCATATAACATTGACGTATCTGACAAGAACGACATCGATGTATCCCTTGTTAAATATGTAGGTCGTAAACGCCCTGTGAGTTACTATGGTACTCAGCTTGGTGAGACGGCTTCATGGAAGGTCGAAATACCTAAAGACGATGAGGAAACATTATATGCTTTAAGACGTTTAGCAATCTGGACTGGTGACGTATATGTACGTGAGCCATCAGGAACTGGTTATTGGGCAAACATATCCGTCTCTATGAGTCAGACACATTGTCAGCTTACAATACCGGTAACTCTTGAGATTACCAGAGTTGAAGGAGGTGTTTGATATGCCTGATTGGGGTGCGTCAATGCAACAAACCTTCGAATACTATACTGTTGATCCTGGTACATGGAGGGATGACCAAAGGATAACGACAATTACAAAGAGTAGTGTAGAACGTGACAGCGACTCTGAGACGCTCGGTTCAGCTTCTATTGAGGCTACCGAGTCTCTCGGAGAATGCTACGTTCGTATTTACCTTATAACAATTCAAAATGGAAAAAGAGAGAAGCATCCGTTAGGAACATTTCTTGTCCAAACCCCGTCTACATCATTTGATGGTAAGGTTAAGAAAATCACGATGGATGCTTATACACCATTATTAGAACTTAAAGAGAATCCACCACCACTTGGATACTCTATTCTCAAGAAAGCGAATGTTATGGAGAACGCATACATAATCTGTCGAGAGCATATGAGAGCGCCAGTTGTTAAGACAACAAATTCTGAAACACTATATGACGACTTCGTAGCAAATACAGATGATACTTGGTTGACTTTCGTATCAGACCTGATAGCAAATGCTAAATACAGTTTTGATCTGGACGAGTTAAGTAGACTTATATTTGTCCCAGATCAGGACATTGAATCGCTCCAGCCAGTATGGACATATGATGATGGAAACAGTTCAATATTGTATCCAGACATATCTATGGATCATGATTTGTATGGTGTGCCTAATGTAGTGGAAGTGGTGTATTCGGGTAATGGTGCTAATTATTATATTCGAGTGGCGAATGATGATGAGAATAGTCCAACGTCCACTGTGAATAGAGGACGAGAGATTATTCATCGAGATACCGATCCAGATTTAGCTGGTGAACCGACAAAAGCTCAGCTTGAGGTATACGCTAAAACACTTCTCAAGAAATTATCTTCAGTTGAGTATACAATCTCATATTCACATGGTTATTGCCCTGTTCGACTTGGGGATTGTGTCCGATTGAAATATTCAAGAGCGGGTATGAATGGGATTAAAGCTAAAGTTATAAAACAGTCAATTGATTGTTCGTCTGGATGTAAAGTAACTGAAACAGCAAAATTCACAGCAAAATTATGGGGGTGATGAATTATGAATCTATCTAGTGATTTGGTGGCTAAGTTTGTTAGCGTTATGCAGCAGGATAGTAGCCGAAACACCAGCACGGCCCCTATCTATGGAACAATAGTAGAATACGGTGGCTCTAAGTATGTTAAACTGGATGGTTCTGATTTGTTAACCCCCATTGTTTCTGCTGTTGATTCTAAGGACGGCGAAAGAGTTCTTGTTAATATTGTCAAACATTCGGCCACTGTAATCGGTAATGTATCTTCTCCTGCGGCTAGGACTGATAGTGTTAAGGAAGTTGCTAATAAGGTTACAGAGTTTGAGACCATTGTCGCTGATAAAGCAGATATTAAAGATCTTCAGGCTCAGACTGGTAGGATTGATAACTTAGTTGCTGAGAATGTGACGATCAGAGATAAGCTCACCGCCAGTGAGGGTGAGATTGCTAATCTTAAATCAACTAATGTGACAATTACCGGTAAGCTCACGGCCAACGAAGCCGAGATTAAGCAGTTAAAGACTGATAAACTTGACGCTTCTACGGCTCAAATCACATATGCAACAATTACAAATCTTGACGCTACAAATGCTCAGATTAATAACTTGTCTGCTACTTATGGTAAATTTGTTAATCTTACCACTGAGAAGTTCGAGGCTAAAGATGCTGAGATTGAAAGCCTTCAAGCCGAAGACGCTATTATCAAAGGACGACTTGACGTAAACGAAGCCGACATTAATACACTTAATGCTAATAAAGCTAACATTGACGATCTTAACGCTGCTACAGCTAGGATTAGTACCCTTGAAGCCGGTAAGATTACAACAGATGAACTCATTGCTAAGAAGGCTGATATTGACCTTGCCAACGTTAATAACGCTTGGATTCAAAATGGAATTATTAAAGATGGTTCTATTGGTGAAGCAGCTATTCATGATGGTGCTATTACGAACGCTAAGATTGCCGATGCCACAATTGAAGCAGCAAAGATTAAGTCCATCAACGCTGACACAATCACTGCCGGCACGATTAAGACTGATAGACTTATAATTACTGGTCCAGACGGACAAGACTCAATCGTCAAGGCTATCAACTTGGCAAACGGTGTATCTGAGGCCGACGTAAATAGTCAGAAGATTCAGGCAGCTTCGATTGACGTTGTAGACTTGTCAGCTTTTCAGGCTAAGATCGCTGGCTTTGATATGAGCGGTAATGCTATTTACAGTGGTAAGACGTCTATCAAAGATCCTAATAGTGGTATTTATATTTCCACGGTTGGAATCGGTATGGGTGATGGATCTCTTACAGGTAAGAATGAGGCTCCACTTCAGGCTTATGCTGATGGTAGTTTTAAGCTTACTGGTAAAAATTCATCGTTTGATTTCAATACTGTAACTGGAGAATTAAATATCTCAGCATCCAGCCTTAAGATCTCTTCTAAGAGTGTTGCTACTAAAGAAGAGGTAAACGAGTTAAAGGATGAGATAACAACATTGATGACAATGACTTCATCCAAAGGAATAGCGTTTAAAAACAATGCGGTATCTACAATCTTGTATATCACGATATATCACGGCAAACAGCGTATAACCGATGCTGCAACCATGAAAGAAGTTTTTGGTGAGAATGCATATCTTCAGTGGTATTGGCTACGTCTAACCGACGAAGAATATGGAATTATATCATCCTCTGATTCAAGGTTTAGAGATAATGGTTTTAAGTTTGTCTTATCGCCAGAAGATGTGGACACTCAAATATCATTCGAATGTGAATTGATAACCGATTAACTAATAAAAAACAATGTTTTTATTTCAAGGAGGAAAATAACATGGCAATTAAAGCTACTGCACAAGCAACGATTATCGATATTACCGATGGGTATTCTGCCCAGTTAACGAGCGATACATACAACTGGACTGGTAGTCAGAGTGGTATTGGAGCTAATAATACATGTGTTACTGAGGCTTACGGTTGGCAGGGATCTAACAGAATCCAGAATGTAACTGTAGCTCAGGCAGACATTGTATGCCCTACTGGTATTACAGCCACAGTTGAGAATAACGGAACCTCTCAGGTTAAGATTACTTTTAAGACAACACAGACAATCTCAACAACTTGTGAGGCTACTATCCCTATCGTATTAGATGGCGAAGTAACAATGAACAAGAAGTTTACATTCTCTGTATCTAAACAGGGACCGACAGGTTCGACTGGTAAAGGTATTAAAGGAACTCCTACTACTGAATATGTTGGATCTTCATCCAATACATCGATTCCAACAAGTGGATGGTCTACTACTATTCCATCAGTATCAGCAGGACAATTCCTTTGGACAAGAGTTACAACAACATATACCGACAATACCACATCTGTAAGTTATAGTGTAGCTAAGCAGGGCTCAACCGGTGCCACAGGTACTCAAGGATCTCAGTGGTATTCAGGTACTGGTATCACAGGTACATCTACTACGGCTACAGCATTCTCCGGTTCAGGAGTAGCAAATGCTCGTGTAAATGATATGTACCTCAATACATCAACTGGCTATACATACAAATGTACAGTTGCAGGTGATGCGTCAACAGCTAAATGGATTTATGCTGGAAGCATCAAAGGTGTTCAGGGCGGCAAAGGTGATACTGGTGCCACGGGTAATGGTATTTCTAAAGCGACTATCACTTATGCAGCATCATCATCGAATACTTCAGCACCGGGTAGTGGATGGCAGTCTACTCCACCATCTGTATCAGCAGGTCAGTATCTCTGGACAAAGACAGTATTCACATATACAAATGGAACAAATTCAGATCCTCAGTATAGTGTAGCTAAACAGGGAGCAACAGGTGCTGCCGGAGCTGATGCCATCAGTGGTGCTATTACATTTTCGAACGGATATATTTTCAAAAACAACACAGGATCTACTGTAATGACTGCTCATATTTGGAAAGGGTCTGTCGAGCAGACAATCTCTGACGCAGGTGTTGTAGGAAATAATCTCGGTTCTATTAAATGGTATAAGACAGGATCAGCCACAGCTATCGCTACGTCTAAGACTCTGACTGTTTCAGCAGACGATATCGAAAACACAGGATCATATTACTTCCAGCTTGAAGGATAATAGAGGGGGTGCAATCTATGGCTGTAAAATGTAGGGTCGAAGTAACATTGTATAAAGTCATAGATATTGACAAGGTAACCCGGTATTATTTACTTCAATCTTCAACTTTAGCGGCTCCGTCCAAACCTGCGGATGGGGCTGCTATTAGTTCAAAATGGAGTAAGACCGAACCGTCATACACTTCTGGTTCTACTATGACGTTATATTTTGTTGATCAAACTGTTATGAGCGATGGCGAGCTGAAATATTCTGAAGTCTCCAAATCATCGAGTTACGAAGCAGCTAAAGAAGCTTATAATAAAGCTGTCGCCGCAGCAAAGACTGCAAATAATGTTCAGTCTGCTATGGATGCTTTGAATATTGGTGGTCGGAATTTACTCATCGACTCTAGCTTCAATAACGGCTATCAATCGTATATTGATGATGCTTATCAAATTAATAATAATCATACATTGAAGTTATATGCGAATAACACAGATACAAGCGGAACTAAATATCATGGTATTACTGAAACATATGCTAATAAACGATTGTCAGTACCAATCGCTGATTGTTTAAATAAGGATCTTGTGTTGTCAGCATGGTTATATATTCCGGAAGCTGGTAGTGTATCTGGTTATGAATTTAGAGTTGTGTATACTGATAATGGAACAGTTAAATGGGGTAATCCTAATAATAACTATCCGAAGAATCTTCCTTCGGCTGCTAGTTTATCCGTTGGATGGAATCGTTTATATGCGGTCTATACTATCTCTGGTGATAGTACACGAGTTGAAGCATCAATTGATGTTTACGCTGAACCCGGTAAAACGTCATTAGCTTATTTGAGTTCGCCGAAACTGGAATTCGGAACACGACCAACTGATTGGACGCCTGCTCCAGAGGATATTAAGACACGTATTGACGACGCTTATACAGAAATTGAGAGCAACAAAACAGAGATCTCATTAAAAGCTTCTCAATCCGAGGTAGCCACAATTTCGAGTAACTTAAATGCTTACATAGATTCATCCACTACAATGATTCAAAACGTCAACGGTTGGCAGTTTAACTTTAATAAGTTAATTAGAACTGATGAAGCTGATGTAGCAAATCATACTGATTATATCACACTTCAAAATGGAGATATTATCTTAGGTGAATCCGGCAGCGATTTAAAGCTTAAAATAGGTAATGATGCAATTCAGTTTAAAGGAACTAGCGACGAAGAAGTTACCCCAGATCCGGATGCAACAGCATGGATCACAGGTCAGAAGTTTAATATTAACGAAGGAGAAATTCACACCACACTTAAAGTAGGTAGTTTACAGTTTACCCCTAGACCTAATGGTAATTTCAGTTTAACAATTGTTTAAAAAGAGGTACATATTATGAAAAAGAAAAGTATTATCACGTTATTATTAACATTTCTCTTAGCATTGTCAATCATTCCAGCGAATGCTAACGCCAAAGAAACAACAAGACATATGACTGAATGGCGACAGGAATATAAGAATTTCCTTAATTCTCGTTTTCATAAGTCGATTAAGCTTAAATTGACACATAATTATATTGGAGTTGGATCACGAAAGTTTAATTATAAATGGAATGGTGTTAAGGGCGCAACTAAGTATAAAGTTCAGTTAAGCGGAAATAAGAAATTTAAGGGTTGCAGTACCGAATATGTAACAGGTACAAACTATGGCTATTGGCTCGGTGGCGGTGTAGGCTTTTACGATCGAGTCGCTCATATTGATTGGTATGTCAGAGTTAAACCAGTGTTTGGTAAATATGAAGGACGATGGAGTAAAGCACTGTTTATACCTGGCGACATCAATAAATAATCAATTAATACAAAAGGCTCCTCCTTGTATGTGAGGGGTCTTTTTTTTAATTTGAAAGGAGGGGTCAAAATGGCTAGTGATGGTTATTATGCTTTATACGATTATCCAAAAGAAATGACAACAGATACCGCCGGAACATTTAAAATGTCTAAGATAGATATGACAACGAATGATGTCACATATTCTTTTAAATATGATTTTATATGCGATGGAGTAACAACATCAAAAACAGTAGTCACAGGACTTACAGTTACCCAATTTACTTGGACACCTACGACGGAAATTTTTGCGCCATTAATGACGAAGAGTGACCAAGGAACACTTAAGATCGCTATTGAAAGTAGTAATGGACGTAGAATGGCTTACTATGCGACTATCACACTTAAGTTAAAGGCGTCTATTAAACCATCTGTTAAGTTTCAATATGCGGGTCTACCTGGTTTTAACAATAAAGCCATTGCTGGTATTAGTTCGTTTACATTTACAATCAACGTTCCAGGAGTATATGGTGCTAGTCAGACAGTGAAACTTACTATTAATAATACCGATTATATACAAAACGTACCAGCAGTATCTAGAACGACAAATACAGCGGTTACATTCGATGTTGGTACGTTTACCTGCAATGATCCAACGGCAACATATACACGATGGTTCTTTACAATAGAAATTACCGACAGTCGCGGTCGCTCTGTTTCACAAATGGATTGGATAACTGTATATCCTTATTCACCTCCTGATGTGGTTGCTACTGTAGACAGGAATGCTGATGAAAAACCGGTATTAACATTTACACCTTCATATCAAGCTACTGTAGCTGGTGCGACAAACTCTCTAACTATATTTTGGGCGAGATATAATGTTGACGGAGAAGTCTATGAAACTGACTTAAAGGGTAAGACCTCGCCACAAGTATTGGTCGGTACGTATGATCTGTCAAAAGCATATCAATTCACTATTGCTATTAAGGATTCAGTTAGACCGTCTGCTATTATCAAAAGGGTTGTATTACCAAGTGCCAGACCAGTAATGGATATCGGTGCTGATGGTAAGACTGTAACATTCTTCGGAACGTCTCCTAGTTCAGCAGATAAAAATACATTAAGGGTTGGTGACGTTGCTAGTTTCGGAGAAGAAGTTGTATTGGGCGATACTTCAAATAGTTATACAGTCGTAAAAGCAACAGGTTTAACAGTTCATGATAAAAATACTGTTGTTGGCGATGATACTGATGTTGTAGCATCAATTAGTATTGGTAACGCAGTAAATGCATCCGGCTCAAAAGTAACAGGTCCTTTTTACACTCTAGGTGTGCGAAGTTTTAACGAAGTCGATGGAGTCGGAATACAGCCAACAGAAAATGGTTTATATTCGATGGCTGAAGGTTGGCTATGCGAAGCGTCTGGATATGCTTCACACGCTGAAGGAAATGCTAATATAGCATCCGGACATTTATCGCATGTCGGAGGAATGAAGAGTGGAGCCTCTGGTTTTGCATCATTTGCGCACGGATATGGACTTCAAGCCAATGGTGAATATCAAGCAGTATTTGGCATGAATAACATTGTAGATACTAATAATAAATATTTACTTATCGTAGGAAATGGCCCGGGTGATGGCTCATTATCAAACGCTTTTGGGGTAACGGCTAGCGGCCATATTGATGTTCAGAAAAACATCTATATAAACACAAACGGCTCTGGTATATTTGAGAGAGATACTGATGGGACGAATCGTGAATTGATAGCCATGGACGGTAATAATAAGTTATCAATAGGATACGGTCAATATAGTCATGGTGGCAGAGAAACAGTATTACGAGGCGGTGATAAATTAACATTTCAACTTAAAAACCCCAATGCCACATGGAGACCATATATGACAAAAGGCGACAGTTTCAATACGACTATTCAGGTAGGAGGTTATATCACAAACTCTGGTACAGATGTAACATTCCAATTACCACTTAACAATCCGGTTATCGGACATCCAACAGTGACAATAGCAAGTGTCGATGGTCTTTGTGTTCGACAAAATAATAAATACTTATATGGATCAGCAGCTTCAACATTCGCTAAACCAAGTTCGTACAGGTATACATTAGCCAATGGCGGAAACCATATTAAAATAACTGCTGTAATGGCAAACACAACGAATGTAGAGAATAATAGTGCCTGTGGTATTTATGCTAGTATAAAAGTCACATTCTCATAAGGAGGGGTCAAAATGGCTTTAAAGAAAGAAATCCGCCAGGATAATGGCGTGGTTACAAATTATCATCGAATTTTATATGTAATGTCGACAATCAATAGTCATGTGTCAATTGCAGTATTGTCTTATATTGATGCAGCAGGACGAAATATGGAAAACAGCGAAACAGAACCTTATAAGGTAGCTGTTACATACGAAAAAGAGTATGAAGAAAATATGACTGTTGAAGAAGCTTACGAATACCTTAAGACTCTTCCTGAGTTTGAGGGAGCAGAAGACATTTAAGGAGGATTTATTATGGATTTTACAATTTTAACTGAGCATTTTGTACTTGTAGTTTTAGTCGCTTGTCTGGTGGTAGGCTATATCATCAAACATGCGACTTTTTTAAAGAAGATTCCTAATGACGATATTCCAGTCATTCTTGCAGTGATTGGTGCTGTACTCAACGCTGTGGTGAGCGGACCATCGGTTGAGTCTATTGTATACGGCGCTGTTATGGGTCTTGCTTCTACTGGTTTCCATCAGGCATTTAGTAATTTTATTGACGGGACAATCTCTAAGAAAGGTAAGGATTACTAATGTTATTAACAGGGTTTACTGTCGAATCCGAACAGATTATTTATATTTGTGGATTGATAGCAGCTCTCTGGGGTGTGTGGAAAATTGTCAAAGAGGTACGTAAACCGAATGACGATTTGAAAGCTAAGGTAGTAAAGCACGATCAGTTTCTCGATAACGATAATCGAAGACTAAAAGAGTACGAAGAATCTAACCGTATGATTCTTCAGTGCTTGCTAGTCATAATTAACCATGAGATAACTGGTAATGGTATCGAGAATCTCAAACATGCCAGAGATGATTTGCAAGAGTTCTTGATTAATAAATAATAAGAAAAGAGGCTCCGTATATTCTACAGGGCCTCTTCTTTTTACTCAACAAACCTTGATATATCACTTTCGGTATCATGTATATCCCTATGAACCAGGGCTTAAATGTTCCCTAAATTAATCACACTTAAGCTCAATCGTTATCTTATAGGGAGGGTTATAGTATTTTGTACCCTTGGACGATTGCATGTTATATTTCTCAGCATTGTCTTTTGTGATTTGTACAATTGGATCTCGTTCGTACACCATTTTAGAAATCACTGTTTTAAGATATTGATTCTTTGTTTTAGCGTCTAATTCGACATCTTCCAATATTCTCAGAGCATCTTTAGTCTTAATTAACTCATCTCGATAATTGATATGTTTTGGAGCAGAGTCTTTAGCTTTGGCTAACGCTTTATTTACTTCCTCTTTTTCTTTTAACACTTTCTCATTGAGTTTGGCAAAGATATGTTGAGGAAGTCTCTTAGCTGGATCAGGGTCGTACTGAGCATCCCATTGTTCCAATTCTTTCTTCTCGAGATCAGCAAGTTGCTTTGTGAGCCTGGCCATTAGGTCTGTATGGAGTTTTAACGAGTCGTCTTGGTTATTCTCTATGCGTACTTCAAAGTCGCTTATACAGTCTTTTAAGACTCTACGGACGTATTCAAACACTTCACTATATTTTACAGAACCTGATTTACAGTGTACTTGGTTATTACATACGAGTTTAGGTGGAGCATATTCAATACCATGTCTAGTGTAAGTGTTATAACCAATCTTATGACCGCATCGCTTACAGAACATAATTCCACTGAATGGGTTTTTAAGAGTCAGGTCCCTACGAGTCCTATGACGTTTACCTCTAATTTCACGAGCCTTGTTAAATTGCTCTTCTGGGATAATACCATCATGCTTTCCTTCGAATAATAAGAACTCGTCTACTTTTGCCTTCGGACGTAACTTCTTTATTTCTTGGTCTTCAATTATTTTCACAGTTTTCCGCCAATTCCAACGTGTGCAGCCAATATAGTGATGATTTTCTAAGATACTGAAAATTATACTTGGTTTCCAGGTACTCTGGCCAGTCTTAGTCTTAGCTCCTATATCTTCAAGTCTTCTACAAATTGCTGTAACGCCTATATCTTCTTCGCAATACCAGTTAAAGATCATACGGACTACATCAGCTTGGTCCTTACGTTCGATTAGAGTGTGGTATGATTTCTTGCCATCAGCTTCAAATTTCTCTATACGGTCAAATCCATAAGGAGCCGTTGAGCCAATATAGTTACCGTCTTTAACACTTGCTAATCTACCACGAGCTTGAATCTTCTTAAAATACTCAAGATATTCATTACCTCGTTTAAGCTCACGTTCGAATGCATCTCTATCATATTCATCACGTAAGTCATATATTTTCATAGGAGTGATTACATAAGTATTCGTGTATCTGAGCAACCTTATAAGCCTACCAGCATCCTCGAGGTCGCCACGACTTAAACGCTGTACCTCGACTACTATTATAGCTTTGACAGCAGGGTCTTCTATATCTTTGAGCAAACGAGTTATCTCAGGACGGTCTTTAAGTGATTCACCACTTGCTACTTCCATATATTTGTTATCATCTGGGATTGGGCCGCCTAAATATTTAACAGCATATTCCTCTACAATCTTACTGTGCTTCTCGAGTATTTCGTCGGTTGAGAGTAAGGGGTCGTCCGTACGCGACTTTCTTCCATACTCTTTTACTTCATAATTGTAAAACTTTGGACATTCTTTATACATTCTGTTCTTCCTTTCTATGATGTACTGCCAGGGGGATAAGTTGGCATCACCTCCTTCGCTAATTTTACATGCTCTTTTATGAGAGAAAGAAGTAGCAGAAGTGAGTCCTGGGTGAGAGTCCCAGCAGCTGAGATGCTGTCACATAAGAAATAAGACCGAGCGACTCTCGGGCAGGAAATGAACTGTACAAGACTACACTTTCTTTTATTTTTGTCTCTGTGAGATTAAGAATTTACCATACTCCATTAATTTCTCATGTTCCTCATCTGTAAAAGGATCCATGCCAAATGTCTTATGCCAAGCTTCTACATGCTTCACATAAGTCTCGTTTACGGACGAATATACAGCTTCTTCTTTGCCATCTGATATTTTGGTAGATAGCATTTCCTTATCACCCCAACCCATCAAATGAGCAGGTGTAGTATCCAAAGCATCAGCAAGTGGATTAAGAATACTCAATGGCAAATTCTCTATATCACCATTCTCATATCTGTACACAGTTGTTCTATTCTTACCTAGCTTAGCTGCAAGATCATCGATTGATAAACCTCTTTTCGTACGTAGCATTTTTATTCGTTTTCCTATAGACATTATCTTGTCTCCTTTCTAATAACAATTATCATATATTAATATTTGCACATATGCAAACAAAAAGCAAACCTAGATTAGATATTTCGCATTTTATGCACGAAAAACCTATTGACAGAAAAATTGGAATGATGTTATCTTTTACTTGTTGCATGAAACGCAATCAGAAAGAGGTGTGTGCATTGGATGCAAATAAATTGAAAGTTATGATTTTCGAAAAAAGTTTAAATGTTGACACAGCTGCCGAATTATGTAAGAAGGTCTGTTGCAGTGATGCAATTACTATCGGCGATGCACTCAAACTTAAAGAACTTTTAGATCTAACTAATTTAGAAGCAATTGATATTTTCTTATCTTAGAGGTGATGATTCGTGAAAACATACAGATTCAAGAACGCTACTATATACGTGCATGGTGAGGTGAACAAAGAGCGATTAAAGAAAGCAACCATCAAACTCGTAAAAGATTCCCATAAGTATAAGAGAGGTGTTAAGAAGTAATGGCTACTGTTATCCGTCCGGACATTTCTCGAAAGAATAAATACTGGATAGATAAGCATCGACATTACGAACTTAAACATTTCTGCTTACAGTATCCAGAATGGAAGAAAGAATACAATAATATTGCTAATATAAGAAATTTCAAAAATGAAATATTGTATAAGAGTAATATACATAGTGATCCAACCTTTAAGGAGGTGATACGTAGAGAGCGATATTTAGAACGAATCGAGTTAATTGAGCGAGTGGCTAAGGAGGCTGATGCGGACTTACACGATTATATTTTAAAGGCGGTCACAGAGGGGTTATCGTATACATACTTAAAATCTAAGTTGGACATACCGTGTGGCAAAGACTTGTACTATGACAGGTACAGACGGTTCTTCTGGCTATTAGATGGATCACGAGATTGATATTTGGAGGAGACAACAATGAAGAAAGATACAATGACAACAGTAATATCAGGAGCAATCTTATTTGGATGTGTGGTAAAGGCAGTATTGACATTAAGAGAACATGGCAAGGCTAGTGAGGAATTAAACGATGAGTTGGTGGAAGAGAAATGAATGTAAGGGTCAAACGAGAGCTTCAGAATAAAGCAAGATTAGCTTATTGCCTTGTTGATATTTTAGAGTATGATGTAGATAACTTAAAAAATGATACGAACGAATGTAAGTCAGAGGAATTACTGGAGACATTAACTGAGGTAAAAGAGACATTACAAAATATCACAGACATAATTGTTGAGATGGAATACGCTTTATATTTAGACAAGTTTAAGGGGGCCTAACGGTCCTCTTTTTATTTGAACTGATTCGCGAAAATAACATGTTCTTTAATGAGAGAAAGATATAGTTCAAATTATAGAACACCCAACACCCTGGGAGACGTAAGTTGAACTTGAGGAATGGCAGTAATTTGCCCCTCAAGAGACTTACACTTTTTCTTTTATTTTTAATTCGCGACTTAAACAAGGGCTATTATGAGAAAAAATCAAAGGAGGTTTTTAACATGAAAGGAATTAAGGACATTGTAACCAAGGAAAGAGTAGACACTATTGTTGAAATCGGAAGAAAGGGTTTGAATTACGCAATCCCGATTCTTGGCGTTGTATTGTTTAGTAGTACAGCTATCGAAAAATTAGATGTCATGCGCTATAACACTGGTACAGTCAAATATGACGATGCAGTTAGAGCGATCATGCGCAGTTCTATGTTTTCGGAAGACAAATCTAAAGCAGTAGCAGTGCTTAGAACAGATGCTAATCCAGACTTCTACAGAGCAGTGATTGACGTAGTGAATTCTCCTATGTGGTCAGAAGATAAACTTAAGACTATTGATGACATGTGCAAAAACGAAGAAAACTAATCTCAAAGGTGAGGCCCACATTGGGTCTTGTCTTTTTCTTTTATTTTTTAAACGTAGTAAAAATATGTGAGGGCACTGAACTTTAATCTAGGTTAGAACAAAGGTTAATCTAGGTTAAAATCCGTACGTAGGTGACTGGAAACAAAGTTATATTTGTAAAGTGAAAAATTCCCCGGGTGGGATTTTTGATAAAAGTATTTTATAAGGAGGTAGAAGCATGTTGTATTTATTTGTTTTCTTAGGAGGTGTAGTTATAGGGATTATCGTATCAAAGATAGGTGTCCGACGTTCATCAGCTTATGGACATTTTACACTCGAACCATACGACGAGGATAACACTGGATTCTACAAAATTAATATGAAAGTTACACCTAATCAAGATTTACTCAAAAAAGACTTCATTATCTTAGAAAAAATCGACTCGTAAAAAATACATAGTCTTTAATGGAAACGTATTAACCCTAATTTTAAAGGAGGATTAAAAATGAGCTTTAAAACAGAACTTAAAGATGTATGGAAAAAGGAATTGGAGTACCTTTCTGATATTGATCCTGTAAAAGACAAGGAGCTTTACAGAACACAAATGAACCGATTAACTGATATTGAGAAACAGTTAACCGAGCTTGAACGAATTGAGCTTCAGATTGAGAATGATGCTGCAAACCATGATATGGATGAGCAGATCAAACGAGATCAGATGGAGCTTGATCGTAAGGATCGGAATACTAAGAACTTTATCGAGGTTGGTAAATTTGTATTACCTGTAGTAGTTGCTGTTGGAATGGGATTATTCTCTATGAAATGGGAAAAGGTTGATGTCCTTACATCTACAGCCGGGAAAGCTAGTTTAAGAGATGCTTTGAAAATGAAGTTGTAAGTACGAAACCAAACGGGGACGCTGAGGAAACTTGGTGTCTTCGTTTTTTTTTTTTTGTTTTTCGAACAAAGTAAGAAATGGTGTGGAACACACTTCCAGGTGGTGATTTATGAGATATCATTACGAGAAACCAAAACTATATTCTTCAGTATTCGGAATAATACATACTTGTAATCATCCAGTCTATGATAGATGCACGCTATATTTAATAGGTAGAAAAGGGTTAGCTGTAATTCAGTTATGTGCGGATAAAAACAAAGTTGTAGAAGAATTAGGAGCAATGGATTGTCTTGGTGAATACACATATGACATTGAAACAAAAGGTACAAATGGACATGTGTACACCATGAATGATTTAGTATTCTATGGATTCACAAGCAAACTATCCGTACGGGAAGTAGCAAATATGTTGAAACAAAAAATGTATAAAACAAAAATTGATGTTGTAGGAGGAACTATAATTCTCTACTTCGAATGAGTCCTAACAAGGGCTCTTTCTTTTCGTTATTTTTACAACTTCTATTATGAGAAACCAATAAGAAGGAGAGGTAAATATGGACGAAATGAAAATTAAAATATCTACAAAATTTATGAGAGGTATTGTTGCTAAAATCGCTTCAAAAGTTATAGCAAATAAGTTGGGTATAAAAGCAGATATTCAACTTAATGGTATATCTGTTGAAAAGATTAACGATAAGATACATCTACATATTGACGTGGATGCAGATATTGATGAGACAAGTTTATTGAAACTTACAAGATTGGCAAACTTAGAGGAGGAGGCTTAGCCCTCTTTCTTTTATATTTTCTTTTCGAACAAAGTGAGGAATAGTGAGTATCGCGAACTCGCGAAAATTACATGTTGTTTAATGAGAGAATAGGAGACCACGAGGCAGGAAATCTATTATGGATACACGGCCGGTTTGACTCCGGATGAAAGGGTTCCCCGTAGGACGGGATTAAAGAACGGCGCCCAGATCCTATTCTCTTTTATTTTTACCAAATAACTTACAAAGGTGCTGAGGAGAAATGAATTCGCGACTATTCATCAAACACAATGCTTCAACTATTTTAACTTGTTTAGGAGGCGTTGGGGTAGTAGCTACAACAATCACAGCAGTAAAAGCAACACCAAAAGCTCTTCGTTTAATTGAAGAAGCCGAACAAAAGAAAGGAGAACGATTAACGAAATGGGAAAAAGTAAAAACAGCAGGACCGACTTATATCCCTACGGTTGGACTTGGTATATCGACGCTCGTTTGTGTATTCGGTGCGCATATCCTAAACCAACGCCAGCAAGCAGCTCTAATGAGTGCATACGCTCTTGTAGATCAATCATACAAAGATTATCGAAGAAAGCTAAAGGAACTTTATGGCGAAGAAGTAGATCAAGAGGTCCGAGAAGCAATTGCTATTGAGAAGGCTGAGGACGTTGGTGTACGAGGATCATATTTAGGAACTAATTGTGATCTAGCGTTAGAGGAGAATAATGGCGAACCACAAGTATTCTATGACGAACACTCAGGTAGATATTTTGAATCTACTATTGAACAAGTCTTAACAGCCGAATATCACTTGAATAGGAATTATATTTTAAGAGGATATTCTTACTTGAATGAATTCTATGAGTTTCTTGGTATCGAAGAGACCGACTATGGATCTGTTCTAGGTTGGGCTCCTAACGATGATGGCATGTACTGGATTGACTTCAATCATAGAAAATTGGAATCTGAGGAAGGTAAAGATGTTTATATTATTGAAATGCCATTTGAGCCTACTTATGATTTCTTAGAACGTTATTGATATTCGCAAAAAAAACAACTCCTATTATGAAGAAAGGAGACGATTATATGAACGCAACGATTATGAAAGCAGCTAAAGTGGCGGTCAAAGTATTGGGGGTTGCAGTACCAATTGCAGCTAACTACTTTGCTGACAAAGATCTGAATGAAAAAATTGCGAAGGAGGTCGCTAAACAAATGAAGAGAGGGTCCTGATTGGACTCTTTCTTTTTGTTATATTTTCAAATCACGCTTATATGAAGGGAGAAAACAATGAGTAAATTAAGTGTATTTTTCAAAGCAGCTAGAAATACTGCATCAAAACATAGTCCTGAAATTCTTACAGGAATAGGTATTGCCGGTATGATTACCACTACTGTACTTGCTGTAAAAGCAACACCAAAGGCTCTGAAACTTATGGAGGATGCTCGATATGACAAGGAAGAAGATCTTACTGTTCCAGAGAAAGTAAAAGTAACATGGAAATGTTATATTCCAGCAACTCTTCTTGGAGTAGCATCAGTGGGATGTCTTATAGGAGCAAACTCAGTAAATCTTAGAAGAAAAGCAGCTCTCGCTACAGCTTATAAATTATCCGAAACAGCTCTTGCTGAGTATAAGGAGAAAGTTATTGAAACCGTTGGCGAAGAGAAAGCAAAAGACATTAGATCTGCTATCGCTAAAGATAAAATGGAAAAGAATCCTGTAACTAAGTCTGAAGTGATTATAACAGACAAAGGAGAAAGTCTTTTCTGCGATTCTATATCAGGACGATATTTTAAGTCCGATATGAACACTATCGAAAAAGCAGTAAATACGATAAACCGACGATTACTTAATGAAATGAGTGTATCGTTGACAGAATTCTACAGTGAGATTGGTTTATCACCGACAAGTCTTAGTGAGGAGTTGGGTTGGAACATGAATGAAGGCCAGATAGAGATTGACTTCTCATCTCAAATTACAGACGACGGAAGACCGTGTATTTATATTGAATATGAGATAGCACCAAGATATGACTATCATAAATTTGTATATTAATTCGCAAAAATTACATGCGCTTTAATGGAAGAATAATAAATTTTCTTAATATGAAAGGAGAAACTTAAAATGAAAAAAGAAATGGAAAACAACGTAAACGAGGAAACTATCGATGTTGAAGTAACTGAAGAACAGGAAGTTGAAACTTTTATGGACAAAGCAAAATCTGGAGTTAAGAAATATTGGAAGCCAGCTATGAAAATCGTAGCAGGTGTTGCAGTAGGCTTAGCAGTGGGTTATGTTATGGGACATAAAAACGACGACAGTGTTTCAGAAACGATCAGCGATACAATCAAAGACGTTGCAGAATCTGATGGAGTTGAAGTAACTGAATTCTAAGGAATTTATATTCCCAGAAGGGAAGCACCTGTAACAAGGTGTTTCTCTTTTTGTTTTGGAGGAATGCCATGGATCATAGATATTTTTATGAAGGACCGGTGCTTGAGTTCAGTAGACTTGTTGCAGAGCATTGGAGAGGTGAAACTATAGCTTCGTCAGAACGAAAAGCTAGAAGTAACTTAGCTTACCAGTTCAAACAAGCTACAAATAGAACGCCTAGAACAAAGATAATCGTTCCTGGTGAACTTGAGATTATTGATTAAAGGAGGCTCAAAAAATGGATATGGATTACAAACCAAACAGCCATAAATATAAAGAAGAACAGAATTCACCTAGTGAAAAAAAGAAAGTTGAAAAAGTTGTTAGCGGAAAAGTTAAGAAGAGAAAAAAGAGTGGCGTGACAAAATTTGCTGATGTCTTTGTGTCTTCTGACGTAGCTGATGTAAAATCTCATATTTTCATGGAGATTATTGTTCCGGCTATGAAGAAGGCAATTGATGATGTAGTTACAGATGGAATCGGAATGATTCTTTATGGTGAATCAAAAGGTCGTAAACGATCATCTAATGCTAATTATGTTTCGTACAGAGACTATTCTAGTAAAGATAGACGAGATGACCGTTATACATCGAACCGAACAAGAGCTGGATATAATTACGACGATATAGTTCTAGATAGTCGTGGTGAAGCTGAAGAAGTTCTTGAAAGAATGGATGAGCTTATTGATAAGTATGGGATTGCTAGTGTTGCTGACATGTATGATTTAGTTGGTATCACGGGTAACTATACCGACAATAAATACGGATGGACAACACTTCGTTCAGCAGAAGTAGTTCGTGTTCGTGATGGATATATGATTAAATTGCCGAGACCTAAAGCAATAGATTAGGAGGTTAGAAATGAAAGATATGGTGAATCATCCTGAACATTATATTTCAGATTCAGGGATTGAAGTGATTGATGTAATCGAAGCATTCACATCTGATCTTAAAGGAATTGAAGCGACCGATACAGGTAACATTATCAAGTATATTTGTCGCTGGAAACATAAAAACGAGCTTGAAGATTTGAAGAAAGCTCAGTGGTACTTAAATCATCTTATTAAGAAAGTTGAAGGAAACAGACCACCTAAGAGTCCGTGTAATAACACACTTAAACACCCAGAAGAATTAGAAAAGGAGAATTAATTATGAAGAAGTTTGATATTACAACTAAAGTAACTAGAGGATTAAACAAAGCAGGATTCCAGCTTAAAAAACATAGTCCTGAAATCTTAATTGTAGCTGGAGTTGCTGGCGCTGTAACAAGTGCTGTAATGGCTTGTAAAGCTACTACTAAATTAAATGATATTTTAGAAGAATCTAAAGAGCAGGTTGATAAAATTCACGAAGCTATGGAACATCCAGAAAATCTTCCAGAAGAATACACAGAAGAAGATGGTAAGAAAGATTTGACTATTGTTTATACCCAGACAGCAGTGAAACTTCTCAAACTTTACGGTCCATCTATTGTGCTTGGTGGTCTGTCTATTACAGCTATCCTGACATCCAACAATATTATGCGTAAACGTAACATTGCAATCGCAGCAGCATATACGGCAGTAGATAAATCATTCAAAGATTATCGTGGACGTGTTGTTGAAAGATTTGGTAAAGATCTTGATCGTGAGCTTCGTTACAACATTAAGAAAGAGGAAGTTGAAGAAACTATTGTTGATGAAAAAACAGGAAAAGAGAAAACTATTAAGAAAACAATTGATGTAGCTAATGACGTTAGCGAGTTTGCTAAATTCTTTGATGATGGTTGTACTGGGTGGACAAAAGATCCAGAACTTAATTTAGCTTTTCTTCTCAAACAGCAGGCATTTGCAGACGACAAGTTAAAAGCTAACGGATATTTATACTTAAATGAAGTATACGACATGCTTGGTATTCCTCGTACTAAAGCAGGCCAGATTGTAGGTTGGATTTATGATGAAAAGAATCCTATCGGTGACAACTATGTAGACTTCGGTATATTTGATTCTAACAAAGTTAAAAACAGAGACTTTGTAAATGGATATGAAAGAACAATCTTACTTGACTTCAATGTTGATGGAAACATCCTTAATCTCATGTGAATGATAGGGCTCGGTACTGGTAATTCGTATCGAGATATGTATGACTACAATTGGTGAGAGGAGGTGATCTTATGACTGGACGAGAGTTAATTATATTCATTCTTCAAAATCATCTTGAGGATGAGGTTATATTTGAGAATGATAACATCCCAGGATTGATTACTATTGAAGAGGCAGCTGTTAAATGGAACGCTGGGGAAGCCACAGTCAAAACGCTTTTTGAAATCGGCAGAATCAAAGGAACTAAAATAAAAGAAAAGATTTATATTTTAGATTCACAGCCGAACCCATTCTATGTTAACCGGGAGAGATGAATAATGAATGAAAAGTTATCTATTGTTTTAGCGACAGTTGCTAGTGTCTGTTTTGTCAGTGGACTTAAAATCTTAACCAAATAAAGGAGACAAGTAAATATGGAGACGCTCGAGAGAATCTTATATAGTTTAGATAGTGCTTTAAGTACGAAAAAGAAAAGGCATATAGCCGGAGGGATTCTTATGAGCATCTCTTTCTTATTTGGCGGTTTAGCAATAACCGTCATGACATTGAAACAGGAGGAGAAACATGAATGCATTGAGTAAAGTATTTATATTTGCTGCTGGGGCCGCTTTAGGCTCCGCAGTTACTTGGAAATTCGTAGAGACTAAGTATAAGAAGATTGCAGATGAAGAAATCGCTTCAGTTAAAGAAGTCTTCGGAAGAGGACATCGTGAAGAAGTAAACCCAGTTGACGATGCTGCTGATATTTCAGAAGAAGGTAAAGATGAGGAAGAATACGAACCTTCAGAAGAAGAGCTTGATAAATTAAAAGAAAAAATCAGCACAAATGGTTATACAAATTATTCAACAAAGAAAGAAAAGGAGGAAGATGACATGAGTGAGCCATATGTAATTTCACCAGATGAGTTTAGTGAAAACAATGAATATGAAACAGAAAGTCTGACATATTATTCAGACGGTGTATTAACAGACGAGTATGATAATCCAATAGAGGATATTGAACGTTTAGTCGGTAGTGATGCTTTGACACATTTCGGTGAGTATGAAGATGATTCAGTATTTGTCCGTAATGATGATCTTAAAACTGACTTCGAAATCCTTAAAGATTATGCAAAATACTATGATAAGTATCCAGAAGAGAGGGTTAAATAATGGATGGTAACAACATTATAAACTATTACTTCGATTGGATGTATGACAAGGTCTCACAAGATAGATTTTCAGATGATATTTCATACAGAAAACTTTTGATGTATTTGCATACTGTAAAATTCGTTAGCGTTATACATCAAGATATTAACCGAGAACTCGACGGTGTTAATCTAAGATGGAAATTTGCTTGTGATATTGGTGAGAAAGATAATTATCGTGAGATTGCTCTTTTCTTAGAGGGACCTTGTACTGTATTAGAAATGATGATTGCTTTAGCTATAAGATGTGAGCAAACTATTATGGACGATGCTGCTTATGGAGACAGAACAGGACAATGGTTCTGGGGAATGATTAACAGCCTTGGGTTAGGTAATATGGATGACGAGCATTTTAATAAAGATGAGGCGTATATTATTGTATCAAGATTATTAAACAGAAGTTATCAACCAGACGGTAAAGGAGGTCTATTCACTATTCGCGGATTCGACGGAGATCTTAGAGACGTTGATATTTGGACACAGCTCTGTTGGTATCTTGATTCTATTTCATAAAGGAGGACAAATGATGTAATGCCACTTGATTTTGTAAGGGTTTCTAAACGTCAACCAAAAAAGGGCGTTACAGAAATCTATCCTAAATTTGTTATAAGGAAATCTTCAGACCTTATGATACGAGGTGGAGATTTCTATGCTGTGTGGGTCGAAGACAAAGGTCTTTGGTCCACCGAAGAGCAAGATTGTTTAGATTTAATAGATAGGGAGATCCAAGCAGCAGTGGACAAAGAAACTATAGAAGATACGCTTAAGATATCTTACATGTGGGATGGTTCCACAGGTTCGATTGATTCTTGGCATAAGTATTGTCAGAAACAGATGAGAGACAACTATCATCCTCTTGACGAGACATTGATATTTTCAAACACCAAAACTGACAAAAAGCAGTATGCTAGTAAGAGATTACCATACCCACTTGAAGCTGGAGACATATCAGCGTGGGATAAGCTTATCTCTACTTTATATTCTCCCAGTGAAAGACATAAGATAGAGTGGGCTATCGGAGCTATTGTGTCTGGAGATTCCAAAGATATTCAGAAGTTCATGGTATTCTATGGTTCAGCAGGAACAGGTAAGTCGACAATCTTAAATGTTGTACAGAAGTTATTTGAGGGTTATTATTCTGTTTTTGATGCAAAAGCATTAGGGTCGAGTAATAACTCTTTTGCTTTGGAAGCGTTTAAGACGAATCCGCTTGTAGCTATCCAGCATGATGGTGACTTGTCTAAGATTGAAGATAATACGAGACTTAACAGTTTAGTATCTCACGAGCTTATGACTGTAAATGAGAAGTTTAAGTCTACTTACGCTAGTAGATTCAATGCTTTCTTATTTATGGGTACGAATAAGCCTGTAAAGATCACAGACGGTAAATCAGGTTTATTAAGACGTCTTATTGATGTGACACCATCTGGAAATAAATTGTCAATGCGAGAGTATAAGGAAACTGTCAGTAAAATAGACTTCGAGTTAGGCGCTATTGCTCAACATTGTAAGGAAGTATATTTAGATGATCCAGGAGCTTATGACGATTATGTTCCTACAAATATGCTTGGAGCATCAAATGATTTCTATAACTTTGTGATTGATTCATATTCTGTGTTTAAGAAACATGACAGTACAACTCTTAAAGCAGCTTATGAAATGTATAAACAGTATGCTGAGGACGCTAAAGTACCTTACCCATTTTCTCTAAGAACATTCAAGGAAGAACTTAAGAACTATTTCTGGGATTATGAAGAGAGAATCGATGGAGATTCAAGGATACAGAATAAATACAGTGGATTCCGTACTGATATTTTCGAGAAAGAATTAGGGGGTGAAAAAGAGGATGTACAAAAGACAGATAGACAAACCATACATTTTAAAGAGGGGCAATCATCGATATTTGATGAGGAATGCCGAGACTGTCCCGCCCAATATGCAAGCGAAAAAGAAACACCACTCAAACCATGGGATAAAGTCACAACTAAACTCTCCGACATTGACACATCGAAACTTCATTATGTCAAGATTCCAGAGACGCATGTAGTAATCGACTTCGATCTCAAAGATGAATCTGGTAACAAGTCATTTGAAAAGAATCTCGAAGCTGCTAGTAAATGGCCACCAACTTATGCTGAGGTAAGCAAAGGCGGAGCAGGTATTCATCTTCATTATATTTACACAGGTGATCCTACGAAACTTAAGAGGATATATTCCGACGACATTGAGATCAAGGTATTCACGGGTAAGAGTTCGTTAAGACGAAGACTTAGTAAATGTAATGACTTACCAATCGCTACTATCGGCTCGGGATTACCATTAAAGGAGGAGAAAATGATTAATACAGATGTTGTTCAATCTGAAAAAGGATTACGAACGACAATTAAACAGTGTTTGAATAAAGAGCATCACGGCGCAACAGCGCCAGAGGTATCATTTATATTTAAGATTCTTGAAGACGCATATAACAGTGGGATGAATTACGACGTATCAGACTTAAAAGGTTCTGTTGTAGCATTCGCTGCTAGTAGTACGAACCAGGCAGACAAATGTTTAAAACAGGTTTCTCAGATGAAATTCAAATCTGAAGAACCTGCTGATCCGGTTAACAATGATGACAAACCTTTAGTGTTCTATGATATTGAGGTATTTCCGAACTTATTCTTAGTTAACTGGAAACCTGCTGGCGAAGGCGTTCCTGTTGTACGAATGATTAACCCTACTCCAGCTGATATTGAGGATCTTGTTAAGTTTAGATTAGTAGGTTTCAACTGTCGTAGATATGATAATCATCTTATTTATGCATGTATGATGGGTTATACCAATGAGGCGCTTTATAACTTGTCTCAAAGAATTATATCTGGAGATAGAAACGCATTCTTTGGCGAAGCATATAATCTTTCTTATACTGATGTGTATGATTTTGCTTCGGCTGGAAACAAGAAATCCCTTAAGAAACTTGAGATTGAGATGTCAAACAAAGCAAATGATCCAACGTCAAAAATGAGTGATAGTCTTAGACGAATGTTGAAGAACATCAAGCATCATGAATTGGGTCTCCCTTGGGATCAGCCAGTACCACAAGAAAAATGGGTTGAAGTCGCTGAATATTGTGATGATGATGTTATTGC
>ENA-OZES01000077-OZES01000077.1-human-gut-metagenome-genome-assembly--contig:-NODE-77-length-76727-cov-12.242083_pt1 | contig 76727 bp, 58 predicted proteins | sample MGYA00245068_ERZ653609 | MGnify/ENA primary metagenome ERZ653609 (study PRJEB26926, sample SAMN06164898) | human gut metagenome | biome: ENVO:00009003; feature: ENVO:2100002; material: ENVO:00002003... | reverse complement strand
AAATGGGGCAGACTGTAAATCTGCTGTCTTTCGACTTCGGTGGTTCGAATCCATCCGCGCCCACACTCTGATGCTTCTGCCGGCAGTTCTTATTGCTGCCGATTCCTCGGAGTCGATGCGGAAGTAGCTCAGTTGATAGAGCATCAGCCTTCCAAGCTGAGGGTCGCGAGTTTGAGCCTCGTCTTCCGCTCTAAGATCTTTTAAATTTTGCCAATGTAGCTCAGTGGTAGAGCACTTCCTTGGTAAGGAAGAGGTCACGGGTTCAAATCCCGTCATCGGCTCTCTTATCGCTCCAACCAACACAACCCCGACAGTGCGTTGTCATTGCCGTGGTGTGTCGTTGAAATAGAGTTGTGAGGCAGCGAATCTGTTTCGACCCTCCGGCCTTGGCGTCGGCCACGGATTGTTCACTCCGGTGGCGCGTTGAAAACCGGCAGGATTTCTTTGCGAAATGACTCCTGCGCATGAAAGCTTTCTCCGCCGGATTTTTCATCCCTCACTTTCTATAACAATCCGGAGGGCGATTTTGTCAGTAGATTCTAATCATTTTATCAAAATAGCAAAGTTATGGCTAAAGAGAAATTCGAAAGAACCAAACCGCATGTAAACATCGGTACCATTGGTCACGTTGACCACGGTAAAACTACCCTTACCGCCGCTATCACCACCGTGCTTGCTAAAGCCGGTCTTTCCGAGGTTAAGTCGTTCGACCAGATCGACAACGCTCCCGAGGAAAAGGAGCGCGGTATCACAATCAACACCGCTCACGTAGAGTACGAGACCGCCAACCGTCATTACGCTCACGTTGACTGCCCGGGACACGCTGACTATGTGAAGAACATGGTTACCGGTGCTGCTCAGATGGACGGTGCAATCATCGTGGTTGCTGCTACCGACGGCCCGATGCCCCAGACCCGCGAGCACATCCTTCTCGCCCGTCAGGTGAACGTTCCCCGTCTGGTTGTATTCCTCAACAAGTGCGACATGGTCGACGACGAAGAGATGCTCGAACTCGTTGAAATGGAAATGCGCGAACTCCTCTCGGCTTACGAATACGATGGCGACGAAACTCCCATCATCCGCGGCTCTGCCCTCGGTGCCCTCAACGGCGAACCCGAATGGGAAGCTAAGGTTATGGAGCTCATGGATGCAGTCGACAACTGGATTCCCCTGCCTCCCCGCGATATCGACAAACCCTTCCTGATGCCCGTCGAGGACGTCTTCTCGATCACCGGTCGTGGTACCGTTGCTACCGGCCGTATCGAAACCGGCGTTGTGAAAGTCGGCGACGAAGTTCAGATCATGGGTCTCGGCGCAAACCTCAAATCCACCGTTACCGGTGTTGAAATGTTCCGCAAGCTCCTCGATCAGGGTGAAGCCGGCGACAACGTAGGTCTGCTCCTCCGCGGTATCGACAAGAAAGAAATCAAGCGCGGTATGGTAATCTGCCATCCGGGTGTTGTGAAGCCCCACTCGAAGTTCAAGGCTTCCGTCTACATCCTGAAGAAAGAAGAAGGCGGCCGTCACACCCCCTTCCACAACCACTACCGTCCTCAGTTCTATATCCGTACCCTCGACGTAACCGGTGAAATCACTCTTCCCGAAGGCGTTGAAATGGTAATGCCCGGCGACCACGTTGAGATCATCGTTGACCTCATCACTCCGGTAGCATGCGACCAGGGTCTGCGTTTCGCCATCCGTGAAGGCGGCCGCACCGTTGGTTCGGGTCAGATCACTGAGATCCTCGACTAATCATCGAGTCTGATTCAACCCCATAGAAAGTTCCGGCTTCGCCGGCATCGCCCATCGGGCCGGAACTTTCTTAACACACGGGTTTAGCTCAGTTGGTAGAGCACTGGTCTCCAAAACCAGGTGTCGGGAGTTCGAGTCTCTCAACCCGTGCAAAAACGCAGTAAATGAAAAAATTGAAATTACTTACGAATATTGAGGAGTCTTACGACGAACTTCGTTATAAGACTTCTTGGCCTACTAAGACGCAGTTAATCAAGAGTGCCTGCATCGTGATGCTTGCTTCCGTGATTATCGCTCTGATAATCTTTGTCATGGATCAGGTGATTGATACAATTATGCACGCGATTTACAGCCTCGGCAAGTAATCTTTAAAGTGGTACAATCAATGGCTGAAAATACAAAAAGAGCTTGGTACGTTCTGCGTGCCATTTCCGGAAAGGAAGCCAAGGTAAAGGAGCTCCTTGATGGAGCCATCAAGAACACCGATCTTGGCAAGCACGTTTTCCAGGTGTTGATTCCCACCGAGAAGGTCCTCACGGTTAAGAACGGAAAAAAGGTGGTGAAAGAACGCAACCTTTATTCCGGCTACGTGTTTGTCGAGGCCGAACTTGTCGGTGAGGTAGTGCACGAGCTCGTCAATACCACCAACGTAATCGACTTCCTCAAAGGGCGCGGCAAGGATGCCAAGCCCGAGGCTCTGCGCGAGAGCGAGGTGATGCGCATGCTCGGTACGGCCGACGACATCAACGAGAATTTCGAGGAGGCTACCCCCGACTTTATGGTCGGAGAGATTGTGAAGGTTACGGCCGACGCTTTCAAGGGTTTCTCCGGAAAAATCACCGAGGTGCTGCCCGACAAGAAGAAAATCAAAGTCATAGTCAAAATCTTCGGCCGCGAAACTCCTCTGGATTTGGAATATTCGATGGTAGAGCGCGAATAGCGGTAACGCTATGAGTGCCTCGGTTCCCCAGGCAACGGTTGCCGCGGGCGGCAAAAACCACGATAACGGAAAATTTTTCCTGGACAGCGTGGGCGGAGCCAGCCTCCCGGCGATACGGACCCGATGAGGGAAAACCACGGATGGCTGATGATTCTGAAGCCCGGACCGGGCCCTTCGAAACGGTTGCGGTCCACATGTAGGGCAACAGCGTTCGCAAGTAAATGGCGCAGGCCGAGGGCGGATTTGCGGCGGTTACGCACCGCAGCCTCCCGGATGGTCTACGCAATTCGTAACCCCAATAAATGATTATTTAACAATGGCAAAAGAAGTTGCTGGACAGATCAAATTGCAGATTAAAGGCGGCGCGGCCAATCCCTCGCCTCCAGTAGGTCCCGCTCTGGGCTCCAAGGGTATCAATATCATGGAGTTCTGCAAGCAGTTCAACGCCCGCACCCAGGATAAGGCCGGTAAGGTTCTTCCTGTTATCATCACCTACTACTCGGACAAGAGCTTCGACTTCATCGTCAAGACTCCCCCGGTTGCAATCCAGCTGATGGAAGCAGCCAAGATCAAGAAGGGCTCCGCTCAGCCCAACCGTCAGAAGGTGGCAGAGCTCACCTGGGATCAGGTTAAGACTATCGCGACCGACAAAATGCCCGACTTGAACTGTTTCACTATTGAATCGGCAATGCGTATGGTTGCCGGTACGGCCAGAAGCATGGGTATCACCGTAAAAGGGGCATTCCCTGAAAACGTTTAAAAACTTCAATTGAAATGGGTAAACTTACAAAAAATCAGAAGGCTGCCTTAGAGAAGATTGAAGCCGGGAAAGCCTACTCGCTCGCCGAGGCCGCAGAGAAAGTAAAAGAAACCAACTACGCCAAGTTCGACGCATCGTTCGATATCGACGTTCGTCTGGGCGTGGATCCCCGCAAAGCCAACCAGATGGTTCGTGGCGTTGTCACGCTCCCTCATGGAACCGGCAAGCAGGTACGCGTTCTCGTTCTCTGCACACCCGACGCTGAAACCGCTGCTAAAGCCGCCGGTGCCGACTATGTCGGTCTCGACGAATACATCGAAAAAATCAAAGGTGGTTGGACCGATGTCGACGTTATCATCACCCAGCCCGCCATCATGGGCAAAATCGGTGCCCTCGGCCGTATTCTCGGTCCCCGCGGCCTGATGCCTAACCCCAAGAGCGGCACTGTGACCATGGACGTTGCCAAGGCCGTCGAAGAGGTCAAGAAGGGTAAAATCGATTTCAAGGTCGATAAGAACGGTATCGTTCACACCTCGCTCGGTAAGGTGAGCTTCACCCCCGAACAGATGCGCGACAATGCCCGCGAGTTCATCAACACTTTGATCAAGCTCAAACCCGCTACTGCTAAAGGCACATATATCAAGAGCATTTATCTTTCGAGCACAATGGGCCCCGGCATCAAAGTCGACACAAAGACCATTGACGATTAATCACTCTAACAGTCTGACACAATGAAAAAGGAAGATAAAGGCTTAATCATTGAAAAAATCGCCGAGACTCTCAAAGAGTACTCCGGTTTCTACCTCGTGGAGACCGCCGGACTCAATGCAGAGAAGACTTCGGCTCTGCGCCGCGCATGCTTCAAGAGCGACATCAAGCTGATGGTGGTTAAAAACACTCTTCTGCACAAAGCTCTCGAGCAGACTGAAGGCGATTTCTCCGAAATCTACGGCGCCCTCAAGGGTTCCACTTCAGTGATGTTCACCAACGTCGGCAATGCTCCCGCCAAGCTCCTGAAGGATTTCAAGCAGAAAGACGACGTTCTTCCCCGCCTGAAAGCCGCTTATGTCGAAGAGACCGTTTATGTTGGTGAAGACCAGCTCGACGCTCTGGCAAGCATCAAGAGCAAGAATGAACTCATCGCCGATGTGGTCGCTCTCCTTCAGTCGCCCGCCAAGAATGTGGTTTCCGCTCTCACCTCCGGTGGCAGCAAACTCCATGGCATTCTTGAGACCCTCTCCAAAAAAGAAGACTAATTCTACAATTCTCCCCATTTACTGAATCAAACAAAAAATCATACAACAATGGCAGATCTTAAAGCTTTTGCAGAACAACTCGTTAACCTCACCGTTAAAGAAGTAAACGAACTCGCTCAGATCCTCAAGGACGAATATGGCATCGAACCCGCCGCTGCTGCTGTAGCAGTTGCAGCCGGTCCCGCCGCAGCCGGCGCAGCCGCTGAAGAGAAAACCTCGTTCGACGTAGTCCTCAAATCCGCCGGCGCTGCCAAGCTCCAGGTTGTGAAACTCGTCAAGGAACTCACCGGTCTTGGCCTGAAAGAGGCTAAGGAAATGGTCGACGGCGCTCCCAGCACCCTCAAGGAAGGCCTCGACAAAGCAGCTGCTGAAGACCTCAAGAAGCAGCTCGAGGAAGCCGGCGCTGAAGTTGAGCTCAAATAATTCAGCTTTAGGCTACTATAAACAGCAATATTGGTTAAGCCTGCGACTTCGCCGTCGCGGCTTAACCTTTTTGCGTAACTATACGCATGTCGTTAACAAAGTTTCTTTCACTTTATTTAACTTTAGGAAAGTTTAACTTTTGTATACATTTGCTTGCGTATACTCCTACTCCCTTTCTTTCCACTTAATTACGTTTGTAAAATCCATCCTTTTATAGATGTCAACCACTGATAAACCCCGCGTAAATTTTGCAACGGTAAAGAATCCCCTTCCTTACCCTGATTTCCTCGAGGTCCAGCTTAAGTCGTTCCGCGACTTCCTTCAGCTCGACACTCCCCCTGAAAAGAGGAACAACGAAGGTCTTTACAAGGTGTTTGCCGAAAATTTCCCTATCGCCGACACCCGCAACAACTTCGTGCTTGAATTCCTCGACTATTACATCGATCCCCCTCGCTACACCATCGAGGAGTGTCTGGAACGCGGTCAGACCTACAGCGTTCCCCTCAAAGCCAAACTTAAGCTGTATTGCACCGACCCCGACCACGAGGATTTCGCCACCGTGATTCAGGACGTGTTCCTCGGTCCGATTCCCTATATGACCGAGAAAGGCACTTTCGTGATCAACGGCGCCGAGCGCGTTGTGGTTTCTCAGCTCCACCGTTCGCCGGGTGTGTTCTTCGGACAGAGCACCCACGCCAACGGCACAAAGCTCTATTCCGCCCGTATCATCCCCTTCCGTGGCTCATGGATCGAGTTCGCTACGGACATCAACAATGTGATGTACGCCTATATCGACCGCAAGAAGAAGCTCCCCGTGACCACTCTTCTGCGCGCCATCGGCCTTGAAAGCGATAAGGACATTATCGAGATCTTCGACCTCGCCGAGGAGATGAAGGTCAACAAGACCAACCTCAAGAAGGCTCTCGGCCGCAAGCTCGCCGCACGTGTGCTCCGCACATGGGTGGAGGACTTCGTCGACGAGGATACCGGCGAGGTTGTCTCCATCGACCGCAACGAGGTTGTGATCGACCGCGAGACCGTTCTCGAAGAGGAGCACATCCAGCAGATTCTCGATTCGGGTGTAAGCACTATCCTTCTTCATAAGGAGGATGCCAATACTTCCGACTATTCAATCATCTTCGAGACCCTCCAGAAAGATACCACCAACTCCGAAAAGGAGGCTATCCAGTATATCTACCGACAGCTGCGCAACGCCGAGCCGCCGGACGATGCCAGCGCCCGCGAGGTAATCAACAACCTCTTCTTCTCCGAGAAGCGCTACGATCTCGGCGAGGTAGGCCGCTACCGCATCAACAAGAAGCTCGGCCTGACCACTTCGATGGATGTGAAGGTGCTCACCAAGGAGGATATGATCGAGATTATCAAATATCTCATCGAACTGATCAACTCCAAGACCGACGTCGACGATATCGACCACCTCAGCAACCGCCGCGTGCGCACCGTGGGCGAGCAGCTCTACAACCAGTTCGGAGTAGGCCTCGCACGCATGTCGCGCACCATCCGCGAGCGCATGAACGTGCGCGACAACGAGGTCTTCACTCCCATCGACCTTATCAACGCCAAGACCATCTCGTCGGTCATCAACACGTTCTTCGGCACCAACGCCCTCAGCCAGTTCATGGACCAGACCAACCCGCTGGCTGAAATCACCCACAAGCGCCGTCTGTCGGCCCTCGGCCCCGGCGGTCTGAGCCGCGAGCGCGCCGGCTTCGAGGTGCGCGACGTGCACTATACCCACTACGGACGACTCTGCCCGATCGAGACCCCTGAAGGCCCCAACATCGGCCTTATCTCGTCGCTCTGCGTATATGCGAAAATCAACGATCTCGGTTTCATCGAGACGCCTTACCGCACCGTCGCCGACGGTCGTGTGGACCTCGACAACGACCACGTAACATATCTTACCGCCGAGGTTGAGGAAGGCAAGGTTATCGCCCAGGGCAACGCTCCCGTCAACGACGACGGCACATTCAAGAATCCACGCGTCAAGGCCCGTCTCGACGCCGATTTCCCCATCGTGCCCGGCAACGAGGTGCAGCTCATGGACGTGGCTCCGCAGCAGATTGCCTCGATCGCTGCATCGCTCATCCCCTTCATCGAGCACGACGACGCCAACCGCGCTCTCATGGGATCGAACATGATGCGCCAGGCCGTGCCTCTGATGCGTTCCGAAGCTCCTATCGTCGGAACCGGCATCGAGCGTCAGCTCGTGCGCGACTCGCGCACCCAGATTATGGCCGAAGGCGACGGTACCGTCGAATTCGTCGACGCAACCACTATCCGTATCCGCTACGACCGCACCGAAGAGGAGGATTTCGTAGCATTCGAGGAGCCTGTCAAGGAATACTCCATCCCCAAATGGCGTAAGACCAACCAGAGCACCACTATCGACCTGCGTCCGATCTGCAATAAAGGTCAGCGCGTAAAGGCCGGCGACATACTCACCGAAGGCTACGCCACCGAAAACGGCGAGCTCGCCCTCGGCCGTAACCTCAAGGTGGCATTCATGCCCTGGAAAGGCTACAACTACGAGGACGCCATCGTGCTCAACGAACGCATGGTCAAGGAGGACATCCTCACATCCGTCCACGTCGACGAATACAGCCTCGAGGTGCGCGAGACCAAGCGCGGTATGGAGGAACTGACCTCCGATATCCCCAACGTCTCCGAGGATGCCACCAAGGATCTCGACGAGCGCGGCATTATCCGCGTGGGCGCACATGTGGTGCCCGGCGATATCATGATCGGTAAGATTACCCCGAAGGGCGAATCCGACCCCACTCCCGAGGAAAAACTCCTCCGCGCAATCTTCGGCGACAAGGCCGGCGACGTGAAGGATGCCTCGCTCAAGGCTACCCCCTCGCTCAAGGGTGTCGTTATCGGTACCAACCTCTACGCCCGCGCCAACAAGACCGGCCGCGCCAACAAGGCCGTTCAGGCCCAGCTCCCCAAGCTCGACGAGGAATACGAAGAGAAACTTTCCGCTCTCAAGGATATCCTCATCTCCAAACTCATGACCCTCACCGCAGGCAAGACCTCGCAGGGCGTGAAGGACTTCCTCGGCACCGACATCATCGCCAAGGGCGGTAAATTCACCGCCGGAGCGCTCAAGGATGTCGACTTCGACACCGTGAACCTCTCGCAGTGGACTGCCGACGAGCACACCAACGACCTTATCCGTCAGCTCATCGTCAACTACCTCCGCAAGAGCAAGGAAATCCAGGCAGAGCTGCGCCGCAAGAAGTTCGACATCTCCATCGGCGACGAGCTCCCCTCGGGCATCATGCAGATCGCCAAGGTCTACATCGCCAAGAAGCGTAAGATCGGTGTCGGCGACAAGATGGCCGGCCGCCACGGTAACAAAGGTATCGTATCGCGCGTAGTGCGTCAGGAGGATATGCCCTTCCTCGCCGACGGAACCCCGGTCGACATCTGCCTCAACCCGCTGGGTGTGCCTTCGCGTATGAACCTCGGTCAGATATTCGAGACCGTGCTCGGATGGGCAGGCCGCGAACTCGGCGAGAAGTTCGCCACCCCGATTTTCGACGGTGCCACACTCGACGACCTCAACAGCTGGACCGACAAGGCCGGCCTGCCGCGCTACGGCAAGACCTATCTCTACGACGGCGGTACCGGCGAACGCTTCGACCAGCCCGCCACGGTAGGCGTAATCTACATGCTCAAACTCGGCCACATGGTTGAGGACAAGATGCACGCCCGCTCCATCGGCCCGTACTCGCTCATCACCCAGCAGCCGCTCGGCGGTAAAGCCCAGTTCGGCGGACAGCGTTTCGGAGAAATGGAGGTATGGGCGCTCGAGGCATTCGGCGCCAGCCACATCCTCCAGGAGATTCTTACCATAAAGAGCGACGACGTCACCGGCCGCTCGAAGGCCTACGAGGCCATCGTGAAGGGCGACGCAATGCCCGCCGCCGGAATCCCCGAATCGCTCAACGTGCTGCTTCACGAGCTTCAGGGCCTCGGCCTGAGCATCAACCTCGAGCAGTAATCTTCTAATCCTTTTATAAAACTCTCTTAGCTCAATATATATGGCTTTTAGAAAAGACAACAAGTCGAAGACTTCATTCTCGAAAATCACTATCGGTCTCGCTTCGCCCGAAGAGATTCTCGAAAAGTCGTCAGGCGAGGTGCTCAAGCCCGAAACCATCAACTACCGCACCTACAAGCCTGAGCGCGACGGCCTCTTCTGCGAGCGCATCTTCGGTCCGGTAAAGGACTATGAGTGCCATTGCGGAAAATACAAGCGCATCCGCTACAAGGGCATCGTCTGCGACCGCTGCGGCGTGGAAGTCACCGAAAAGAAAGTGCGCCGTGAGCGCATGGGCCACATCAAGCTTGTGGTGCCCGTGGCCCACATCTGGTATTTCCGCTCGCTTCCCAATAAGATCGGCTATCTTCTTGGTCTCCCCTCCAAGAAGCTCGACGCAGTGATATACTATGAGCGCTACATCGTGCTCAACCCCGGTCCGTTCGCCGATGAACTCCAGAAAATGGACCTCCTCGCCGAGGAAGACTACTTCAAATTCATCGAGCGTCTGCCCGAGGGCAACAGCCAGCTTCCCGACGACGACCCCAACAAGTTTGTGGCCAAGATGGGTGCCGAGGCCATTCTCGACCTCCTCACCAACATCGACCTCGACCAGCTCAGCTACACCCTGCGCGACACCGCCAACAAGGACGGCTCGCAGCAGCGCAAGACCGAAGCGCTCAAACGTCTTCAGGTGGTCGAGTCGTTCCGCGCGTCGGCCAACCGCAACAAGCCCGAATGGATGATTCTCCAGGCTGTGCCCGTAATTCCGCCCGACCTGCGTCCTCTCGTGCCCCTCGACGGCGGCCGCTTCGCCACTTCCGACCTCAACGACCTCTACCGTCGCGTCATAATCCGCAACAACCGCCTCAAGCGCCTCATCGAAATCAAGGCCCCCGAGGTGATTCTCCGCAACGAGAAGCGCATGCTCCAGGAGGCTGTCGACTCGCTGCTCGACAACTCGCGCAAGTCGTCGGCCGTAAAGACCGACGCCAACCGTCCGCTCAAGTCGCTCTCCGACTCGCTCAAGGGCAAGCAGGGCCGCTTCCGTCAGAACCTTCTCGGTAAGCGTGTCGACTATTCCGCCCGTTCGGTTATCGTCGTAGGCCCCGAGCTGAAGATGCACGAGTGCGGTATTCCCAAATACATGGCTGCCGAGCTCTACAAACCCTTCGTGATCCGCAAGCTCATCGAGCGCGGCATCGTCAAGACCGTCAAGTCGGCCAAGAAGATTGTAGACCGTAAGGAGCCCGTGGTATGGGATATCCTCGAAAACGTGATGAAAGGTCATCCCGTGCTCCTCAACCGTGCCCCGACACTTCACCGTCTCGGTATCCAGGCCTTCCAGCCCAAGATGATCGAGGGTAAGGCAATCCAGCTCCACCCGCTGGCATGTACGGCGTTCAACGCCGACTTCGACGGCGACCAGATGGCCGTCCATCTGCCTCTCGGCAACGAGGCCATCCTCGAAGCCCAGATGCTGATGCTCGGCTCCCACAACATCCTCAACCCCGCCAACGGCGCGCCTATCACCGTGCCGTCGCAGGATATGGTGCTCGGCCTCTACTACATCACCAAGCTCCGCAAGGGCTCGAAAGGCGAGGGCCTGAAGTTCTACGGACCTGAGGAGGCACAGATTGCCTACAACGAGGGTCGAATCACCCTCCACGCTCCCATCAGCGTGGTTGTCGACGACATCGACGAGGAGGGTAACCCCATCAAGCACCTCGTTGAGAACACCTCTGTGGGCCGCGTGCTCTTCAACGAGTATGTGCCCAAGGAAATCGGCTACGTCAACGAGCTCATTTCCAAGAAATCGCTCCGCACCATCATCGGCAAGGTAATCAAGCGCTGCGGTATTCCCCGCTCCGCTCAGTTCCTCGACGACATCAAGAACATGGGCTACTACATGGCCTTCCGCGGCGGCCTGTCGTTCAATCTCGGCGACGTGATTATTCCCCCGGAAAAGGAGGCTATCGTCAACGAAGGCTACGAACAGGTGGAGGAAGTGATGAACAACTATGCAATGGGCTTCATCACCAACAACGAACGCTACAACCAGATTATCGACATCTGGACACACGTCAACTCGCGCCTCACCGATGTGCTCATGAAGCAGATGACCGAAGCCGATCAGGGCTTCAACCCCGTATTCATGATGCTCGACTCCGGCGCCCGTGGTTCGAAGGACCAGATCCGTCAGCTCGCCGGCATGCGTGGCCTTATGGCCAAGCCTCAGAAAGCCGGTGCCGAAGGCGGCCAGATTATCGAAAACCCGATTCTCGCCAACTTCAAGGAAGGTCTGAGCGTGCTGGAATACTTCATCTCCACCCACGGTGCCCGTAAGGGTCTGGCCGATACCGCCCTTAAGACGGCCGACGCCGGATACCTCACCCGCCGTCTGGTCGACGTGGCCCACGACGTGATTATCCGCGAGGAGGACTGCGGCACGCTCCGCGGCCTCGTATGCCGTGAAATCAAGAATAACGACGAGGTTGTGGCATCGCTCGGCGAGCGCATCCTCGGCCGCGTGTCCGTTCACGACATCATCGATCCCACCACCGGCGAAATCATCGTCAAGGCCGGTGAGGAAATCAACGACGCCGCTGCCGACCGCATCAACGCGTCGCCCATCGAGTCGGTTGAAATCCGTTCGGTGCTCACCTGCGAGTCCAAACATGGCGTCTGCGCCAAGTGCTACGGCCGCAACCTGGCTACCAACCGCCCCGTGCAGATCGGCGAGGCTGTCGGCGTAATCGCCGCCCAGTCGATCGGCGAGCCCGGTACGCAGCTCACCCTCCGTACGTTCCACGTCGGCGGTGTGGCTTCTAACATCGCTGCCATCTCCACCATCACCTCGCGCTACGACGGTATCCTCGAACTCGAGGAGCTCCGCACCGTAGAGACCGACGAGAAGACCCCCGAGGGCAACCCCGTGGAGGTTGTTATCGGCCGTCTTACCGAAATGCGCATCATCGATCCCAAGACCCACATGATGCTCACTTCGGCCAACATCCCCTACGGCTCGAAACTCTACTTCAAGGACGGCGCCCACATCAAGGTTGGCGACGTAGTCTGCGAATGGGACCCCTTCAATGCCGTTATCGTCAGCGAGGTCGGCGGAAAAATCCACTACGAAAACCTCGTGGAGAACGTCACCTACCGTGTCGAGGCCGACGAGCAGTCGGGCCTCCGCGAGAAGATCATCATCGAAAGCCGCGACCGCACCAAGGTGCCCGAGGCTCAGATTGTAGGTGCCGACGGAACCATACTCAAGACCTACGCACTCCCCGTTAATGCCCACCTCATGCTTGAGGAGGGTCAGGAGGTTAAGCCCGGCGAAGTATTCGTGAAGATTACCCGCTCCACCGGCGGCGCCGGCGACATCACCGGCGGTCTGCCCCGCGTCACCGAGCTTTTCGAGGCCCGCAACCCGAGCAACCCCGCCATCGTTAGCGAAATCGACGGCGAAGTTCACTTCGGTCGCGTAAAGCGTGGCAACCGCGAGATTTCCATCACCTCCAAGCTCGGCGAGGAGAAGAAGTATCTCGTGCCCCTGTCCAAGCAGATTCTCGTGCAGGAGAACGACTACGTGCGTGCTGGCACTCCGCTCTCCGACGGTGCCATCACCCCCACCGATATTCTCAACATCATGGGCCCGACGGCCGTGCAGGAGTATATCGTAAACGAGGTGCAGGACGTCTACCGCATGCAGGGCGTGAAGATCAACGACAAGCATTTCGAGGTAATCGTGCGCCAGATGATGCGCAAAGTCAACATCATCGATCCGGGCGACACATGTTTCCTCGAGCAGCAGGTTGTCGACAAGCGCGACTTCATGGATGAGAACGACCGCATCTGGGGCAAGAAAGTTGTCGTTGACGCCGGCGATTCCGAGAATCTCCACAACGGCCAGATTATCACCGCCCGCAAGCTGCGCGACGAGAATTCTGCCCTCAAGCGCCGCGACCTCCGTACCGTCGTTGTCCGCGACGCCGTGCCCGCCACTTCCGAGCAGATTCTCCAGGGTATCACCCGAGCCGCCCTCCAGACATCCTCGTTCATGTCGGCAGCATCGTTCCAGGAAACCACCAAGGTGCTCAACGAAGCAGCCATCAACGGCAAGACCGACAACCTCGAGGGCATGAAGGAGAACGTAATCTGCGGTCACCTGATTCCTGCTGGCACCGGCCTGCGTCAGTATGAACGCATCGTAGTCGGGTCTAAGGACGACATCGAGGACGTAATCCGCGAAGCCGATAAAATTCAGCCCGAAGCCGAAGTAATCGAATAACCCCGTTTACATACCAGTCCTAAAAGCCGCCGTGAACCTCTTCAAGAGGCCACGGCGGCTTGTTTATATATTTTTAACACTTAAAGTGCATAATCTGATTTGGATATACGGATTATGGTGCTAAATTTGCCACATAGCGATATTAATCCATTCAATTATTAATCAACCAATCTAAATCATTGTAAATGAGCATTTTACCCCCCCCTGACAGTCGGCTGAGCCTGTATGGCGTATCCCGTGTTTTTGGCCGTGTTGCGTTTGTTGCCGCATGTTTATGCGCATTTTCGGGCTTTGAAGCATATGGCAAAGCCGCAAACATCTCAAAAGACGGTATCCGCTACCGGACGGATGCCAACAACACCGAGTGTTACGTCTATTCACTGGCAAACGGCGGCAAATATGTAGGCGACATAGTCATTCCGTCCTCAATTGTTTCGAGCACGTATGGCGAGCTCCCCGTAGTCGGCGTCTATCAGAGTGCATTCAGCGATTGCGTCGACCTCACTTCGGTAACTCTTCCCGAGTCCGTCACCGCAATCGGCAATTATGCATTCGACACTTGCGAGAAACTCAAGACCGTCGTTATGCCGGGCGTAAAGCAAATCGGCCATTGGACATTCAGAAACTGCTACGAGCTTGAGAACCTTACGTTTTCCGACAAACTGGAATGGATTGGCAACTTCTGCTTCGATAAAAACCATGCACAGACAGTAGTCGATCTTCCCGCCTCTATAACTCAACTGTACGGATTCATCTGGGAAGGATGCCCCAATCTCACAACCTTTATCTGCCGTGCTACCACGCCTCCTCCGGTGAAAAAAGGCGAACTCGATGGTGAGGAAATCTACACCATCTTCGACGACAATAACTATCATTACGTCAACGACGTGTATGTAGGGCGCAAACTCTATGTGCCCGACGAAGCAGTTGCCGACTATCGCACGGCCGGAGGATGGAATCAGTTCTATCCCGAAATCTATCCGCTTTCCGAGTATTCCGGTGTAGAGGATGTCGTGGCCGATGCCGGAGCTGTTTCCGAAATCAAGGTTGTGGGCAAAGGTGCGATTGCCGTTACGGCAACTGAGGCTACCCGCATTGTTATCGTAAATATCGCCGGCGAGCTGCTCAAGGATATGAACCTTACTGCAGGCACCACCACTGTCAGCGGCCTTCCCTCTGGCATCCTTCTGGTCAACGGCAAGAAAGTGGCTCTTTGATAGTTTAATCACTATATTGTCCCAATATTCTCGGCGGTGTGTCAAAATTCAATAAATTGACACACCGCCATATTTTTCACCCGGATGGTGAGGGCGCTGTCAGCCATCGACCTTTGGTCGCTTTGCTATGCAAAGAATGGCCGAGATGGTAGGAGCCTGAGGGTGAGGGTGAAGGGAGTTGACTAAGGTCAATGACCGAACCCGCAATCGACTTTGTCGCTTCGCCTAAGCGAAGACCCCCTTAGGCGACGACCCAGATGGGCTATTATGACACACCGCCGTTTTTGTTAAGATATATCCGATACTGTCTCCGGTGAGGTTTTGTCGGAAAAAAGGTGAGGGGTAGTGGGGATTTCCGCAGATTTTCGTAACTTTGTGTGCAATAATATAGCCTCGCGGGAGTAGCTTCCCGGAGGAGTATAATTGTATTTCACTTTAAAATCCCCATATGTCATCGTTTCTTGCAGACAGAGTGAAGATGGACGGCCTCACATTCGACGACGTCCTTCTTATCCCCGCGTTTTCCGATGTGCTTCCCCGCGAAGTGGATCTTACCACCCGTTTTTCCCGTCGTATAACCCTGAACGTCCCGATTGTATCGGCGGCCATGGATACGGTTACAGAAGCGAAAATGGCTATCGCCATAGCCCGTGAAGGTGGTATCGGTGTAATCCATAAGAATATGTCGATCGAGGAGCAGGCCCGACAGGTCCATGCTGTAAAGCGTGCCGAAAACGGCATGATCTATGATCCCGTGACCATAAAGCGTGGTTCCACCGTAGGCGACGCTCTCAAGATGATGGAAGAATACCATATCGGCGGTATCCCTGTGGTCGATGAGAAGAATATCCTCGTCGGAATCGTCACCAACCGCGACCTCCGTTTCGAGCGCAATCTCAACCGTCCCGTCGACGAAGTGATGACCTCCGAGAATATCGTGACCACATCGCAGACCACCAATCTCGAGGAGGCGGCCGAAATTCTGCAGTACCATAAGATCGAGAAACTCCCCGTAGTCGATTCCGAAGGCCATCTCATCGGCCTCGTAACCTACAAGGACATAACAAAGGCAAAAGATAAGCCCAACGCCTGCAAGGATCATCTTGGACGCCTGCGCGTTGCCGCCGGAGTCGGCGTGACGGCCGACTCGATGCAGCGTGTCGACGCTCTCGTTGCCGCCGGTGCCGATGCAATCGTAATCGATACGGCCCATGGCCATTCCAAAGGCGTGATCGGAGTGCTCCGCGCCGTAAAGGAGAAATATCCCGACATCGACGTCGTGGTCGGCAACATCGCCACCGGCGAGGCTGCCCGCTACCTCGTGGAGAACGGCGCCGACGGCGTGAAGGTCGGCATCGGCCCGGGCTCCATATGCACCACACGCATCATCGCCGGTGTAGGCGTCCCGCAGCTGTCGGCTGTCTACGATGTAGCCAAAGCCCTTGAGGGCACCGGGGTGCCTCTCATCGCCGACGGCGGTATCCGCTACAGTGGCGATATTGTCAAGGCACTTGCCGCAGGCGGATACTCCGTGATGCTCGGCGGAATGCTCGCAGGCGTCGAGGAGTCGCCAGGCGACACAATTATCTTCAACGGACGCAAATACAAGAGCTATCGTGGCATGGGCTCTCTCGAAGCTATGGAGAAGGGTTCGAAGGACCGCTATTTCCAGGCCAACGAGACCGATGCCAAGAAGCTCGTGCCCGAAGGAATCGCTGCGCGTGTTCCCTATAAGGGCACGCTCTACGAGGTCGTATATCAGATGCTCGGCGGTCTGCGCTCCGGCATGGGATATTGCGGTGCCCACAATATCGGCGAACTGCACCACGCCTCCTTCACCCGCATCACCAACGCCGGCATCAACGAAAGCCATCCGCACGATGTAGCCATCACCAGCGAGGCGCCCAACTATTCGGCCTCCTCGCGCTGATTCTCCAGATGACCAACCGATTCACCAGCAGCTTGCGCCCGGCGTCGGCCGCCGAGCGCAAGCTCATCGCTTCCCTGCGGCTGACGCGCCACCGCCGCGAGCATTCCCTTTTCGTAATCGAGGGGACGCGCGGCGTGCTCGATACGCTCGGACTGTTCCCGACGGCCATGCTTGTGGCTACCCCCGCATGGCTCGATGCCAACGCGTCGCGTCTCGACTCCCTGACGGCTCCGCTGCTCACGGCTTCCGAGGGAGATATGGCCCGTATGTCGTCGCAGAAAACTCCCCAGGGGGTGCTCGCAGTATGCCACATCCCCGAAATCAAGAGTGAGTTCATTCCCGACCCGCACAGCCTCGTTATCGCGCTCGACTGCGTTCAGGATCCGGGCAATCTCGGCACTATAATCCGTCTGGCCGACTGGTTCGGCGTCTCGACCATTCTTGCCTCCACCGATACGGCCGACGTATTCAACCCCAAGGTAGTCCAGTCGACGATGGGTGCTCTTGCCCGCGTGGAGGTGCGCTACGTCGACCTCCCTGCCGAGCTTCGGCGTCTCGCCGGAGCCGGAATGCCGGTCTACGGAACTTTTCTCGACGGCTCCGACATCTACTGCTCGACCCTCACGGAGGGTGGGGTAGTGGTGATGGGCAACGAGGGCAACGGCATCTCCCCAGAGGTTGAGCTGTGCGTTTCTTCGCGTCTGCTTATCCCTTCCTTCCCGCCGGGACGACAGAAAGTGGAGTCGCTCAACGTAGCTACGGCCACGGCCATTGTCCTTTCGGAATTCCGCCGACGCGCCTTGCCCGGTACATAATTTAAACTCTCTCCCGCCTATGGCAAAACAGAAAGAAAAAACAGTATGGTTCTGCAATGAGTGTGGCGCCGACTCTCCCAAATGGGTGGGCCGCTGCCCGGCATGCGGCGCCTGGAACACGATGGTCGAGGAGCGTGTGGCTCCGAAGTCGGCCGACTCGTGGTCAGGGTCTCCGCGCAAGGGCGGAATCGTACAGCGTACGTCGCCCCAGCGCGTCAGCGAAATCAAGGCAGGCGACGAGACGCGTATCCATATGCCCTCCGAGGAGCTCAACCGCGTGCTCGGCGGTGGCCTCGTCAGCGGCTCGATGGTGCTTGTTGGCGGCGAGCCGGGTATCGGCAAGTCCACGCTCGTGCTCCAGAACATCCTTTCCATCAAATCGCGACGTATCCTCTACGTTTCCGGCGAAGAGAGCCCGCAGCAGATCCGCATGCGCGCCGACCGCATCGGGCGTCTGAGCGACAACTGTTATATCGTCACCGAGACGTCGCTCGAAAATATCTTTGAGCATATCCGCGAAATCGAGCCTCAGCTGCTTATAGTGGATTCCATCCAGACCGTCGCCTCCGATGCCCTGGAGTCGGCCGCAGGGTCGGTATCGCAGGTACGCGAATGCGCCGCCCGCCTGCTCCGTTACGCCAAGACTGAAAATGTGCCGGTACTGCTTATCGGCCATATAAACAAGGAGGGCACGCTTGCGGGTCCGAAGGTGCTGGAGCATATCGTCGACGCGGTCCTGCAGTTCGAGGGCGACCGTCAGTTCATGTACCGCATCCTGCGAGCCACCAAAAACCGTTTCGGCAACACATCCGAGCTGGGCATCTACGAAATGTGTCAGCGCGGACTGCGCGAGGTTACAAATCCTTCCGAAATGCTGCTGAGCCGCCACGACGGCCAGGACCTCTCGGGCTGCGCCATCGGCGTGACCATTGAAGGCGTGCGTCCCTTCCTTATCGAGGCGCAGGCGCTGGTCTCGACGGCTGCCTACGGCACTCCGCAGCGCTCCGTCACCGGTTTCGACTCCAAGCGCATGAATATGCTCCTTGCCGTGCTCGAGAAGCGTGTGGGCTTCAAACTCGCCCAGAAGGACGTGTTTCTCAACATTGCAGGAGGCCTGAAGGTGGCCGATCCGGCGCTCGACCTGGCCGTTATCGCGGCCATACTATCGTCGAATGTCGATATGCCTGTGGCGCGCACGGTCTGCCTCAGCGGCGAGGTGGGGCTCAGCGGTGAAATCCGCCCGGCCGGGCGCATGGAGCAGCGCGTGCGCGAAGCCGACAAGCTCGGCCTCGAAACCATTATCATTCCCAGGGATTCTCTCAAAGGAGTCGACACCTCGCGCCTCCACATCAAGGTGGTAGAGGTGACGCGTGTAGAAGAAGCCTTCCGCCATCTGTTCGGCTGATTCTACCGTAGGCCTGATTTTTTTTCGGACGCGGATGCAACTTTTTTTGCTGCCGGTGCGTCTAACCCAAATGAACCGCCTCCAATACCGGGTGGAGTTTACGCCCCTTCCGGCACTGCTGATTCTGAAATTCATCCATTTAACTTACATATCCAATGAAATTCAACTTCAAAACGCTGTTCGCCGCTTTCGCGATGGCCATGGTGACCTTCACCGGCTTCGCCCAGAAGCCCGACGAACTGCCGGCCGACCCGCAAGTGCGCCACGGTGTGCTCCCCAACGGCCTCAACTACTACATCCGCCACAACGAGACCCCCAAGGGTCAGGCAGACTTCTTCATCGCCCAGAAGGTCGGATCGATTCTTGAGAACGACGACCAGCGCGGTCTCGCCCACTTCCTGGAGCATATGTGCTTCAACGGAACCAAGAACTTCCCCGGCAACCAGCTCATAACCTGGCTTGAGTCGGTCGGCGTGAAATTCGGTCAGAACCTCAACGCCTATACCGGCACCGACGAGACCGTATACAACATCTCGGCCGTTCCCACCGCCCGCGTGGGTGTGCAGGACTCCTGCCTGCTCATTCTCCACGACTGGGCCGACGATCTCCTGCTCGACGGCGAGGAAATCGATAAGGAGCGCGGCGTGATCCACGAGGAATGGCGCTCAAGCAACGTGGGCCGCATGCGTATCCTCGAGCAGATTCTTCCCACCATGTATCCCGAGTCGAAGTACGGCTATCGTCTGCCTATCGGCACGATGGAGGTTGTCGACAATTTCCCCCACCAGGCGCTCCGCGACTACTACGAGGCGTGGTATCGTCCTGACCAGCAGGGCATCATCGTGGTCGGCGACATCGATGTAGACCGCATCGAGGGCAAAATCAAGGAGCTCTTCGGCCCCATCGAGATGCCTGCCGACGCCAAGCCTCGCGAAATCGAGGAAGTTCCCGACACCGAAGGCACTATCTATGCCATCGGCGCCGACAAGGAGATGCAGTTCCCCATGTTCAACATCTTCTTCAAAAACGAGGTGATGCCCAAGGAGATGCGCAATACCATGATATATATGGTCAGCGACTACATCTTCGATATGATTTCCTCCATGCTCAACAACCGCTACGCCGAGCTGGCCAAGGACCCTTCCACACCCTTTGCCGTTGGCATGGCTGATTATTCCAACTACCTTCTTGCCAACTCTGAGGACGCTCTCTCGCTCACAGGCGTTGCCAAGGGCGACGATATGATTCCCGCTTTCAAGTCGGTATATCGTGAACTGCTCCGCGCTCTCCGCGGCGGCTTCACAATCACTGAGTACGACCGCGCACGCAGCCAGTATCTCTCCGACCTCGAAAACGCTTACAACAACCGCGAGAAGCACGACAACACCGCCTACGCCCGCGAAATCGTGCGCCACTTCATCGACGGCACGCCCATGCCCGGCATCGAGTATGAGTACAATACCATGAGCCTTATGGCCAACAACGTACCCGTCGACGCCATCAACCAGACGCTCAAGCAGCTCATCACCAACGACAACCGCGTCGTAATGGCCATGCTCCCCGAGAAGGAAGGTGTCAAGGTGCCCACCGCCGAGGAGCTTGCTGCAGCAATGGCCGAGGTCGATGCCGAGAATATCGAGGCTTTTGTCGACGAGGTGAAGGCCGAGCCGCTTATCCCGCAGCTGCCCGCTCCCGGCAAAATCGTCAGCGAGACTCCCGTGGAGAAGTGGGGCGCAACGAAGCTCACACTTTCCAATGGCGTTGAGGTAGTGGTGAAGCCCACTCAGTTCAAGGCCGACGAAATCCTCTTCGACGCTCAGGCTTTAGGCGGCACATCCGTGCTCCCCGACTCTTATGCCAGCACTCTCGTGCTCTTCCCCTATGCCGCCGATGCAGTTATGTCGCTCGGCGACTACACCAACAAGGACCTTCAGAAATTCCTCCAGGGCAAGCAGGTGAGCGTCGACCTCCAGTTCGGCAATTACCTCCGCGACGTGGCAGGCTCCACAACTCCCAAGGACCTCAAGACTGCCATGGAGATGCTTTATATGACTTTCACCAACTTCAACGTCGTGCCTTCTGAGTTCGAGGGCGTTCAGAAGCAGTTCGAAGGTGTGCTCAAAAATCAGGTCAACAATCCCGAATATATCTTCCAGAGCCGCCTGCTCGAGAGCCTTTATGAGAATCCCCGTTCCCGCGCTCTTTCCATTGAGGCCATCAACGGTGCCACAGCCGACCAGTTCAAGGACGTAGTGCGCAAGATGACTGCTAACGCCGCCGACTACACATTCTTCTTCGTAGGCAACATCGACATGGATACCTTCCGCCCGCTCGTGGAGCAGTATATCGCAACCCTCCCCGCCGATGCGGCTGCCAAGACAGTGAAGCCCGAGATTCTACCGAGCCTCCTGGTGAAAGCCGGCGAGAAGCAGACGGTTTCGTCGGCAAAGATGCAGACTCCGCAGACGTATGCTGCCGTAATCGAGTACGGTAACATCGACTATACGCCCAAAACACGTGCTCTGGCCAACGTATCCGGTCAGATTCTCTCCAAGCGCTTCCTCGACAAGGTGCGTGAGGAGATGGGTGCCACCTACTCCATCTGGGCCTCCGGATCGCTCAACCGCGTGGACGACGGCCAGAACTTCACCATCCAGTCCACCTTCCCCATGAAGCCCGAGATGCAGCAGCAGGTGCTCGACTACATCGCCCAGGAATTCAAGAATATGGAGAGCAACGTAACTCCCGAGGAACTCGCCAAGGTGGTTGAGTTCTCCGTAAAGAATATCGAAGAAGCCAAGGAGAAGAACGGTGGATGGCTCAACGGCATGGCCGGTGAGGCCCAGAACGGCGTCGACACCTTCAACGGAGCGGCCGACACCTACAAGGCCATCACTCCCGCCGACGTTCAGGACTTCATGAAAGCCGCCAACGCCCAGGGTAACTACCGCGTCGTGCTCCTCGAGCCCGCTGCCGAGTAAATCCTTTCGAACAAAATCCCGGCTCTCCGGGAAATAATCCCCATAAGGCGGGGTGTCGTTATCCGACACCCCGCCTTTCTTGTTTTTTCATGCATCAGCCAAGAAAATAATTCAATATGCTAAATAACACTTTTTCAGTGAGTTATGAATATTGTTTACATTAATAAGCATATGTTAACTAAAATTAGCTGTTCGGGGGGGTAATTAATGAAGATATGTGTACATTTGCAAAGATTTATAAAAATGGTACCGCCAACGGCCATTCCGTTGTTTGCTGCCGGCGGTATTGAGATTGCAAATTTCACATTTAAATCGGATGTGGCAGCAGCCGAAAAATAAACCTAACTCATTTCTAAATGAAAAAGTTTTTCCTATTACTGACGTTGTTCAGCTTGGGTGCTACCCTGACACACGCACAGATTACAACGGGTGAAAACACCTCCCAGGTAGTACGTACCGGCAACCGTGCTGAAAAAGGCGACTTCGGTCTTTACCTCGGTGCCACTACCTCGATGTTCAAGAACATCACCAGCAGCAACATCGACTTCTCCGCTCTCCCTCTGATCAACCTGAAATACATGGTTACCGACAAAGTCGAGGCTCGACTCGGAATCGAATGGTGGAAAAAATCCGATACTACCGACTACGATGACTACAAGTATGTGGATAAGGAAACCAGCATGATGTTCTATCCCGGCGTTGCCTACCACTTCAACCGCTCCAACCTCCTCGACGTATATGTAGGTGGCGAACTTCCTATCGGCTGGGGCTCGAAAGGTACCAAAACTGAGTACGACGGCGGCGACGACTCGGATAATATCGGCAATAACTTCAATATCGGGCTGGGAGCCTTTATCGGTCTGCAGGCATACATCTGCAACCTTCCCCTTGCTATCGGCCTGGAGTATGGTGTAAGCGCCAAATATCACACCGCAAGCGACGGCATTCTGAGCAAGGACGGTATGGTGATTGAGACCCCGGTTCAGGATGTCGACAACCGTCAGTTCAACATCGGCCACGACGCCCGCCTCACCCTCACCTATTTCTTTAAACTTTAATCTATGAAGATATTTAAAGTCATTTCGATATGCATAATCGCATTGATTTTCACATCGTGCGGTTCCGTGTCGCACAACCGGTCGTATTCCTTCGACCAGGTGCGGCTTGAGATGGGGATGGATGATCTCGAATATGTCGGAGACTCTGAAATCTCCGTGGAATACACCTCGTACCTCGGTCTTTTCAAAAGCGTTGAGAAAGTGAACGGAGAGATGTATAACCCCACCCACAAGAAAAACCTCGTAATGCCCAAAAGCTGCAAGTTCCGTAACAGGAATCTTGATATCGCCGCTTACAAACTGGTGGAGACCTATCCGGAAGCCGTATATTTCCAGATTGTGTTCGAGACCAAAAACGTCGAGAAGCTTTTCCTTGGCAGTGTAAACAAGGAAGTAGCTAAAGTCAGGGCTTACAAGCTCAAAAAATAACCGGAAGACCAGTCTGTGCCGCCGCGGGGTCGTTGTATAACTGCGGCGGCACGGATTTCCTTTTTCATGATGAAGTCTTTAAAACGTATATTTTTACCCTTTGTTGCCTGCGCATCATTGATGCTGGTGCTGACAATGTGTACAGAGAACACTCCCGACCTGTCGGATGTCGCGATATTTGTCACTCCGGGAGCTTCCGAGAAAGTCGAGATGCTTTCCGGAGATAAATATCGGTATGAGGTCGACATGTCGACCATCCATGAGCATGTGGCGTCGCTGAAAGTCGTGTCGTTCGACCGCCTGCATGGCGAGACTGTTTGCTTCGAGGAGAAATACAATACCCCGACCGTAAAATGCAGTGTCGTATATGAGGCTCCCGAAACAGACCGCGAGACTCTGGAAGTAGAACTGAGGTTTATCGTTGCGGATAACCTTGGAAATAAAAACGAAGTGATCCGTAAGGTCCGGGTGGTCGGACGTATGGTCGCATTACCGGAAAAGACTGGCATTGTGCTCTACGGTCCGCAGTCGGGCATGGCCGACGCGCTTTCGCTTGCCGATGTGTCGAGGCCGTTCTGTCTGGCCGATGCGCCCGACCCCGATATGGCCGATATCTATGTGGAGGCTCCGGCTGATTTCTCTACTGTAGGCTGGCGAAGCAATACCGAGGCAAAGTTCGTTCGTGTGAATACCTTCAATTATGTCGAGGCTACACCTACGGGCATAAATCAGGTTTACCGGAGTTCGGTGCCGCAGGATGTGGTGGCCGATCTTCAGACAAACGACATCATAATAGTTGGCCATGGCAGCGAGGCCGACGGCGTATTCCGTATCGTAAACATCCTGCGTGACTTCGGAGGGGTTTCGTGTATGGAATTGAGCTACAAGGGTATCGCGCATTCCGACACACCCGAAAAACCCGAGACCCCGGACAATCCGGAGCCGAATCCGGATGAATCGGACTCTTAAATAGAATGTGTTTTGTATAAATAATTCAGGAGACGCGCGGCGCGCATTGCTGCGTTGCCTGCCTATAGACTAATTACGGGAATAATGCGGAAAATGAGCACCGGAGATGCTGGCTGACGCCGCTCTCGGATGCTCATTTTTTCAGTGTTTAAGGGGCATTATAGCTTCCTTATTACGCGGCAGGGATTGCCGGCGGCGAGGGTGGAGGAGGGGATGTCGCGCGTCACGACCGACCCCGCGCCTATGGTGCAGTTGTCGCCGATGGTAACGCCGGGCAGTATCACCACGTTGCCGCCGATCCATACGTTATGGCCGATTTTCACCGGCTCGGCCCATTCCACAAGGTCGTTGCGCTCGGCTGTCTCCAGCGGATGGCAGGCTGTGTAGATGCTTACGTTCGGCCCGATGAAACAGTTGTCGCCGATGTCCACGCGCGCCTCGTCGAGGATGGTGAGGTTGAAGTTGGCGAAGAAGTCCTCGCCGATGTGGATGTTTTCGCCGTAGTCGCAGCGGAAGGGCTGGTTGAACTGAAAGCGCTCGCCGTGGCTGCCGAGAATGCGGTGGAGTATCCCGTCGCGACGCGCCTTTTCGGAGGGGCGGAGCGAGTTGAACTCCCACAGCAGTTCGCGCGTGGCTTCCAGTTTCTCAATCAGGTGGGGATGAGCGGCGTCGTAACGCTCCCCGCTCATCATCCGGCCCCAGATTTCTTCGTTGCCTGGTCTTTCCATAGGATAGCTGTAAACAGTACGAAAAATATTCGTTGATTTCCGATTAAACAGGATGCCGTCCGGCAACACTCCGGACGGCATCTCTCTGCATCTTATTAGTACACCCATGGGGAGTCGAACCCCAATCGTTGGAACCGGAATCCAATATTCTATCCATTGAACTATGGGTGCTCGCGGTTTCGATTGCAAAGATAAGAATTATTCTTGGATTTGCACACTCCCGCTTCCGATTATTTGTCGCTTTACTTCCGGCCGGTTGGCCGGATATTTTCAATATGGCTTTCGATTGCGGCGGCCATCGCTACGTGGTTCTCACAGCTTGCCACGTATTGACGCCCGCTTTTAAGCCGGATGTAGAAGCATTGGCTGCGGTCGGCGTAATAACCGAAATATTGGCCGATTATTATGTCGCTGAAATAGCCCCAGTAGCCGAAGAAGCCGCCGCTGCCGCAGAGTCGTATGCCGCCAGCCGAGGGGTAGCATGTGTCGGCCGCCTCGATGTCGGAATACTTGAATTCCCTGGGCCGCGACAGCAACCGGTGGATCTTCACAGAGTCTGCATCGGCCTCAACGCAGACCGGGCAATAGTAGAGACCTGTAGCGACGGCCAGCGCTGCGACGGCAATAAGCAGACAGAATGTCGATTTTTCCATCGTGGTTGTGGCTATGCCGATGGCGAACAGCGCTATCACCGCAACGGTGATTATCTTGCAGTATAGGCTGAAATGTACTTTGCTTTTCATAAGTAACTGTTCAAAATTATTTTATACTTTCCTGGTCTAAATTATTTCAACATTTCCGCGGTAAAATTTTCGCATCTTTTCCTCTCTTCATCAGTCGTGTAGACATCTACACTCCTTCTTCATCGAGAAAAATCTCCTGAAAATTTTCCTCCCGGAAATATTAAAATAATTTCGACCAGTTACTTATTGATTCTTGTTGATTGTGTTCGGAAATTTTCAGTCGCCGTCTTCGAGTATGAAGATGGCTTCCACCGGTTTGGCAAAATAGCGGGCAATCTTGAGCGCCAGCGGTGTAGAGGGGAGAAACCGGCTTTTCTCTATGGCTACGATGGTCTGGCGGCTTACGCCGACGGCCTCGGCCAGTTCCTGCTGGGTGACGCCCTTCTCGGCCCGCTCAATCTTGATTCTATTCTTCATCTTCACTCATTTTATTGTAGCGTCGCATCTCCAGGCTGAACAGAATCACGTAGATTATCGGAAACAGCACGAGATTCGCGGCCATGAAGCGGAAATATTCCACACCGTTGATCAATAGTGTGCAGGCAATCAGGAGCAGTACATACACGTAGAGCGAGTTGAGCAGAGCCGCCAGACGTATCGAGCGTATCATCTCGTCCTCGTGGGGTTCGCGCGAGCATACAATCATCAGCGCTCCGAGCGCCGTACCGATAATTGCGGCGTCGTTGACCGCCGTCTCGGCCACGCCGTCCAGCTGAAGCATATCGGCCCATATCAGACATCCGGCAACAACAGCTGCGACGAAGATAATCCAGCCGACGATTTTAAATTTTTCGGGAAAAAGCAGATTTTTCATAGCTTTTGTGGTTTTATTGGGTTAACGCCACAAAGGTAAATAAATCTTTACAAAAAGTCAAGTAAACTTTACATAATTGTTCGAGATTAATCGGGAATGATCTCGATAAATCAGGATTAATCTCGACTTAGCCCGATAAGCCCGAATAAGCCCGATTGAACCCGAATTGGCTCGAATAAGCCCGATTGGCACAATTGGCGAGGTTAGCGCGGCGCGTTTATCGGTCGGATGCCTTTGCATTTAGGATAGTCGCAGCAGCCCCAGAATTCGCGTCCCTGCATCTGACCCTTCTTCTGCATCCTTATGAGCATTGGCTTCCCGCATTTCGGGCATGTCGGAGCTTCCGCCTCTGCTGCCTGCGCCTTGCGGGCTTCAAGCCGTTCAACCGTCATATTTTCTGTGAAACCGCCCGTCTGCCGGAAACTTTCAAGCTGACTCTGAATCTGCGACTGCAGCAGTCGGTTTTCTCTGAGGCATAGTACCAGCAGTGCGTTAGCCGCTATGGTCGGGTTGTCGCTGAGCAGCCAGCGGTCGAATTTCCCCTTTTGGGCGAGAATGTGCCTGGCGGCATCGTGCAGGTAGCTGTTGGAATATTGCGGGGTGTCGAGGCGCATCTGCCAGATAGCCTCGCGGTCGGGATTACCGATTGCCCATACATCGGCTTTTCTGCGCAGGAGAAAATTGAAATAGTCGCCCTGAAGCTCGTCGAAACTTGCGCGTGCCACATCGAGCAGGCGCATCTCCGTTTCAACCGAAGTGGAATGCCGGGCGGAGCCTTCCGCGATATTGGCCACGCCGCATCGGGCCGCCATCATCATCTGGTCGTAGAGACGGCGCCCCGGGTCCATCCGGTAATCCACAAACCGCTCGCAGAAATCCTGCGTGGCAAGCTGAATCACATTAGCCAGAATCCACGAATTCAGCCAGTGGTAAGCCTGGGAAAACTGGATGTTAACGCCCATAGTCTATTCCGCTATTAAATTAGTTTATTCGATTCCAGCGGCAAATTTACTTAATCTTCGGGATTAATCCCGATTTATCCCGATTAATCTCGATTAATCCCGATAAATGGGATTAGTGGCTGTAGGCGGCGGAGCGGAAGCGCTTGGCGTTGGCGAGGTGGTCGGCGTAGCTGGCGGTGAAGTCGTGGTAGCCGGAGCCGTCGGGGCGGGCGCACATGTAGATGTAGCCGTGGGCGGGGGCGTTGAGGACCTGGTCGATGGTGCGGGCCTCGGGGAGGCGGATGATTCCGGGGGGCAGTCCGGCGTAGCGGTAGGTGTTGTAAGGGGAGTCGGTCTGAAGCATGGCTCCGGCCACTCGCCGGGCGGCGAAGTCGCCGGCGGCGAATTTCACGGTGGGATCGGCTTGGAGTTTCATCCCCCGGTGGATGCGGTTGAGATATAGGCGCGCTATTTTCGGGCGCTCGTCGCGCCGGTTGCTCTCCTCCTCGACAATCGAGGCCAATACCGATGCCTGCAGCGGCGTAAGCCCTTGTGCGGCAGCCTTGTCGCGGCGTTCCTGAGTCCAGAACGACGCATAGTTGGCGCGGATTTTGCGTATAAGGTCGTCGGGCGATGCGCTCCAGTAGACCTCGTAGGTATCTGGCAGAAACTGCGCTTCGAATTCATGGTCGGTAAGGCCGTCGGCGGCTTCGAGGCGTCTCGCGGCCTCTATGAATTCGGGTGTGGTGAAATCCATCTTCGCTGCGAGTGTTTCGGCGAGTTGGCCGAAGGTGCGCAGATTGTTGAATGTCAGTTTTATAGGTGTTTGGTTCCCTTGACTGATTCTGCGGGCCACCCGCCACGCGCGTTCGCCCGGTTCCACGCGGTAGGCACCGTGGGATTTGCCGATGTCCTGGCTCCACAGCATGGCTACGGTCGACCCGAAGCGGTCGCCGAGGGCGGCGCGGAGCGAATCCTTGGCCTCCCCGACGGTAGCATGGCGGGGAATATGAACCCATGCGGCGGTCTCGCCGTCGTAGCCGGCGGCGAGTCGTGTGAAATACCATGCTCCGGCTATCATCACGACGAATGCCACGAGAAGAATTATTCGGCGCTTGCGTGTCTCGGATTTCTGATCTGCCATAATGTGTTGAATTTTACGATTGAGTCATGGCGGCGGTTTGGGGCTTCTGCGACGCCATTATGCGCAGCCATTTGCGGTAGCCCAGCAGCGATACGGCCGTATAGGCGGCATAAAGCACGGCATAGAAGTAGATGCCCTTATAGATGTAGAGGGCCACGCATACTATATCTACAACAAACCAGACCAGCCACTGTTCGGCTATCTTGCGCGCCATCATCCACATTCCCACGATGCTCAGCGCGGTAGTGAAGGCGTCGGCGTAGGGCACGGTTGAGTCGGTGCAGGTTATGAGCCAGCAGGCCAGGGCTGCCCACAATGCGGCCGCCACAACCGCCAGCACACTCGCGCGGCGCCACCCCACATGGCTCACCGGCAGCTCCTCCTTCTCCTTTTTGGCGAAGTTGAAGGTCCAGGCCAGATAGCCGTATCCGGCCATCACAAGGTAGTAGATGTTGATGGCGAAGTCGGCGTAGAGGCCCTTGCTGAAGTATACCCACATGGAAATCATGGGCATGATCAGCCCCACGAGGAATACCAGCCGGTTGGCGTGGTATTCGAACCAGAGGTAGCAGAGTCCTGTGAGCAGCCCGAGGAATTCAATCCATTGCAGTGGCATATATGTGGCGGTTTGGGGTTAGGGGGTCAGAAGCGGGCGGTCAGGGTGGCCATCACGTTGGTGGGTGCCTGGGCGGCGTAGCCGGCGTAGCGGTAAATCTCCTTCTTGCCGTCCGGACCTACGGAGTAGCCGGCTCCGGCATATCCGTTGTTGAAGTATTTTTCGTTGAATATGTTGTTGACGCTCAGCCCCACGCGCAGGCTCTTGATTCCGAGCAGCCCGCGGAAGGTGTAGCCTAGATGGAGGTTGCTGACGAAGTAGGCCTTGAGCAGGGCTGCCTCGGAGCGGGCGTTGTTCATATACTGTTTTCCCACGTAGAGACTCTGGAGCGACGCGTCGAATCCGGCCACATGGAAGTTGAATGCGTTGTTGAATGTCACGTCGGGCGAGAAAGCGATGGGTGTATCGCCGCAGTCGATAAAGATGGGGTTGGCATACTCCTCTTCGTAGATTACTTCGGTAAAGTTGCGGATACGGTTGCGCGACAAGGTAAGGCTCCACTGCCAGTCGAACCATTTGAGCGGCCGCAGGGCGCCCTGAAGCTCGATGCCCATGCGGTAGGAGCGGTCAACGTTGGTGCTCTGCGGGTTGCCTGTGTCGGAAAGCTGCCCGGTGAGCACGAGCTGGTCCTTATAGTCCATATAGTAGAGGTTGAGTCCGAGCGTGAAGAGACTGTGGCTGAAGGTGTAGCCGGCCTCGTAGTCGAAGAGGCGCTCGGCACGCGGGTACTCGTGGGGACGGGCGTTGGTGAAGTTGTCGGAGGTCGGCTCCTTGTGGGCAACACTCCACGAGGCGAAGGCGCGGTGGGCGCCGCTCTCGAAGTTCACTCCGGCCTTGGGGTTGAAGAAATCCCAGTTGCGTGCGAAGGCCAGCGGAGCCGGGGCGTTGATGGAGTAGTCCCAATAGTCGGCGTCGCCGTCGATGGTGTAATGGATGTGGCGGTACTGCAGGTCGGCGAAAGCCGAGAGCGTGCGCGAGATGTCGACGGTTGCGCGGCCGTAGATATTGGCGTCGGTCTTGCGGCCGATGAAATCATAGTAGCGCTGGTCGGGGTTGATCGGGCCGATGTAGTTGCGTACCCAGGTTACATTGCCGTAGTGGTCGCCGTGGAAGCGGTTTACTGCGCCCCCGAGCGTGGCGTTTACGCGCCCCTGACGGTAGTTGAGGCTGAAGGTGCCTCCGCCGAACCGGTTGGCGAGATATTTGTCGCGCACCAGGTCGGATTTCTTAATGAGCGTGCCGTCGGAGTTGAGGTATGGCTCCAGGCCGTACTCAATGAGGCTGCGCTTCGTTTTGAGCTGAGTGTAGTAGCCGAAATCCTTGGTGTAGTGAAGCCCGACGTTGAGGCGCAGGTTGTCGGTGATGCGCTGATAGAGCAGCAGCTGGAAATGGTGCTGGGTGTAGTGGTCCTTCTGGTCGGGGTAGAAGGCGGGGTTTCCGTCGTCGTCGGTGTAGAGGCCGCAGGGATTGTAGCGGCGACCGTAGCGCTCCATATCCTCGAGCGAGGCGTAGTCCCACGCCATGTACGTCTCCTCCTTGCCGCCGAAGGCCACGAGGCGCACCGTGGTGTTGGCGCTGCGGTAAGCGGCTTGGCCGAAATAGCTCCATAGGTCGACCGAGGCGCGGTCGATGTAGCCGTCGGACCCCAGATGACTGATGCGGGCGTCGAAGCTCCAGTGGTCCTTCAACAGGCCGGAGCCAACGCGGATGGATTCGCGGTGGGAGCCGTAGGAGCCGTAGGAGCCGGCAAGCTCGGCATAGCCGTCGTCGCTTGGGAGGTCGGTGAGCATGTTGATCGACGCGCCGAAGGCGGCGGCGCCGTTGGTCGACGTGCCTGCGCCTCGCTGCACTTGCACGGAGTTGAGGCTCGACGCCAGGTCGGGCATGTTGACCCAGTATACGCGGTGGCTCTCGGGATTGTTGATGGGCACACCGTTGATAGTCACGTTGATGCGTGTGCCGTCGGTGCCGCGCACGCGCATAGATGTGTAGCCCATTCCCGCGCCTGCGTCGCTGGTGGCCACCATCGAGGGGGTCATCTGCAGGAGGTAGGGCACGTCGCGGCCGTCGTTTTCGCGGCTGAGCTGAGTCTTGCTGATGTTGGTGAATGCCACGGGCGTCTTGGCCGTGGCGCGGTTGGCGATCACCTCCACCGAGGGGAGGTGCACACCCCGTGTCGAGGCCGTGTCGGCCGCGAGGGTGTTGAAGTCTCTACTGGCGGCTGCCACAGCGCTTTCGCCGGCCGTGGCAGCGCCCGATACCGCCGTGAAGGCGGCGCACGCGGCTATAAACCGCGAGGCATGGGTGAAGCTTTTCTTGCTCATTGATGTAATTTTCTCTACGCCGGCGTTACCCGGATCAGGTTCGAAGGGTATGATCTCAGCTCCCGCCGCGGTGCCTTTCCCTCTGTGGAAGGCTTTCCAAGGCTCCCTCCGGAGCACTCGGCGGGGTAGCACCCCTAATTATTCGTTTTCACTCGCGAAGTTAGCGATTTAATTTGAATCGCCGCTTCCGTCGCGGCATTTTTTTGTTAGTCGAGGTCGAGATAGAAGCGCGGGAAGTTGCAGAGAAAAATGTCGTCGCGCTCGGCCAGCGAGCGGCATGCGCGCAGGGTGGAGAGGCTGATGTCGCCAACCGTGTAGCAGCCGCGGTCGGATACATAGCTCTCGGTGACGCGCAAGAATTTCAGGTCGGCAGGGAGCGCGGCCTCGGGGTGGCGCAGGTAGACGCGCAGCTCCACGTCGTCGGTATATTCCGGCAGCCCCGCGTGACCGGCTTTCTTGTATTCATAACGGTAGTCGTGGTGGCGCGCCATTACGTCGCTGAGTATCGACGAGGCGGTGGGCAAGCTCCCTGCTCCCTTGCCGAACATGAACTGGCGGTCGTAGCATTCGCCGCGGATTACCACACCGTTGTATTCGTCGTCGACGCTGTAGATGTATTTGCCGGGCGCCACGAATTCGGGCATCACGAACATGGTGAATTTTTCCTCGTCGAGCTTCACACACTGGGCCACGAGCTTGATTTTCACCCCTTTCTCGCGGGCGTAGTGGATGTCGAAGTCGCTCAGGGTGGATATGCCGTAGGTGAACACCCGGTCGGGACTTACGTAGCGCCCCAGGGCGTGTACGGTGATTATCACCAGCTTGAAGAGCGAATCGAATCCCTTTACGTCGAAACTCGGGTCGGCTTCGGCGAATCCCAGCGTCTGGGCGCGGCGGAGCGCCTCGCCATAGTCCTCGCCGTGGTCGAACACGCGCGAGAGGATGTAGTTCGACGAGCCGTTGAGGATACCCTTCACTTCCAGAAGGAGATCGTTGTCGTAATACTCCTCGAGGTTGCGGATCACGGGTATCGACCCGCAGGCCGAGGCGTCGTAGAGCAGGGCGGTGCCCGTCTGGCGCTGTAGCTCGATGAGTTCAGGCAGGTGGCGTGCGATCATGGCTTTGTTGCCGCTTACCACCGATTTGCCCCGGCGCATGGCTTCGCTGACGATGGCAAACGAGGCCTCGGCGTTGTCGATTACCTCCACCACGAGGTCGATGTCGGGGTCGGAGAGGATGTCGGCCGGGTTGTCGGTAAGGATATTTTCGGGGACCTCTACGGCGCGGGGCTTCGATAGCGAGCGCACGCAGATGCGGCTGATGCGGGCGTGGCAGTTGCGTGCGCGCTGCAGCACCGTGAAGATGCCGCTGCCTACCGTTCCGAGGCCGAAGAGGCCTATGTTGAGTTCTTTCATATTATATAATAAATATATATGTGTGTATTCAGAGTTGTTTCATAAAGTCGTTGAGTATGGCGTTCAGCTGGCCGTGTTCTACCAGGAAGCCGTCGTGGCCGAATTCCGAGCGGATTTCGCGGTAGACGGCATCGGGAAGCTGACCGGCAAGCTCCTGCATCTCGGGGGGAGTGAATACGATGTCGGTAGTTATGCCGACCACGAGCGCCGGCATCGTCAGCCGGTCGAGGGCACTCTGCATGCCTCCGCGTCCGCGGCCTATGTCGTGGGTGTCGAAGGCGTCGAGGATGGTTTTGTAGGAATAGGCGTTGAAGCGTGTGCTGAGTTTTTCTCCCTGGTGGCGCTGATAGGTGCAGGCGCGGTGCAGGCGCACCGGAGCGTCGTCGCCTTTGGGTGCGGGGCGGTTCTGCTGGGTTGCGTTGTAGCCCAGCGGGCCGCGGTAGGTGAGAAGTCCGATGGCGCGTGCCGCCTCCAGTCCGGCTTTGGCGGCGTCGGGACGTGGCGCGCCGTAGGTGGAGTCGGCCAGAATGGCCATACGCTGGGTCTCGTCGATGGCGATTGTCCAGGGCGAGGCTTTGGCCGAGGTGGCTATGAGCACGAGTCGTCCGAAGCGTTCGGGCTGCTCTGCCGCCCATTCCAGGGCCTGGAATCCGCCTACGGAACTGCCCACGAGGGTGTCGATACGCTTTATGCCGATGGCATCGGCCAGCAGGGCGAGTGCGCGGGCCATGTCGCGGATGGTCAGCGGCGGGAACCGGTCGTAGTAAGGGCGCCCGGTGGCAGGGTCGGTACTGAGCGGCCCGGTGCTCCCGTAGCATGAACCTATGATATTGGCGCACACGGTGAAATGCCGTGCAGGGTCGAGGAATCCTCCCGGCACCACCGTGCCGGGCCACCAGTCGGCCACGTCGCTGTTGGCGGTAAGGGCATGGCATACCCACACGGCGTTGTCGCCTCGCTCGTTGAGCTCCCCGTAGGTGTGGTAGGCTATCTCAAGATTCTGGAGAACGGCGCCGCATTCGAGCGTGAACGGACGCGGATGTCGGTAGATGTTCAGCATAGTCCGGCGCGGTGAAAGGCCTGTTTGAAATCGTCGATGATGTCCTCCGGATCTTCAAGCCCCGGGGAGATTCGCAGCAGGGTAGGGGTTACGCCGGCTTTGATCAGGTCGGACGCGGAGAGCTGCTTGTGGGTGGTGGAGGCCGGGTGGGTAACCACAGTTATGGAGTCGCCGATCATGGTCATGTGTGCGGCCAGTTGCAGGGCCTCCACAAAGCGTGCGGTGGTGTCGGTATCACCTTGCAGCTCGGCGGAGATTACGGGACCGTCGCCGTCGAAGCGGAAGAAGCGGGCGGCATTGGCGTGCCAGGGGCTGTCGTCGAAGCCGATGTAGCTCACGCTCTTCACCTCGGGGGCGTCGCGCAGGAACTCGGCGATACGGCGCGCGGATTTCACCTGGTGCGACGCGCGCAGCGACAGAGTTTCCAGACCAAGAGCCATAAGGTATGAATCGAATGCCGACGGGCAGGTGCCGAGGTCGCGCAGACCGTCTACCCGGCATTTTGCTATGAAGGCGGCGTTGCCGAAGGCATCGCAGAGGTTCAGGCCATGGTATCCCTCGGAAGGGCCGTCGATATTGGGGAAGCGGCCGTTGCGCCAGTCAAAGTTACCCCCGTCGATGATTATGCCGCCCATAGCCGTGCCGTGGCCGTTGATCCATTTGGTGGCTGAGTCGCAGATTATATTTGCGCCCCATTCCAGGGGGTTGCAGAGGAAGCCTCCGGCTCCGAACGTATTGTCGACGATGAATGGAATGCCGCAGGCGGCCGCCACGCGGGCAATCCCCTCAAGGTCTGGAACAGCACACGTCGGGTTGCCCATACTCTCGGCGAAGATGGCCTTGGTGCGCTCGTCGGTCAACGCTCCGATAGCCTCGGGCGACGCCTCAGCGCTGATGCGCACCTCGATGCCGAGGCGCGGAAGGGTGTGGCGAAACAGGTTGTAGGTGCCACCATAGAGGAATGGCGACGTGACGATATTGTCGCCCGCTCCGGCGAGCATTGTGACGGCCACGAGGATGGCCGACATACCCGATGAGGTCGCTACTGTCCCCACACCACCGTAGAGTGCGGCGATGCGCGTCTCGTAGGCCGTCGTGGTGGGGTTCTGCAGGCGTGTGTAGATATTGCCCGGCTGGGATAGTTCGAAGAGGTTGGCTGCGTACTCGCAGCTTGAAAAACGGTAGGCGGCAGTGGGGTAGATTGCCAGGCCGCGCGAGCCGGTCGGTTCGTCGGGTGTCAGCCCGGCATGAATCTGGCGCGTTTCAAAACGTAGTTTGCTGAAGTCCATACGGTGTCTGATTAAAAAAACGAGCCCGGCACCTTTGCGGGGTGCCGGGCTGCTATAAAACGTTTAATTAAATTTCATGCATAGCCTACCGGCACGATGTGGGGCACATCATGCACATATCCATGGCCATCATCTCCATGCCGGTGGGCATGGGGGCTGTCAAAGCTATGTGGCGGACGCATTTCATCTTTTGCCGGATCGGTTTTGTTAAGTTGGAATCGGCTGCGTGCCGGTTCACGCGACAAAATTATACATTATTTCTAAACCGTGCAAATCTTTTTCCGAGTTTCCCGATTTTTCATTTTACGCATGTCACACCATATTTCGTTTTCATTTCATTTTCGGTCGTTGTTGCGCGAACGCAAAATTATTCTTACCTTTGCAGTGCTTTGGCCGACGGCCCGTCGGATCAAAGCCTTTCGGGGCGTAGCGCAGTCCGGTAGCGCACCTGGTTTGGGACCAGGTGGTCGCAGGTTCGAATCCTGTCACCCCGACCAAGATTAAACGCAGTAAATCAAGATGTTATCTTGTTTTGCTGCTTTTTTTTGAATATTATCAGGCTCTTATGGCGAGGTGAATTTTGCCAAAAATATCCTAAAAGAACAACTTTTCTCTTTCTGCACGATAAATGTTTCACCTATGTTTCCGCAGACGGTCTTGATTTAGGGCATTCATGCTGCAAGAATGTCGAACTTTTAGTGATTGGCTTTTGTATATATGATATACATTATATATCTTTGTGGGGTAAATTTAATAGATATGGCAACAGCATTAAATATCAAACGAAAGAATATCGACCTGCCAGTTGAGACCTTACATAAACTATCTATCATGGCAGTCGCGCAGGGTAAGAGCCTGAAAAATTACATAGAGACACTCCTTATTTCCAAAGCCGATTCACTGACTGTGGAAATCAGCGAGAATCCGTCGCCCTCTGGCGATGCATGGTTCAACGACTCCGAGAATATGGCTTCGGTTCGTCGCGGCCTGGCGGAAATGAAAGCCGGCAAAGGCCGAGCTTTGGAGCCGTGAGATAAACAAGGGTGACCGCCTGATTTACGGCATTGAGAATGAACGTGTAATAGTCACGATCGTCTCCCTCAAAGGCCATTACAGCGACAAATAGAAACAATCCTCAAGTTTTGTCAGATTATATTCAATTTAAAAAAACGAAAGCGACGTTGAGATATGAATGACGAGATTATAATATATCGTTCGGAGAGCGGAGATATAAAAGTTGACGTACTTTTCGCGGATGAGACTGTATGGCTGACCATTGACCAGATGTCGGAATTGTTTGGTAAGTCGCGTTCTACAATTAATGAGCATATTCTCAATGTTTACTCTGAAGGAGAACTAACAGAAGAAGCCTCCAAGAGAAAAATCGGAAATTCCGATTTTTCTACCAAACCGACCAATTATTATAATCTCGATGTAATAATATCTGTGGGTTATAGAGTTAAGTCACAGCGGGGTACGCAGTTTCGCATTTGGGCTACTCAGCGGTTGCGCGATTATATCGTCAAGGGATTCGCTCTAAACGACGAGCGCTTCAAGAGCGGCAGTTCTATGAATTATTTCAAAGAACTTCTGGATCGGATACGTGCCATCCGGATTGAAGAGAAAGTGTTTTATCAGCAGGTAAAAGATATTTATCGTCTTAGCATAGATTATAATCCGGATGCTCAGATAACGCTCGATTTCTTTAAAAAGGTGCAAAACAAACTTCTTTGGGCTGTAAGTGGTCAGACCGCAGCGCAGTTGGTCTATTATAGGGCAAATCATTGTTTGCCAAATATGGGACTTACTTCAACCTCGAAGCCGGGTAAAGTGCGCAAATGCGACATCGCTACCGGGAAAAATTATCTTGATGAAACTGAACTTCAGAATCTCAAACTGATTGTGGAACAGTATCTTGCTTTTGCGGAAACTCAGGCGTTAAACCATCGGGTCATGTATATGAAAGATTGGGTTGAAAAGCTCGATATGCTTCTTGCCATGAACGGACATAATATATTGGAGACGGCAGGAAGGATTAAGCATGAACTTGCCGTAGAAAAGGCTAAAAAAGAATATACCTTATATATTGAGGAGCAAAAGCATCTGGCTCAGCTTGAAAGCATCAAGGAACTTGATAGAGATTTAAAAAGGCTTCAATCCGGTAAGGGCCGCTAAGAAAGATTGAAGTGTATTATGTAATCATGCCGGGCGTAAGTGCCGATATTATAATGCTTTCTGGCGTTTGCTGGACGGTTCCAATGCTATGGTAACGGGGAAAGTCACTTTTGTGGATTGTTGGAATGGTGGATGAAGGCCTGAAAATTAGAGGCGGAAAAGACGGTTGGGAGGCGTTTTGTTAATATATTTCAAAAATAATAGAAATATATGGAGGAAATTTTGTACATTTGTGGCAATTTGTGATGAAAGGCTTATGGAAAGATGGTTTGAGATTCTCCTATGGATTGGGGATCCGAAACTAATGATTTTCAGATGGATATATCATATAATCAGAGGGCACTGACCAAATATTGACCCAGTTTGACCTTGTGTGTATACTCCCGTAGGCTCTGCCAAAGCAACCCACTTGCCGCGCTGCCATGCGTAGCGAAGGGCTCTGAAAATTTAACAGGTTTGTGGCGTACATTGCCGCCAATGGAATGCTTTTGCAATGGATACTCTGATTATCAGTGGTTTTCCTGGCTTTTCTAAGAACTGATAAAGTAATATAGTAATTACATAATCTGAAAAAAAATGAGACATTTACTGAATTGTGCCGTCATGGCATCGCTGCTTGTGGGCGCCAGCTCGTGTAGCGATACTTTCGACGCCACAAGCGACCAGCAGGGGCGTCTCGTGCTCGATCTCAATGTGAGCCACGACGTTGCCGCTCCCGCCAACGCTCCCAAGGGCGCTCCCGCCCGCGGCGATTCGCGTGCCCCCGAGGCCAAGCAGATTACTGCCGCCGACCTCAGCCTGACGTTGCGCTCCACTTCGGGCAGCTTCGTGCAGACGTGGAGCTCACTCGCCGATTTCGACCCTGCTCAGGATTTCCCCGTAGGCGCCTACGAGTTTGAGGCTACTTATGGCACCAAAGGCCAGGAGGGTTTCGACAGTCCTTATTATTATGGAATGACGCAGCTCAGCATCCGTGAGAACCAGACTACGCCCGTATCCGTTACGGCCCGTCTGGCCAACGCCATGGTGAGCATCGTTTATACCGACGAGTTCAAGGGGTATTTCACTAAATACTCCACCGAAGTGCAGACCCCCAAAGCCGCTTCCATCGAGTTTACGGCCGACGAGACCCGCGCTGCCTACGTGGAGACCGGCCATGTGGAGGTCTTTGCCAACGTAACCAAGCCCAACGGCCTCAGCGCCAAGCTTGCCGCCGCCTCGTTCGAGGCCGAGGCTCGCCACCACTATGTGGTGATGCTCGACATCGACGCCGGCTCAGGCACGCTCAACATAACCTTCAACTCCGACCTCGTGGAGGAAGAGGTGCCCATCGACATATCCGACCAGGTGCTCATGGCTCCCGCTCCGACGCTGGCCGCGGTTGGCTTCACCCCGGGCGAGACGCTCAAAGTGGTTGAGGGCTCCCATGCCGCAGCCGACAAGGTCCGCATGGTTGCCACTGCCTATGGCGAGGTAGCCACGGGCGTGCTCACCACCAACTCTGAAAGCCTTTACACGCAGCGTTTCCCCTCGAGCGTAGATTTCGCTTCGGCTCAGCCTACCGACCTCGCAGTGATGGGCAACCTCGGCTTCAAGGAGTATGGCTTCACGGGCATTAAGAGCCAGATGGCCATCGCTGATTTCACCGAGCTGATTCCCAGGCTCGCCTACGTTGAAGGGGGCGACAACACCTCCACCTTCACCCTCGTGGCCAAAGACAAGTACGCCAAAGTGAGCGAACCGCTTACGCTCACCGTCCTGGTCGAGAAGCTGCAGATGAGCGTGGTATCCACCCAGACGCTCTACGTCGACGACGAGACCCTTACCTTCACCCTGGCCTACAACGGCAACGACGCCGAGACTTCGCTCAAGGTGCTCCTGAAGACCGCTCGCGGCACGTGGGAACCCGCTACCGTAAGCAGCGTAACCGCCGCCGGCGAAGGGCAGTATAAGGTAGTGGTGAAAGTTCCCTCGAAGGGCGACGTAATCTACAAATGCCAGTCGGGCGCGCTCTCAACCGACGAGATTACGGCAAAGCGCACTGAGCCCAACCATAACGTGAGCTTCGACGGCGCCGGGGCGTTTGCCACCTACGCTATCGGTTCGCTCGGCCATAACGACGGCTCCGACGCTTCGGCCGACATGAGCTCGACCACCTTCTACCTCTCGACCGACGACGCCAACTATTCGAAGGTCGACGTGACGCCCACCGGCTCGACCATCCGCATCGATAATCTAAAGCCCGCTACGACATATTATCTAAAGGCCATGCAGGGCGGAAAGTTCTGTTCTCCCGCAGTCTTCACAACCGAGGCAGCTCCCCAGCTTCCATATTCCGATATGGAGACTTGGGAGATTCAGCCCGGAGGCTCTGACTATTGGTGGAAAAGTTATCTCGGCCCGGCAGAAACCACTCCTTGGGGCAGTATGAACCTTATCACGACATCGGCAGGTGGCAGCGGCACGAATGCTTTTAAACACGACGGTTGTGCCTATGTGGCCCGTTCCGGCACCGACCGCACCGACGATAAGCACTCCGGCGCATATGCGGCAGTTGTAAAGACTATCGGGTGGGGCTATAGCGACGCCAACGGCGGTATGAATGCCAAAAATCTTACTGTAGGCTCGCTTCATCTCGGCACTACTCCCGCGAGCGGCGAACCCACATATGGTTATTCATTTGCCAGCCGTCCCTCCGCGCTCAAATTCTGGTATAAATACTCACCTCGCAACAGTGCCGACTACGGATATGCCGAGGTGCAGGTTAAGGATGCTTCCGGCAACGTCATTGCTGAAGGGAAGAGCAATCTTAATGCCGTAGGCAACTATACCCAGCACACATTCACTCTTGATTATGCTGCCGGAAGCGCCAAGGCTGCTACAATCTGCGTGGCGTTCCGTTCGTCGAATAACCCTGCCTGCCAGACAATCAGCAACGAAAACCTGACAAAACCCGGTTTCGCCAACCTCAGCGACGGCAAATACGAGGGCTCGCTCCTCTATATCGACGACATCGAGCTGACTTACTAATCTTAACTCCGACTATCTGATATGAAAAACGATATAATTTCATTGGCCGTCGTGGCCGCTGCCGCCTTCGCAGGGCTTACCTCCTGCTCCGACACCTGGACCAACGACCTGGCAGAAGATGAGAAGGGTACGCTCAACACTGAAAGCATCCTCGCCTCGGTCAACACTTATGAGGCAGAGAAAGAGGATGCCCAGGGAGCGAAGGCGCCCGAATCTCGTGCCGTCACCGACCTCAGCCCGTTTATCGTCGAGGTTGTAAAGTCAGACGGCTCGAAAGTAGCTTCCTGGACCTACGCCACGATGCCTCCGGCACCTACCTTCGCCGTGGGCACCTATACCGTGCGCGTGAAATCACACAACCCCCAGCCTGTGGAATGGGAGAAACCCTACTACGCCGGCGAACAGCAGTTCCAGATCAAAGCCAACGATGTTACCGACGTCGACCCCATCGTCTGCACTCTGGCCAACGTACGCGTCTCGATTGAAGTTACTGAAGCCCTTAAGAAGGCATCGGCTGGCGATGTGAAGATTACTTTCACAGGCGAACCTGGCGTAGACCTCGAATTTGCTCCCGATGAGACCCGCTCGGGCTATTTCGCATACACCGAAGGCCTTTCGACAATGAAAGTTCACTTTGAAGGCACCGTAAGCGGCGCCCGCGAGGATTTCACCCACGTGCTCAAGGACATACAGCCCGGACAGCACCGTCTCGTGAAGTTCGCCCTGCGAATCAACCCCAATCCTCCCGCCGACGAGACCGGTAATATCGAAATTCCCGAGGGTGAAGGTGTTATGGTTGACTGCGGTGTTACAACTTATGAAGTTGACGGCACCGTAAGCAGCAAAGAGGATGTCATTGACGATAGCGGCCGTCCCGGTCAGGAAGAGGGCGGCGATGACCCCAAACCCGATGACCCCGATGACAAGGCCATCACCTTCAGCAGCTCGACACTCGACCTCGAAGGCGCAAACATGGCCGAGGAATTCGGCGAAGAGGAGGGTCTGAAGCCGGCTGTGGTCGATATCCACAGCGAAAACGGCGTGAAGTCGCTCAAGGTGAAGATTATCTCCGACTTCCTTACCGAAGATATGCTCAGCGGCATCGGCCTGACAAGCCAGTTCGACCTCGCCGATCCGGGCGAGTATGCCGAAGGTCTTGCAGGACTCGGCTTCCCGAGTGCCGACGAGGTGAATGGCGCTCACGACCTCCAGTTCAACATCACCAAGTTCATCCCGCTGATTTTCGAGGAGGGCGACCATAAGTTTGAAATCACCGTGACCGATTCCAAAGGTCTTGTAAAGACAATGGTTCTCCTTATCCGTGTATAACCCCGCAAACTACTGAACAGATGAAAAACAAAGCATTAATTTCGCTTGCAGCCGCATTCGCGGCCATGCTGACGTTCAGCGGTTGCAGCGACGAAATAAACTATGATTCGCCGGACGATGGCCAGGGCCGCGTGCTCATCCGTCCGATGCTCAACAACGACGTGAGCGGCACCGTAACCACCGGTGGTAAGAAGGCCCCCTCACGCGCTGGCGGCGTGGCAAGCGACGAGCTTGCCGCCAAGACCCTTATCTGGATCTCCAACAGCAAAGGACTCGTGCGCAAGTTCGACGGCGTAGGGCAGGTGCCCGCCGAGGGCGTCTGGCTGAATTCCGACAACTACATCGCCGAGGCATGGACGGGCGACTCCGTTTCGGCATCGTTCGACAAGAAGTACTTCAAGGCCCGCGAGCCGTTCACCATCTCCAAAGGCCAGACCATACAGATCGACCTCGAACTGAAAATCTCCAACGTTGTGGTTGAGGTGGAATACGACGACGAAGTTAAGGATCTGCTGGTCACACCTTCGGTAACAGCCGGTCATAAGCGCGGTACGCTTACCTTCGAGGGCTTGGATATGGAGAGAACTCCCGGCTACTTCATGATGCCTTCCTACGATAAGAACATCGCCTACACCTTCACCGCCAAGACCGTCGACGGCTCCGACGTGAAGTACGAGGACGTGATAGAGAATGCCCGGCCCGGCTACAAGTACAAGCTCAAGATTGTATACAACAATGGTGGCGGCCAGGATCCCATCGGTGCCGGGCTCTTCCAGATTGTGGTCGACGAGAGCGAAATCGTAGTCGAGGACCATATCCTCATCGAGTCGGCTCCCGTAATCAGCGGCATCGGCTTCGACCTTGCCACTCCCGTAGTGGGCGAGGCCGGCAAACTCGAGACCCGCAAGCTCTGGATTCAGAGCGTCTGCGCCCTCAAGGCCGTTGAAATCAGCTGCCCGACAGGCTTCGATGCGCTCGGCATCGGTGGAAACGACTTCGAAATCTTCGGAATGCAACCCTCGGTGGCCGACGCTCTTGCCGCACACGGCTTCAGCTACATCCACCAGAAGCACACCGGCGAGGCCACCAATCCCGAATTCGAGGAGATGAAACTCGTATTCGACGAGGCATTCATGAACCTACTCCCCAACGGCGAGCATGAAATCACTATCCGCGCCACCGACGCCAACGGGCGCACGGGTGTGGCCGTGATGAAGGTTATCCTCACCGACGCCAGCGTGCAGACCGTAGAACTCCCCGCCGCCTCGCCGGCCGTATGGGCCACCCAGGCCACGATTACCGGCACTGTGCTTAAGGACGGCATCGAGAACCACGGCTTCAACTACCGCGAGGCCGGAACCCAGCAGTGGAGCTTCGTGGCTGCCGGTGCCGGACAGTCGGGCGCCCGTCGTCGCGCCGCCCGCAGGGCTCCCGCAGTCGGCTCGAACTATTCGGCAGTGCTCACGGATCTCAAACCCGGAACGACCTACGAGTATCAGGCCGTATGCATCGGCTTCGAATCTTCCATCGCCCGCTTCACCACCGAGGAAGCTCTTCAGCTCAAGAACGCAAGTCTGGAGGAATGGACCAGCGCCAAGTGTCTGAACGACCGTAAGAATGTGCTGATTCCCGCCTCAAGCGAGGCCGATATGTTCTGGGACAGCGGTAACCACGGCTCGGCCACTATGAGCAAGGAAGTAACTCAGCAGGCTACCGACAAGGTTCACTCCGGCCAGTACTCGGCCAAGCTCTGCAGCCAGTTTGTCGGCGTAGGCTCTCTTGGCAAGTTCGCCGCAGGCAACCTTTTCGTGGGCAAATATCTCAAGACCGACGGAACCGACGGCATACTCGGTTGGGGACGTCCGTTCACCTCGCGCCCGACTGCACTCCGCGTCTGGGTTCATTACACCCCCGGCACCGTCGAATACGACAACCCCAATGTTTCCGACATCGTGAAAGGGCAGCCTGACAAGGGCATCATCTACGTGGCCATCGTCGACGGTTCCACCAAGGAAGCCGAAGGCACTTCCTGGCCTGTTGTCGTCAAGACCAAAGGCGCCGAACTCTTCCACAAGACCGACAGCAACGTAATCGGCTACGGCGAGAAGATTTTCACCGAGACTACCGCCGGCAGCGACCTCGTAATGGTAGAGATTCCCATCTCATACACGCGCACCGACCTCAAGGCTTCGAACATCATCATAACCTGTTCGGCTTCGAAGGGTGGTGATTACTTCGCCGGAGGCGACTCCGTGATGTATCTCGACGACTTCGAGCTCGTATACTGATTATAACGCCCTAATATATCGGGAGGGTGCCGCACTTTGAATGCGGCACCCTTCTGTCGTTATGTAAGGTTGCAATTTCAGGCTTTGGCCGGAGCTGCCAGACCGCGGATAATGATATTGATCAGGCGAGTGCGGTCCGACAGTTTCTGACGTAGGCGCTTGGCGTCGGCGGGAGCCACGAGGCGGATATCGGCGTAGCGGTCCTCACCGTCGAGGAAGGCATTGAGGCCGTCGAGAGTCAGCGTGGAGGCTGCAGGCGAATCGTCGGTAAGTGTCGGGCGTCCGTCCGGACCGGGAATTGCCGGATTGAAGCGGTACACCGGCCAGTAGCCCTGCTCCACCGCTTCGCGCTCCTCTACAATCGAGTGTCCGAGCCCTTTGCGGATGCCGTGGTTGATGCAGGGGCAATAGCATATCACTATCGAGGGTCCGGGATAGGCTTCGGCCTCCCGCAGCGCGTCGATTGTGTGCTGATAGTCTGCTCCGAGAGCTACGGAGGCAACGTAGACCGTCCCGTAGGTCATCATCATCCGTCCGAGGTCCTTCTTGAATGTCCGCTTGCCGGCGGGGGAGTACTTGGTGACCGCCCCGAGCGGCGTGGCTTTCGATGTCTGACCGCCAGTGTTGGCATAGCACTCGGTATCCATTACCAGCAGATTGATGTCTTCGCCCGAGGCGAGCACATGGTCGAGTCCGGCGAATCCGATATCGTACGCCCATCCGTCGCCGCCTATAGCCCATACGGATTTCTTGCCGAGCACATCCTCATTGGCGTGGATAATGGCGAGAGGTCCGTCGGCGATTCGTTCAGCCGGGAGAGCGGCGAGCTGACGGGTTACTTCCTGTCCGGCGCTGTAGGAGCCTTCGGGGTCAGATGCCGCGGCGGTCCAGGCGCGCAAGGCGTCGGCGACCGGCTTCGGGAGCGACGTGTCGGCGAGAGCCTCGGCTATAGCGGCTCCGACGGCCTCGCGGCGCTGTCGCAGGCTCAGGGCCATGCCGTAGCCGTATTCGGCATTGTCCTCGAAGAGCGAATTGCCCCACGCCGGGCCGCGGCCGTCGAGCCGGCGCGAGCAGTAGGCGTTGCTGGGGTAGTTGGCGCCCCATACCGAGGAGCATCCGGTGGCGTTGGCAATCAGTAGCCGTTCACCGAAAAGCTGCGTGAGCAGTTTCACGTATGGCGACTCGCCGCAGCCGGCGCAACAGCCCGAGAACTCAAGCAGAGGCTGGTGGAACTGCGAGCCATTGATTGTGAAGCGTTCTACTGGCGGTTGTTTGTCGGATACTTTTGTCTCGCAGTATTCGAGCAGCGGAATCTGCAACGGAAGCTGTGTGGCAATTGGCTTCATTGTCAGGGCGTGGCCCGGACAGATTATCGCGCACGAAGAGCATCCCGTGCAGTCCTCGGAGTAGACCTGGATGCGGAAGTGATAGCCTTCCGTTCCTTTGGCCGTGGCAGGTCGGGTGGTGAGACCTGCGGGAGCGGCTTCCAGTTCTGCGTCGGAGAGCAAGTAGGGGCGTATGGCGGCGTGAGGGCAGACAAGCGAACACTCCGTGCACTGCACGCACTTCGAGAAATCCCATTCAGGCACATCGATGGCAATCCGGCGCTTCTCGAAGGCCGTGGTTCCCATCGGCATCGTACCGTTGGCCGTGAAGGCAGATACGGGCAGCTCGTTCCCCTCCAAGCGGATACACGGCTGCGAGATTTTGTGGAAGAAGTCCACGGTTGAGAGCAGCCGGTTGCCCGTCTGCGGAGCATAGACGGCAGCCTTGAGCGCATCGGTATCAGTGGCTCGGGCCCACTCGGGCGGAACGGCCACACGGCGCAGCCCCTGCAGGGCAGCGTCCACAGCCTGGATGTTGGCATTTACGTCGGCCTCGCCTTCGTGGATGTAGGTTTCGGTGATTTTCTGCTTGAGCTGGGCGATTGCCGTATCGAACGGAATGAGGTCGGAGAGATGGAGGTAAACGGTCTCCATAATCATATTCACCCTTACGCCGAGGCCGAAGCGGGCGGCTATCGCCTGGGCGTCGATGGCGTAAAAGGCTATATTGCGTTGCGCGATGGCGCGCCGCAGGGTGGCGGGAAGGCGCGTCGACATCTCCTCGTCGGTCCACGCGCAGTTGAGCACGAGGGTACCCCCGTCGTGCAGACGGTCCACGAGGCGGAAGCGGTCTACATATGTGTCCTTGTTGCAACCCACATAGTCGGCATTCTCAATGGTATATTCGGCATGAATTGGTTCCGGAGCGATACGGAGCTCCGAGGTGGTATAGCCGCCGGATTTTTTTGCCGAATATGTGAAGAACGCCTGCGCGTATAGACCTTCGGTATCGCCGATTATGCCGGCCGCCTGCTTTGTGGCGCCCACGGTGCCGTCGGAACCCATGCCGAAAAATATGGCCTGGTGCATAGCCCTGTCGGAAAGGCTGTAAGTCGTGTCGACATCAAGCGAGAGCCGGGTTACATCGTCGGTGATGCCGACGGTGAAAAACTGCCGCGGAGTGGGAGAAAGCGCCTCGTCGACCACGGCCTTCACCATTGCGGGTGAAAAATCCTTGCTCGAAAGGCCGTAGCGGCCGCCTATTATGCGGACATCGCCGAAGCGATGGGTCATCAGCGCCGTGGCCACATCCTTGAATAGCGGTTCGCCCTCGGCTCCGGCCTCCCTGGTACGGTCGAGCGTAACGATGGTGCGGGCCGTAGGCGGGATCGCCGCCACGAGGTCGGCCGAACTGAAGGGGCGGTAGAGGCGCACTTTGATCTGCCCCACACGGTAGCCGCGCTGGTTGAGGTCGGCCACGGTCTGCTCGATTACCTCGCAGCTCGAAGCCATCGATACGAGCACCACCTCGGCATCGGGCGCGCCGACATAGTCGAAGAGGTGGTATTGGCGTCCGGTAGCTTTGGCCACGCGGTCCATCACTCCCTGCACGATTGTGGGGAATGCCATGTAGGATGGATTGGAGGCCTCGACGTTCTGGAAATATACGTCGGGATTCTGGGCCGACCCGCGTAGGGTGGGGTGGTCCGGGTTCAGAGCCATGGCGCGGAATCGCGCTATCGCCTCGCGGTCGATCAGCGGCCATATTGTCTCGTAGTCGATAACGTCGATTGTGGCCATCTGGCCCGAGGTGCGCCAGCCGTCGAAGAAGTGAAGCACCGGCATGCTCCCCTCAATGGCTGCCAGATGGGCTACAAGGGCGAGATCCATCGTCTCCTGCACGGACGCCGAGGCGAGGATGGAGAAGCCGGTGGTTCGCGTGGCCATCACGTCGCTGTGGTCGCCGAAGATACTCAGTGCATGGGTGGCGAGCGAGCGGGCGCCGACGTGGAATACCGCCGGAACCATGTTCCCGGCCATCTTGAACATGTTGGGGAGCATCAGCATCAGCCCCTGCGAATTGGTGAACGTCGTTGCCAGCGATCCGGCGGCCAGAGCGCCGTGGCAGGCTCCGGCAGCGCCAAGCTCGCTTTCGAGTTCCTCGACGCGCATGGGCACTCCCATGTAGTTCTTACGTCCCTTCATGCCCCATTTCTGGGCAATCTCGCCCATAGAGGCCACGGGTGTGATGGGGTAGATGGTGGCCACGTCGCTCAGTGCGTAGGCTATGTGGGTGGCGGCCGTACAGCCGTCCATTATCTGTCTGGTCATAGTGTGATTCGTAAAAGAGCCGGGCCGCCCACTGCGGTGTGAGCAGGGAGAGCGGCCCGGAGTCGGAAGAACTATAGAGTTATAAGGGGAACAGTGTCCGACGGTCGACGTGGCGTCAGCCTAAGAACATGTGGTAGAACACTTCGGTGAGCCAGATCCAGAGCGGGAGCGCTCCGATAAATACTATCATGTTGAGCGCAAGCGAGGAGGTCGAGGTAGCCACGTAAGTGTCGTATTCCGAGGCGATGATGATGCCCGAGAAGGCAGGAGGAAGTGTGCAGGCCACCACAAGCATCTTGAGGTTGAGAAGATCCATGTGGAAGATCAGACCGAGAGCAAGCACGAATGCCGGCATCATGAACAGCTTGAGGATAACACCCAGAACTGCCTGCCAGTTGACGGTCACCTTGACTGCCGACAGCGTTACGCCTGCGGCAAATACGGCCATCGAGGCGTTCGCCCCCTTGATGAGGTCGAACGACGGGCTCGCCCATTTCGGCCAGGGAAGTCCGACAATCACCCATATTACGGCAAGGATAGGAGCCCATGCCACCGGCTGTTCGAGAGCGTGAATCACCGGGCCCCATGCCGATGGCTTCTTGGCTCCGGCAGGCAGCGGTTTGAGCTTCTCGTTGGCGGAATTGAGCAGCGAGAGACCTACGGGGATGCCTACGGCGTTGACCACGATACCGACTATGGCTACCACGAGAGCCACATAGGGGGTTGTGCCGAAAATAGGCTCCAGCACGGCGAAGCCGAGGAAGCCGATGGTGGGCGAACCACACACGAGGGCCATTATGGCGCCGTCGGCCTTGTTGGTGTCTTTGAAACACTTGGCGTAGATGAAATAGACAATCATGAAGCAGACCATGATGCCGACAAGCGAAATCAGCGATAGCTTGATATCGCGCACGAGCATCTCACGGCTTGCATCGACAATCGAAACGAAAAGGGCTGCCGGCAATGCGAAGTCGAGCACAACCTTATTGAAGGCTTTCGCATCCTTGCCGCTGAACGCACCCTTTTTCCCTGCGATGAATCCGGCGATCATTACAACGAATATCGGGACAATCGCGTAGATGATGATGTGTAGCATAATCCTGTTGTCTTGAAGTTAGTTTTTAGTTGAAAGTGAAGAGCCGCCGTGGCTCCGGTGTGTCGGCCGGAGCCCGGCGGTAGGTTGAGAGTGTAGGGAAGTCAGACTGTAATCTGCTGCAGCGGGGCGGGGTTGAGATAACCTATGTGGCCGCTTTCCTTGCCCGAATCGGCAGCGAGCTGTACATTGATCAGCGCGGGTTTCTTCGAGGCGATAGCTTCGGTAAGGGCCTTGTCGAGCTCTTCAGGTGTCTGCACGTAGTAGGCCTGCGCGCCGAATGCCTCGGCGATTTTGTCGTAGCGGGCGTTGATGTCGAGAGTGGTCGGGGCCGGGTCCGAAGTATTGTCCATGGGCTTGCCTACGCCGTTGTAGATGCCGCCGTTGTTGAATACTACCACTGTGACGGGAAGCTGGAAGCGGCATGCCGTGGAGAAGTCCATGCCCGAGAAGCCGAACGCAGAGTCGCCTTCGATGGCGACAACCTGTTTGCCGGTCGCCACGGCAGCTCCGACCATCGAGCCCATGCCCATACCCATGATTGCCCATGTGGCGCAGTCCACGCGGTGGCGCGGCAGGCTCATGTTGATGGCGTCGCGTGTATCGTCGAGGGTGTTGGCACCTTCGTTTACGAGGATGATGTCGGGATTGCCTTCGATATGAGGTTTGATTACGCCAAGAGCAGTCCAGTGGTCCATCGGCATCGCAGTCTTGTTGGCGGTCAGACGCTCCTGGAATTTTACGCCTTTTGCCTTGGTTTCCGCCTGCAGGGCCGGAACCCATGCCGGATCGGCGCTCATCTTGCGCGTCTTCATGGCGGCGAGGATTGCGTCGAGCGAGAGCCCCAGGTCGCCCACCACGGGGGCGGCGATGGGCACGTTCACGTCGATTTCCTCAGGAGCCACGTCGAGCTGGATAAACTTCATGGCGGGATTCCACTTGCCGCGTCCGAACGAGAGCATCCAGTTGAGGCGTGCGCCTACCACCATTACAACGTCTGCCTCCTTCATGATTGTAGAGCGGCATGAGAGGGCACTCAGCGGCCCGTCGTCGGGCATCAGGCCCTTGGCCATCGACATGGGGAGGTAGGGGATGCTGTAAGTCTCGATAAGGTCCTTGATTTTGTCGTCGATCTGGGCGTAGGCCGCCCCTTTGCCCAGAAGGATGGCAGGATGTTTTGCAGCGGCCAGAATGTCGGCGGCGCGTTCTACCGAGGCCTGGTTGGGGGCTACGGGTGAGTAGATATCGACAGGTTCATAGAAAAGCTTGTCGGCGTCCTCACGGTTCATCACCTGACCGAGAGCCGGAGTGGTCATGTCGATGTAGACGCCGCCGGGGCGACCGGATACGGCCACGCGATATGCGCGTGCTACGGCCGAAGGAATGTCCTCGGCTTTACTGCAGCGGAAAGCGGCTTTGACCAGAGGCTTTGCGGTGTTGAACTGGTCGAGCTGCTCGTAGGTGCCCATGTTCATGTCGACCATCGTGGGGTCGGAGGCTCCCGAAATCTGAATCATCGGGTAGCAGTTTACGGTGGCGTTGGCCGTTGCCGTCAGTCCGTTGAGGAAGCCGAGCGACGATACCGTCATAAGCACGCCCGGAGTCTTCGTAAGGTATCCCTCGGTGGCGGCGGCCATGCCGGCCTGCTGCTCGTGGCGGAAGCCTACGAAACGGATGCCCTGACCCTGGACCATATATGCTGCCTCGGTGATGGGGATGCCTACAAGGCCGTAGACGTTCTTGATGCCGATATTTTTAAGGGCGCGTGCCAGAACGTACATGCCTGTAACCTGCTCGGGATACTTCGGAGCGGGCTGCTGGCAGTTGCATGTAGTATTGGCCGGTGTGGAAGGAGTGTTCTGCATAGCTTATAGTTGAAAGTTGATGAAGCGCCGGCCGGAATAGTGATTGCGTTGAGGCCGGCGCTTCGGTTGTAGGTTTGGTTGATATGTTGGAAAGGGGCTGGCCCCTTGTGGTGTTTTCTGATAGTTTTTAGTTGTCAGGCCTCGGTAACTCGGAACCGAGTTACCGAGGCCGACAACCAAAAACTAACAACTAAAAACTATATTCGAAGATTCCGGGGGAAACCGCGTTGCCCTCGCTCGGGCGTCGGTTTCAGGGGATTACCCTTCCCCCGGCAGGTCATTTCACAGATTATATTGTCGTGCCGGCATTCTCTTCAGGCCGGCGCGGATGGAATACCGCTTACATCTGGCCGTTGGGCAGAGGCTCGGTGGTGCCGTTCTTGGCGAACTGCTGAATCTGCACTTCGGTATAACCGAGGCTCTTGAGCACTTCGTCGTTGTTGCCGCCCAGCGTAGGACACGGACCGTAGGTGGGGGTGTAGCCCGAGATGGTGAAGGGACATCCAACCGTTACGAATTCGCCGACCTTGCCGCCCTGGTTGATTTTCACGAGGGTGTTGCCGTCGTAGAGGGTCTGGTCGTCCATGATCTCCTTGGTGTTGAGTACCGGAGCGCAGGGAACGCCGAAGGGTGCAAGCTTTTCGACGATTTCGTATTTGTCGAACTGGAGAGCCCAGGCCTGGACGCGGTCGATGAGCTGCTGTTTGTGGCGGTCGCGTGCGTCGGCGGTGTTGAAGTCGGGGTTGGTGAGCCAATCCTCGAAGCCGAAGGCTTGACAGGCTTTCTCAAAGTCCTTGGCGCCACGCTGGAAGATTATGTAGCAGTAGTCGTTGGGGTCGGTCTGCCATCCTTTGCACTTGTAGGTCCAGCCGAGCACGCCCGAACCCTCGGTGTTGCCCGAACGCGGAACGTAGTCGGGGAACTTTTCGTTGGGGTACTGCATGTATTGGGTGAGGTAGCCGATCTTGTCGAGGGTGAGCTGGTCGCGGGTCTTGATACGGCAGAGGTTGAGGCAGGCATTGTGCATCGACTGGTATACGTAGGTGCCTTCGCCGGTCTGGTTGCGCAGCTGCAGGGCTGCCAGCAGACCGATAAGCATGTGCATGCCGGTGTTCGAATCGCCCAGGGCTGCGCCGCTCTGGGTAGGAATGTTGTAGTCGCCGGAATACCAGCCGGTAGTAGTGGCGGCTGCGGCCGTTACCTGTGCGATAGGCTCATAGGCCTTGAGGTCTTTGTATTTCGATGTGGGAGGGAAGCCCTTGATGGTGCCGTAGATACAGCGCGGGTTGAGGGCGTGGACGGCCTCCCAGCTGAATCCAAGCTTATCCATGGCGCCCGGGTGGAGGTTTTCCACGAATATGTCTGCGCCCTTAATCAGTTTTGTCAGAATCTCCTTGCCGTCGGGAGTGGCGGCGTCGAGTGTGAGCGATTTCTTGTCGCTGTTGAGCTGCAGGAAATAGTAGCTCGGGCAGTCGGGGTCGAACTGAAGTTCGTTACGCGTTGCGTCGCCCGATCCGGGACGTTCGATTTTTACAACTTCGGCGCCGAGCCATGCGAGCATCTGCGTGCAGGAAGGACCGGACTGTACGTTGGTGAAGTCAACAACCTTAATGCCTTTCAGAGGAGCGGTGTTCATAGTATTAATAGTTTTTTTAGTCGTTTGATTATATAATGAATTTTTCAATCCGTCGTCTCGGCGTCCACACGGCGGCAATTGAATAGCTCGCCGTTCGGATGCTTTCGAGAATATAACAACGGCCGCAAGCATTTGGTTAGATTCCGGATGATAAAAAGATTTCATATTAGCGAAAACGCCCTCATAAAGCCGTGGGTGCGCCCCTCGGCAAGCCGTGCTCCTGTGAGCAAGAACAATTTGTCGGCGCGGAGATACAGCGAGGGGGCCGCGTCGCCGGCGTGATGCCGGAGGCGCGACCCCCTCGGGTGTAAAAAAGCGGCCGGACTGTAAGCCGGGTTATGTCGACACTATTTTCTCGTTTTTCGTGGTCGGGGGATTGCGCGATGGCAATCCGACGCCGTGTCGGCCCGTCATTTATCTATGCCGCGCGGTTGCCCGCGGGCTAAAGCGGTCTACCCCCCGGCAAATGGGCGAGCAGCCCATTCGGAGCCGCCGGCCTCAGGGGCCGGAGCAGCGCTCCACTGCCGGTATACTTGACCTTGCAACCCATCAGACCGTGCGGCGCGCCAACTCGCGATGGCGCCCGGTGGGCTCTTACCCCGCCTTTTCACCCTTACCCCGGTGGGGTGGTGGCGCCTCTTCAGGGAAGAGGCTTCCCCGCCATAAGTGGGGCGGTTGTTTTCTGTCACGTTGCCTGCACGGTTGCCCGTGCCTTTCTGTTAGGAAGGATGGTGCTCTTCGTTGCCCGGACTTTCCTCACGCTCACGCTCCAATATGGGAGCGTGGCCCGCGACGGGCCGTCCGGCCGCTGTATATCGTTTCGTCTTCAGTATTTCAATGTTCGGAAGTGAGAGCTGCCTCCGCCGTGAGGCGGCGATGCCCGGTTCAGTCGACCTGATGAAGGTCGTGGCCCATGCGGTGTTTCTTGGTCGACATGTAGAAACGGTCGTAGTCGTTGGGTGCGACTTCTATGGGTACGTTCTCCACGATTTCCAGCCCGTAGCCGCTCAGACCGATGCGCTTGGTGGGATTATTGGTCATCAGGCGCATCTTGCGTATGCCGAGATGATGTAGAATCTGGGCGCCGACGCCGTAGTCGCGCTCGTCGGCTTTATGGCCGAGGTGGAGGTTGGCCTCCACGGTGTCCATACCCTGCTCCTGGAGCTTGTAGGCTTTTATTTTGTCCATCAGACCGATGCCGCGGCCTTCCTGACTGAGATAGACCACGGCACCGCGGCCCTCTTTCTCAATCATCTGCATGGCCGTGTGGAGCTGGTCGCCACAGTCGCAGCGCATGGAGCCGAATATGTCGCCCGTAGCGCAGGATGAGTGTACGCGCACCAGCACCGGTTCCGGGGTGTTTACGTCGCCCTTTATAATGGCGATATGCTCCAGACCGTTGCTTTTCTGCCGGAAGGGGATGAGCATGAAATCGCCCCACTTGGTCGGGAGGTGAACCTTCTCGCCGACTTCCACGAGCGATTCGTTGCGCAGGCGGTAGGCTATCAGGTCGCGAATGCTGATCAGTTTCAGACCCCACTCGTCGGCGCGCTTGCGAAGCTCGGGGAGGCGCGCCATCGAGCCGTCGGAGCTCATTATCTCCATGAGTGCCGCGGCGGGGCGCAGCCCTGCGAGACGGGCCAGATCAATGGCCGCTTCTGTGTGGCCCGAGCGGCGAAGCACTCCCTGGTCCTGGGCGTAGAGCGGGTTGATGTGGCCCGGGCGCCCGAACCATTCGGGCTTCGCCTCCGGGTCGGCCAGCGCGCGGATGGTTGCGCAGCGGTCGTGGGAGGAGACTCCGGTAGTGCACCCTTCGAGCAGGTCGACGCTCACGGTGAAGGGCGTTCCGAGCATCGATGTGTTGTCCTCGACCATCGGCATGAGATTCAGCTGGCGGCAGCACTCAAGGCTTAGCGGCGCGCAGAGCACTCCGCGTGCGTTCTTGAGCATGAAGTTCACCTGCTCGGGAGTAATCTTTTCGGCGGCCACGATGAGATCGCCTTCGTTTTCGCGGTCTTCGTCGTCGACTACAATCACCATTTTGCCTTCGGCAAAGTCGGCGAGTGCGCTTTCGATGGAATCGAGAACAATCGTGTCGGTGGATGTTTTGTCGGCCATATCGTTATTCATCAGGTGTTTGGTTGTCGTTGGTTCCGGAGGCCGCATCGGCGGCTTCCTGCTGTTGAAACAAATTAATGAGGTGGCTGTTCACCCTCATGGCATCGCGCACGGTGCGCACCGTAAGCTGGAAGGGATACATGTTAACGGCGTCGATGATGTTTTTCCGGCGCGAGTTGGCGAGATAGTCGACCGTATCGTTGAGTACGGCCTGGGCCTTGTCGCGCTCCGGGAATTTCCGCACCAGATAGTAGAGGCGCTTGCCGAGATTCATGTCGCGGTAGGCGCGGCGCAGATGGCGGCATGCCTCCTGCAGGCGCGTCAGCATCTCGATGGCGCGGGCGGGTTCCACCTCGTTGAGCGTGAATTCCTTGACTTCAAGCTCGCGGCGGAGGGTGCCGCGCAGTCGGCGCCATGCGTTGCGGTACGCGTCGATGTTGAACACCGCCGAATCGTTCATCGCCTTTGTGGTGAAGAAGATGCCGAGCGGAAGGAGCACCGCCGAGCTGAGCCAGATGCCGGCCCATACTTCGATTTTTCCGTCGCGGGCCATCTTGTAGCCCGTATTGTCGATTATGTAGTAGAAGATGAACAGCAATACGGAGATTACCAGCGGCGTGCCGAGTCCGCCTTTGCGGATTATCGAGCCCAGCGGAGCGCCGATGAAGAAGAATATCAGGCAGGCGAACGAGAGCGTGAACTTCTTCTGCATCTCGATCTGATGGCGGCGGATGGTCTCGCGGTCGGCCTCCATGGCGAAGCTCTTGAATTCGTAGTCCTGCTTCACGCGCTGGGCCTTGAGCTGAGCCTGAGCGAGATAGCTGCCTACCATTGCCGGGCGCTGGCGGTAGAAGAGCGAGTCGATGTCGATCGGCTCGGCCATCTCGACGGGCTTCTGCGGCATCTTCACGCGCTCGCCGTCAACATACCGGTCGGTATAAAACGGGATACGCAGCCAGGGGCGCTCCTTGATGTCGCGGGCGTAGGTGGCGCCGATGGAATCGACCCGCAGCCCCACAGAATCGATTGTGGCCTGCAGCTCCTCGATGTTCTTGCCTACATACTGGTTGCGCATGCCGCTCTCGTCCATACGGTTGAAGTTGGTATCGAATTTCAGCAGAATCTCCTTGAGCCTGAACGACTCGCGGCGGTATGGCTGGTTCTGCGAATGATGGCCGGAGGTGTTTTCACGCAGGTTCTCGAACTGCTCGCCGCTGTGTAGCTGCAGAAAGAGGTGCTGCTTGTCGTCGGCCAGCTTGAGGTGGCCGGAGTCGGCAAGGATGATACGCGCGTTGTCGAAACCGCGGCTCACGTCGTAGATCATCAGGTCGTAGAGGGTGCCCGTCTCCTGGTTCTTGTGGTCGACGAAGAAGTTATAGCCGGGAATCTGGTCGTAGAATACACCCTCGGGAATCTCGAGTTCGGGAGATTTCTGCTTTACGGAGTAGAGCAGAGTATACATCTTGGTCTGGGCCACCGGCAGCACATCGTTCTGGAAAAAGAAAGCTCCGACGGCTACGAAGCCGATGAAGATTATCAGTGGCTTCATCACCTTCAGCAGCGAGACTCCGGACGCCTTCATGGCCGTGAGCTCAAAGCTCTCGCCGAGGTTGCCGAAGGTCATGAGCGATGCCAGCAGGATGGAGAGCGGCAGAGCCATCGGAACCATGGTCAGGGCCGCGTAGAAGAATAGCTCGGCGAGCACGTGGGTCTCCAGACCCTTGCCTACGAGATCGTCGATGAAACGCCACACGAACTGCATCAGCACGATGAAGAGGCAGATGAAAAACGTCATCAGAAACAGCGGCAGGAAAGTGCGCAGCATGAATCGGTATAAACGTTTGAGTTTCATCGGGGTGGACTTCTGTAGGATGGTTTCTTTATGTTTCAGCCTACAAATTTACACATAAATCGCGAGATAACCGCCCCCGCCTCCAAAAATCGCTTATTTCAGTGTTGCCCGGTATTTTCTGTAGCGGCATCGGATTACCAGCCGCCTCCGAGGGCTTTGTAGAGCGAGATTAGTGCGAGCGACTCGTCGCGCAGGGCGTTGGAGTAGTCTATCTGGGCCGAAAAATTGCGGCGTTGCGCGTCGAGTACATCCATATAGTTGGTAGTTCCGCCTTCGTACTGAAGCGTTGCCAGATGGAGATACTTGCCGGCTGCCCGTTGCGACTGGGCTTTAAGCGCCCGACTCTGCCGGGATTTACGGTAGTTCATCAGGGCGTCGGCCGCCTCGCGAAAGGCCACAAGAACGCCTTGTTCGTAGGCCAGCCGGGCCTGTTCGTATTCCGCTACGGCCTTGTTCTGTGAAGCTTTGCGCGAGCCGAAATCGAATACCGGTCCGGTGAGCGATGCCGCCAGCAGGCTGAACGGGGATGAAATCAGCCGGTTGGCGTCATCGTTTTCCCAGCCGCCTGTAATGTTGATTCCGAGTGTAGGGAGCCGGTTGGCCCATGCTACTCCTACGCGTGCTGCTGCTGCGGTCATTCTTTCGGCCAGAGCGCTGATATCCGGGCGGCGCGCCAGAAGGGATGCCGGCAGGCCCAGCGGAAGGTCTGAATCGGTGGTCATGGCTGCCTGGGCTATGGCGGTACGCTCTATATGGCCCTCCCGCTGCGGGAATTCCCCCATTAAGGTCGAGAGGGCGTTCTCGCACGCGGCAATGCGCGATTCCAGCAGCGGCACCAGGTCGGCCGTGGCCGCGAACTCCACTATGGCCTGTTGATAGACGAGCTCGGAGGTGAGGCCTCCTTCGAAGCGGAGTTTGGCCTTGTCGACGGCCTCCTGGCGGTTGACGAGAGTGCGACGCACAATGGCCAGCTCGCTGTCGAGAGCCATAAGATGATAGTATGCCGTGGCGACATCGGCCACGAGCTCCATCTGTACGGCTCGCATGTCGTCCAGGGTGGCGCGGTAGTCGGCATTGGCCGCCTTTGCGGCGTTGCGGCGTTTCCCCCAAAGATCGAGTTCCCACTGCAGGGAAGCTTTGAGGTCGTATTCGGGATCGTTGATGAACCGCTCGTTATAGTAGTCGTTGGTTTCGCGCGAGGCGCCCACAGTGGCGGATATCTTTGGCCATTGGTCGGCGCGCACACCCTTGAACTGCTGTCGGGCGGCTTCAACGCGGGCTATCGCCGAGGCGAATGTGCGGTTATGGGCCAGTGCGCGCTCAATCATCCGGCATAGCGTCGAGTCGCCGTAGAATGTCCACCAGGCCACATCGGCTATAGTGGCGGAATCGGTAGCACCGGGTGCGATGGCTTCGGGCAGTTCGAGATCAGGACGCGTCAGTTTTCCCACAGGGGAGCACGCTCCCAGCAGGACGACGAGGCCGCAGGCGGCCATGGCTATGGCGGTGAAGGGGGATTTCATTGTTTCTTATGACGTTTGAAGCGTTGTTTAAGCCGGTAGACCCACACGAAGAAGAACGGCACGAAAACTATACCCGCAGCGACGGCAATAATCATGCCGAAGTACACTCCGGTGCCTATTCCACGTCGGCTGGCCGAGCCTGGGCCGGAAGCCAGCACAAGAGGTATCAATCCCAAAATAAAGGCCAGGGAGGTCATCACGATAGGACGGAATCGCAGGCGGATGGCGGTGATTGCGGCGGCTACGGCTTTCTGGCCGCGTTCCATTTCCGTCTTTGCGAACTCCACAATCAGGATGGCGTTTTTGGCCACGAGACCGATGAGCATCACCAGTCCGATCTGGAAGTAGATGTTGTTCTCCAGGCTTAGAGCCCATATGCCGGCATATGCGCCCAGGGCAGCCACCGGAAGGGAGAGAATTACGGCAAGCGGAATCGACCAGCTTTCGTACTGGGCTGCCAGAAAGAGGAACACGAACAGCAGTGCAAGCGACAGCACGATTCCGGTTTTGCCGCTTTCATGGCGCTCCTGATAGCTCAGTCCGGTCCATTCCACCCCGATATTCGGGGGCAGGTGGGTGCGGACCACATCAAGAAGGGCATCCATCGCCTGGCCGGAGGAATAGCCGTTGGCGGCCTCGCCCGTGATGGTGGCGGCGTAGAACATGTTGAAGCGTTTGATTGTGCCGGGTCCGGAGGTATAATGGGTCTCGCCCAGGGCCGTGACGGGTATCATTGTGCCCGAGGCCGACCGAACGAAGTAGAGGTTGAGGTTGTCGCGGCGGGCGCGATATGGAGCCTCGGCCTGAATGTAGACGCGGTATATGCGGTTGAACATGTTGAAATCGTTGATGTATACCGAGCCGGTGAAAGCCTTCATCGTGGCGAAAATGTCGGCAAGCGGCACGCCGTGCATGCGGGCCTTGTCGCGGTCTACATCGTAGAAAAACTGCGGGATGTCGCTCTGCATCGACGACGACAGGCCGCTTACCTGTGGTAGCCCTGAAGCGTAATGCATAAGGGTGTCGACGGCCTGGCGTAAATCGGTATAGGTGGCGTTCCCTCGGGCCTCGAGCACCATTTCGAATCCGCCCGACGAGCCGAGCCCCGGAATGATGGCCGGCGACGAAAGGTAGACTTTTGCCTCCGGATAGCGCGACAGTTCGCCGCGGATACGCGACATCACGGCACTAACCGAGCCCGAGGCATCGCGTTCGCTCCACGGCCGCAGTATTACCGTCAGCTGGCTGTGGGCCTGGTTAGTGCCCATTCTCGGCGATGTACCCACCACGTTGAGCACGTGGGCCACGTCGGGGTCGTCTTTCAGATAGGCCATGGCGCGGTCAGTCACTTCGCGCGTACGCTCGAGCGACGCGCCTTCGGGAAGCTCAAGTTCCACGGTGAAATATCCCTGGTCCTCCTGCGGCATGAAGCTTTGGGGCACCAGTCGGTGCATGAGGAAAATTCCGACCAGGAGAATGCCGAATGTGGAAACCATCAGCCGTGGATTCAGCATGGATCGGGAAGCGATGCGCGAGTAGAACCTGTTGCCTTTGGCCAGCCAGTAGTTGATAAGCCGGAAGATGCGCGCGGGCTTATGTCCGCTACGCGGCTGCCGCAGTACCAGTGAGCACATCACAGGACTTAGCGTCAGGGCCACGATTGTGGAGATTACAACCGAAACCACGATCGTTACGGTAAACTGCCTGTAGAGAGAGCCGCTGATGCCTCCAAGAAAGCTTACAGGCACGAAGACGGCACACAGCACGAGCGACATCGCGATGAGCGCTCCGTTGAGCCCCTGCATAGCCTTGCGGGTAGCCTCGAGGGGCGTAAGGTGGTCGCGTCGCATTATGCGGTCTACGTTCTCCACCACCACGATGGCATCGTCCACCACTATGCCGATGGCGAGAATGAGGCCCAGAAGCGTAAGCATGTTGAGCGAGAATCCGCATGCGAGCATCACTGCGAATGTGCCTACGAGCGATATGGGGACGGCCACAATCGGTATCACGGTAGCCCGCCAGCTCTGGAGCGACAGGAATACCACTGCGATTACCAGCAGGAGCGCTTCGAACAGAGTGCGGTATACATGATGAATGGATTCGCCGATGTAGGTAGTGGTATCGAAGGGGATGGAATACGTGATTCCTTCGGGGAAACTGCGGCTTATCTCCTCCATCTCGCGTTTTACGCTGGCGGCCACCTCCATGGCGTTGGCCCCGGGCAGCATGTTGATGTTGAGCACGGCGGCATTCACGCCGTCGATGCCGCTCTCGGTGGAATAACCCTGGGCCTCGAGCGAGATTCTGGCCACATCACGCAGACGGATTATGGACCCGTCGGGGTTGGCCCGCACCACAATCTGTTCGAAATCGTCGACACTGCTCAGGCGTCCGCGTGCTTTGATGGGAAAAGTTATGTCCACCCCTTCCATCGGGGTGTCGCCCATTACGCCTGCCGCCGACTCGCGGTTCTGGTCCATAAGTACGTCCTGAAGGTCCTTCACCGTAAGCCCGAGGTCGGCGAGTTTGTCGGGCTGCACCCATATTCGCATGGCATAGTAGCGGCTGCCGACGTTGGAGACGCTTCCCACCCCCGGCACACGGCGCAGCATGTCGAGCACGTTGAGGGTAGCGTAGTTCGAGAGGTAGACTTCATCGTATTTCGGGTCGGACGAGAGCAGAGTGATGGTGAGCAGCTTGCCGGCCGACTCCTTTTCAACCGATATGCCGTTTTTCACCACTTCGGCCGGCAGGCGCGCCTCGGCCTTTTTCACGCGGTTCTGGATGTCGACGGCTGCCAGATCCGGGTCGGTGGAGATGTCGAAAGTCACCGCCGCGTTGAAACTGCCCGAGTTGGAACTCGACGATTCCATATACAGCATGCCGGGCACACCATTGATTTCCTGCTCAATCGGCGTGGCGACGGCCTGGGTGACGGTCTGGGCGTCGGCTCCTGGATAAGAGGCGGAGATACGCACCACTGGGGGCACAATCTGCGGGTACTGGTCGACCGGGAGCATCGTCAGACCGATGATGCCCACGAGGAATATCACGACAGAGACTACTATCGAGAATACCGGATGGTCGAGAAAGAAATTCTTAGTGTGCTGCTGCATTGGTGCCGTCGGTGTTTGATGAAGCTTCTGATGGGGTGTGAGCGCTTTCTACGGCCTGGACTTTCATGCCGTGGCGAAGTTTGTGGATGCCTTCAGTCACGATGCGCTCGCCGCTGGAGAGTCCGCGCTCTATGATGGTGTTGTTGCCTGTTTCCGGACCGACTTCCACATATCGCTTTTCAACCACGCCGTCGGATTTTACCACATAAATGAACGCACCTCCCTTTTCAATCGAAAGGGCTTTGGTAGGTACGACCACCGCCTGCTGGCGTACGTCCATCAGTAGGCGCACGCGGGTAAACTGGCCGGGAAGCAGGCTATGGTCGGGGTTCGGCATTTCGGCGCGCACGGAGAAGGTTCCCGTCTTGGGGTCGATCTGCGGGTCGGCGAAATCCACGAGTCCCTTGTGCGGGTACACCGTGCCGTCGGCGTTGGTGATGGTAATATATGGGTTCCAGTGGCGCGAGGTATCGGTCTGGCCGATATTTACGTCGCGCTCCTTCGATTTGAGATATTCCAGAGAGGTCATCGAGAAGTCGATCTGTACGGTATCGGATTTTACGACCGTTGCCAGAAGCGATTTTCCCGACGGGCCCACGAGCGCGCCGATGTCGGCGTGGCGCTGTGAGATATAGCCGGAGATGGGCGATACGACGGTGGTGTAACCAAGTGTGGTGCGTGCCTGAGAGAGGTCTGCCTCGCAAACGGCCACGTCGGCCACGGCTCCTTCGTAGGCGGCCACTGCATTGTCGAGGTCAAGACGGCTGGCCGCATTCTGCTCGAAGAGCGGGCGTATGCGGTCGAGGTCGCGCTTTGCTTTCTGGGCCTGGGTGCGCGCTTTATTGAGCTGGGCTTCAGCACGGTCGACCTTGGCTGCATAGACACGCGGGTCGATAACGAAGAGTGTCTGCCCTTTTTTTACGAATGTACCTTCCGAGAAGAGCATTTTTTCGAGATAGCCCTCCACGCGGGCGTGAACCTCGACAAACTGCTGAGCGCGTACGCGCCCTACATATTCGCCGTAGATGCTGACATCTTCGGTGCTGACGGGCTCTACTTCTACGGTGGGAGCGGGTTCGGGAGGTGGCGCGGGCCGGAAGATTATTGCAAGTACGGTGGCTGCCACGGTGAGGATAGCGACAATGATAATCCACAGACGTAAGCGCCGTGGAATACGGCGCCACGCACCGGCACCGATGCGGGCGGCCGATGCTCCGGCGCGTCGGGTGCGCCGGATTGCTGCGCGGGCTGCCCGCGATGTAGTCTTGAGATTGGAGTCTGGCATGGTGATGAATGTGTAATGTCAGAAATAAAACGTCTCGATATTCCGTAAGGTTCAGCGTTGGCGCGGCAGATGTTGCGGCGCGCGTTGCGGTGGGAATGCCGGCAAAATTAATGGATGTCGGGCGCTTGTGCGAGCGAGTGTAAACAGACGTTTGCAATTTGACAATGAAATACATTCGGAAACTCGGACGGCCCGATGGTTTTGCGATGTCGGGGTGCTAAATAAGCACGGCGGTGCGACGGGATTTTATGATTCCCGTCACACCGCCTGATGGTTGCGGCGCTGCGCGTCGGCTACTTGCGGAATTATGCGTTCTTGCGCTTTTCGAGCTGCTTCTCGATTGCTTCGAGGCAGAGGTCTACGGCCTCCTCGAAGCTATCGGCAGTCTTGGCAGCCACGGTCTCGCCCTGAGGGAGGGTTACTTTCACAACGGCTTCCTTGTTCATTGCGGTCTCGGGCTTCACTACGGTGAGCTTCACGTCGACAGTCGTGATAGCCGAGTTGTGGCGTGCGAGGCGTTCGGCTTTCTTGTTGATGAATGCAACCAGGCGTTCGCCTGCGTCGAAGTGGATGGCTTGAATTCTAACGTCCATAGTTAAAAGTTTCCTCCATGTTTTTGTGCGCGTGGATGCGCGAGTTTGTAATTATGTTGAAGTTCGCTGCGGGTCACGTGGGTGTAGACCTGCGTAGTCTGAAGCGATTCGTGGCCGAGAAGTTTCTGCACGCTGCGGAGGTCGGCTCCGTTGTTGAGCATGTCGGTGGCGAAGCTGTGGCGCATCGTGTGGGGCGACAGGCGCGAGGCGTGGGTGTTGCCCGTGAGCTCATTCTTCACGAGTCTCTGCACCAGAGTGGGATAGAGGTCGCTGCCGTCGGGGCGGGTGAAGAATCGTCCGGTTGGCGATGTAGCTCCTTCCGCGTTGCGGCGGAGTCGATATGCGCTGATTGCATCAGCAAGCTCGGTTCCGAAAGGAATCAGTCTTTCCTTATTACGCTTGCCGAGCACTTTTAGTTCGCCCCGGGCCGTGTCTACGTCGGCGTCCATAAGGCCTATAAGCTCGCTCAGGCGCAGACCGGTGGTGTAGAACATGAGCAGAATCAGGGCGTTGCGTGTGTCGGTGAACGAGTCGACGGTATCGGTGGAATTTTCTGTAGGGGATGCCCCGGCATCCGACGGTCTCATCAGTGTGTCAAGGTGGGATTCGATGATCTGTTGCATCTCGTCCTGACGGATAAAAGTCGGAAGGTCGGCATGCGGACGGGCCAGGGGGATTTCCCGGGCCGGATTGTGGGTCATAAGTCCACGTTGCATCAGGTAGCGGAACAGAGCGCTGAGCGAGGAGACCTTACGGCGGATTGAGCGCAGCGATACGCCGCTTTGCGCGAGCCTGAGCGTCCAGCTGCGGAGGTCGGCCGGCTCGGTCAGTTCAGGCCTGAATTGGTCGGGATGGTCGCCTGTAATGAAGCGCGCGAACTGGAGGATGTCGGTGTGATACGACAGAACGGTGTGAGCCGAACGGTTCAGCTCACACCGAAGATATGTCAAAAATGAATTTATCAGCATGTCGACGCGCTTCGAAGGTTTTCACGAAGTTAAACCATTCCGGGCTAAAATGCAAGCCTCCGGGGCGAAAATTTCGCCCGATTCAGGAATAGCGGCTTGCAGAGCCTGACGGAGCGGGGCGTCGATGCTAAAGCGGAGAAGAGCGCGGGAGGATTAGTCCTCTACCAGACGAAGTTTCTGCACGTAAACAGCCTTCATCATCTTCTTGCGGTTGGTGACGGAGGGCTTTTCGAAAGCCTGACGGCTACGGAGTTCCTTTACGATACCGGTTTTTTCGAATTTACGTTTGAATTTCTTGAGAGCTTTTTCGATGTTGTCGCCTTCTTTAACTTGTACGATAATCATTTTTTGTGATGCTTTATTTTTTGTTTTTATTGTCGGATTTGATGCTAACGCTTTGACGTGCAACCCTCCGGATGCCGGATGAGGCCGGTCTGCTTGCTTTAGCGGGGCAAAGTTATTGAATTTTTTTGTGTTGACAAAATTTTTAAACCATTTCTCGGCACCACCCCGCCAAAAATCTATGTAAATATCTTGAAAACACTATCTCCCGCTACAGAAGCATGAATCCTTAGCAAGGGCGCCAGCCATTCGGACGGATATGCGAGCTAAAGGTCTGCACACATAACTACCGAAATGTAGGGACGCACGGCCTGTGCGTCCGAATGTAATGCCTGATTTCCGGCTGTTAACGCGGACGCACGAGCCGGGCGTCCCTACATTTAGTCGGAAAATTGTTGGTTCGGGGATCCCCGGCACACCCTTAGAAAATAACTCGCTGAAGCTCGGAGTTGGAGTAAATATTTTACCTGCACTGAGACATCAGCGGAGGCCCGGAGGGCCGTGGTCGTTTCCAACCCCAGGTGAAGGCCGTAGGCCGAGCCTGGGGGCAACATGGGCGCTCATAGCATGGGAGGCTCGCAGAGCCGATGTTGTGGTAACGACACTCGGAGGACCAGGTGGACGCACCTCCTATGGCCGGCACGAAGACAAAAGATGGACAGGGAAGGAGATCGGATGGCAGAGAAGGGAATTGAATTATACTATAAAAATATATTTTCACAGATAGCCCCGAATATGACATTTTTTCTTAATTTTGCATTTGATTCACAGCCCCAAAGAGTTGGAGCCCGGAATCAACATAATTTAGAAAGGTGTTATTGAAATTTTATCTTCGTAATTCAAACTTCGCAACTTTGATATTCAGCATGAAGATGAGATTGGCAGTAGCACCTGCATCGGTAGCTTATACCCTGTCGTGACTGATAGTCTATATAGCTTTATCGGTGTGGGGCTATTGTTTTATCCATGCTGAAAGGTAATGCGAAGACCTGAATTACGGATAAGACAAGATACAATCCTCACACCTTTTTTATATCCAATCGCAAACGTTTCGATGGAGGATGAGAAACACAGAACATAATTATGGATTCTAAAGAATTTTTAGAGACGGTATCCGGTAAAAAAGATGCAAGCTGCATCATCACCACCACGACAGGCGTCTATGAGGGCGTCTATCTGTATCAGACAGCCAAAGATGGGCTACAGATGGTAATCCGCCCGACGGGCGAAACACGAAAAATGCTTGAATTTATCGCCATTCCCGACGCGCCCGAAATCGACCTTTCAAAGAAGTGCGCCATCCGCGTTTCCGCAATCACAAATATTGAGTTCCAATCATGAGTGTGATTCTCAAAGTTGATGAGAAGGTGGAATACATCCTTCCTCTGCTTCCTGAAAACTATACTGAAGAAGATTTCCTCAAAAAATTCATTGCAACTTTCCCAGCAGACTATCAGAAATGCTGGAATCGGTTTAGGAAGGAGGAAGCAAAGACCAAACCCGGAAAACATCATCCGATGCAGCATCCCGACAAGCACATTGTGAGTGCCTTAAAGTCTTATTTAAGCAGAAAATCAAAATGAAGAGATCAATAATAAGAGCATTAGTGCTGATGCTTATGCTTATAACGCAGATAGGAGGCTTTGCCTTTGACTTCGAGTGCGAAGGTCTGCGATACAATATCACATACGGTGGGGTAGAAATCACTTATCTATATGAAGATAGTAAAAATAGATTTTACGCTTCAGGGGATTTAGAGATTCCAAAATACGTTAAGCATGGTGGCGTAACATATACCGTTACCTCTATCGGGAAATACGCATTTTGGGAATGCTCCTATCTTAAGTCTGTTAAAATTCCCAACTCAGTAAAAACAATCGCGGATGACGCCTTCCATCACTGCGTCAGTTTGACATCAGTCTCTATACCCAATTCCGTGACTTCTATTGGCTGGAGCGCATTCGCCAACTGTCCGAGTCTTAAATCTGTAATTATTCCATCCTCAGTAAAAAGCCTTGGGCCATCGGCGTTTTCAAGATGCTATAGTCTCGAAAACGTTTCACTCTCAAATTCAATTACATCCATAGGAAAGAATGCCTTTTCGAACTGTTGCAGCCTTTCTTCTTTGACTATTCCGTCTACAGTTACTTCAATCGGAGAAGGAGCCTTTAGGGGATGTTTGTCGCTAAAATCAATAAATATTCCAGACAAGGTAACGTATTTAAGCAGAGAATTATTTGCTGGATGTAGCGGCCTCACATATGTGACGATTCCCAACTCGGTAACTTCTATAGGATGGGACGCATTCTCTGGATGCACCGGCATTACTTCGATGACTATTCCCAGCTCAGTAACTTCTATAGGACGGGGCGCATTCTCTGGATGCTCAAGTTTGACATCTGTGACGATACCAAATTCTGTGACTTCTATCGGAGAGTACGCGTTCTCTTGGTGCACCGGACTTTCGTCAGTAACGATTCCAAACACAGTGACTTCTATCGAGAGGTGCACATTCGAAGGCTGCGTAGCCCTTTCATCAGTGATGATTCCCAACTCAGTGGCTTCTATCGGAGAGGAAGCATTCTCTGATTGCACTCATTTAAAAAATATTTATGTGGGAAATGGGAACCCTTATTATTCTTCAGTCGATGGTGTTCTATACAATAAAAGTGCAACTACTCTTATTTGCTGCCCATCTGGCAAGGAAACAGTTTCTATCCCAAATACCGTGAAAACTATAGGCTCAAATGCATTCGTTGCTTGTTCCAATTTGAGAAATATTAATGTCGATTCTGACAACAACAGCTTTGCTTCATTTGATGGCGCTCTCTATAATAAAGATCTTTCTGAATTAATAAGCTGTCCAGGAGGCAAAGTCTCTGTTGCAATCCCCAAAGTCACTACAGCATTGGCTACACTCGCATTTTGTTCTCTTTTGGAAGATATTAGTGTTGACCCCGAGAACCCCATATTTTCATCAATTGATGGTGTGCTTTATAATAAAGGCATTACAAATCTTATATGCTGCCCCAGGGGTAAAACATCAATAAAAATACCCCAAACAGTGACATCAATCAGTACAACCTACGGATATCCCGTATTCCGCGGATGTTCACAATTAGAGGATATTCAGGTCGAATCTGATAATCCGGAATTTTCATCAATAGAAGGGGTTCTATATAATAAAGATGCATCGAATCTCATCTATTGTCCTGAAGGTAAAGTATTTCTTTCAATTCCATACACAGTGACATCTATTTCAGATTTCGCTTTATATTTTTGCTCAATTTTGAAAAGCATTGAAGTGGACCCAAGAAATAGTGTCTATTCCTCAATAGATGGCATTCTTTATAATAAGGGTGCCTCTATTCTCATGCTTTGTCCACCTGGTAAAACGGTTGTGACAATCCCGGATACATCTATTTCAATCTCACAAGATGCTTTTAACGAATGTAATTCTCTTACAATCTTTACAATCCCACCATCTCCAAACCTGGGGTACTTCGATTTACCATTCAATACGAATCTACGTGCCATATATTGTATGCAGCAAGATCCTAACCAGTCGCATATCAAGTTACCATGGGAGTCCATGTACCATAAATGCAAACTATATGTACCTATTGGCACTCTGGTGGAATATCGGAGAGATCTCACCTGGGGAGCTTTCCATCATATCGAGGAGATGGATTTCAGCGGGATTGAGGATGCGGAAATGGACGCGACAAGGAGTGCTGACGAGCCTGTAATAAGGGTTGAGAATGGGGTTATCAAGGTTGATAACGCCGATGGTGAAACTCCGGTGGAGGTGTTCGACATTTCGGGTAAGAGTGTATTCAGGGAATGTGCGAACATGGTTTCGGGGCTTGTAAAGGGGATTTATATCGTTAAGGTCGGAGATAAAGTCCAGAAAATCCGACTTTAAAAGGAGATTTCAGATAATCGAGTTGTAAAGTGGGTGTAGCCAAGGGTTGCACCCACTTTCGTTTTGTAATGAGATGCGGTTGGCTATCAGATTGTAGAGCGGCTGATGCAGAACTACCGAAATGTAGGGACGCACGGCCTGTGCGTCCGAATGTAATGCCTGATTTCCGGCTGTTAACGCGGACGCACAGGCCGTACGTCCCTACAATTTGGTCGGCAATTGTTGGCTGGGGAATCTCCTCCGAATATCAGCAAGTTAGACCATTGACTCCGGCGGATGCACCAGGGTACATCCCTACAGGTTGATGGCAAGGCATTTCCGGAGGATTATTGTGGGGCAGCCTTGGAAACGCCTGAAAATGTGGGGATGAGCGAAAAATTTTGGGGGAGGGGTTGGGAATTAGCGGGGAAAGTGTTAACTTTGCGGTCGCTAACGGAATGTATGCCGCCTGACAACGGCCGTCGAAAGCCGGAAACCGCTGAACAGCAATGCCAATGTGGGAAACGCAGGGTAGCGTGAAAGTGGGAAACCGCAGGGGGCAGCGCCGTCGGCATCATATTTTTTTTATTATCATATTTTTTTCACCCTAAAAATCTCTGAAAGAATGCATTTGAATTCTGACGAAAAAGTAGAGATCTTCGAGAAATACGGTAAGGGCAAGACTGACACTGGCTCTCCTGAAGCCCAGATTGCATTATTCTCGGTCCGTATCGCTCATTTGACTCAGCACCTGAAGTCAAATCACAAAGATTATACTACCGCCCGCGCCCTTAAGGCTCTCGTAGGTAAGCGCCGTCGCCTGCTTGATTACCTGATCAAGAAGGACATCACCCGCTACCGTGCCATCATCGCCCAGAAAGAGCTCGGCATCCGCAAGTAATCCTTGCAGACGAAATCGAAAACGCGATGCGTCGGATTTCCCTCCGGCGCATCGTTTTTTTTGCGGCCTTAATGAAACTTTTGGATGCCTCGGGTCGTCAATATTATATATTGTCTACGAATTTCTAAGCTCTACCTCAGGTTTGACCTACGGTCGGCGCCTGGGGTTGAAAACAACCTCGGCCCTCCGGGTCTCTGAGGAGATATTGATTATTAAGGCGATGGAGTTGTAGATAATCAGGTTATAGCACTCTTGCATTTTATAAGTAAAATTCCATAAATATGAAAGCTACAAAATTTATTGCGGCAGGTGTTATCGGATTGATTGCCTGCACGATGCTGGGCGCATGTGTACACTCATCAACGGGTAAGCTTGCTTCGGGAAAGAGGTCGGAAAAGAGTGTAGACGTGGCGATGTTCAACAAACTTTCGGTGTCGGATGGCATCGAGGTGATATTCGTGCAGGGGCCGCAGAAGCCTGTCGAGATAAGCTGCAACGAAGAACTTATAGACCGCGTAATCGTAAAGCAGAAGGGGAAAGAGCTGGAAATCAGCGTAGACCGTGAGGATGGCTTTTACATTCTCGATGAAAAGGTGCGCGTATCGCTACAGGCTGAGGCGCTTACGGAAATAGATGCTTCCTCGGGGTCGCAGGTGAAAATTTGGAATGGCCTCACTCTCCAGGGGCCGCTTTCCGTGGATGCTTCAAGCGGGTCAATAATCAATATCCAGTCGCTGAAGGGAGCCGCGCTGAAGGCTGACGGCTCGAGCGGAGCGGTTGTCAACGTCGAGGGAATCGACGTTCAGGCCGTCGAAGCCGATGCTTCGAGCGGCGCGGTCGTGACGCTTGCAGGAAAGTGCAACACCCTCGAGGTTGACGCTTCAAGCGGCGCGGTTGTCAATACCGGCGACCTCGTTGCGCAAAAGGCTGATGTGGATTCGTCGAGCGGCGCGTTGGTGAGCACCAACGCCCGCGAATCCAAAGTCGGCGGCAAGCACGGGAGTACGATAAACAACCGATAACATCCAGAACGATTATAAATCAGAGCGGCGTGTCGGGATTAGCCGGCACGCCGCTCTGGTATTGTATGGGGCTTATAGGCCCCATATTTTATATTCGGGGGATTACATCATGCCACCCATTCCGCCCATTCCGGCGGGTGCTGCGGGAGCAACGGGATTTTCCTCTTTCTTGTCGGCGATGACACACTCGGTGGTGAGGAACATGCCGGCAATCGAGGCGGCGTTTTCGAGGGCTACGCGGGTTACCTTGGCGGGGTCGATCACGCCGGCTGCCATGAGGTTCTCGTAGCTGTCGGTGCGGGCGTTGTAGCCGAAGTCGGCGTTGCCTTCCTTCACTTTCTGCACCACTACGGCACCTTCCACGCCTGCGTTGGCCACAATCTGGCGGAGAGGTTCCTCAACGGCACGGAGCACGATATGGATACCCGTCTCTTCATCGTCGTTGGAGCCGCGGAGGCCTTCGGCGTTCTTGATGGCGCGGATGTAGGCCACACCGCCGCCAGGCACGATGCCTTCGGCGATGGCTGCGCGGGTTGCGCTCAGGGCGTCGTCAACGCGGTCTTTCTTCTCCTTCATCTCGACTTCCGAGGGTGCGCCGATATGGAGCACCGCCACACCGCCGGCGAGCTTGGCCAGGCGTTCCTGAAGCTTCTCGCGGTCGTAGTCGCTCTTGGTCTGCTCGATCTGAGCCTTAATCTGAGCCACGCGGGCTGCGATGGCGTCCTTGTTGCCGGCACCGTTTACGATGGTGGTGTTCTCCTTGTTGACGGTCACCTTCTCAGCCGTGCCGAGCACGTCGAGCGAAGCGCCTTCGAGCTTCATGCCTTTCTCTTCTGAAACCACAACACCGCCGGTGAGGATGGCGATGTCCTCGAGCATCTCCTTGCGGCGGTCGCCGAAGCCGGGGGCCTTCACGGCGCATACTTTCAGCGAGCCGCGCAGACGGTTAACCACGAGAGTGGCCAGAGCTTCCTGGTCGACGTCCTCGGCGATGATGAGCAGGCCACGGCCGCTCTGGGCGGTAGCTTCGAGGATGGGAAGCATATCCTTAAGGTTGGAGATTTTCTTATCGTAGAGAAGGATGTAGGGGGAATCCATAGCGCATTCCATCTTCTCGGTGTTGGTCACGAAATAGGGCGAGATGTAGCCGCGGTCGAACTGCATCCCTTCCACGATGTCGACCGTAGTTTCAGTGCCCTTGGCCTCGTCGACGGTGATTACGCCTTCCTTCTTCACTTTCTTCATGGCTTCGGCAATCAGATGGCCGATAGCCTCGTCGTTGTTGGCCGATACGCGGGCCACGTCCTCGATTTTCTTGAAGTCGTCGCCTACTTCCTCAGCCTGGGCTTTCACGCCCTCTACGATGGCTGCCACGGCCTTGTCGATGCCGCGCTTCACGTCCATGGGGTTGGCGCCGGCGGCCACGTTCTTCAGTCCGTGGGTTATGATTGCCTGAGCTAGTACGGTAGCGGTAGTCGTGCCGTCGCCGGCGTCGTCGCCGGTTTTGGATGCAACCTCCTTCACGAGCTGTGCGCCCATGTTCTGGAACGGGTCGTCGAGCTCGATTTCGCGGGCTACCGATACGCCGTCCTTGGTGATGTGGGGTGCGCCGTATTTCTTCTCGATGATTACGTTGCGGCCTTTCGGGCCGAGGGTAACTTTCACTGCGTCGGCAAGAGCGTCGACGCCTTTCTTGAGCTCTTCGCGAGCCTTGATATCGAATTTGATTTCTTTAGCCATAGTTGTAGTGTTTCAAGCTTTAGTTGTTGAGTTTACGGGCTTATTTCTCGAACACGCCGAGCACGTCGCTCTGGCGCATGATCAGGAGCTTTTCGCCCTCGAATTCCACCTCGGTGCCGGCATATTTGCCGTAGAGCACTTCGTCGCCCTCCTTGAGCACCATGGCTTCATCCTTGGTGCCGTTGCCGGCGGCGAGTACGGTGCCGCGCAGGGGTTTCTCTTTAGCGGAATCGGGAATGATGATGCCCGAAATTGTAGTCTCTTCGGCCGGGGTGGGCTTGATGAGCACACGGTCGGCAAGCGGTTTGATTTTCATGAGAGTTATGTTAGATTTTATAGTTTTAGTCTTCCATCAGGAAATATGTTGCAATATCCGTGCCAAAAGCGTCTCTAAGAGCCATACCCTCGGAAACGCGACAGAAAAGGTGACAAACTGGCAGAGCGTCTGCCATGTCTGTCACCTTATATAACAACGGTGTGCTGCCGAATGTTTCGCACGCCTCCGCGCGGGTGCTGTCTTATTTGTGGCGGTCGGGGAGAGCGGAGTGCACGGCCGCGAAAGATTCCGAGATTACTCGGCCGCGGTCGAACTCGTCGGCCGGCGCTGCCACGGGCTTGTGGATGATGAGCCGTATCGTTCCGGGCGAGGGCACTACGGTGGTGCGAGGCATCACCTCAAAAGAGCCGTCGATTGTAACCGGAACTACCGGGAGCGCGAACTCCATGGCCAGCTGGAAGGCTCCCTTTTTGAAGGGGCGCATCTTGCCGGTGAAGGTGCGTGCGCCTTCGGGAAAGATTACCAGCGAGGTACCGTGGCTCAGCACGCGCTCTGCCTTTTCCATGGTGTGGCGGATAGCCCCCGGCGAGGAGTTGTCGACGAAGATATGGCCCGCGGCGGCGCATGCGGCCCCGATTACGGGAAATCCCCGCAGCCCTTTTTTCATCATCCAGCGGAAGTCGTGGTTGAGATAGCCGTAGATGGCGAAGATGTCGAATGCGCCCTGGTGGTTGGCCACGAATACGTAGGAGGTGTCGGCCGAGATGTTTTCTCGGCCCGAGACCTTCACCCTCACCCAGCATAGGGCGAGGCATACGCGCGCCCAGATATGGGCCGGCCAGTAGCCCCAGAAGCGGCCGCCCCCGAGGGCGGTTCCGATAATTGTCAGGACTCCGGCAAGGATGGTGGCGACTACCACCAGCGGCAGCGCAATCAGCAGCAGATAGATTCTATATAGCAGTTTGGTCATATTTACCATGCGAACATCGGGCGGTCGGCCATCATGCGGTTCACTTCGGCGCGCACCGAAGCTATGTTGGCCTCGCTTTCGGGATTGGAGAGAACGGTGTCGATGAGTTCCACGATATGGCCCATCTCCTCCTCCTTCAGGCCGCGGGTGGTGATGGCGGGAGTGCCCAGGCGGATTCCGGAGGTGAGGAAGGGTGAACGGGTGTCGAACGGCACCATGTTTTTATTGGCGGTGATGTCGGCCTCTACGAGTACGCGCTCAGCCACCTTGCCCGTCAGGTCGGGGAACTTGGTGCGGAGGTCTACGAGCATGCAGTGGTTGTCGGTGCCGCCGGAGATTATCTTGTAGCCCTTGTCGGTCATGGCTGCGGCCATGGCAGCTGCATTTTTCTGCACCTGCTTCTGATACTCCTTGTACTCGGGTGTGAGGGCTTCGCCGAAGGCTACGGCCTTGGCTGCGATCACATGTTCGAGCGGACCGCCCTGCACGCCGGGGAACACCGCTGAATCGATGAGCGACGACATCTTGCGGATTTCGCCCTTCTTGGTGGTCTTCCCCCAGGGGTTGTCGAAGTCCTTGCCGATGAGGATTACGCCGCCGCGCGGACCGCGGAGCGTCTTGTGGGTGGTGGAGGTCACGATGTGGGCGTGCTTGAGCGGGTTCTCAAGAAGTCCGGCGGCGATGAGGCCGGCCGGATGGGCCATGTCGACCATGAAGATGGCGCCAACCTCGTCGGCTATGCGGCGCATTCGGGCATAGTCCCATTCGCGCGAGTAGGCGCTGGCACCTCCTACAATCAGTTTCGGGCGTTTTTCGAGGGCTATGCGCTCCATCTCGTCGTAGTCAACGCGGCCGGTTTCCTTATCCACATTGTAGCCTACGGCGTTGAATACCAGCCCCGAGAAATTCACGGGGCTGCCGTGGCTCAGATGGCCGCCGTGGTCGAGATTCATACCCATGAAGGTATCGCCGGGTTTGAGCACCGACATGAACACGGCCATATTGGCCTGCGCACCCGAGTGGGGCTGCACGTTGACGTATTCGGCATCGAAGAGCTGCTTGAGGCGCTCGCGGGCTATGGTCTCGGCCTCGTCGACCACCTGGCATCCGCCGTAGTAGCGGTGGCCGGGATAGCCCTCGGCATATTTGTTGGTCAGGCAGGAGCCCATGGCCTCCATCACCTGGGGTGAGACGAAGTTTTCGGAAGCAATCAGCTCGATACCTTTCTGCTGGCGCTGATGTTCGCGCTCGATGATGTCGAAAATTTGGGTGTCGCGTTGCATAGTGTTATCTTGATTGGTTGTTGTCCTGAGTGTTTTTTGCAGCGGCCTTGCGTGCAGGCTTTTTCTGCACGGAGAAGCCGAATTTGCCCAGCGGCTCTCCCTGGGCGTAATAGTGGCCGTGGGTGTAGTTGAGCAGCCCGGCGTCCTCCAGGCGGAAGGCGTCGGTCTCGGGGTCGAAAAGTTCCTCGTCGGCCAATACGTTGACCACCTCGGCCACAATCATGTTGTGACTTCCCAGTGGGATGATGCTTTTTACGAAGCATTCGAGCGAGAGCGGCGACTCGTCGATGTAGGGGCATTCCACGGCTACGCCGCGTACGGGCGTCAGACCCGTCTCGGCCCATTTGTCGTAGTCTCGGCCCGAGCGCACGCCCACCCAGTCGGTGGCGCGGGCCATAGCTGCCGTGGTCAGGTTGATGGTGAACTGCATGTTGGCCTCGATGAGCGGATAGGAATGGCGCTCGGGGCGCACGGAGATATAGACCATCGGCGGATTTGTGCATACCGTGCCCGTCCAGGCCACCGTGAGCATGTTCGACGGGCCGTCTGTAGAGCCGCAGGTCACGATTACCGCCGGGAGCGGATAGAGCATCGTGCCGGGTTTGAGGTTGCGTTTCTGTTTCATGCGTCGGGGAGCGGTGGAGCGGTAATCAGTTGTGGCCGGCTATATTGGCTTTCGCGTTGGCCACAGTGTGGTTGCAGTAGCCGCAGCGGATATGGCCGGGCTTGTGGTCTACGGTTTCGAATACGGTGGTCATCGGCTCGTTGTTGGTGATGCACTTGGGGTTGTCGCACTTTACGATGCCGCGGATTTCGTGGGGAAGTTCCACGGCGTGTTTCTCAACCACCTCGTAGTCTCGAACGATGTTGACCACGGCCGTGGGGGCAATCAGCGCGATGCGGTTCAGGTCGGCATCGGGAAAAAAGGTGTCGGCCACCTTGATTATCCCCTTTGAGCCGAGCTTGTCGCTCTCGAGGTTGTTGCCGATGGTGATTCGGCGCGTGGTGGAGGCCAGACCGAGAATGGCCACGCATTTGAATAGGGCCTCCGGCGGAATGTGGTCTATTACGGTGCCGTTGCGCAGAGCCGCTACGGCAAGCTCTTTATTGGTGTGCATATTGTTGAGCTGATGGAAATTACTGGAAAGTTATGCTTTGCGCGGGTCGATGCCGAGGGCACGGCAAATCAGCGCCTGGCGGGCGAACAGACCGTTGCGCGCCTGCTCGTAGTAGTAGGCCTTGGGATTGTCGTCGACGTCGGTCGAAATCTCGTTGACGCGCGGCAGCGGATGCAGCACGCGCAGATTGGGCTTCGACGTCGAGAGCATGTCGTTGTGGAGCGAATAGAGATCCTTGACGCGTTCATACTCCATGATGTCGCTGAAACGCTCGCGCTGCACGCGGGTCATATACAGTATGTCGGTCGAGTCGATAACCTCGCGCGAGAAGTCGGCATGCTCCTCGAAGTTTATGCCCTGACGGCGGCAGAACTCGATGTATTCGCGCGGCATCCGCAGCTCCTCGCAGGCCACGAAGCGGAACGTAGGGTTGAAATACTTCATCGCCATAAGCAGCGAGTGGACGGTGCGCCCGTATTTCAGGTCGCCCACCATCGTGATGGTGAGGTTGTGGAGCGTGCCCTGCGTCTTCAGAATCGAGTAGAGGTCGAGCATCGTCTGCGAGGGGTGCTGGTTGGCGCCGTCGCCGGCATTGATTACGGGCGTTTCCGTAACCTCCGTGGCGTAGCGCGCCGCCCCTTCCAGATGGTGGCGCATGATGATGAGGTCCACGTAGTTGCTCACCATCTTGATGGTGTCCTTGAGCGTCTCGCCTTTCGACGACGACGAAGTGGCCGCGTCCGAGAAACCGATAATACGGCCTCCGAGGCGGTTTACCGCCGTTTCGAAACTGAGACGCGTGCGCGTGGAGGGTTCAAAAAAGAGCGTCGCCACCACCTTTCCGTCGAGGAACTTGTGATTGGGATGCTCTTCAAAAAATCGTGCCGTTTCAAGCAGGTCGAGAATCTGCTGCTCGGAAAGGTCGTCGATGGAAACCAGGCTGTTCGGGTTCATCTGCCAAAGGGGAATTATATGTTGATTGCTTTCTGCAAAGGTAAGCAAAATTTCCCCACTTTCCACCCCTCCGCCCAAAAATATCTTTCCGCCCGAAACATTTCAGGATTAGCCTAAGTCCAGACGCTTCCATTCTACTAAATGTCGCGCCATTTGTTGGCACTCCGAACTTCAGCTTCGTCCAAAATCCGAACCTTCCCGAAGGTCGTTAAAGTCTTTAAGGACTCTAAGGTCGTTAGGCTCTTTAGTTCAATTGAAACGGAGTCGGATCTGTCTCTTATACACATCTGACGCTGCCGACGAAGCTAGAAGTG